>JAEEGG010000874.1_pt1 | contig 86863 bp, 62 predicted proteins | sample 9134161 | NCBI WGS metagenome assembly JAEEGG01 (sample SAMN16246543, study PRJNA631951) | gut metagenome | biome: gut microbiome; feature: rumen; material: CR-attached | host: Bos | place: Iran: Karaj | collected 2018-10
CCAATTCGTCACTTCCATTGCCTACATTCTTCGCACATATTCGCCCGACAAATATTTCGGGATTAAAATCATCATTGTAGTTATCAAAGATTCCATCATGGTCGCTATCATTCCAAGTTGCATCTAAATCCATATAATACATATCACATAGCCAACTATAAACTCTATCTCTAAATACATCTGTACCTTCATACGATGCCGACGCAATGTCTCCAATAAACACAGTTCCATCTAAATCTGTCGCATCATTTAATATTAAGTTTTTGACATCAACACAGTTTTCTCCTTTAATTACCACCATCTTAATTTCACATCCATAAACATTGTAAATGTCATAAGCGTACCTTCTAATACGGTATTCGCATGATGCGTAAAGTGTGGAATCGGCAAAAATCAAAATTTTGTTTAAAACATGGTCTTGTAATCTTTTTGGAAGATGCAAGACTTCTAAACTATAAAGGGCACCTTCGTCAACAAAAGTGTTGATATAAGTATTATTCGGTATCGCTAGATCTATTTCATTAAACAATCTACTTAATTCGGTCAGGTCGGGTTGATTTTGGGTCTGTGCTTTCACAAAAATCAACATACATAATACAAATAGTATATGGTATTTTCTCATTTCAAAAGGATTTTTTTAAATACAACATTACTGTTACTTAATTCAATTCGAAGGAACAACAAGCCCTGAATTCCAAGGTTACTAAATTGAATCTTATTGTCATGGCACAATTTGGATAAAACGAGACATCCTTTGGAATCCATGATATCAATATACACGATGGCTTGATCTCTACTGGAAATACTAAACATATCATTGGCAGGATTAGGGAAAACTTCAACCTTTGATAAATTCAATTCTTTTGTACTTGTTTCTCCGTTTATTTCTGTGATAAGAATGAAAAAAATAGGATTCCTATAATTATTCATTATCATCCTTGGAATAAAGGTGGCGGTCACTTCTTCATAGTCAGAGTAATGAATTGTGTCATTGCCGACAATAAAAGTGTGATAGAGATAATCATTGGATATTGGATCCCAGACCATTGGGTTGTCAATATAATGATGACCTTTGCTATAAAATGACATGTTTATGCCTGGTATTGGCGGCCCAATATTTATATATGGAGTTCCTTCATCTGTCAGCATTCCTGTTAGAGTTATTTGCTCCTCCGTTTCCAGTTTTATCACCTCCATTGCATTGAAAGGCACACCGAAAAGATCATGATGAATTGCTTCAAAACCGCCAGCTACAACCGGTGTGTTGTTGCCAAAAGTATGCCTGATGTCATATAACGTGTACCTGTTTTGGAGGACTCCTTTGTTTGTCACATAACGGTGCATCTCTCCGTCAAATACCGAAAGATAAGGCGCTTCGCCACGAGGCCAAGAAAGACATAGGTCATTTTCCGTAGTAAGTGTGCCACTAATGGTCGAATCCTCCGTGTCATACGGGAGTGCATCAATCAGTTCGAAGACATAGAAAACATTGCCGTTATAGTCAGTCAAGCTATTGTTTTCGCCAACGAAGAGATACCGTTTGTCTGCTATAAGAGTCCTTCCGTTAACGACAAGAGGCATTTCCGTCTGAAGTTCTCCATCGATTGTAACGTAATATATTTCTGTCCCACTATATTTGACAAAGCTGGCTGCCGAAACAGGATTGGGTCCTGGATAGACAATGTCGCGGAAATCAAAAAAGCCAAAGATTTGTCGACGTGTTGAATTAAGGTTATTGCTGATGTCGATGGCTTGAAAAACTTCCCCATTCCCATCTTCCATTTCCACAACAGTTCCGATAACCTCAATCTCGTTGCCAACTGGAATGGTGTCGTAATGGATAACCAAATCCTCCAAATAAGGATTCGGCCAGTAATTGTCAACCATCACATAATATGTCTCACCTTCGGAGACGATGACAAAACGGGTGTCGCACACATTCTGCTCAAAGTATGGCGCATCCACACGGTTCACCATGCCTGTAATGGTGTCCTGAGCAAGGACACGGAAGGCAGTGGCCAACATTATTAATACGGTAAATGTCTTTTTCATGGCTGATTCATTTTGAAGTTATGACCATCCGTTTGGTGTCAATCAACGCATTGTTCACCAAAAGGCTATAGATGTAGATGCCTGGCCTGAACTCGTTGGCTTCGATGGTTACAGTGTTTCTGCCTTGGCGATAGAGGGGATACTCTTTGAGCTGCGTGCCGTTAAGGTCATAAACGGCAATAGCCGCTTTCGGGTCGTGAGAGTTAATATAGCATTCGATAGTTGTGGAGGAGTTTGTGGGGTTGGGGGAATTCTGATACAGAACGCATTGGGAGGCCACGGTGCTTTCAGTGCCATAAGTCCTTGCCGCATCTACTTTCAGCTCGGCGATCTCCTTTTGGAGTGATTCGATGGTGCGCTGTTGCTCTTTGATGGCCTCCACCAGGACCGCGCTGAACCCGTCGTAATTCAACCCAAGGTGTCCGTTGGTAATGTCTTCCACGACAAGTTCGGGGAATACAGTTTGCACTTCTTGGGCAATGAATCCGAGGTTGTTAGTGCGGCAAGACTCAATGAAGTCGTGGTTTTCATCGGGATAGTCCAACGTGTCTTTCTTGAAGTCGAACAATACTCCATTGAGGAGCTGTAGGCGTTGGAGAGGGTTGTCGATGGCTCGAATGTTCTCCTTGTAATTGATATCGGACCGAGCGTACATGCTGCCATTCACAAAAGTGCATCCATCATAATAAGCGGCATAGCTGTGGGTTCCCTGCTTTGAATAAAAACTGGACCATGTGCTGCCATTGCTTCGAAGACATTCGACCCTTGCTCCCCCATGGTCGTTTTGGGTGAAGGATACGCATAAATTGTTGGATCCATTGGTCTTGTTGTTCCCATAGACTATGAGTTTGGAATTGGAGCTGTTTTGTGTGTTGGATCCCACTGTGGCGATTCCGTTGCTGGAAACGGTGAGCTGTCCAAATGAGCTGAGAGAGAAGAATAATAATGCTAATAGAGTGATTCTTTTTTTCATAGCTTTTTTGATTTTTGCAATTTCATTACAAAAATAGTCTTTTTTTTATGGCGAAAACAAGAATCCTAAATTTCTTAGGTTTTTTATTCATCACATTTCTGAAGGCATCCCTCGTTCTGATTTCCAGGCCGTTCCCGAGCGGGCTTTATTTCCACTCGAACGTATTGATCATCCTATCAATATCCTGCCTCAGATATTCGATGACCGGCTGCATCGAGTCGTTGTTGGGAACAAAGTTGAAATACAATGCGCCTCTCACGAAGTTGTTGGTGCTGTCGGTGAGGTAAAACTGCAGCGGTGTGGCCACACCCTTGCCATCCATCTCGATCATCATCCCGTAAACCTTGCGGTCGGGGTTGACAATCAAACTGTCGTTCATGCCGTTGGCCTTTTGAAGGTGTTTGGTAATCATGGTGTGGACGTCCTCAAGGTATTCGCCTAAGTTACCTCTCACCTCTTTGTGCGTCAGGTGTATGGAGGCTTTGAATGACGGCATCTCCACATTGACCCAGTTCTTTTCTTCCGGCGCGAATGGGTCGTGGGTAAGGACAGCATAGGTGGGCGCCTCGAAAGAATAACGCCCTATGGTATCGATGCTCTTATAGGCCTTTTCAGGCAGGTCGATGCGGAAGTAGCCTTTGGGCTTTGGCTGGTAACGGACCTCCTCGCCACAGGAACCAAGAAGGAGGGAGAAGAGAATGGCGATGATGATGTTTTTTTTCATTAACCCTGCGTTTTGACCTTTATTTGGATGATTTTACGACTGTCGGCCTCGGTGATCTCGAATTGGAATTTTTCGAGGTTGAATTTGAATCCCACCTCGGGAATCCGACCTTCAATCTCCAAGACCAATCCCGCCAGTGTGTCGGCCTCGCCTTGCATCGGCTCGAAATAGTCCTCGTTGAGGTTGAACACCTTGCAGAAATCGACAATGCTGGTCTGGGCTTTGAATAAATACGTTCCGTCGTCCAGTTTAGTATAATGCTGTTCTTGTTTTACGTTGTCAAACTCGTCATTGATCTCGCCCACAATCTCCTCAATGACGTCTTCCATGGTGATCAACCCAGAAGTGCCTCCGTATTCATCGACTACTATGGCGATGTGGATCTTCTTCTCACGGAAGTCCTGGAACAAATCGTTGATCTTGCGGTTCTCTGGCACAAAGAAAGCGGGTCTGATGAGTTTCTGCCACTCGAACGACTGGGCATCAAGATAGGGGAGTAGGTCTTTCACATATAGGATGCCTATGACCTTGTCGAGGCTCTCCTCATAGACGGGAATGCGGGAGAAGCCACTTTGAATGACGGTCTCGAGCATCTCTTGAAACACCATGTTGCGCTCCACGGCAATGATGTCGATGCGCGGCTTCATCACGTTGCTCACCTCCTTCTCGGTGAAAGAGGCGATGCCCTTGAGCATGTTTTTCTCGTCGAGGGGCGTCGATGACTCAGTGGCAATGTCCACGGCTGCTGAGAGATCATCCATCGAGATGTCGGTCTTTTTCTTCTCCAAATGCTTGTCCATAAACGAGGTTGAGCCTACCAACAACTTGCTTAATGGCTTGAAAACGGTGATCAGCACCTGTAGGGTGGGAGCCATGAAACGAGCAATCTTGACTGGACGCTTGGTGGCGACGATCTTCGGGGTAATCTCCCCGATAATCAAAACCAAAGAAGTGATGACGATGACCTCCATGATGAAAGCTGCGGTGGGGTGGTTCATCATGTCGAACATCTCGCTGACAATGTAGGTTGCCAACAAGGTAATGGTCACGTTGACGAAGTTGTTCCCAATCAATATCGTGGCAAGCAAGGACTTGGGGTTCTCGCGAAGCTTCAATACCAAACGACTCTTGGAGTCTTGTCGCGATTCCAAGTCGTCGATGTCGGCAGGACGAAGAGAGAAAAAGGCCGTCTCACTGCTGGAAATCAAGGCCGAAGCTACCAGTAGGAGACATAAGACCACCAGTCCGATGATGGCATTGATGGTGAATCCAGTGAAAAAGGAGTTTAGAACGATAGGGGTGAGTTGCAAGTAAGGCTCAGGGTCGGGGTCCATTTCAGGTGAATGTTGAAAGGTTAAAGGTTAAAAGGGAAGATCGTCGTGATTAATTTGTTGGTCGTTGAGGGGGTCGGATGCTTCAGCGGGAGCCTGGTAAACGGTTTCCTGAGCAGGGGTATATGTTGCGTTCGGATTGTTTGACGATTGCATGGAGGGTTTAGCTGGAACCAATTGCATCATTTTATCTACCTGAACTTCAGTAACATATCTGTTAACACCTTGTGTATCAGTATATTGACGTGTACGCAAACGTCCTTCGATATACATCATGTCGCCTTTGGCATAGTTGCGGCGCTTGTCGGCGATGTCGTTCGCCAAGTTGCCCCAAGCGATAAGGTTGTGCCATTCGGTCTGATCGACCCAATTGTTGTCACGGTCGCGATAACGCTCGGTAGTGGCTAATGTTGCGGACATCTTTCTGTTTCCGCTTTCGAATGTGGTGATTTCCGGGTCTCTCCCGAGACGGCCAATAAGGATGACTTTGTTAAGACTTGCCATTGTAGTACTTGGTTAGTTTCTTGATATATAGTTTTCTATGAGCTTGGGTGTTGGATAATCATCCAATTTTTTTTCAGCCGTCAAAAGTAAATTATTTGTTTGAATAATCGACAAAAATCCGTTAATTTTTATTTCAAAAAATTTAGCTATGATGGTTTGATGCGATAATTTGTGGGTGAAGGGAGCAGAAATCCGTTGGATTGCGAACTCGTTTTTCTCGACTAGCGATTGGAACTGCTCATTTTCTATGAGTGCTTCAATGCTCAAAGGAGCTGTGCTTTCGATATTGGGGAAGTCGTAAAGGTTTCTCCAGATGTCGTTTTCTTCGCGTCTATGGAGATAGGTGTTGTTGTTTAGATCGCTGAAGACCAAATAATTGAAGTATCTTGTTCGGACGTTTATTGTTTTCTCTTTTTGGGGCCGTTGTCCGACAGTGCCATGAGCAAATGCGAGGCAATGGCTTTGGATGGGGCAGTGGAGGCAGTCGGGGTTGCGCGGAGTGCAGTGCAAGGCTCCGAATTCCATCATGGCTTGGTTATGCCTGCCAGGCTGCTCCTTGTCGAGAAGCTCGTCAGCGAGTTGGGCAAACACTTTTATCCCAGCATCTTTATTAATAGGAGTGTCAATGTCGAAGAGTCGGGCGAGTACCCGATATACGTTGCCGTCAATTACAGCATAGGGCAATCCAAAGGCAATCGAGGCGATGGCTGCAGCGGTATAGCTTCCAATGCCTTTCAGTTTTAGCAATTGCTCGTGGTCGGCTGGGAAGTTCCCGTCATGGTCTTCCAGCACCTGCTGAGCGCATTTCAAAAGGTTTCTGGCTCGAGAGTAGTAACCCAAGCCTTGCCACATCTTGAGCACCTCCTCCTCTGAAGCATGGGCAAGGTCGGAAAGGGCGGGCCATCGCTCGATGAATCTGTTGAAGTAGTCAAGTCCTTGATTTACACGAGTTTGCTGTAGGATGACTTCGGAAAGCCAAACGTGATAAGGCGAAGGATCGGATCGCCAAGGGAGCTCCCGTTTATGGCTTTCATACCATCGTGCCAAAGTCGCAGAAAGGTCGTTCATGAATCGGGTAATAGTGTTATTTTGAGTCCTTTAGAATAAAAATTTTCAATTCTTTAACGAGGGAATAAAAAATGTTCGTACCTTTGCCGCAAATTTACAACAAAACATAACAATAACTATTAAAATCGTATAGAAATGACCAAAGCAGAAATCGTAGCAGTTATCGCTAGTTCAACCGGTATTGAAAAAGGTGCTGTTCAGAATGTCGTTGAAAATTTCATGGAAGTTGTCAAGTCGTCGTTAGCCAAGGGTGAGAACGTTTATCTGAGAGGTTTTGGCAGTTTCATCATCAAGACGCGCGCTGAGAAGACTGGAAGAAACATCTCCAAGAATGTCGCCATCACCATCCCCGCCCATAACATTCCCGCTTTCAAGCCTGCTAAGACTTTCATGAACGCTGTTAAATAATCTCGAACATTTTACGTAAAATCACAATATTATGCCAAACGGTAAAAAACACAAGAGACATAAAATGTCAACGCACAAGCGCAAAAAACGCTTGAGAAAGGACAGACATAAGAAGAAATGATCTTCTTCAGGAAGTCGTCGAGATAACACAGCATTGCATCCTTCAGATTATACAATGTTGTGTTATTGTTTTTATGAAAGCAATGCAATTGTTAACCCAAAGAAGCACTGAAAATGGCTGAAGAACAACAACAAGAAATCCAAGTCAAGACGGTGGAAAGGGAGCTGGTGGTCAGTTCCCATGCTTCAGAGGTTGACATCGCTCTGTTGGAGGACAAGATTCTTGTCGAACTTCACAAAGAGAAAACTAACAACCAGTTTGCGGTTGGAGACGTGTATCTTGGACGGGTCAAGAAAATCCTGCCGGGCCTGAACGCCGCTTTTGTTGACGTGGGCTACGAGAAGGAGGCATTCCTGCATTACCTGGACCTCGGTCCACAGGTCCGTTCCCTCCTCAAATTCAAGAACTTGGTCACCTCGAGCAAAGAGGGTGAGATGACGATGGACAAGATCAAACTCGAGCCCGACATCGAAAAGAATGGCAAGATAGCCAACCTGCTCAACGTGGGTGACCTCATCCCAGTCCAGATTGCCAAAGAGCCCATCTCCACGAAAGGCCCTCGCATCTCCGCTGAGATTTCGTTCGCCGGACGATACATCGTCCTGGTACCGTTCTCAAACCGCATTTCGGTATCCCAAAAAATCCGCAGCGGCGAAGAAAGAAGCCGCCTGAAACGCCTGATCCAAAGCATCCGTCCCGCCAACTACGGCGTCATTATCCGTACCGTTGCCGAGAACAAGAAAGTGGCCGACCTCGATGCCGACCTAAAATCCTTGGTCGAAAAATGGGAACGCTGCGTCATCGAGATGAAGAAGATGACCGCCATGGGACGCATGGTCAGCGAACAAGCACAGACTACCGTCATGCTGCGCGATTTATTGAACGAGTCGTTCAACAATATCTATCTGGACGACGAAACACTTTATGAAGACATCAGGAGTTACATCCAGACCATCGCACCGCAAAAGACCGACATCGTCAAATTGTACAAGGGCAAAGAACCTATCTTCGACAATTTCGGCGTCTCCAAACAAATTAAAGGTCTTTTCGGTAAAGTGGTCACCATCAGAAACGGTGTTTACCTAATCATTGAACACACCGAGGCCATGCACGTCATCGACGTCAACAGCGGCCATCGCGTCAATAAGGAAAACTCGCAGGAAGAAAATGCTCTGCTCGTCAACATTGAAGCAGCCAAGGAAATCGCACGACAACTGCGTCTGCGCGATATGGGCGGCATCATCATCGTTGACTTTATCGACATGCGCGAAGCAACACACCGCAAAGAGCTCTTCGACGTGCTCTGCCAAGAAATGGCCCGCGACCGCGCTAAACACACCATCCTTCCCGCTACCAAGTTCGGACTTATCCAGATCACTCGACAACGGGTGCGCCCCGCTACTGAAGTGCAAGTGCAGGAAAAATGCCCCGTGTGCGACGGCGAAGGCAAAATCAGACCTGCCATCCTTTACATTGACGAAATCGAAAACAACCTCAAATACTTGCTCCTTGACCAAAATGAAGATCATGTCACCTTGCAGGTGCACCCCTTCATCGGAGCCTATCTCACCAAAGGCCTGTTTTCAATCCGTCGCAAGTGGATGAAGAAATACGGGAAAACTTTCAAAGTCGAAACCGTGGAAAACTTCCATATGCTACAGTACAACTTCCAAAACGCCAACGGCGACGATATCAAAATCTGAACCTGGATTATTGAAAAAACCATTGTAGAGACGGTGCATGCACCGTCTCTACATGCACCGTCTCTACAATTTTTATACCCATGTTCCCAAAAATCCTTACCTTTGCCCATCCAAAACTGAACAACTGATTAACTGAACAACTGACCAACTCATGAAAGACATCGTTTTGAGCGGCATTCGCCCCACCGGCAACCTCCACCTGGGTAACTACTACGGCGCCGTCCGTAGCTTCGTCAAAATGCAAGAAGAATACCAATGCTTCTTCTTCATCGCCGACTGGCACTCCCTTACGACTCACCCAAAACCGGAAAATATACAACGCTCCGCACGAACCATCCTCGCCGAATACCTCGCCTGTGGCATCGACCCCGAAAAAGCCACCATCTACATCCAAAGCGACGTTCCAGAGACTATCGAACTCTATCTGTACCTCAACATGAACGCCTATATCGGCGAACTCGGCCGTGTGACCACCTTCAAGGAGAAGGCTCGACAACAGCCAGATAACGTCAACGCAGGACTGTTTACCTACCCGACGCTCATGGCCGCTGACATCCTTCAACATAAGGCCAAATGGGTGCCCGTGGGCAAGGATCAAGAACAAAACATGGAAATGGCCCGCAAATGTGCCCGCCGCTTCAACAATATCTATGAAGTGGAATTCTTCCCCGAACCCCAAAACTACTACTTCGGCGGAGACGCCATCAAGGTACCCGGTCTCGACGGTTCCGGCAAGATGGGAAAAAGTGACGGCAATTGCATCTATCTCTTCGAGGATGAAAAAGTGGTCCGCAAAAAGGTGATGCGCGCTGTCACCGACAACGGCCCGCAAGAACCTAACAGCCCTAAGCCAGAAGTCATTCAGAACCTCTTCACCATGATGAGCATCGTCAGCGAACCTGAGACTGTGAAGTATTTCGATGAGAAGTGGAATGATTGCACCTTGCGCTATGGCGACATGAAGAAACAACTTGCCGAGGACATGGTCAAGACCTTGAATCCTATTCGCGAACGCATCAATGAGTTTGCTTCCGATCCTGATCGCCTTGACCGTATAGCCCGCCTCGGTGCCGAAAAAGCCCGCGAAAGCGCCTCGAAAACCCTCAACGAAGTAAGAAAAATCATCGGCTTCCGCCCTTACTAACTTCTGTCTTCTGTCTTCTGTCTTCTGTCTTCTGTCTTCTGTCTTCTAAATTCCATCCCATGGGCGACTTTGTAACATATGAAAAAATCCCGGAACGCGCTGTCTTGATTGCCGTGGCCTCCAAGAAGCAAACCCGTGAACGCACCGAGGAATACCTCGACGAACTGGCCTTCCTGCTCGAAACAGCTGGTGGCGTGCCCGTGGCGCGTTTCGTCCAAGCCATGGACCATCCATCAAGTGTCAGTTACCTCGGATCGGGCAAGCTTGAGGAGATACATCAGTACATCAAAGCCGCAAATATCGAAATTGCCGTCATCGACGACGAGTTGAGCGCTACCCAGGCCCGTAACATGGAACAGGCACTCGAATGTAGAGTCCTCGACAGAACGAGCCTAATCCTCGACATCTTTGCCTCCAACGCTCATACCGCCCATGCCAAAGCCCAAGTGGAACTGGCACAATACCAATACCTGCTGCCTCGACTGACCCGAATGTGGACCCACCTGGAACGCCAACGAGGCGGTATCGGAATGCGCGGCCCTGGTGAGACTCAGATTGAGACCGACCGCCGATTGATTCTTGATCGTATCTCCTCCTTGAAAGAGAAACTCAAGGAAATCGACATGCAAAAGACTGTGCAACGCAAAAACCGCGGCAAACTGGTCAGAGTGGCCCTGGTGGGCTATACCAATGTCGGTAAATCCACCATCATGAACCTGCTGAGCAAGTCGGAGGTCTATACCGAAAACAAACTCTTTGCCACCCTCGACACTACCGTGCGTAAGGTGGTCGTTGACAATCTTCCTTTCCTGCTCTCTGACACTGTGGGCTTTATCCGCAAACTGCCCCATCATCTGGTTGAATCGTTTAAATCAACCTTGGATGAAGTGCGTGAGTCTGACATCTTGCTTCATGTGGTTGACATCTCCCATCCTGACTTTGAGTCGCAGATTGAAGTGGTCAACCAAACCCTTGCCGAATTGGGTTGCGCCGACAAAAAGACGATCGTCGTCTTTAACAAAACCGATGCCTACACTTGGGAAGAAAAAGATCCCGACGACCTCACCCCTCCATCCAAACGAAACATCTCTTACGAAGAGCTAAAACAAACCTGGATGGCCAAGATGAATGAGAACTGCATCTTCATCTCTGCAAAAAACAAAGACAACTACCAAGAATTCAGAGCGTTGCTATATAAGGAAATTCGTGACATGCATGCCATCAGGTACCCCTACGACTCTTTCCTCTATTAATTCTAAATTCTTAATTCTAAATTCCTCCATGCTCCTCATCGACACCCATACCCACATTTATGATCCCGACTTCGACCTCGACCGTGAAGATGTCGTTCAACGCGCCTTGGATAATGGAGTGGGGGTGATGCTCCTTCCCAATGTGGATGCCTCAACCATCGAGCCAATGCTGAAAACCCATGAGCGGTTTCCAGAATGCACTCGGATGATGATGGGATTGCAACCTGAGGAAGTCAAGGGCGATTACAAACAGGTGCTTGGCCTGATGGAAAAGATGTTGGCTGATGGTTCTTTTGTGGGAGTAGGGGAGATAGGTCTCGATTATTATTGGGATCGCACCTTCGAGAAAGAACAGCTCGATGCTTTTGGGGTTCAGTTAGATTGGGCCAAGGAACTGAAATTGCCTGTCTCCATCCATTGCCGCAATGCTTTTGAGACCATGGTGAAAGTTCTGGAGGAAAAGCAGGATGGAGGACTCTGTGGGGTGATGCACTGTTTCACGGGGACTCATGAAGAGGCCAAGGCCTATTTGGGTCTGGGTTTCCATCTGGGCTTGGGTGGCGTAGTCACATATAAGAACTGCGGCGTAAGGGAGTTCCTTCCTGAACTTCCTTTGGAACGGTTGGTGTTGGAAACTGATGCGCCTTATCTCTCGCCCATACCACACCGAGGCAAACGCAACGAGCCAGCCTTCATGCTCGATACCGCCAAACGTATCGCTGACATCCTCCAATTTTCTGTTGAAACACTTGCTGAAATCACCACTGCTAACGCAAAAAAAGTATTCGAGATCTGATATTCGGTGTATTTGTTAAAGAGGTGAATCAACTGATAACCAAAAATCCATATCTTTGCAGTTATGAAATCCTTTATTATTATTGGTGTGTTGTTTTGCTTCCTGATGGGTTGTGGTCGTCCTTTGGGGAAGTCAGAAGACGGAAGACAGAAGACAGAAGACAGAAGGGAGCATGGACTCAACATTGGTTGTCGTTGACAGTTTGATGTGGAGCCGTCCCGACAGCGCCTTCGTGTTGTTGCAGGAGCGTTTTAGTCCCGACGACCCTTACGCCCAGCTGCTGTTGGCAGAGCTGCTCTACAAGAACGACTATGCCCAGACCAACCGTGGGAAGGTGCTGAACATCGTGGACAGTTTCAGCGCAACGCCCTTTCTCTCCGCCAGGGCCCATTACATCAACGGCGTGGGCTATTATGAGAACGACAGCGTGGTGGAGGCTTGCCGCGAGTACCTCAATGCCCTGAAGGTGATGGAGGACCGCTATGAGGACAGCGAACTAATGGATAATACTGGATATTTCATAGCAATGGCACTCACCCGACTCACCGATCTTTTCTCCGACATGTATCTTCACAAACAAGCGATTTCTTTCGGTTTGCGTTCCATACCCTACTATGAACAGTACGCTATCCAGCCATGGCATCTTCCCTGGATGCTAAACAAGATTGGAACTCAATACAATATTATCGGTGCGTTGGATAGTGCCGATTATTACTTTCAAAGAGCCTTGGAATGCCTTCCTGACACAAACTGCATGATGTATAGAGACATTGTTACCCATCAAGCCTTCTTATCGTATATGTTGGGAGATTCCCCTTCGTTAGCATTGTCAAGACTATACCAAATGCTTGATCAAGCGGAAAATGAGAAAGAAAGACATTCGCGCTGCATGACCATAGGGGACATTCTCTATCATGAAAACCTTTACGACTCAGCCACAGTCTATCTTAGCGCGGCATTTCATGAGAGTGATCAGATAAGTTTTAAAAAGCAAACGGCAGAATGGCTGGCCGAAATTTGCAAGCGGCAACACAAGGATTCCGAATTACAAGAGTACATCGCTTTTCTAGCCCCTTTTGCCAACAAGGATGAGGAGGGAGGTGCTCTTAAATCACAATTATCTGCACTTTGCCAGGATTTTGAGCTTGACCGACGTGAGGCACAGCACCAGAAGAAGGCAGAAAAACGACTGAAATGGGTGGTTCTGGTATTGACCTTTGCCGCAGCATTCGTCTTGCTGTCCTTGATCCTATTGTATGCAAACAAAAAGCGGAAGGGCATCATTGTGTCGGAGAAAACAGAAGCGGAAAAAGCGAAGATAGCTTTACACAAAGCAAAAGAAGAGATTACACACCTACAGACCATCAATAGGGCCTTAAATGAGCTTAATGGGGTGATGAATTCCCCAACAGCATGGCCAAAAACCGCAGAAGAGAAGTATGAAGCCATGATCCGCGAGGATGTATGTACAGGCATTATGGAAAAACTGAGAACCGCGAACACGCTTACATCTTTTGATGTCAAGGACTATCCGAATTTGGCGTTGTCGTCAAAAGAATTGTCCGCTTTAGCCCAGGTCATATACACCTATTGTCCGGAGTTTTTCATAAGGCTCAAAATGCAATATCCCAAGCTTAATGCCAAGGATATCGTGCTTTGCCGGCTTTATTTGTTGAACCTGAAAGTGCTTCAGGTAGCAATATTGCTGGGCACCGACTACTCTTCCGTCAGAAAACGAACCCATCGGCTCAAGGAGAAAATGGGATGTGAGGATTTGTGTCTCAAACTCAAACAGATTTTTTTGAGCACAGTACCTATTTAACACCATTCCAACCTTGAATTGACTGCTTGTTAACTTTTTGATTATTAAATTTTTAATCAAAAAAACAGCCCATTTTGCCCATTATTTTATTCGCATATCAATATATTGATTATCAATATATTAAGCCAAAAACAGCCCATTACAGCCTATTATTTCTCGGCAAAACACTTGCGGCATAAGGTGTGCAATCCCTAATATTGCATAAAAAAGCAAAACCTATTTGATATGCACCAAAAAAAGATTACCCTTTTCGTCATTGAATTCCTGATGTTGTTAGCGTTAGTGTGTCACGCTAAGGTTACTATTATGACTGATGGCCCCATTCAAATCAACAAATCAAGCACACAGGGATCTCCCAAAACATCTTCCATCCAGGCCTCCATCAACGGTCATGCCTTGACGGTGGTCTTCACCGAGAACCTCGGCACGGTCCACGTCGAGGTGACCGACACCAACGGCGGCTCTGTTGACCTGACCGACATGCACACCCCAAACGGCTACAACGCCTACATCCACCACGCCGGCAGCTATGTCGTCACCATTACCTTGGGCAATGGCGACGAGTACTACGGCGAGTTTGATGTAGTTGAATAATAATAGTGTTAGTTAAACTAAAATTTTGGATTATGAAAAACAAGTTTATTACCTTATGTTTAGCGATGTTGGCGATAGCCTCCATCGCTGTGGTTTCCTGAAATAGGAAACCACCAGTTGTATGTCCGTTATGGGCACGAGGTCAACCATAATCATGGGGACAACTAATTACAGCTGCTTTTGATAATACGGCAGTTGATCCCTATCAAACCTTATATTTAACTTATTATTTATCAATCAAAAAAAAGTTATCATGAAAAAGCAATTTTTTACTTTGGTTATGCTGGTTGTGGGGATGACTTTGTCTTATGCCCAGGATCAAGCGTTGATTGACTTCCACCCTGTGGGGGACTACGACTTGGAAGTCAGAAACCTAATGCCTATGCGCGACGGTAGCGTGCTGGTCAACAGCCAGTTGTTCAACAAGACCGTGGACTACACCGAAATGGCTGCTACCGACGTTGGCAATGTGTTCTTCAAGATCTCGACAAACGCCGAGATCATGGACACCCTCTTCATTGAGGACCCTGACATGAACCATTTCCTGCTCGTCCCCAACCCAATCGGCGAGGACTACGTCTATGCCAGGGCCGTCCGCAATCTCGATGAGGGCCACACGGACCTGTGCATCAAGTTCTTCGACAACCAACTTAAGTTTAACGACGAGAAGGAACTGTGGGTGCCGCTAAGCGACAAGCTTTACAAGCCCCTTGGCGACTGTTATTGCCTCGACGAGGCGGGGGACATGATCATTGCGCTCAGCTTCAACAACGAGGAAGTTGGCCTGTTTCGTGTAGCCCTCGACGGCACCGTCAAAGCAAGTAGCATCGTCACTGGCCTGCCCTTTAACATCACTAACGGAAGGCATCTCTCCGTTTACAATTACGGCGACTCACAGCACTGCCTATGGGGATTCAAGCGCAATACCAACAGCGATGGCACACGGGACTTCGTGTTCGCTTTCTTGGACGAGCAGCTGCAGCTCATAGAGGAAAAGATTGTCTCTGTTCCACAAGGGTGCGGTTTCGGCTATAACGACGATTTGATGATTTGGGGAGGCAACACCATCGTGAATGCCAACCGATATGCTCTTAGCAACGGCAAGCAGGGGCCTGCCCTTGTCGTGTACGACAAGAGCTCTTTGGCTCCGGTGAACAGCCGTTATTTCACTGAATGCCCAGAGGCCTACGACGGCCCAGCTCACATCGCCTATCCCACTGGAGTGGCTCAGGCCACTGATGGCAATCTCTTTTTCGCCTACTTCAATTATTTCCCAGATGCTGAGTCGGCCTTAGCCAACGGTCCCGCAGGACAAGCCTGTGTGATGAAGCTGGACGCCAACCTCAATATCCTTTGGCAGCGTTTCTTCCTGGAACCCGTAGGCTACTATCCGGAAGTAAGGGCAATCACACCCTTAAGTAACAACGGGGTTGCCGTAGCCGGCTATACCGTCAACAGTGAGGGAAATGTTGGACTAATGTTCTATGTCGTCAACGGGTCAACGGGCAACACTGATGTCAATGACGACAGGGTCCGCCCCTACGCCTTCTATCCCAACCCCGTGGGCGACTGTCTCGGCATCCAGTTCTCGCCCGACGTGACCCCCACCCTCGTGGAGCTATACGACGCACAGGGACGCCTCGTGATGCGCCAAAAAGCCTCTCTTGAGTCCGTCAACACGACAGGCCTCAAAGCCGGCCTCTACACCGTCAAGGTCACCCTCGACAACGGAAAGACCTATTCCGACACCGTCATTAAGAAGTGATCTCGTTTGTCACCCTCATACCCGGCCCTGGGCGGCGCTATGCCGGCCAGGGCGCCCTCAATGTCACCGGCGGCAAGGTCGGCGTCAACACCGACAACACGCTCCCGGACTACGCCCTCGCCGTCAACGGCGGTGTCATCGCCACACGCGTCCGTTGTGGAGAAAAAACCCAAAAAGGAAACGTGGTAATTTCGAATTAATTTTTTTCTTTGCATTCAAGAAAAAAACATTAAATTTTAAGCTCTATGAAAACATCATTACACAAAAAAAAGCCGTCTCGAAGCCGCACGCTGTTGTTTCTCTTGTTGGGAATCCTCTCATCGGCCACGGCTCAAAATGTCAGTTTTGCCCCCGTAGGGGCAGAATGGTACTATGGATACCAAGATATTATGGATAAAGGGTTCGTCAAGATCACCGCTGTCAACGACACCGTAATCGAAGGGAGGAATTGCGTGGTGCTTGAGAAAAACCGCACAGGCTATGGTAATTACTCAGGCTTGCACAGCGGTGTTTTCGGATATGAGTACATGACTGTCTCGGACGATTGCGTCTTGGTTTATCGCAACGGATCCTTTCACCAACTCTTTGACTTTGGGGCAGAGGTTGGAGACAGTTGGACGATACCTGGCTGGGAGGGCTTGTGTGACGAAGACTATGGCACGGTCAAGATGGTCGAGAAAGGCACGGCAACCATTAACAATGTCAACCTGAGATATATTCGTATCGTTGATGGCTCCGATTCGTATTGGGGGTTCAGCACTAACTGGAATGAAACCGAGAGGGATACCATAACGGTCTTTGAGAGAATCGGCCCAATGGGAACCTATCTCCTGCCCGAACAAAAATGTTTGTTTGACAATGCGGAAGGGGGAGAGTTGCGTTGTTATTTTGACGATGTTGTCGGCCACTTCAAGGATGATAATTCCTATTATTCAGATCGAAACTGCGACTATATCAACGAACAATACCAAGAAGTCGATGAACTGGAAACGAACAACGTGGTCGCTGTCTTCCCCAACCCCGTGGGCGACTGTCTCGACATCCAGTTCTCGCCCGACGTGAACCCGACCCGGGTTGAGCTCTACGACGTCCAGGGCCGACTCGTCCTAAGCCAGGAGAGCAACCTGGAGTCGGTCTCCACCGCCAACCTTCCGGCAGGCGTTTACTCCGTAAAAGTCACCCTCAGCAACGGCAAGAGCTACTCCGACACGGTGATCAAGAAATAATCCCGTTTTTATATGATAATCATTTGATTTACAGATATTTATACAAAGAATTAAAAATAATCAACATTTTCGCTGTAACAGATTGATTAACAAGACGTTAATCAAAAAACGTAAAAAAAACCGGAAACTTTTTTTCTTGACAAAGATGCTGGAACGATCTATTTTTGGTTCATGTTAACTGCGTCCACATCCACTATGCCGGTAGCTACACCGTCACTTTCACCATTGGCAACGGTGACGAGTACTACGGTGAGTTCGAGGTGACGGATTAATTTATCAAACCTTTTTAAAACACTTTTCTCATGAAAAAATCACTGTTGACCATCTGTTTGTTTCTCTTCGCTTTTCGGCTTGCCGCCCAGCCACAGGTTCTCAATCTCAGTTATCCGTCAAGCGTTAACCTGTTTGACCTGTATGAGATTTCCTTCTCCTTGGGACAACAATACTCCAATCCGTACGACCCGGACACGATATCGGTCTATGCCGTTTTCACGGCGCCTGATAACAGCACTCGTACGGTCAACGGGTTCTATTACGAAGGCTATACCTTTCTTCAAAACGGTGGTTGCGAGGAGGCCACCCCAAATCCCACCACCAATGGCTGGAGGATTAGGTTCACCCCCACCCAAACCGGCATGTGGGTCTTCAGCATCCACGCCAAAGACAAAAACGGCGAGACGGTACTGCAACGTCCCTTGGGGGCGGAGTATTCCTTCACCTGCCTTCTCGTCACTAACGCTGAAGGATTCATATCGGTGGCGAACCCGAGGTTTCTGAAAAGGGATGTGGTCAGAAACGGCAACAGGTATGACCATTCCTTTTTCCCGATCGGTCCGAATGTCGCTTGGTATGAATGTGGTGATTTGCAATGTCCAGGTGGTATTTTCGATTATGAAAAGTATGTGGATTCGTTGGATGGCAAAGGCAACTATATGCGTCTTTGGATCAACCGTTTTCATAGCATCAGCCTGTACGGGCCAGAATACACGCAACAGGTCGGGGGACAGCCGGTGGTATATTTTGACTCGACACTTAATCAAAAAGACGCTGCCGAGCTGGATTATATCATCACCTATGCCGCCCAACATGACGTTTCAGTCATGCTTAGCATTTTCACTTTTGGCGATTTCAAATACGCGGCTGATGTTGGTCATGTCAGCGTAAATGTCTGGGAAAACAACCCTTTCAACACGGTTTTAGGAACTCCATGCCATTTTTTCACCGATGGGGATGCTATCAGAATCACGAAGAACCTGATCAGATATATCATTGCCCGTTGGGGCTATGCCACAAACCTGCTTTGTTGGGAATTCTGGAACGAGGTAACGAACATGTGTATAGGATATAAAAACATGGAAAGAGACGTGTTGGACTGGCATGAGCAAATGATAACCTTTGTTTCCGAAAACGACCCTTTCAACCACCTGGTCTCTACCTCGATGGGAAGCGTGCCAGCTTATCCTCATCTGTTTCAGAAACTCTATGAGAACATGGATTTCGTACAGCTTCACGACTATCAAAACATTCAAAAGGCAAAATCCAAGGAACAAGTCTCCAAGGTCTTGTTTGACGAGGCTTTAAGCACACATGGCGATTATCCGACAAAGCCTTTCTTTATGGGGGAGTTTGGGTTCGGACAGAGTTCGGGGCCCTCCATTTACGTTAAAGACCCGTTCGGTATTGACCTCCACAACTCTCTGTGGTCCTCTCTTTTTTCAACCTCCATGGGCTCTGGTTCGCCTTGGTGGTGGCAGTATTTGTCAAACCAACATCTGTTTTGTCGTTTCAAACCTTTGTTGGCTTTCTGTGCGACTCTACCCGTACCCTCCGAAACTTTTGTCCCATACACTACGGGGCAAGTGGTTCTCGATCGACTGTTGGTGTTTCCCAACAACATTGAAACCTATTACATGAAAAACGCCGCGGAGGACACGATTTATGGATGGAGTCAGGACACGGCTTTTTGTTATCAATCATTACGCTGGCTGACCGATAGTGTCTATATGCTTGGTGATACAACGGGTCTAGCATGGCATTTTAAGGACAATGCGGTTTTTGACCTTTGGGGATACGTTTATACCATGAATAGTAACAAAAGGCCTCAACCAAGCTCAAACAGCAACATAATCACCATACCAATTGACAACCAGCCATTCAACACCAGGTACGTTGTGCATTGGTACGATTCCGAAACCGGTTTGCCGCTTTCCCTTCCGTCGGATGAGGTCTATGTTCATCAATACTTGGACGGTGTTCGAGGAATCAGGATTACCTTTCCACCTTCAATCCGCGACTTGAACCAGCATACCATCAACAACAAGTTTGGAGACGTGGTATTCAAGATATTCAAACACATAAATATAGAATAGTTATAAAAAATGTTTAGTTTTGCGTTATAATCCTAAAAAATCAAAATCATGAAAAAGCTTACACTTACATTGACCGTTTTGGCCGTGGCGGCCATGGCGGCTTTTGGTCAACCCATGGTTGACACCATTGCTCAACCCTCTACCATCATCGGATGTAAAATAGACGACTCTGGCATGGTCACCGATCAGCTGCTTTCCGAGTTTTCCTACTTAGATAACGGGAAGGTGAACAAATTCCTTTTCCCAGATGTCGGTATCATCATCCAGTATTCCTATACTGACGAAGATTACATGCTCTCGGAGTTCACGACCCATTCTGGCGGACACCCCTATTATCATGAGTCATACAACTACACCTACGAGAACGGGCTCATCAAGACCAAGAACCATCTGTATTATGGAATGATGGACGAAGACATCGCTTGGGCCTATACCTACGATAACTATGGCCGCTTGATACAACTCGACCAAACCGATGGGGGTTTGGAGTATTTCCCCTACCATTGGAGCTACGACTATCAGAATGCGGGCAAAACTAAGATAGAGACCTTCTTCACCGACTACGCATCCGAAGGTGTCGTGGTATATAAACAGACCACCTACTCCTACGACGAGAACTACATTCTCCTTTCCTCTCATTTAACCACGTATAACTCATCAGGGACTTGCACGGGAAACACGCTCTCATCCTACTATTATGACGACAATGGAAATACAGACCATATTGTGACACAAGTGCTTTCCGATGACGGGGCCTGGACGAATAGCGAGATTAAGAACTACATTCGCAATGAATTGGGTCGTGTCGTAGAGTGCCAAACGGGCTTTTGGTCGGCTGAAAATGACGATTGGGATATCACCTATAAAACCATATTCGACTACAACGACGATGAAATGACTCTCACCGTTTCTCTTCGCAAGAAAGTCGATGGCGAATGGGGTTGGGATATCTTTCGAGGACAGACACTCTTTTTCGATTCGCATTTGAGCTGGCAGCAAAAGGCTCTGGCACACTACTACAACCAGCAAATCAACCAGTTGCTGATCTCATTCCAATACACCGAACGCCCCAGCTACCTTTCAACAAACGAAAACACACAGGCCCAATACAAGATCTACCCCAACCCCTTAGGCGAGGTATTGAACATACGCTACTCGCCCGACGTGAACCCGACCCGGGTTGAGCTCTATGACGTCCAGGGCCGACTCGTTCTTAGCCAGGAGAGCAACTTGGAGTCGGTCTCCACCGCCAACCTTCCGGCAGGCGTTTACTCCGTAAAGGTCACCCTCAGCAACGGCAAGAGCTACTCCGACACGGTGATCAAGAAATAATGCCGTTTTTTCCATAACCCGCAGTCACGGAGGGTCATGTGCCGTCCGGGACTTAAAAAGAGTGTTTTTCTTCACTTCTTTTAACAACAATAAAAGAAAATGTTACTTTTGCACTTCACTGATGAAATAGTATTTAAAAATGACAACTCAAAGGACTGTTAAAAATATTCGCATCTGCTGCTATGTCGCTCTTTTCCTATGTGTTATTTGGGCTGTGTTTTATGTGTTTGTTTTCAGTAGCTTTTTTACGGGAAAAGGGGGAGTGAATCAAGTTGTGGACTGGTCCAAACAACCTTTGCTGAAAATTAGTTTTTTTGTAGTAGATATACTTAGCCTGGGCTTAACAATCGGGTTGTGTGTAAAGGCCGCCTTGAATTTTTTGAAGGGTATTCGCGAGAACATGGTTTTTCCAAAGAGTAACGTGAAGTTGTTTTTTTGGTTGGCACTTACTTTCTTTATCCATCGTCTGTGCTGGTCAAACCATCCAGTGTATTACACAGAGGAATTCACTTTCGGATACGCTCACACAGATGTCGTAATTCCGTTCTGTATTCTATTCTTTGCTTTCATGTATAAATTGGCCGCTGACGCAGTCGAGGAAAACAGTTTAACTATTTGAGTCATGATTATTGTTAACCTGGACGTGATGCTGGCTAAACGCAAAATGCGCTCCAATGAATTGGCCGAACGTATCGGCCTTACCCAAGCTAACCTCTCCATACTCAAAACAGGCAGAGCCAAGGCCATCCGCCTTAACACCCTCAATGCTATTTGTCGAGAACTGCATTGTACTCCTGGCGACATTCTCGAATACCGGGAGGAAGAGTGAATGGTTTTTTCACACATTTTTCATAATATTTGGGAAAAAAGCGTACCTTTGCTCCCAAATACTCTTGTGAAAAATGTCAGACAACATCTTTTCGAATTTCGAACCTGCTGAAGAACCGCGCTCCAAGGACTACGACAACATCAAGCCCTTCTATGCCTCTACCTATGGCAATAGCCGTCTGTTCACCGCCAACTATAACGGGAGAAAGGTAATCATCAAAGCCCTTAAAGCCGAACATGCCAACGACCCGAAATGTAGGCTGAACCTCAAAAAGGAATATGAGCTCACTAGCGAGCTGGACCATAAATTTATCCGTAAAGCCCTCGGCTTTGAATCTATTCCAGGACTTGGCGACTGTATCATCCTCGAATATATCGACGGCAAATCGCTGGCCGAACATGTGCGCGTTGGCACCCTCAACGAGAAACAGATTAAGAACGTCTTGATTGACATCTGTGACGCACTGAACTATATGCACCAACGGCTGATTATCCATTGCGATCTTAAGCCGGAAAACATCATCGTTACCGCTAACGACCTGAGAGCCAAAATTATCGATATCGGGCTTCCTGAAACGGAATACAAAACCGATCGCGAACTCCTTATCAAGGAAAATGAATTCATCGCCCCTGAACTCATCAAAGGCGAAGAGGCTGACCCTCGGTCGGATGTGTATTCTTTGGGCAAAATCATCGAATTTATCTCCGAACGTAACCTGCTTAGCCAGTTTAAGAGTGTGGCTACCCACTGCACCCAGTTCTCCCGAGAACAACGCTTCGACAATATCACAGAAGTGCGCTCACTGCTCACCAAAGGCATCTCAGCAGTCAAAATTATCCTTCTGCTGCTTGCCCTTATTGCCCTCGCCGTTGCCGCCTATATCTATGTCCCTAAAATTATCGAAAAAAACAAGGCTGAGAAAGCCGAACGCCTCGCCGTCGATTTCAACCATGAAATGGATAAAATAGTCGCAGAGACCCCAACACTCTGTGAAAAATATAAGCTGACTTCACTCGACGAACCCCTGGCCGTACCCCAAGGATGGCAAGACGATAGCATCCGCTTCTGCCAACAACTCACCCGCTTCTTCAACTTGGATAGCCTACACCAAAAAGCGACAACCGCCTTCGAAACCCAAAAACAAGCCATCTTGGATAGCCGACAACATGACTTCGACGCCCTCCTGATGACCGAGTTCCGACAAGCTACCGACAGCGTCGCCCTACAACTTAAAGCCAATGCCTCCGAAACCTCCGACTCGCTGATGTTCGTACTGGCTAACCAATGGTACCAAAAAACCTATAAACAGCATTGATTGTGACAAAAAAGAAAACCATAGCCGCCCTTATCGCTTTTGTGACCCTCACCGTCGTGTTCAGCGGCTGTTCCACTAAACGGAACACCCCCTTGCGACGGGCCTATCACAACCTCACAAGCCATTACAACGTCTTCTGGAACGGCGAATATAGCCTTATGGAAGGCGACAGACAACTCAAGAAAAACGCCAAAGACGATTACTCCAAAGTGCTGCCCGTGTTCAACTACGGAACTAAGACCGAGGCCATGGCACTTAATTCACAGATGGACCGAGCCCTGCAAAAAACTTCCGTGTGCGTGCAAAAACACTCCATGAAGTTCAACGGAAGGGAAAGAGTCAAATGGATCGACGACGCCTACCTCGTCATGGCTAAGGCGCATTTCTATAAACAAGACTACATCCCAGCCCGACGCACCTTCGACTTCGTCAGTACCGAGTTCAAGAAAAACGATATCGCTCTCGTGGCGAACATGTGGCTCGCAAAGACCTATATCAAAACTGAACAGTATCCTAAGGCTATCGCTATGATCGAGCAAATCCAAAGCAAAATTGCCGACCGCAAAAAACTGCCTAAGGAAATCCAACGCAACTTCGACCTTACCGTGGCCGACTATTATATCGCCACCAAGGACTACGGACGTGCCATCGACTACCTAAAAGCTGGATTGCTCACCGCTAACAACCGCGACCTGCGTACCCGTGTGATGTTCATCCTCGGACAAATCTACATGGAATTGGACGATGCCAAACGAGCTACCGAACAATTTAAAAAAGTCGCCAAACGTAACCCTAACTACGAAATGCTCTTCGAATCGAAGATGAACATGGCCAAGATGGGCTCCTCAGGCAATGCCAAAGAACTGTATAAGATGCTCAATAAGATGCTCGATGACAGTAAAAACGAGGAATTCCTCGACCGAATCTATTACGCCATGGCCGAACTCGCCATGCGCGAAGAAGACACCACTAAGGCCATCGGGTACTACAGAGAATCTGTCGCCAATGCCACCAATAACCAAATCCAACGGGCCAACGCCGCTCTGAAGGTGGCTACCCTCTTCTTCGACCGTAACGACTACGAGATGTCACAGGCCTACTACGATACCGCCGTCAACGCCATGGATAAAAACACCTTCGTGGGCTACGACAGCATCCTGAACATCTCACAGACCCTGAACGACCTGGTAATGAACCTCAACGTGGTTCGTGACCAAGATAGCCTCCTCATGGTGGCCAACATGGACTCCGTGGCCCGTAACGCCTTTATCGACAAGATTATCGCCAAAGTCATTGAACAAGAACGAATCGAAGCCGAACAACGCCGCTACGAGGAACAAATGGCCCTGATGGGTAGCACCATCGGACAGTCTAGCGTCTCCAAGACCATGGAATCGAACAATACCGGCGCCGGATGGTATTTCTACAACGAGACCACCCTCCGGAACGGTTTCAACGAATTCTCCAAGAAATGGGGTATGCGTAAACTCGAGGACAACTGGCGTATCACCGACAAACGTAACATCAGCAGCGGCATCGCCGACGGAGGATTCGGTGGCACCGACGAAGAATCGGAAGAAGACCGACTGCGCGACTCCTTGGCAGCTACCCTCACGAATCACGACAGAGCATACTATATGCTCGACTTGCCCCTGACCCCAGAACAACAGGTGGAATCACATAAACAAATCGCTGACGCCCTGTATAACGTTGGCTTCATCTACCTCGACCGACTCTCCGACTATCCGCGTTCCATCGAGTCGTACGAGAAACTCGATAACCGCTATCCCGGCAATGAGAAAGAACTGCCTTCGTGGTATGCTTTGTATAAGATGTACAACGACCTCCACGATAACGATAATGCCCTGAAATACAAGAACCGCATCTTCGACAAATATCCGGAGTCGAGCTATGCCAGCGTGATCCTCGACCCCGACTTCTACAAAAAGTTGCAGGAAGAATCACAACAGGCCTCAGAACTGTATTCCAAGACCTTCGATGCCTATCAGCAGGGACAGTACTACCGTGTGAGGATGAACGCAGAAAAGGCTCTTGACCAATATGCCGCCGACACCGCCTTGGCACCTCGCTTCGCCTTGCTCGACGCCCTCTCGCGAGGCCGCCTCGAAACCGTTGACTCCATGGCCTATGCCCTGCTTAACGTCGTAAGAACCTACCCGCAAAGCAGTATCCATGACTATGCCGCCAGCATCCTTAGAAGTGTCAACGACGAATATCACCTCGGCCTCGACTTGGGCGCTATCGCCATGGCGGACGAAAAATCAGGAGAAGAGAAACCGAAGTCACCATACAACTACGAACCCGCGACACAACACCTCGTCATGATTGTCTTTAACCCCAAGAAAGTGCGCGTAGAGCCGTTAAAAGTACGTATCAGCGACTTCAACAAACGAGAACATCGAGTGAAAGATCTCGAAGTGAAAAACCTCGTCCTGGATGACAAAAACATGATTGTCACATTAAGCATTTTCAACAACGAAACAGAGGCGAACGACTATATCACCTCCATGTTCCTTACCGATTATGTCTTTGGCGGTATCGACAGGAATGACTTCTCGGTGCTGCCGATATCCGTCGCCAACTATGCCACCTTCTTCAAGGAAAAGAAACTGGTTGACTATGTCGCCTTCCTCATGGAACACGGCAACAAAGCCATGGTCACTACCATCGACCCGACGAAAGCCAATGAGGCAGCCAATACCAAAGAAGGAGCCGATAACGCCACTAAATCAGAGGGTAAGACAGAAAGTAAAATAGATAAAAAAGGTGGAGACACCAAAGGAGAAAAGAAGATAGAACCCATGGGAAACCTCAAGGGTGACATCAAAGGGCCGACAAAAGGACAGTCCAAAGGTGAAAGAAACGAAACCAAAGTAAAAGAAGTCATTAAAAAGTAATAAACAATCATAATACTATGGAAGCTCCAGTAAGAAATCTAATAGGAAAAGGCACGGTCATCAAAGGGGATGTTGAATCCAGCGGTGATATCCGTGTGGATGGACGCCTGATCGGGTCCTTGAAATCGAACGGAAAAATCGTGGTCGGACAAACTGGCGTGGTCGAGGGTGACCTGACCTGCAAGCAAGCCGACATTTCCGGAGCGGTAAAGGGCATCCTCAAGTGTGAGGAACTTACCGCCCTGAAATCAACCTGCAAAGTCGAGGTTGACCTTATTACCAAACAACTGCTTATCGAAGTAGGCGCCGTGTTTACTGGAAAATGCCAGATGTCACAACCAAGTGTTCAACAACCAACCAAATAAGGAATTTTATTTATGATGAAAGCCTATGTTTTCCCTGGTCAGGGAGCACAGTTTGTTGGTATGGGCAAAGATCTCTTCGACCACTCGTCGAAGGCCAAAGACATGTTCCATAAAGCCAACAGAATTTTAGAGTTTAAAATTACCGAAACAATGTTCGATGGAACGGAAGAGGACCTGCGTCAGACTAAGGTCACTCAGCCAGCCATCTTCCTTCATTCGGTCATCCTCGCCACCCTGCTCGACGACTTTAACCCTAACATGGTCGCCGGTCACTCCCTGGGCGAGTTTTCCGCCTTGGTGGCCAACAAAGTGTTGAGTTTCGAAGATGGTCTGCGCCTGGTCGCCAAACGTGCCAACGCCATGCAGAAAGCTTGCGAGATTCAACCGGGTACCATGGCTGCCGTCATCGGCATGGACGACAAACTGGTGGAATCGATCTGCGGCTCAATCACCGACGCCGTCGTCGTGCCTGCAAACTACAACTCACCAGGCCAGATTGTCATCTCTGGTAGCATCGAAGGTGTGGCCAAAGCGACCGAGAAGCTTCAGGAAGCCGGCGCCAAGAGAGTCATCCCGCTGAAAGTTGGCGGTGCCTTCCACAGCCCTCTGATGGAGCCCGCCCGCGTGGAACTTGCCGAGGCTATCAACGCTACCAAGTTCAACTACGGCATCTGCCCCATCTATCAAAACGTTACCGGACAGTCGGTTACCGACCCCGAAATCATCAAGAAGAACCTGGTCGCCCAACTCACCTCACCGGTGTGCTGGACCCAGACGATGCTCAACATGATTGCCAATGGCGTCAACTGCGTCGTGGAAGTCGGTCCGGGTACCGTCCTCCAAGGCTTATTTAAAAAGGTGGATCGAAACCTTGACATGTCGAGCGCCTCGATCGAGAAACCTGCCGAGTGATTTAACCGCTATTGAGAGATGAGTCCTAAGACCAATTCCCGTGGCATCCTTTGGTTGATTATCGCGGGCCTGCTGGTCGGTTTTGTCATCAGCGTGTTCATGGAGAACATCCGGCTGAGACGACGCCCTGTGGTGGCCGCGACAAGCAAGTTCGACGAGGTGATGTATTATGTCAACGCCTCTTATGTTGACACCGTCAGCTGGCCCAAACTCGAGGAAGAAGCCATCGTGGCTATGATGGATGAACTGGATCCACATAGCCAGTACATCTCCTTCGAAGAGTTCAACGCCGTCAACGATCCACTGCTGGGAAGCTTTGAGGGTATCGGTGTGCAATTCCGCATCGTCGAAGACACCGTTGCCATCGTCAACACCATCAAAGGCGGACCCTCCGAACGCGTGGGTATCATGGCGGGCGACCGTATCGTCTATGTCAACGACTCGCTCATCGCCGGCATCAAGATCCAAAACGACTCGGTGATGCGCCTTCTGAAAGGACCCAAAGGGACCAAAGTCAAAGTGAAAAACTACCGTCGTGGCGTGGAGGGTCTCCTTGACTTCACCATCACCCGCGACGTCATCCCAACCTATAGCGTTGACATCGCCTATATGCTCGACGAAGAAGTGGGCTACATCAAACTCAGCAAGTTCTCAGCCACCACCTATAAGGAATTTATGATCGCGGTGAGGAAACTCCTAGGCGAAGGGATGAAGAAACTGGTGTTCGACCTAAGGGGTAACACCGGTGGTTATCTTAGCGCTGCAGTCGATATCGCCGACGAGTTCCTGCCCAAAGGCAGTCTCGTCGTGTTTACCGAAGGCAAGAGCCGTCCACGAACCGCCTTCAACGCCCGTAAGAAAGGAAGACTCGAAGACATCCCTGTAGCCGTCCTCATCGACGGTGAGTCGGCGAGCGCCAGCGAAATCGTGGCGGGTGCCCTCCAAGACAACGACAGGGGCACCATCATCGGTAGGCGATCTTTTGGAAAGGGACTCGTGCAAGAACAAATTATGCTCAGCGACAACTCAGCCATACGCCTTACCGTGGCACGGTATTATACCCCAACGGGTCGGTGCATACAAAAACCCTTCGATGGCAGCAAAGAAGACTATCTGCTCGAGTCTTTCGACCGCTACCAAAACGGTGAGATGTTCTCCGTGGATAGCATCCACTTCGCCGACTCGCTGAAATACACAACACCGAAAGGCAAGACCGTTTATGGCGGAGGAGGCATCATGCCCGATGTGTATGTCCCACTCGTCGATGACAGCACAGAGTATTATTTCAACCGTATCGTTAACCTCGGCATCCTCTACCAATTTGCCTTCGACTATTGTGACCAACATCGCCAGGAATTGGCGAAGTACAAGACCGTCGATGAGTTCGCCCGCTCCTTCAACGTCAGTAACGCCATGTTCAATGACTTGGTGAAGCAAGCGGAGAAGAAAGGCATCAAAGGCAATGAAATAGAGAAACAAGTAGCTCGTAGAGAGTCCGACATCCTGCTTAAAGCCTACATCGCACGTGATCTGTTCAACGACGAAGGCTTCTATCCCTTGTACCGTCCGATGGACGATATCCTCCAAAAAGCCCTCGAGGTTTTAAGTGAATTTTGAAAAAAAGAACTAAAAAATTGCCTTTGTTTTTATTTATAAGAAGAAAATTTGTATTTTTGCAGCCCGATTTTTAGGCAACATGGAAAAGGAAAATGAATTTTTGATTCCTGTAAGCGGTCTCGCCCTTGGTGTCCATGACTTTCGGTTCGACATCAACGACGACTTCTTTGCCGACATGGATTATTCCGAGGTGAAGCAAGGCCATGTGACCGTGAGCCTCGAGGTCGTCAGGGAAGAGATGATGTTGACCTTGAACTTCCATATCGAAGGAGAGGTCCGTGTCCCTTGCGACCGTTGTGGCGACGAGTTCAACATCCCGATCCAAAGCGAGCAGGTGTTCTGCATCAAACTCGGTGCCGAAGAAGTCGAGGAATCAGACGACGTGGTTGTGGTGCCTGCTGAGGAGCACGCCTACGACATCCGTTCTTTGGTTTATGAATACATCATCCTATCAATACCGATGCATCGGGTGCACCCTGAAGGAGAATGCAATCCGGAGGCCTTGGCACTGCTCTCACATGACCCAGAGCCCATCGCCGAAGAGGAAGAAAGCACGATGGATCCCCGTTGGGCGGCGTTGAAGGACTTGAAGATTGAAGATAATTAAACAATTGGTATTAACATTTTAAAATAAAAGTAAAATGGCACATCCTAAACGCAGACAGTCTCATACCAGAGGCGCTAAGAGAAGAACTCACTACAAGGCTGAAACCCCTACACTGGCCGTTTGCCCAGTGACTGGCACCATGCACGTCTATCATAGAGCTTACTATGTTGACGGTGACCTCTACTACAAAGGAAAAATGGTCATGGCAGCCAAGCAATAACGGATTTTTTTCATAATCTTTATATTGTTTTTCCCCACCAGACATTTGCGCTGGTGGGGTTTTTTATGCGCCCAAAGGGCGCATAAAAAACCCAGGCTGCGCTCGCTTTGCTCGCTAGCCTGGGCTTATGGAGACTGAGCCTCTCCGAGGCTCTATGGCTATGCTCCTCCGCCTCGAAGAGGCGGGCTTTCAATAACCCCAGGTGAGCGAGCAGAGCGAGCGTAACCTGGGGTGCTCAGGCTAGCGAGCAGAGCGAGCGCAGCCTGGGACCCCGAGGCCTCACCATACTATGCGCCTCGGAGAGGCGCGACCTCACCATAACCTGCGCTGCGAAGTGCCTCCTCAGCGGCATCAAACTCCAACGTCAACTCGCTGAAATGATGCGCATCAGAAGAGATGATGGTCGGAATACCCATCCTGTGAGCCTCCTCCATTAACCACGGTGAAGGGTAGAAACCTGGATAACGCTTCTTGTAGATGCCACGAGTGTTGACCTCCATCACCAAACCCTTCTCGCGGATGAGATCTAACGTCTCCATGGCCAATGCACGGTACCAAGGCTCATCCTCATGAAAATACCGATCCCGGTTATGCATCTTGATCTTATCAAAATGAGCTATGATGTCGAACTCTTCATGCTCGATCATCGCATTGGTCTGGTCAAAAAAACAGCGCACCCCTTTGCGAATATCGCCATCGAAGAACTTCTGTAAACCCTCGTCATAGATCTCCCATTTCGGTCCGTCGATAAACCATAGCTCGTCGGGATTGGCCGATTGTCCCACCAGATGCACGCCGCCAATCAGGTAATCTAGGTGATACCTCTCTTTGGTCACTGCGAAAGTCTCAGAAACACCTGGGATGTAATCGGCCTCCAAGCCACAAAGGATCTCTATCTGGTCTTTGAATTCCTCTTTCAAAGCAGCAATGTCAGCGATGTACTTGGGCATCTGATCGCTTTTCACGGAGAAATTGTTGTCGAAAGGCAGGGGACTGTGCTCTGAGAAGCCAAGCTTTGTCAATCCCTGACGGACAGCCTCTTCCACCATCTCACGGGGAGTGGATTTGCCGTCAGAATAGATACTATGGGAATGGATGTTGAAGTTTTGCATTACATGATAATCTTATAGACCTTGTCTCCACGTCTGACCACGTCATTCACCGGGATGGAACAAATGTCTCCTTTGACGGCTCTCGGCACAGGACCATCGTCCAAACGAATCTCGCGTATGCTGTCCTCATAGACGCCGGTGGTGGGTCCGATGATCATGATGGGGTCATCGACGTTGAGCTCGTGGGTCTCCACCCGAATCTCAGCCACGCCGATCTTGCTGAAATAGTTGGTGATGGTGCCGATGAACTCTTTGGTTTGGGTGGCCTGTGAGCCATATTGTTTTGACCATTCGAAGGTGCGGCGACCGAGATAATAACCATCCCAGAAGCCTCGGTTATAGACGCTGCGAAGCCGTTCCATCCAGGCGTCGATCTTCTCTTGGGTGAACGTCCCTTCTTGGATGGCCTTTACGGCCTCGCTATAGACCTGCACTGTCACCTTGGTGTATTCAGGTGAGCGGCCACGGCCTTCAATCTTCAATACTTCCACGCCGGCATCCAAGACCCGGTCAAGGAAGGGCAGGGTGCAAAGGTCCTTGGGCGACATGATGTATTCGTTATCCAAGGCCAGTTCATAGCCATCGTCGCGTTCCTTCACATCGTAGCTGCGACGGCAGAGCTGCAGACAGGCTCCGCGGTTGGACGAGGCGTTGAAGATATCCTGGCTGAGATTGCATTTGCCTGAGATGGCCATGCACAAAGCTCCGTGACAGAACACCTCGATGCGCACCAGATGGCCATGAGGGCCACGAATCTGCTGAGCTTCGATCTGCTCGGTGATGTGTCTCACCTGGTCGATGTTGAGCTCACGGGCAGTCACCATCACGTCGGCAAACTGCGAATAGTAGCGTACCGCTTCCAAGTTGGTGATGTTGCATTGGGTGGACATGTGGACCTCCACGCCAATTTGTCGGGCATATTGGATCACACTTTGGTCGGAGGCGATGATGGCCGAAATGCCGTTGGCCTTGATGGCATCCAACAGTTGATGCATCTCGTCCATCTCTTCGTCGTAGATCACCGTGTTGACGGTGACATAGCTTTTCACGCCGTTGCTGTTGCAGGTCTCGGCGATTTGTTTCAGGTCGTCGAGGTTGAAGTTCTTCGCCGACCTTGAGCGCATATTCAATTTGCCAATGCCAAAATACACACTTCCGGCACCCGCTTGTATCGCTGCCGCCAGGGCCTCATACGACCCCACCGGTGCCATAATCTCAATCTTATCTTTCACCTTTCACTTCTCAATTCTCATCTCCCCAGGTGCCGCTGTCGCTCTACCTGGGGCTACCGAGCTTTAAGCCCTAACGGGCTATCTCTAAATTAACTTCGTTGAATGCTTCGCATTTCTAAATTCTAAATTCCCCCCAACCTCTTGCTCAACGCCTCAGTCTGTGCCTCATAGCCTTTTTTGCCAAGGAGGGCGAACATGTTCTTTTTATAAGCCTCCACACCGGGTTGGTCGAAGGGATTCACCTCCAACATATAGCCGCTCACCGCACAGGCCATCTCGAAGAAATAGATGAGCTGACCGATTACCTTGGCTGAGACCTCGGGGATGACGATGCGGAGCACCGGGACTCCACCGTCCTCATGGGCCAGCATGGTGCCCAACTCAGCCTTGTGGTTGACTTCGCTGATGCGTTTGCCTGCGATGTAGTTCAGCTGGTCAAGGTCTTCGTCTTCCATCGGGATGCGCAGCTCATGGTTGGACTGTTCAACGGAGATCACCGTCTCAAACAGGTTGCGTAATCCATCTTGGATATATTGTCCCATGGAGTGAAGGTCGGTGCTGAAGGTGACCGAGGCCGGGAAGATGCCTTTGTGCTGTTTGCCATGGCTCTCGCCGAAGAGCTGTTTCCACCATTCGGAGAAATAAACCAGTCGAGGCTCATAGTTGACCATGATCTCGTTGGTCTTGCCCAAGCCGTAAAGGATATGGCGGACCACGGCGTATTCCGACACAATGTTGCCGTTCAGTGTCGGGTTGCTCTTGCACATCTTTTCCATCTCGATAGCACCGGCCACGAGTTCGCGGATGTCGATGCCTGCCACGGCGATGGGGAGCAGTCCTACCGGGGTGAGCACTGAGAAACGTCCTCCGACATCATCGGGGACGATATAAGTCTTGTAGCCTTTCACGTTGGCCAGTTGTTTCAAAGCTCCGCGAGCCTTGTCGGTGATGGCCACGATGCGCGAGGCGGCCTCTTGCTCGCCATATTTATGGATGATGTGTTGCTTCAGGATGCGGAAAGCGATGGCTGGCTCGGTGGTGGTGCCTGACTTGGAGATGACAGCCAGCGAGTAATCCTTCGTGTCGAGGATGGCCAGCAGCTCGGTGAGGTAGTCTTCGCTCATGTTATGTCCGGCATAGACGATAAGGGGCCGTTCACCACTGAGTGGAGCGAAATGGTTTTGCAATGCCTCGATGACAGCACGGGCACCTAGATACGACCCGCCAATGCCCACCACTACAAAGATATCGGACTTGGCACGCAACGTAGCGGCCGTTTTCTCCAAATCGGATAAAAGACTTTCGTCAATTTCCGTGGGCAAGTTGACCCAACCCAGGAAGTCGTTGCCGGCTCCAGTCTTCTCATAGATGGTGTTGTACGTGGTGGCGACTTGCGTCTCATACATCTTCATGGCCTCAGGGCCAATGAAAGACAAAGTGTGTTCAAGTTCTAATTTCATGGTGTTGAGATTTTATTGTTATTCACAAGAAAATCCCAGCGAGAGCCGGGATTTTCTAGAACCAAAAACCAAAATTTATGAAACCTTAATATTCCAACCGAGTGGACGGTTGGAAGGTCATTATGATAAGAACCGTTGCAAAAATAATCATTTTTTTAAATATGCAAGAAAAAAAACTCCTTTTTTGATATTTTTCCTCCCTTTTTCGTACCTTTGTGTGTTTTTATGCGGTATTCGTAGGTTTATTCAAATGGAGAAAAGTAGAAAAAATCTTACTATCTTAGCCATTATCATGGGGATTATCTGGATCTCTCTGCTCTATACCCAGATCCACCTAACCGAACGCATTTTCTATAGTTACAAGCAAATCTTCCAAAATAAGTTGGATATTGCTGTGAACGAATCACTTAGCAAACTGGACGGCATCGCATTCAACTCCTTTTTCCAAGACAGAAAATTCTATGACTGGAGTAAACAACAATTCAAGCAGCAGGAAGACCCCTCGTTTGACGTAGAGTTGCCCCAATCTTCCCTCGTTCATTACTCCGACAATATTTACTTTCAGGTGAAAACGTTGTTGAGTTACATGAAGGAAACAAAAAGCACTTATGATTACAATTTGATCGATTACGATGTCATCGACTCTCTAATATCCACCAAATTGCACGATAATTTCATTTATGAGCCTTTTATGATGGGCATCTATTCTGCTTCAAAGGATGTTTATTACACCACTGCGGAAGGGGCTTACAAGGATTTGCTTTTTCAGAAAGGGTTCAAATACTCACTCCTCTGTATTACCGATGAGGGTAAAATTGCCACTGACGAGTTGTTCCTCTTTTTCCCTAATCTGGAGTACCGCTTTCACTGGGATATCGTCGTGGCTTATGTGGTTATCGTCTTGCTTCTGTTGATCTTGCTTTACTGTTTCATCGTTTTCGTTGTCATCGTTATCCGTATCCGAAAAGTCAATGAGTTTAGAATCAGTATGTTAAATAATATCACGCATGAGCTCAAGACCCCTGTCACCACGATTAGCTTGGCGAGCCAGTTCCTTAAGGATAAGTCCATCCAAAAAGATGAAAAAGCTTACGAAGATTACCTGAACATGATCTCCGAGGAATCCGCTTCGCTGCAGGATCTTATTGATGAGGTTTTGACCATTTTCCGCTCTGAGCAGATACCCAAGAAAGACATGGTTGATGTGGAAATCCATCCCTTGATCAAGAATCTCTTGGCTGTCTATCAGTTGCAACTTGACCAAATAGATGCGGTGGCACACCTCGACTTACAGGCTGAGAAGGATGTGGTTTCAGGCATTTACGTACATCTCTCCAACGCATTCTCGAACCTGATCGACAATGCTATCAAATATCGGCAAGGCGACTTGGTGATCGACATCAGCACGCGCAACGTGGGCAATAGCATCGAGATTTGTTTCAAGGATAATGGCATCGGCATTGACAAGGCGAACCAGCAATTGATCTTTGAACCCTTCGCTCGGGTGAACACCGAAAATGGACATTATGTGAAAGGGTACGGTTTGGGCCTGAATTACGTGAATCAGATTATGAATTATCATAAAGGAACAATAAAAGTGGAGAGTGAGGTTGGCAAGGGAGCAAAATTTATTGTATCTTTGCCTCTCAAAACGAAATAGATGGTTTTTGGTTTCGATGTTTTTATATTATATATGTTTTGTTTTTTTATTTAACTGGTTCTAATGACACAAAAGATCAACATCCTATTGGCTGAAGATGACAAAAATCTTGGTGTCATCCTGAAGAAGTATCTCGAAGCGAAGGACATCCCCGTCACTTTGTGTGCCAATGGGGAAGAGGCCCTTCAGGCATTCAAGGACGGCAATTTTAATTTCTGTATTTTTGATGTGATGATGCCTCTTATGGATGGTTTCACTTTGTCAACTGAAGTCAAAAAAAACGACAAACGTGTGCCGATCATTTTTTTGACGGCAAAAACGACCCAAAAAGACGTAATTGAAGGTTTTAACTTGGGTGCGGACGACTACATTACCAAGCCTTTTAGCATGGACGAACTGCTGATGCGCATCCACGCTGTTTTCAAGAGAGCATCGTACGATGCACCAACCCCGACGACATTCACCTTGGGCTCCTACACTTTCGACGCGCCTCGGCATCTCTTGATCAAAGGCGACACGAGCAGAAAACTCACTTCCAAAGAGGCAGACCTCCTCTTACTCTTGTGTGAGAACATGAATGAGACCCTCGAACGTACTACAGCCCTCAACAAGGTGTGGTATGAGGACTCGTACTTCAACGCCCGTTCCATGGACGTTTATATCACCAAGTTGCGCAAGTTCTTCAAAGATGAACCTAACGTGGAACTGGTCAACGTACACGGCATCGGCTTCAAGCTGATGGTCAAAGAATAACGTAAATATTATCGGGCGACATACACGGAAGCTGGTGGAAGCAACACCGTGGTGTCGTTGATGAACTCCCACATCGTCTCACCAATAGCCCCATTGTTGGTGTTGGTGAGGACGATGAGGGTGCGCCCGTGTTGCAAGTCGCGGATGAAAAACGAACGGTAGCCTTTCCACCATCCAAAGTGAAACACCGTTCCGGGATGGTCTTGGTGGAGACGCCATCCAAAGCCGTAGTTCTCGCCTTGTTTCCAGTCGGGCGAACCTGGCTCATAAGCTTCTCGCTGAATGCTGTCGGGAAGAAAACGACCCTCTTCGAGGGCAACATGGAATCGGAATAGATCCTCCACCGTGGAGTACATGATTTTGTCGCCCATCACCCCGTTGAGATAATCGTCCTCCACGCGATGCGCCCCCTTCTTGAGAAGGTCGTAGCCCTGAACCTCAGTGTCGATGTAGGTGTCTAGCCGGTTTGCCCCACGTAACGAATAGATGTAGGAATGTGTCATGCCCAAAGGCCCAAAGACCTCTTCTTTCATGAAATCCTCGAAATGCTTGCCGCTGACTCGCTCCACGACGGAGGCCAACAAAGCGTAGTTGATGTTGTTGTAATGGAAGGTGAGGTCGGGGGCACTATAGGGCTCGGGATGGTATTTGACGTAGAGCTTGATCATCTCGTCGTTGCTCAAGGGGATGCTGCGGTTGGGCCACTGCTCGTCGGCCAAACTCTCGTACCGCGAAAGCCCGGAACGATGATTCAGCAGGTGGCGTAAGGTGATGCCTTGGTATGGGAACTCAGGGATGTACTTCCTGACGTCATCGTCATAGTCGAGCTTGCCTCTGGAATGCAGCAGCATGATGGCCTCTGCAGTGAACATCTTCGACACGGAACCGAGTTGGAACTGGTCGTCCGTCCTCAACGAGTCGCGCTGACGGTCGAGATGACGCCATCCGTAAGCCTTCTCAAGGAGTATCTGGCCACCTTCAGCGTAAAGGACCACCCCGTTCAACCCTTGGTTTTTGCTCATTGATGAGAAACATCGCTCTGCGGCAAGCTTACGCTGCTCCACCGCTTTTTTCCCTAAATCTAAAAACAACGAGTCGATGGGCAACTCGGCATCGCCTTTGTCATGCCGCCCACCGTGGCAGGAAACCCATAACAGAGGCAAAAAGAGGAAAACAATGGTTATTATGCGATTAAAAATGAACTTCATAACGAAAATTGGGCAAAAATACAGAAAAAACCGCTATTTTTGCAGCCTATTTCATCATTCAATAGTATTTTCATGTCACAATTTACAGATTTTGGATTGAATCCTGCTCTGTTGAAGGCCATAGAAGAGCTGGGGTTCGAGAATCCTATGCCAATACAGGAAAAAGCTATTCCTGTGTTGCTGGAACAAGACCTTGACTTTGTCGGTCTTGCTCAGACGGGTACGGGCAAGACAGCCGCTTTTGGGTTGCCTTTGCTCCAGAAGATTGACGCTACGCAACGTTGCGTCCAAGCACTTATCCTATGTCCTACACGCGAGCTCTGCATGCAGATCACCCGTGACCTTCAGCATTATGCCAAGTACATTCCCGAAATCTACATCGTGCCGGTTTATGGCGGTGCTAGCATCGAGGTCCAGTTTAAGGAACTGGCTCGCAAACCACAAGTCATCGTGGCTACCCCAGGCCGTCTGCGCGATATGATTCGCCGTAATCGTGTCGATTTCACCAATGTCAAGGTGATGATCCTCGACGAGGCCGACGAGATGCTCAACATGGGCTTCCAAGAAGAAGTTGACGACATCCTCGAGTACATGCCCAAGGAACGCAATACCATGCTCTTCTCTGCCACCATGCCCAAGGAGGTGGAAGCCATCCTCGACAAGTACATGAACAACCCTGTGAAAGTCGCCGTGGGAGAACGCAACTCTGGCACAGCCAACGTCGATCATAAGTATTATATGATGGCTGCCAAGGACCGTTATTCGGTGCTGAAACGTATCATCGATTATACCCCGTCCATCTATGGCATCATCTTCTGCCGTACCAAACTGGAGACTCAGGAAATCGCCGACAGCCTTATCCAAGATGGATACAATGCCGCCGCCTTGCATGGCGACCTCTCCCAGGCCATGCGCGACAACGTCATGGATCATTTCCGTAAACGTAGCCTTCAGCTGCTCGTCGCCACCGATGTCGCCGCCCGTGGCATCGACGTCAGCGACCTGACCCACATCATCAACTACAACCTGCCCGACGACATCGAGACCTACGTGCACCGTAGCGGCCGTACCGGCCGTGCCGACAAACGAGGCATCTGTATCAGCTTGGTTCACCTTCGCGAGAAACATAAAGTCAAACAAATCGAGAAAATCGTTGGCCGACCCATCGAAAGAGCGATGATTCCTACCGGTAAAGAGGTCTGCGAGAAACAACTCTTCAACCATATCGACCGTATAGAACATGTTGACATCAACCGCGAAGATATTGACGACTACCTGCCCGTGATCTTCAAAAAGCTCGAATGGATGAGCCGTGAAGAACTGATTACCCGCATGGTGGCTCTCAACTTCAACCGCTTCCTCGACTACTACAAGGATGCCGTTGACCTCAATGTGGATGAGAAGAGCGAGAAAAAAGACAAAGTAGAACGCAAAAAGGAACGCGACCGCCAGGACGAAACCATGAAACGACTCTATTTCGGACTGGGTAAGAACGACCATATCCTGCCGCAGAAGATCATCGGCAAGATCAATGACGTGACCTGCACCAAGAATATCCCCATCGGACGTATCGACCTCTTTAACGACTATTCATACGTGGATGTGGAAGAGAGCTTCGTTCCCATGATCCTGGAATGCTTCTCCGACCCGCGTAAGAACCCCAAAGGCATCGTGGTGGAGGTGGCCAAGGAACAGCCCAAACGCGAAAAGAAAGACGCTGACCGTAAGGGACGCGACGAGAAGAAGTCCCGCGACGAGAAAAAGACCCGCGACGACGACAAACCGAAATACAAAGTGGAACGTTCACGCGACGGCCACGAATGGCTCGATCCCGACTGGCGCAACCATCTCGATGACATCGACGTGTTTATTGATGAGGAAGACGAACGTCCTTCTCGCAAGAAACGCAATGAGGAGCGAGGCTTCGGAGCAAAGAAAGGCTCCGAGAGCTCGAAGAAAACTGCCTCCAAGTCGAAAAAAGAAACGGGAACTTCTGAGTCAAGAAAAGGTTCTCGTTCCATGGGTAATGGCTTCCGTTCCAGCGATTACGATGTAGATTCACGCTCATCGAAAAGATCTTCTTCAAAAAGCAGCTCATCTCGTGAGTCATCCCGAGGTCGCCGTGGTGCAGCCCGTCATGAGGAGCCAGACTACTATTCGCCGAAACGGAGGAGGAGGTGAGAATTGAGAGGTGAAAGGTGAAAGATGAGAATTTGGATTAAGGCGGCTAGACCACGGACATTGTTGCTGTCACTGTCAGGAGTGATGATGGGTGGCTTGTTGGCCGCATCGGGTCCGGTTTTCTATCCCCTTTCTGCAGTGCTCGCCGCTCTCACGGCCATGCTCTTGCAGGTGCTCTCCAACCTTGCCAACGATTATGGCGATTTCAAGAAAGGTCTTGACGATGCGAATAGGGTAGGACCTCAGCGAGCGCTACAAAGTGGTGAACTCACCGAGACTCAGTTGCGTAACGGGATAGCGTTCACTGCGCTGCTTTGCCTTCTCAGTGGCGCTGCCCTGTTGCTCGTTTCTTGGTCGCATGTCAGTTGGAAAGAACTCGCCGTGTTTGCCGTTTTAGGACTGTTGGCCATCGCTGCTGCCCTTCTTTATACCTTGGGCAAGCATCCTTACGGCTATCATGGGCTGGGCGATTTTTTCTGTTTCTTGTTTTTCGGGTTGGTGGCCGTTGCTGGCACCAATTACCTCTCTTCGCCTGGTTTTGATTGGCTCGTGGTATTGCCTGCCATGGCGATGGGTTGTCTCACCACTGCTGTGTTGAATATCAACAACATGCGCGACCATGACAACGACAAGGCCAAGGGAAAGAACACCCTGGTCGTCCGTATGGGCTTGAAACGTGCCTTCTTCTATCACTTGATGCTTGTCGTCTTGCCTTTTCTCCTGCTCACCCTCTTCTTGATGCTGAAGAAAACACCGTGGTACACCTATGCTTTTTGGTTGCTCTTTCCGCTTTTCATCAACGATTTGATTACCCTTCACCGTTCTTTGTCAGTCGGAGTCCCTGACCGTCTGTTGCCTCGTCAGGTGCTCTTCACCTTTCTGGTGACCCTGGTTTTCGGACTGACGATGTGTTACGCCACTTGACGGTCAATGATCTCTTTGAACTCGTCGAGCATATTGGGTGTGTGGATGAGTCGGGTGATCTCAGCGGACCCTAAATAGATGATCTTGACTCCTTTTTCTGATTCCCGCAAGGCCTCCAAATACACAGCCCTGCTAATGTGACCTGTGGTAAATACAACGCCAAGGTTGCTGTCGCCATTCGATGACGAAACCTTTTTGTTGAACACGATGAAATCATTCTTTGTGAATCCTATTTCAGGTCTGTTTTTACACTCCACAAAGACATATCGCCCAAACTTGTTGAAAAATGGATCGGTGAGGTCGTTTCTGACGATGATGTCAATCTCATTCTCGGCTTTATCGTGAATGCGTGTATCAATATGGATGAATCCCATTTGCCGAAACAGCCCTACCACAAACTCTTCGAACATCCTGCCTTTTTTGTGGATATTTGTCTCGTTTTTCGCCTGAGCGTAAAGATCTTCCAGGATTTGTACGGCTATTGGATTGATGTCTTTTTGAAAATAATCACGAATCAAGGAACTTAATTCAGGAATCCATGTCTGATATGTTTTTTTCTCTGTTATGGTTAGGATGTTTCCTTTGGTGAGATACTCTGATATTCGTTGTATGGATTCGTTATTGAAGTCAGATACTACAATGATCTTCGTGTATGGATTGGTGTTAATGATGTGATCCATCACCATAAAACCATCGAAATTGGAATGATCCATTTGGATGTCAACGATGGCGATGGAATAGTATTGAGTAATGATTTTGGCCATGATGTCGTTCGCGTTGGAAGCGTAAGAGAAGTCACAGTCAGTCATCGTGTCACGAAGGGCAGTAAGTAAGCTTAGTGCTTGATGTTCATCTTCTTCGATAATTAATATGGATCTGTTCATTTTGTTTATATAGTCTATTTTACTGCAAAATTAGTAAAATAGTTTCATTTGTCAAGTGTTTCTTGAAAAGAATTTACCTTGACAAAATCTCCTCGATCTTCAAAATAAGCCACCAGTTTCTCATAGAATTTGGTCTTGCTCAAGGTTTCAGCGTTGCCGAAGATGATGAGTTTCATCCGGGCTCTGGTGATGGCGACATTCATTCGGCGAAGATCGTTAAGAAAGCCGATGTTGCCACTCTCGTTGTCGCGCACCATGCTGATGAGGATCACATCGCGCTCTTGTCCTTGGAATCCATCGACGGTGTTGACCGAGATTTGATGACGCAACGGCTTAAGCATCTTGTTGTTTCTGAGATATTTGCGAAGCAATCTTACTTGTGCTTTGTAAGGTGAGATGATGCCGAAGTCGGTTTGTTCCCGCAGTAGATGTTCCATGCCGATGAGCTTCACATAGTCCATTAGGGTTTTCATCAGCAGCTTGGCTTCTTCATGGTTGCTGCGGCTGAGGCTACGGCTTTGCTGCTCACCGAAGTCGCATAGCGAGGTGTCGATCCACATCAGCGGCTTGTCGATAGGGGAGACGAGTCGTTCAGCTACCGAAGGGTCAGCCTTAAGTTTGCCATGGTAGAAATGCCGCGATGAGAACTCCATGATATCTTGGTTCATGCGGTATTGCACATCCAACAGGGTGACACATGAAGGTTTGCTTTTCACCACTTTCTGCATCAATGTGCGTTCCAGGCCTTCGTGTCCTGCCTCCTTGCATTTCACCGTGGGTGGCAACTGTTGATGGTCTCCTGCGAAGACGACACGGTCGGCCTTGAGGATGGCGGTCCAACAGGCGGCTTCGAGGGCTTGGGCAGCCTCGTCGATGAATACGGTGCCGAAGTGGCGTCGCTCCAACAGCCTGTTGGCACTGCCGATGAGGGTGCAGGCAATGACTCCTGAGTTGGCGAAGAGCTCCTCGCGAATCTTCACCTCCAACTCCATCTCGCGATGTTGAAGCTTGCGGATCTGGTTATGCTCTTTCTCTCCCAGCCTAGGATGGCTCTTGATTTCCCGGATTGCTGAACGCACTCCGAACAACTCCAGGTAATCGGGATGGTTGGCATAGCGGTATTCATAGGAGCACTGCATCATCACGTCGTTGATTCTCAATGGATTGCCGATGCGAAGTACAGGGATGCCTCGGCGAAAGAGCTGTTCGCTGATCCAATCGACGGCAGCATTACTTGGGGCGCATACCAGCACTTGTAACTCACGTTTCAAGGTCTCGCTGATGGCTTCCACCAGGGTGGTGGTCTTGCCGGTTCCGGGAGGGCCATGCACGATGGCGGTTTCACGGGCGTTGAGCACCTTGGCCACGGCAGCGTTTTGGCTGGCATTAAGCCACGGCATGGATGTGTGACGTAAGTCTCTGAACGAGGGTTGTGCCTCACCGATGAGTACACTGCGGAGGTGGACGAAGTCCTCGTCGTTGCGTTCCTTAACCTGTCTTAGGCTGCTTTGCATCACCTGATAAGTGTAATCGTCGATGCCCAGCAGGACCCCGATGCTGCCCCTTGAGGCAAGGTTTTGCAAGGCCATCATGGTGGGCATGTTGTTTACCGACACCTCCATGCGGTATTCGCGGATGCTGCTGACCACGCAGTTGTAGTTGAGAACCCGCATCTGTCCGTTTTCGATGCTGAAGAAGTTGACGATCTTGCCCGGCTCGAAGTCGCTGCTCGACTCTTCAGGAAGTGCCCCGTCGTAAAACACATCTACTACCAGCTGGTTGGCGATGTTGTAAGAGGTGTTTCCCAGTCGTATCGGATACCAACAATCGCCCTCGGCTACCTCGCCATTCAGCGGGGCGCGCCTCACTGCTTCGAGGTAGGCTGCCTTCTCGAATTCATACTCCTTGCGGAGCAGCTCTGACTGTTTCAGCAAACTCTCAAACATCTGTTTCTCGCTGCCAGGCGTCTCGAAGAGACGCGATCTCAAAAACTACACACATGCACAGCGCAGTATGGAGGCAAAAAAAGGACATCAACTAGTTGATGTCCTTTGATCGTCGGAGTGGCCCGACTCGAACGGGCGACCGCTTGCACCCCATGCAAGAATGCTAGCCAACTGCACCACACCCCGATTGCATTTGCGGCTGCAAAGATAAAAAGGTTTTTTGAATTAGCATGCTTTTTTGCGAAAAAAATGATATTTTTGCAAAGAAATATCTTCTTACTTCCGTCTTCTAACTACTAAAATCTATAATAATGGAACACATTGAATGTTTGATTATCGGCTCTGGCCCAGCAGGCTACACCGCGGCTATCTATACTTGTCGCGCCGACATCAAGACCGTTGTCTATGAAGGCATCCAACCGGGAGGACAACTTACTCAAACCACTGAAATTGAAAACTTTCCAGGTTATCCAAAGGGCATCAATGGCCCCGATATGATGGAAGAAATACGCCAACAGGCCGAACGTTTCGGTGCAGAGATCCGCATGGGTGAGGTCACCTCCATCGACGCTTCGCAGCGACCTTTCAGGGTGACTACCGAATATGACGGTGAACTCCTTGCCGATAGCATCATCGTCTCTACCGGTGCCTCCGCACGTTATCTTGGACTGCCCACCGAAGAGGAATTCAAAGGTGGCGGCGTCTCCGCTTGTGCCACTTGCGACGGTTTCTTCTATAAAGGTAAAGACGTCGCCGTGGTAGGTGGCGGCGATACCGCTTGCGAAGATGCCACCTATCTCGCCAAACTCTGCAACAAAGTCTATCTCATCGTCCGTCGCGACGTGCTGCGCGCCTCCAAAGCCATGCAGCATCGGGTGCTTAACACTCCCAATATCGAGGTGCTCTGGAAACATCAGACCAAAGAGCTCTTCGGTGAGCAGAATGGCTTCATGAAAAAACTGAAAGGCGCCGTGCTTTACCATAGCGACACCAAAGAGGAACGCACCATCTATGTGGATGGCTTCTTCGAGGCTATTGGACATACGCCTAACACTGAGCCGTTCAAAGGTGTCCTCGATATGGATGAGGAAGGCTATATTATCACCAAGCCGAAATCCACTGCGACCAACGTGGAAGGCATCTTCGCCTGTGGCGACTGCCAGGACCGCATCTACCGCCAAGCTATCGTAGCCGCCGGAACAGGCGCTATGGCCGGCATCGAAGTGGAGCGGTTCCTTATCGCAAATAAATAAACCTCACCCTCCCCCTCGCCCATCGGGAGAGGGGGTCGGGGGGTGAGGGCGTAATCAGACTCGACCCTATGGAACTAACCACCCCGCTCAATATCACTCCAATGAATCAAACCATCGTCTATGGCGATGGCCTGCTCTTCTTGGGCTCCTGCTTCGCAGACGAGATTGGGTGTCTGTGCAAAGGCCTCGGCTTCAACGCTCAAGTAAACCCCTTCGGCGTGCTCTATAACCCTGTCAGCATCGCCCAAAGCATCTTTCGGCTTCACGAAGGGAAACCTTTCACAACGGATGAGGTGATCCAAGTGGGAGAGGGCTACTACTGTACCTTTTACCATAATACAGCTTTCTGGAACCCTACCCAAGAGTCCCTGCTGAACCATGTCAACCAGAGTCTTGCTGAAGCCCATCAGCACTTCAAAGACTCCCACTGGATCATCATCAGCTTGGGTACGTCCTGGGCGTTCCGAAGGCTCGACACACTCCAAGTTGTGTCCAATTGCCATAAACTGCCCGCCAATCGGTTCGATAGAGTGTTTCTCGACACACCCACCACGGTGGCAGTGCTCTCTGAGCTGCTGAAGACCTTCCCAGATAAGCAGTTCATCTTCACCGTTTCCCCCCTCCGTCATCTCAAAGACGGTCTCCACGAGAACCAGCTGAGCAAGGCAGCCCTGCTACTGGCGGTGGATCAATTGTGCAAGACCTTCGTCAACGCACACTACTTTCCCGCATATGAGATCCTCCTCGATGAACTTCGCGATTATCGTTTCTACAAGGAGGACATGATTCATCCTACCGACCAAGCGGTACGCTATATCTTCGAGAAATTTGTTGACTTCGCCGTCAACCCCTCCCAGAAACCTGCCATGAAAAAGGCTGCTGAACTCAAGCAGATGCTTCATCATAAACCTCTCTTCCCTGAAAGCGAGGCGTATAAAAAATTTAAAGACCTTGAGCGACAAACTAAGGATGAATTAAGCATTATTAATCATAATGTATTGATTAATAATCTTTTATAAATTATCCAACAGATTTATTTGGAATCTTTCTAAATATCAACAGCGTTGACATTTAGTTAAAGAATTTTATAAAAAGTATGCTTTTTCTTATATTTGCAACACGCAATAACCCCTAAAACTTATCTATTATGAAGAAGCACTTACTTTTTTTAATGCTTTTTGTCATCAGTTCGATGGCATTTGCTCAAGAGCAGGTGAAGCCACAGTGGAACAAGGTCCTCGGTGGTGCTCCCGCTACTTTCCAAACCCAACTTATCTCCTCATCTGACAATAGCATCAAGGTGAACGTCAAAGTGCCTGGTTTTTATACCACAGCGGTCAACACTCCACGTGGTGAGGCATGGGTCATCACGGTTCCCAAGGCCGTCAGCACGGCGCAAGAAGGTGAACCAGATATGCCCATGATTGGCATCCCCGCCATCATTGGCGATAAGGCTCGAATGGGCATCAAAGTTATAGAGGCTCAATATATGGATTTCGAGGGTATCGACATAGCCCCGTCAAAGGGCCAAATCAGCCGTCAGATCGACCCTCAAAGCGTCCCTTATACTTATGGTGAATGCTATTCCAATGACGCCTTCTTCCCTGAAAAGAACGTCGGCCTGTACGAACCTTATATCCTTCGCGACTTCCGTGGTCAGAATATGGTGGTCAAGCCTTTTGCCTACAACCCTGTCACCAAGACCCTTAGAGTGTATTACGACATCACTGTCGAGATGGTGAAGGAAGGCCTTGGTGGAGAGAATATGATGGAGACACAACGTGGTAGCACCATGAAAATCGACCCAGAATTCAAGAATGTGTACTCTAACCACTTCATCAACTACGATGCAGCAACAGCCAAATATTCGCCCATTAGCGAAGAAGGTGACCTGCTCATCATCTGCTACGACAACTTCAACAGCTACATGACCGATTTCGTCAATTGGAAGAGAACCCGCGGCATCAACACCACCATCGTCAACAAAAGTACCGCTGGTTCCACCTATTCGGCCATCCAGACCTATATCAAGAACCAGTATAACGCTAACCCTAACCTCGCCCACGTGTTGCTTGTCGGCGATGTGGCTCAGATCCCCGGTTACTCCTATTCAGGCGGTGGATCCAGTTACTCGGGCCTTGGCGACAACGCCTATGGACAAATCGTCGGTAACGACTATTACAATGATATCTTCATCGGTCGTTTCTCTGCACAAACTGCAGCGCAAGTCACTACTCAAGTCAATCGTTCCATCTATTATGAACGTGACATGACCGCATCCGATACCTGGCTCAAGGTGGGCGATGGTATCGGCCGTAAGGAAGGTGCCGCTGGACACAACAACGAAGACGACTATCAGCATATCGACAAAATCCGCACCGATCTTCTTAACTTTGGCTATAGCACGGTGTATCAGGATTATGAGAATCTCTCGGGCTACACGGGAACGGCTACGTCGATTAGCAACCACATCAATAGTGGCGTCGGCATCGTCAATTACTGCAATCACGGTAATAACCAAATGTGGGGCGTCGCCTACTATAGCAACACCCATGTCAACCAACTGACCAACAAAAACAAGTTGCCTTTCATCTGGTCGGTCGCTTGTTTGGTGGGTAAATATGACAACACAGAAACTTCTTATGGTAGCAATTACACCATCGGTCAGAAGAACGACTGCTTTGCCGAGGCTTGGATGCATGCCACTTACAGCAGCTCTGACTTGACACCTACCGGTGCTGTCGGTGGCGCTTTCTCTTATATCTCACAGCCTTGGCTGCCGCCGATGTATGCCCAGGACGAGATGGTCGATATCCTTGTGGAGAGCTATAGCAGCAATATCAAGCATACCTTGGCTGGTACTTCAGTCAATGGTATGTTGAAGATGTTCGACCAATACGGCACCACTGGTTCTAATGGCCAGGCTTCCGTGGGCACCTATCAAGCGTGGATTATCTACGGCGATCCCTCGCTGATGCTTCGTACTAAGACCCCTCAGGCCATGACGGTGACCCATGCCGGCACCATCCAATCCGATGCGACATCCTACACGGTCAACGTAACCAACGGCAATGGTGCTTTGGCTACTATCACCAACGCCAGTCACCAAATCCTGGGTAGAGCCACAGTGGCAAACAACAAGGCTACCATCACCTTAACCGCTCCAGGCAACAACAGCGGCGATCTTACCCTTTGTGTCTTTGGCTATAACAAGGTGACCTATCTCGGTACCATCACGGTGGGCGGCGGTGGCGGCACCACGACCAACTACACCGTGACGGCTTCCGCTAATCCAACGGCTGGTGGTACAGTAACCGGTGCAGGTACTTATGCTTCTGGTACAAGCTGCACCTTGACGGCCACGGCAGCTTCGGGATATCAGTTTGTCAATTGGACTAAGAACGGCTCAACGGTCTCCACCAATGCCACTTATACTTTCAATGTCACAGCATCAGCAACCTATGTCGCCAACTTCACCCAGATTCCGTCGGGCGGCGGCACGAGCGGCGACGTGACCATCGGTAGTGGCACCTCTACCAATGCTTATTTGCCAACATACGCTTATTATAACTACTCACTTACCGAACAGATCTATACCGCTGCTGAACTCGGAGGTGCTGGCACCATCACCGCAATCGCTTTCAAGGTGTCTAACTCCAAGTCAACGACCCGTACTGTGGATCTCTATATGAAGACCACCACCAAGACGGCCTTCAGCTCCAAGACGGGATGGGAGAGCCTCGCCGCCTCCAATAAGGTCTATTCGGGTTCCGTCACCTTCAACGCCTCGGGTTGGACAACCATCACTCTCAGCAATCCATTTGTCTATGACGGTACCAGCAACCTTATCATCGGTATGGACGACAACACCGGATCTTATGTGAGCAGTAGTAGCTCACCGCAATTCTATGTCTATTCCACCGGTGCTAACAGAGCGTTGAGAATCTATAATGACAACACCAACTACAATCCTGCATCACCGACTTCCTATAGCGGCACCTATGTGACCTCGAACAACCAGATCTTGCTCACCAAGACCACTTCGGGAGGCGGTACTGTCAACAACTATACCATCACCGCAACGGCGAACCCAACAGCTGGTGGTTCCGTTACTGGCGCTGGTACCTATCAACAGGGTAGTACGGTTACCTTGAAAGCTACCGCTGCCACGGGATACACCTTCAGTAAATGGACCAAGAACGGCACTCAGGTCTCTACTAACGCGAACTATAGCTTCACGGCTACTGCTGACGGGGCTTACGTCGCCGTGTTCACCTTGAACAGCTACAATGTCACGGCAACAGCCAACCCAACAGCTGGTGGTACCATCACTGGCGCGGGTACTTACAACCATGGCAGTACCGCGACACTTACCGCTACAGCAAAGAGTGGCTATGAGTTTGTGAACTGGACAAAGAACGGTACTCAAGTCTCCACCAATGCCACATATAGCTTTAATGTCACCAGCGCCGCTTCCTTAGTGGCCAACTTCAGCCAACAGGTTGTCACCACCTATTATGATGTCACCGTGGCTCCGGTCAGCAACGGCACCATCACGGCCAGCAAGACCAGTGCCACCGCTGGAGAGACCATCACTCTGACCGCCACTCCTGCCTCGGGGTGCAGTTTCGTCCAATGGATCGTGTATAAGACGGGTGATGTGACCAATACCATCAATGTTGCCAACAACCACTTCACCATGCCTGCTTACAACGTCACCGTGGCTGCCCTCTTCCAACCGAATGCCTCTTCCGGTTCCTCCACCAGTCTGACTGTCGGTAGCGGTTCTTCCACCAACGCCTATCTGCCCACATATGCTTATTACAAGTATTCGTTCACGGAGCAGATTTATACCGCTGCTGAGATCGGTCAGGCAGGCACTATCACTGCCGTCGCCTTCCAGGTGTCCAACGCCAAGTCAACAACCCGTACGTTGGATGTCTATATGAAGACCACCACCAAGACGGCCTTCACGTCCAAGACGGGATGGGAGAGCCTCTCCGCCTCCAATAAGGTGTTCTCTGGCTCCGTCTCCTTCAATGCTTCAGGTTGGACCATTATCACGCTGAACACTCCGTTTGTCTATAACGGCACTAGCAACCTTGTCATCGGTGTGGATGACAATACGGGATCCTACGTGAGCAGCAGTAGCAACTCACCGAAGTTCTACGTCTATTCCACTGGTGCCAACAGGGCGATGAGAATTTATAGCGACAACACCAACTACAATCCCGCTTCGCCATCTTCCTACAGCGGCACCTACATCACCTCCAACAACCAGCTGGGTCTGGTGATGGCAGGAACTGCCTCAGGCAATACCGAGACCTTGACGGTGACTCCGAATAACCTGACGGGATTCAACTACGTGTATGGCAGTGGTCCTTCTCAGGTACAGAGCTTTGCCGTCATCGGTGCCGACCTCAGTGGCAATGTCACGGTCACAGCTCCAACCAACTACGAGATCAGCACTACGCCTAACGGTAACTTTGGCAATACGGTGACCCTCACTGGAAACAGAGACCGCGGCACCCAAACTTGGGGATTCGAAGGCACCATGAACAACTGGACCACCATCGATGCTGATGGTGATGGACATAACTGGCAGCTGGCTTCGGTGTTGATGAGCGGCTATAGCATCAATGCCCATGGCGGTAGCGACATGCTTTCCTCCGAGAGCTACAACAGTAGTACTGGCGCGCTGACTCCTGACAACTGGCTGGTCTCACCACAAGTTCCTCTTGGTGGCACCTTCACCATGTATGCCTGCGCCCAGGATGCCAACTACGCAGCTGAACACTTCGGTGTCTTTGTATCTACTACCAGCAACACCAATACCAACAGCTTCACCAAACTCAATGAGTGGACGCTTAGCTCCAAGAGTGGTGGCGACCGCGCTCAAGGCAATTGGTACCAATGCACCGTTGACCTCGGTGCCTATGCCGGACAGAATGGCTATATCGCCGTGCGTCACTTCAACTGCACCGACCAATTCTACCTCAACGTCGATGACTTCACCTTGACTTATAGCGACACTCCAGCAACACCCGATCCTACACCTTCAACTGGTATCGAATTCCTGACGGCTAACGTTTATGTCCGTCTGAAGTCTGGGCTGTCACAAGGCAGTTACAACAACAAGACTCTCACGGTGACAACGGGTACGGCTACCGCTACCGTCACGTTGAGCGGTACCGTCTCAGGTCGTGCCTTCGTACCAGAGGAGATGGTGATGGATGAAGAGAATTCCTTCAGCCTCTACCCGAACCCGGTTAGTCGCGGCCAAAACTTCCACATGGAGATTCCTGCCACGTTGGATCTGAATGAAGCCCAAGTTGAAATTTATAATGCCCTTGGCGCCTTGGTTCACTCCGAACAATATCACGGCAACGAGATCCATAACACCTTCGCTGCTGGCGTCTATACTATCAGGGTGTCCGATGCTAAGGGAACGGTCTATCACAGCAAACTGGTGGTCAGATAACTAATTTCGGATAACCTATCGTTGTAGGGCTGCCGCAATGCGGCAGCCCTACAATTGTTGAAATAATATCAATTGTTTGTTATTATTCATTATCTTTGCGACTCAAAACGAATCGCATCGATGATCCCTTCAACCTTCCCAAACAAGAAACTCGACTTCGTCGAAGAGCTGGTGCTCTATACCGACGCCCATATCTTTCTCACCGGAAAAGCCGGTACCGGCAAGACGACATTCCTTCGTAACTTGCCTCAAAAAACCTATAAACGCATGGTGGTGGTGGCCCCTACCGGAGTGGCCGCCATCAACGCTGGCGGACAAACTATCCATTCCTTCTTTCAGCTGCCCTTCGGACCACAAATACCCGAGGATGCCATCGACCCTAGCCTGAGGACAATACAAGCCCAGTCAAGGGCACAGTTCCAGAAACTCAACAAGCGGAAACTCAACCTCATGCGTAGCCTCGACCTGCTCATCATCGATGAGATTAGCATGGTACGTGCCGATGTGCTCGATGCCATCGACGCTGTGCTGCGCCGTGCCAGAAGATCGCAGAAAGCCTTCGGTGGTGTGCAGCTGCTCATGATTGGCGACGTGCATCAGCTCGCCCCCGTGGCCAAAGCCGAGGAATGGGAAGTGCTCGCTCCTTTCTACAACACTACCTATTTCTTCGGAAGCCATGTCCTCCAAAATACACCCTATGTCTGCGTGGAATTGGAACATATCTACCGACAACATGACGATGACTTCATCACTTTGCTGAATAAAGTGCGCGACAATCGCCTCGACAAAGAATGCCTGCACCTGCTGAACAACCGCTACCAACCGAACTTCATCGCCCATGACAATGAAGGCTACATCACCCTGACCACCCATAACTATCAAGCAGATCAAATCAACGAGTCGAAGTTGGATGCTCTTGGTACCAAACCTCTCGTGTTCAAAGCGGATGTTGAAGGCATCTTCCCCGAAAACACCTTCCCAACCAAAGAAGAATTGGTGCTGAAAATCGGCGCCCAGGTGATGTTCGTCAAAAACGACCCTTCACCCGAAAAAGCTTTCTACAATGGAAAAATAGGACGACTGGTGGGCTATGATAAAGAATCGGAGAACGTTACCGTGCTGAGCGATGGGGAATACATCGTGGTTCCTCGGCTGAAATGGGAGAATATGGAATATACCATCAACCCCGAAAACCAGGAGATCGACGAGAAGGAAATAGGAAGCTTTACCCAAATCCCACTGCGACTGGCCTGGGCGGTCACCATCCACAAAAGTCAAGGCCTTACCTTTGACAAGGTCATCGTAGATGCAGGACAAGCCTTTGCCCACGGACAAGTATATGTCGCCCTTAGCCGCTGTACCTCCCTGGAGGGTCTGGTGCTGAAAACCCCAATCAACAGCAATGCCCTGGTCAACGATTTTGCAGTCAACCACTTCGTGGACGTGCTCCCTGAAAAAGAACCCACACAAGAAAAAGTCGATACGTTACGCCATCAATATGAGCTGGATACGATGCTGGAACTCATTGATTTTGATGGTATCTATAAGGATTTTGGAAAGCTGATGCGCATCATTTATAATAACGATACGCTGTTTGAGAGTTCCATGATCCAAGACCTCTCAGGGCGACGCAACCGGATCCATGAGGAGTTGTGTGCAGTGGGCATGAAATTCGAAGCACAAGTGCGCCGATTCCATGATCAAACCCCGTCGTGTGATCAAAATCCCGCCCTTCAAGATAGGCTAAAAAAAGGAATATCCTATTTTTGGGAACATCTCAATGCCATCAAAGAAGGCCTCTTCGATTTGCCTTTCAAGACGGATAACAAAGCTGTCAATGAGTTGCTCACTGAAGCCCTGAAACAACTTGAAGAAGGTATATCTCTAAAAACCAGCTGTTTGGAGTCTTGCAAGGAGAAATTCTCCGTCAAAGACTACCAACGGACCAAGTCCATCAAGTCGTTAGAGGAGGAAGAACCTAAGAAGAAAAAGATCCAAATCAAGGACGATGTGATGGATAAAAACCCGCTTTATGCGCTACTCAGGGCTTGGCGTTCGGAGAAAGCCGACGAGCTGAACGCCGAGCTTTTTGCAATCATCCCCAACAAGCCGCTTAAGGCCATTGCACAAGAGAAACCTGTCACCCTGGCCGACTTGAAAAAGATCCCAGGCATGGGTGTCAAAAGAGTCACCGCTTTCGGTGCTGAGATCATTGATATCGTTTTGCTGTTTTTAGAGCAGTGACCGAAAACACGTTAATCTTTCGCAAAAAGATCAAGATAATCTTTTCCTTCTGGGGTTTGGGGTAAGTTTTCCTGGGTAACGATGGTAAATACGTAAACAAGTTCCTTCTCGGCCTTGGCTTCTCTTACATATTGTCGTTTCAACAAGGGTTTTGTCCCTGATAACCCAAGGGTTTCTGTCATCTTTCGCTGGAGTGTCTTCTCCGGGGTGTCACCGAACGCCACATGCCACCAGTAACGCTGTGTGGTCTCTCCTTGGCCATCGATGACATGCAGGTGCACGACAGGATGAAGCATTTTGTTTCCCTGGTGAAGCTCCATATACAAGGCACGTCCCACAATGTTGCCACGCTCGTTGACGATAGGCAGGAATTCCATGGGATTGATCTCGGGCTCAAAGCAGCTTGATGGGTCCGTTTCAATGGCCATGTCAACATCATCGTCATGAACCTGAGGCGTTTGCGCTATCTGAACGGGCTTCTTGTTGATGGTGTTTTGTGCTTTTCTTTTCTGGGGCATCGCTGTTTCCTTTTGCCCGTCGCGGATAATCTTTGTGAGTGTCATCGGCTCAAACGACACTTCCTCCACCGTAATCCTCTCCATGCCTCCTGGCCCCTTCCTTTCAAAGACTGCCCCTGCCTTTTTCCCTGTCAATGACTTGGCCAAGGGGGAGATGAACGAGACAAGGCCATTATCCACGTCGGCTTCATCCACGCCAACAATCCTTACTACACGTCCATTGTAACGCACCCAGGCACCGAAGCTCACCGTGTCTTTTTGGGCCTTGGAGAGATCGACTTCAATAGCGCTGTTGATACGATTAATGAGCAACTTCATCTTTGCCTCGATGAAGTTGCTCATGATGTAGTTGTCGCCCGTGTTGTCGAGCTCAGCTTTCAGGTTTCTCAGTTCCTCGTTGAGCGCTGCAAGTCCTTCTTTTGTGACATAGTTAGGCACACCTTCTGGAAGGTAGGCCCTCAGCGGCACCATGGGAATCTCTTCCTGATCGCCTTCTTTGATGAAACCTCTACTCATCGGTGAGGCGCTCTTTATTCAATCACCAGTTCGTTGATGATGTTATAGCATCTTCCAACCTTCTCGATGCACCACAGCAGATAGCGGGCATCGACGCAGATGGTGCGTTGTACCTGGTTCTCGAAGTTGAGGTCACCGCTCATGGCTTCCCAGTTGCCGTCGAAAGCCAGGCCGATGAGTTTGCCTTCACCGTCGATGACGGGACTCCCGGAGTTGCCTCCCGTGATGTCGTTGGTAGTGATGAAGTTGACCACCAGCTCACCGTTCTCGTTGGCATAACGTCCGTAATCTTTTTTGGCATAAAGGTCGCGGACATCTTGTGGAATGTCGAATTCCCAGTTGCCAGGCACGTACTTGGCCATCACACCGTCCATGGTGGTGTAGTAGTTGTAGTTGACGGCATCAGCAGCCTTGTAAGGAGCCACGGTACCGTAGGTCAAACGCATGGTGAAGTTGGCATCGGGATAGAAGTTGCGGTCGCTTTGCATCTCCATCAAGCCTTTCATGTAGAGACGTTCTCCCTGGTTGCCCAAGTTTTGGGCTTCGGCATAACGTCCGTAGATGGTGTTGTACGACTCGATGATGTTCTCAGTCAGTGCATAGATCGGGTCCTTGTCGAGTTTCTTGGGTTTCTGAAGCCATTGCTCCAAACGTTCTTTGTCGGTGAATACGCTCTTTTCGAAGGCCTTATTGACGTATTGGCTGAAGTCACCTCCGTTTTCTTTGCCGATGCGCAGAATTTCGCTAGGCATGAGTTCGCTGGGGATGTTCTTGTAGAACAGGCCGAGCAGCGCAGCGGTCACGTCACGGTCCAGAGGCATGTTATAGTCTTTGAAGAAGGCATCCACGCTACCTTGCAGTTTTTCAGCGGCGATGAGGATGTCTTCTTTTTCGGCTTTCTCCTCGATCATGCGGTTGATGCCTCTGAAGCGGCGGCAGAACGAGATGGCCTCGCCACCGTTCCATCCTGCCTCGCGGTGATACACGAACGATTTCTGGATCTCATCGAGGATTTCCCATTTCTTGGCGATGCCCTCGAAGATGTTGCCATATTCGGCTTTGCGTCTAGCGTCGGCTGCGACCCAGTTCATGAACTCTTCTTCTTGTGCGAGTCGGCGTTCAAACACATGGTTGCGTTTCAGCTGTTTCACTTGGCCGATGTAGTATTTCCAATAGTTCGACACGCTGGCTTGCTTGGAGGCATATTGGATGAAGACCTCTTGGTCGGCGTCCATATGTTTACGGTAGTTGTCGAGCTTGGTGGTACGGCAGTCGATGATGGCAGGGCCTTCTTCTTCGATGACGTTCTTCACGGTATAGGAGGTGGAGTAGCGGTCGGTGCTGCCAGGGTAGCCGAGGATCATGGCATAGTCGCCAGGCTTCACACCGTTGAGGTTGATGGGCAGGAACCATTTCGACTTCATGGGGACGTTGTCCTTCGAATAGCTTGCCGGGCTGCCGTCGGGGGCGGTATAGACGCGGAAAATGTTGAAGTCGCCCTTGTGACGAGGCCAGGTCCAGTTGTCGGTGTCAGCACCGAACTTGCCGATGCCCCAAGGTGGGCAGCACACCAGACGCACGTCGGTATATTCGTCGTACTCGAAGAGAATGTACTGGTTCCCACTATAGAAAGGCACCACCTCGACACGCACTTTGCGGTCGCCTTTGCGGTCTTTCTCCAGTTGGCGGATGTTTTTACCCACCAGGGTCTGTCGGTCAGCCTCGGTGGTCTCGGCAGTGACGCCTTCCAACACGAACTCGGTCACGTCTTCAACCTTGTTCAAAAACAGCACGGAGAGGCCTGGATTGGGCAACTCCTGGTCTTTGCTATAGGCCCAGAAACCGTCGGTCAGATAGTCATGTTCGATGGAGGAGAGTTTCTGCACGAAGCTCAGTCCACAATGGTGGTTGGTCAGCAACAGTCCTTCGGGAGAGATGATCTCACCGGTACAGCCGCCGCCGAACTGCACGATGGCGTCTTTCAGGCTGGGCTGGTTGAGGTCGAAGATCTGTTGGGCGGTGAGTTTGCAGCCCAAGGCTTGCATCTCGGCCAGATTTTGGCCATTCAGTGCATATGGCAACCACATGCCTTCGTCAGCTCTTGCTGCCATCATCGATAACAGCAACGCTGTAACAAGTAGGAATCTTTTTTTCATATTATTATGCTTTGTTTGTGTCTTGTTTTTGCTTTGTTCTTATAATGACGTACCCTTCAAGAAAGCCATCACATTTCCTTCAATTCTCTTCGCCAGGTCTTCTGAGTCTGGAGCCTTTTCGAATTTGTGTCCGGTGACCTTCTCGTAGAGTTCGATGTAACGATTCGAGACGCTCTCCACGTATTCTGGTGTCATCTCCGGGACCTGCTGCCCCTCTTTGCCTTGGAAGCCATTGGCCATGAGCCATTCACGGACGAACTCCTTCGACAGCTGCACCTGAGGCTCGCCCTTGGCGAAACGCTCTTCGTACTGGTCGGCGATGAAGTAACGCGACGAGTCAGGGGTGTGGATCTCGTCCATCAACACCACTTGGTCGCCAATCTTGCCGAACTCATACTTGGTATCGACCAAGATCAATCCTTGCTTGGCGGCAATCTCCGTTCCGCGTTGGAACAGCTTGCGGGTGATTTCTTCGATTTGAATGTAATCTTTCTCGCTAATCAGCCCCTGGCGTATGATCTCTTCACGGGAGATGTCCTCGTCGTGACCTTCCTCAGCCTTGGTAGTAGGGGTGATGATGGGCTCTGCAAAACGCTGATGTTCTTTCATGCCTTCGGGGATCTGCACTCCACAGATGGTGTGCTGTCCACTTTTGTAGGTGCGCCAGGAACTTCCGGTGAGGTAGCCGCGGATGATCATCTCCACGGGGAAGGGCTTGCACAAACGACCCACTGTGACCATCGGGTCGGGCGTGGCTAGTTTCCAATTGGGGACGATGTCGGTGGTGGCGTCCAAGAACATGGATGCAATCTGATTCAACACCTGCCCTTTGTAAGGGATGCCCTTCGGCAAAATGACGTCGAAAGCGGAGATGCGGTCGGTGGCCACCATCACCATGTATTCGTCGTTGATGAAATAACAGTCGCGGACCTTGCCGTGATACACCTTGGTCTGCCCAGGGAATTGATAATCGGTTTTTGTTAATGCTTTCATTTTATTATTCTTTTGATTCTTCTAAATCTTCTGTCTCCTGTCTTCTGTCTTCTGTCTCCTGCCTTCTCTTATAAGCGTTTATGATCTCCGTCACCAGCTTATGTCTGACCACATCCTTGTCGTCGAGCATGATGAACTCGATGCCAGGCACGTCCTTGAGCACCTCCATGGCCTGTGGCAGTCCCGAAGGGGTCTTGGGCGGCAAGTCGATCTGGGTGATGTCGCCCGTGACAATGAACTTGGCGGAACGTCCCATACGGGTCAGAAACATCTTCAGCTGGCTCCGGGTAGCGTTTTGAGCCTCATCGAGAATCACGAAGGCATGGTCCAAGGTGCGTCCACGCATGAAGGCCAAGGGGGCAATCTCGATGGTGTGGTCCTCCATGTATCCCTCCAGCTTCGAAGTGGGAATCATGTCGCGTAAGGCATCGTACAACGGCTGGAGATAGGGATCCAGCTTGTCTTTCAAGTCACCAGGCAAGAACCCCAGATGCTCATCGGCCTCTACTGCGGGACGGGTCAATATGATCCTTCTTACCTGACGGGCCTTCAGCGCCCTGACTGCCAAGGCCACTGCAGTGTAGGTCTTACCCGTGCCTGCTGGACCGATGGCAAAGACGAGATCCTTGTGATCCGATGCCGTCACCATCCGCTTTTGGTTGGCGGTGATGGCCTTCACGGGGATGCCCCCGCGACCGAAGACCAAGACGTCGCTCTCCGACATCCGCTGCTGCAACTCATCGTCGCTGTTGGCCATCATCACGTCCTCGATGTCCTTTTCGTCAATCCGTCCCTTGCGCTCCAACTGCACCGTCAACATCTCATATCGGCTGATGAACTGCTCCATCTCCTCCTCTTCTCCCATCACCTTGATGAAGTTGCCCCGAGCGATGATCTTCAACTTCGGAAACAACGACTTGACCTTGTCCAAATACTTGTCGCTGGGACCGTATAGGTCCTTCGGATCTACATTTTCTATCTGAAGTATCTGTTCTGCCATTTTTGTTCGTAAATTTTTGCAAAGGTAATGAATTGTTTTTTTTCTTTTTTCCAGATTTAGTGTTATCTTTGCAATCGTAATTATTTTTCTCGGCGGGATGGCTATTATCACCTTGACAAGCGACTGGGGCACCTCTGACTATTATTGCGCAGCGGTGAAAGGTGTCATTCTTTCCCAAATGCCTAACGCCACCATCGTTGACATCACACACGACATCACCCCGTTCAACATCGCCGAGGCTGGCTTTACCCTCCGCAACTGCTACCAGAATTTCCCCGCTGGCACCATTCACATCATCGCCGTCGAGACCATCGAGTCGGATGTCAACCCCCATGTGGTCGTGAAAGCCCATGGACAGTATTTCATCTCCACCGACAACGGCATCTTCAGCCATATCCTCGATGGTGATTACGAAGAAGCAGTGTTTATCGATGTGGAACAAGACACCGACTTCTTCACCTTCAGCACCCGCGACCGCTTCGCCAAAGTCGCCGTCATGATCGCTAAAGGCGAACCCCTCTCCAATATCGGAGCTCGACGCGAACGCCTCAACGACGGAGGCTCCTTCTGCGCTACCGTCAAAAACAACATCATCGAAGGCATCGTCATCCATATCGACTCCTACGAAAACCTCATCACCAACATTTCCAAGAAACTGTTTATGGAAGTTGGCCGTGGGCGCGACTTCCTCATCAAAGTCAAAGGCGACCTCTATATCATCGACGAAATCTCGGAGAGCTACGACGACGTCGAACATCTCGACCCCGTGGCTCTCTTTGGTACCCATGGCTACCTCGAAATCGCCCTCAACCATGCCAAGATGGCCTCACTTTGGGGTATCGAGATCCGCTCTACGATTCAAGTTGTTTTTGAAGATTAAGGTAAATAACTTCCAGATAATCAATCCGATAAGAATTCCCAACGCGGCACCGGCAAGGATGTCGCCAGGGTAGTGTACCCCGATGTAAATCCGACTGTAACTCGAGATGAAGGCCCAAGCAAATAACAGCCACCCAATACCACGGTAACGTTGCCGAAGGGCAGCCGTTAGAAAAGCAGCTACCGCAAAGGTGTTGGCGGCATGGGAGGAGACAAAACCATAACGTCCACCCGCCAAGCCATTGGGCAGGTGAATCAGCCCCTCTAGATCGGGGCTGTAACATGGTCTCAGCCGGTGAAACAGCGGCTTGCACACATGGGCCGAGAGTTGGTCGGAACAGAGAATCACGACCCCTACCGCCAACAACACCCACAAGCTTCGCTTGCCGTATTGCTTGATGACTAAATACAATAGCAAGGCATAGAGCGGAATCCAAACCCACATCTTGGTCACGGCAATCATCACTGAGTCCAACCAGTCAGTGTGTAACCCATTGAGCCATAGAAACAGCCGCGAATCAAAAGCCTCCAACCCCTGCATCTTTAAATTCTAAATTCTAAATTCTAAATTTCCCCTTTATTCAGCGTGAGCCAAATCAAGTCCTTCAGCTCTTGAATTCCTTGGCCAGTGAGTGAACAGATGAAAACGTGTGGAACTTTCTTTGGGAGATGTTTCTTGATTTCCTTGATTTTGTCCTCGTCGGCCAGATCGCATTTGGTGATGGCCAACAGCCGGTCTTTGTCGAGCAGCTCGGGGTTGTATTTCTTCAGCTCGTTGAGCAAGATGTCGTAACTTCCCTTGACGTCATCGCTGTCGGCAGGCACCATGAAGAGTAGGGTGGAGTTGCGTTCGATGTGGCGCAGGAAACGGGTGCCCAATCCTTTGCCCTCCGCTGCGCCTTCGATGATGCCGGGGATGTCGGCCATGACGAAAGAACGGTTGTCATAATAACTCACGATGCCTAAGTTGGGTACCAGGGTAGTGAAGGGGTAATCGGCAATCTCAGGCTTTGCCGCTGAAACCACCGAGAGCAAGGTTGACTTGCCCGCATTGGGGAAGCCCACCAGACCCACATCGGCCAACAGCTTCAGTTCCAGGATGATCCACGATTCTTGCGAGGGCTCGCCAGGCTGCGAGAACTTGGGCGCCTGCATGGTGGCCGACTTGAAAAAGGCATTGCCCTTGCCTCCACGACCGCCTTTCAAAAGCACGATGGTCTGCTTGTCCTCGGTGATCTCGCCTAACATCTTACGGGTCTCTGCCTCGTAAGCCACTGTGCCCAACGGGACGTCGATATAGACGTCTTTGCCTGCTGCACCTGTCAGCTGGTTGCTCCCTCCAGGAACACCGTCCTCGGCCATCAGGTGTTTGGTGTAACGAAGATGCAACAACGTCCACATCTGGGCATTGCCACGCAGGATGATATCACCTCCACGGCCTCCATCACCTCCGTCAGGCCCCCCTTTGGGGATGTATTTCTCCCTGCGGAAATGCATGGAGCCGGCACCGCCCTTTCCCGAACGGCAATAAATCTTCACATAGTCAACAAAATTGGAACTCGCCACGATAGTCGCCTTTCTTTATTTTATTGTTAGTCAATAATTTAGAATACATCAATGTATTCAACAGCATCATAATCCCTGTCTTCCTTGCCACAGTCGAAGTTCAGATCGACATCGGGTGCGACAGGTTTGGGGAAGTCACCCTTGCTGACATTGAGCGTGGGGTCGGCATAAACTTTCTTCATATACAATGCCCAGATGGGCAAAGCAGTATGCGAACCTTGTCCCAACGAGGTGCTTCTGAAATGTACGCTACGGTCTTCTGCACCTACCCAGACACCAGTGGTCAGGTCGGGAGTGATGCCCATGAAGTAACCATCGCTCTGGTTTTGCGTGGTGCCGGTCTTGCCTGCGATGGGGTTGTTGAGGTTGTACATGAACCGCAGACGTCCACCAGTACCACTCTGAACCACACCCTTCATCAACTCGATCATCTTATAGGCGGTCACCTCGCTCATGGCTTCGTTCTCTTCAGGCGAGAAACGTTGGATGACGTTGCCATTCTTGTCTTCGATCTTGGTGATGAACATGGGCTTGATATAGACGCCTTGGTTTGCGAAGGTGCTCATGGCTCCCACCATCTCGATGAGCTTCAAGTCGCAGACGCCGAGGCAGATCGAAGGCACCGGGTCGATGGGTGACTCGACACCCATCCGGCGTGCCATGCTGATGACGGCCTGGGGACCGAAACGGTTCATCAGATAAGCCGAGATCCAGTTGTTCGACTGAGCCAAGGCATATTTCAAAGTGATTTCCTCGTTGACGTGCTTTCCAGCGTTCTTCGGTGACCAGAAGTCGCCGTTCTCCAACTGGATGTTATAGGGGATGTTGGGAATCTTGGTACAAGGGGTGTATTCGCCTTCCTGCATGGCCAGGGCATAGAGGAATGGCTTGAAGGTGGAGCCCACTTGTCGTTGGGCCTGGGTCACATGGTCGTATTTGAAATACTGGAAGTCGATGCCGCCGACATAGGCTTTCACATGGCCAGTACGCGACTCGATGGAGACCAAGCTGCTCTGCAAGAACCATTTGTAGTAACGGATGGAGTCCATGGGGGTCATCACAGTGTCGATGGGACCATCCCAGGAGAAGAGTTGCATCTCCACTGGAGTGTTGAACACGGCCACGATGGAGTCGTAGGGCATGCCCTCGTTTTTCAGCTCACGGTAGCGGTCACTGCGTTTCATCGAGGTCTCGATGATATTGTCGATCTTGTCCTTGTCGTTCAGCGAGAAAGGCGCGTTCTTATGTCCTTGCCAGTGTTTGAAGAACAGGGGTTGGAGTTCCTTGCTCATGAACTCTCTGACGGCCTCTTCGGCATAGCGTTGCATCCGCGAGTCGATGGTGGTGTAGATCTTCAGTCCATCGCGGTAGATGTTGTACGGCTTTCCGTCGGCACGGGTGTGTTGCTTGGCCCATTCGGTGAGTTCCTTGCGGAGATACTCGCGGAAATAGGTGGCTTGGCCCGTGTTGTGGTCCATCACCCCAAAGTGCGACATGTCGATTGGGATTTGCGAAATGGAGTCGTACTGTTCAGGGGTGAGGAAGCCGTTTTTCTCCATGCTCTTGAGCACGATGTTACGGCGGTTGAGGGCATTCTCCGGGTTACGCACGGGGCTGAATCGGGTAGGGGCGTTGACGACGCCCGCCATGAGCGCTGCCTCTTCGATGTTGAGTTCTTTCGGTGTCTTGTCGAAAAAGGTCTTGGCTGCCGAACGGATGCCGAAAGCATTGTGCCCGAAGGCCACCGTGTTGAGGTACATGGCAACGATCTCCTCTTTCGAGTAGTTGTACTCCAGCTTGGTGGCCGTGATCCACTCTTGGAACTTACGGATCACCAGTTTCAAGGTACTCAGGTTCTCGTCGCGGGGGAACAGGTTCTTGGCCAGCTGTTGGGTGATGGTACTGCCGCCGCCGCGCTTCTTGCCTGTCAACACGCCAAAAGCCACACGAAACAGTGACTTGCTGTCGATGCCCGAGTGTTGCTCGAAACGCTCGTCCTCCACGCTGATGAGCGCCTGGGGCAGATAGGGCGACAGGTCGCTGTAATACACGTTGGAACGGTTTTCGATATAATAAGTGCCCAATACCTTGCCGTCGCATGAGATGATCTCTGTGGCCAAGTTGGTCTGGGGATTCTCCAGCTCTTCAAAGGTGGGCATGGTCCCGAACAAGCCTTTCGCAACGAGGAAGAAAAACAAAATGATGCAGGCGATGCCGATCCCGAAGATGGTCCATAACACGCGCACTGCCTTCCGCCCGTCGTTGCTCTTCGACTGTTTCTTGTTCTTGACTTGCATAATTATCGTTTTTTAGGGTTGTTTCTCAATAAATAGTCCGATGTCGGAGATGCCTTTCAGCACAGGTTCGCGCATGGCCTGCTCGATTTCAAAGTGATAGGTGCCTTCCAGCGGGAAACGCAGGTTGGGGTTCAGCATCACTTTCACGTCTCTCATGCTCCCGCTGCCTTTGCCAAGCCATTGTCCTTCTGGGGTGGCCAGCAGGCATTGGATGGTGTCATGCGTCACGTTGTCGTTAGGCATGGTCGTGTGAAGGAACACGTAGAGGTTGCTGTAACGGTAGTTCTCCATATGTCGCAGCTCGAGGCCGAAAGCATAGATTCCCAGGGTGTCGTTGACAGTCACGTCGAAGGGAATGCGGTTGCTGACTTCCCAAGATGCCTCCGGAATCACCACACGCTGCTCAAACCCCTGCTGCCCACAACCTGCCATGAGCATCATCAAAATCACTCCCCCTAACCTCACCAAATTAATTCGTCTCATCTCTTTCATCTTTCAATTTTCACCTTTCACCTTCCCTTACTCCAACTTCTTCAAGTCTCCCTCACTATACCCCTCATTGGTATTGGTATGCTGCTCCATGGTGATGGCGTAGTCTTCAAGTTTCTCGGGCTTCTCGCCTTTCTTGTTCTTCTCGATGATCTCCTTCACCTTGTCCACGGGGATGGCCATGATGTTACTTTTGTCGGTGGTGTAAGAATACCACATGATGCCTTTGAAGACGTCGTTCTTCTGGTGCACGGCGTCGCCGTTCTTGAACTTCAGCACGATGTTGGGATCGGAGAAGTTTTTCAGTGCATCGACGTAGGCCTCGTATTCGAAGTTGAGGCAGCATTTCAGCTTGCCGCACTGTCCGGCCAGCTTCTGAGGGTTGGGGGAGAGTTGCTGCACCCTTGCCACGTTGGTGGTCACCGATTGGAAGTCGCTGATCCAGGAGGCACAGCACAGTTCGCGCCCGCAGGAACCCAGACCGCCTAACTTGGCCGACTCCTGGCGTACTCCGATCTGGCGCATCTCGATGCGCACATGGAACTCTTCTGCCAGCTTCTTGATCAACTCTCGGAAGTCAACACGACCATCGGCAGTGTAATAGAAAATGGCCTTGGTCTTGTCGCCTTGGTATTCGATGTCGTTCAGCTTCATCTCCAGTCCTAAGTTCTCGGCGATGGTGCGAGTGCGATATAAGGTACTGTCTTCCAATGCGATAGCTGATAGCCATTTCTCCACATCGTTGGCTCTCGCCCGACGATAAACCTTTTTCATCTCCTCGATGGGGGTGCGGTATCTCTTGCGGTGCATCTGCCGTTCAGCAAGGGGACCCACCAGGGTGACGATGCCGATGTCATGTCCGATGGCAGCCTCTACAGCCACCAATTCACCCTCTTGTAGGTCGAGGTCCTCGGGATAGAGGTAAAAGTCTTTATGGTCGTTCTTGAACCGTACCTCGGCAATGCGTGGTGCCCCCTCCATGGCGACACCCTCATAGTCCTTCATCCAGTTGAACTCGTTCATCTTGCTTCCGCTTCGGTTAAGCACTTTCTGCCCCGGAGCGTACTCTCCACGGAATTTGCAACATCCGCGATTGAAAACCGGATCTTTCAAACTCGGTTTCGATTCAATGGCTCTGTTCTTATAGTTATCTTCTGACATTTGTGATTTTTTTCTTGTTTAAACCTGCAAAAATAGAAAAAAATTCGTTTCTTTGCCTAAAAATTCTACAGATATCGAAATGAAAGCACTACATTGTATAATTCTATGCCTCATGATCATAGGCTTCCAGTCCTGTCATAACCAGCAGCCTGCATCTTCTACGAATGGGAAAGAATCGTGCGACAATCCTTATACTGTGGAAAAGATGCATCTTAAAGGTGCCGTTAAGATGATGGTCAAGGAGGTCTATACCGCCAACATCTGGGAGCCTACCTATTATTATTTCGCTCCTGACGGGCATCTCGACTCCATCGCCCAGGAAATCACCTCCTATGGCGATCGCCGAACCCTGGTGTTTGATGCATGCGGTCATGTGACCGACACGCTCTTTTTCATCCAGTTTGAGGATGGATTCGACCCCAATGATCCTCTCGAGGAAGTCGATCTCTATCCGACCGAAGTGTTTGTCGATTCGCATTTCGATGCTGCTGAGCTTACCCTTGCCGATGCCGACAGGCACAGTTCCGAGACCGTTGAGGGTGTCCTCATTGAGAACGAGCTCAGCGAATATGGTTATGTGACGCATTTCAAAGGGATAGGCGAGGGGACGAACCTTTCTATCGACTTCAGCTATGAGGCCGATGGCGTCACTCCGATGACCATCCATTATACCAAGCACGATGAGTATGGCGACCTTGACGAGACCTTCGCTACCAAACAGTACGACGCTCAAGGCAATCCCATCCTATGGCCTGTCAGCACTCCTTATGGACCTTTGGGCATCGACATGTTCTATATGTTTGAAGAGTTCCTGGAAGGCCTCTATGTGCAACGCTATCTTTATGAATATTACGAATAAACAATATTAATCAATCCAATAAGCATCATGAAAAAAGGTGGATTACTTCTTATCATACTGATCCTTGGCGCCATTGCGTTCTGGGGTGTCAGTATCTACAACTCTTTGGTCGCCAAGCAGGAGACCATGGAACAGGCTGTGGGTGACGTGCAAGCTGCTTACCAGAAGCGTGCCGACCAAATTCCTAACGTGGCCGCTACTGCCAAACAGTACTCCGACTATGAAGGCGATGCCTTCAAAAACATCGTCGAAGCCCGTGCCAAGGCCACTTCCACGACACTCGACATGGCGAACCTCAACGACCAACAGCTGGCCAACTACCAGAAGGTCCAGGACGAATTGATGAAGACCATGAGGGCTAACCTCAACGTCATCGTGGAACGCTATCCTGACCTCAAGGCCAACACGCTTTACCTGAACTTACAGGAGAGTATCGAAAGTTGTGAGAATCAAATCGCCAACGCTCGTCGTAACTTCAATGAGAAAGCCAGGGAGTACAATCAGACCGTGCGTCGTTTCCCGGCCAACATCATTGCAGGCATGTTCCATTTCGACAAGATGCCTTACTTCGAGGCCTCCGAAGGTGCCGAACAAGCTCCGAATGTGAAAGATTTGTTCAATGAATGATGAGAAGAGAGCGTTTGCTCTCTTCTCTAATTGATTACAGCGAGTTATAGTTGGGCGAGAAGGTGTCGCCTTGGGAGAGGTCACCCGTGGCGAGGCCTTTTTTCAGCCATCTCATACGTTGTGCTGAGGTGCCGTGGGTGAAGAGGTCCGACTGCACTTGGCGGTATCCAGCCTGACGTTGCAGGTAGTCGTCACCGATTTTCTGAGCTGCATTGATGGCCTCTTCAAGGTCGCCATCCTCCAATGAGTTGAACATCCTGTTGTCGTGGTAGGCCCAAACTCCGGCATAGAAGTCGGCTTGGAGCTCGATGCGCACGCTGGTCTCGTTGTATTTCGGGTTGTTTTTGCCGTATTGCGCCATTTGCTTGTGTGCTGCATCCAAGGTGCCCAGTTGGTTCTGGACATGATGGCCAACCTCGTGTGCGATGACGTAAGCGTAAGCGAAGTCACCGTCAGCTCCAATCTGTTTCCTCATGCTCTTAAAGAAGTCGAGGTCCAGGTAGATGGTCTGGTCAGCCGAGCAGTAGAACGGTCCCGTGTCTGCAGTGGCGTTGCCGCATCCAGTGCTCACCGAACCCGCGAAAACCACCATCTTGGGTGGAGTGTAGGTCCTTCCATACTTTCTGAACTCGCTGGTCCATACGTCTTCGGTGCCAGCCAAGATTTGCTTGCTGAACTGCATCAGCTCCTTATCGACCTCGCTGTAGTCTTGCCCTTGGGTGTATTCCGTTTGCTGGGTCTGCGTCTGCATTACTTGACTTGGGTCTCCACCTAATAAGCTGATTAAAAGATAAATAAGTAATCCACCGAGGCCGATGCCTCCCACTGCGGTAGCCGCACCCCTTCCGCGGCGGTCTTCCACATTCGTACTTTCTCTACGTCCGTCTAATCTCATGGTTTGATGTTTTTGAAATGTCCTACAAAATTAAAAAAAGTGAATAAAACCAAAATTACTTTTTTCATTTTATTTTAATTGCTTACTTTTGCCACTAACAAACAACCGTATGTAAAACACAAAATATAACAATATGAAAAAGCATCTACTCTTATTCCTTGCCTTGTTAATCATGGTTGGCACCACGATGGCCCAAGACGTGTATGTTTCGGGAACGAACAGAAACAATGAACCTGCAGTTTTTAAAAATGGTGTGCAGCTCTTTACTTCTGCTCAAGTGAGTCCTGAGCTGTTCAACTATTGTTCCAATGATGTGGTCGTCGATCCTTTTTCCCATGATGCCTTTTGGATTCTCAATGCAGTAGAGAGCAACGGTAACTATTTATATGGCGACATCTATAAGAATGATGGTCTGTTTTTTGATAGTCCTATTGATAACGCCCCTCATATTAACAAGCTGCATTGGTGTCTTGAATACTCTTTGGGTGATCCTTTGTTTGCCATAGGTACTATTAGCGATGTCAACAAAAGTAATTATGCCTGTGTTTGGAATGGCAGTGACACTGGACCGATGTATTCTCCGGAATATGGAACAATCTATGAGTCAGAACCTTATGGTATCACGGTTATGTCTGCTGGGTTAGATTTTTTCGTTGTATATTACTGTGGTTCTAGAGCTTTGAAATCCGACGGTATTCATCATGCTTGCGTCTGGATGAATAGCACTTGTTATCCGCTTGAGCTTCCCCAGGCAACAGGTGCCTCACGGGCATTAGATATCACTCAGTATGATGGACAGCTCTATATCGTGGGCGAATACATCAAAGGTACCGAGACCAAGGGCTTTGTCATGTTGGGTACCGAGATTATCTATGACCTTGGTGATACCGATGGCAACTCTAGCATCTCCAAAATCCTCGTCGATGGTGGCGATTTATATTTCATCGGCAGCGATAAAAACGGCAACCATGTTTGGAAGAATGGCGACATCATTGCTTCACCCGAGTACGCCCCGGTCGATATCTTTGCCACTCCCCAAGGCATATGGTATCTTGTTAACACGGAGAATGGTGCTGAAGTTTATTGCAACAACAGCCTAGTAAAACGTTTCCCCGATTTGAGTATCGCCTGCGGACTCTATGTGGATACCTATTGTACCTCCTCGGGAGGTCGTCCACTTCCTTACTATGAAGATTTCAACATGGGAACTACCGACTGGGATTGTTGGACAATCGATTATGATCCTTCGGCAGTTTACTATACCGCAGATATGATGCAAATGACAGAGAGCCCTTATTGGCACCGTTCACGGGTAAAGTCTCAATTGGTTGACGGTGAAAATGACTATTATGCGGTCCATGGTTATCACCAAGACATGGATGTATATGGTATTTTGTCCACTCCTTTGCTGCATTTGAATGACGATGCGGATACCATCAAACTATCTTACTTGCAATATATGACTTGGGGCTCCTATATTGTTAAACCTTTAAAAGTCGTTGTCTTTTATGTGGAATCCAGCCTGCCTACTATCGAAGAGATTTATTCTTTTGATCAAAGCGAAGAAACAGACTGGACCTTGGTGGAGGTGGATATCACCGCTTACAAGGGAAAAGATGTGCGCATCGGATTCTACTATTCAGGCATGGACGCTGATGAGTGGCAAATCGACAATGTTTTGGTAGAGGCCATTTATAATTCGAGTCCCCAGACGTATTCAGTCACGGTGTCTTGTAACCCAGAGGAAGGTTCGGTGTTTGGGGGTGGCGATTACCCCGCTGGAACCAACATCGCCATCAGCGCCGTTGCCAACGAAGGTTTCAAATTCAAGTCGTGGCAAGATGGTGTCGCCGATAACCCACGTGTCGTGGAAGTGAATTCCCCGATGAATTTCTTTGCCCTCTTTGAGCGTACCGACATCGCTGAAAACGGCATGAACCCCATCGCTGTCATCCCTAACCCCGCCAATACCTCCATCCGTGTCCAAGGTCTTCCTAAGGATGCGGTGGTCAACATCTATAACACCTTGGGTACTTTGGTCAAGAGCGTGTCATCAAGTCGCGAAGAGATCAACATCAGCGACCTCGCTGCCGGTGTCTATTTCATCAATGTTGACCATACCTACGTGAAATTCATGGTCTATTAAAAACAACTTACAATATGGCTTATCAAGAAGTAAACAGAACCTCCTACGGAAAGAACGTAGGCAACTCATTTAGAGGTATCTTGACGGGATTGCTGATGGTCATTATCGCAACCGTCCTGATCTTCTGGAACGAAAACCGCGCCATTAAGACCTATAAGGCCATCGGTCGTGCCCAGGAAGCTTGTGTCGAGATGCCCGACATCAACACAATCTCCCCCGACTTCGAAGGCAAGACGATCCATGCCATCGGCGTGGCCTCTACCAACGAGAAACTCACCGACGACATCTTCGGCGTCAGTGCCAACGCCCTCTGCATCAAACGTCAGGTCGAGTACTACCAGTGGGTGGAACACACCAAGACGACCACCAAAGAGAAGTTCGGTGGAGCCACAGAGGAAACTACTACCTACACCTACAGCAAGGAATGGGTGTCATCACCCCAGGCCAGCGCCGACTTCAAGGATCCTAACTACCAAAACCGCAACTTCATCTACCAACGCATCGATGAGAAAGAGATCGTCGCAGAGAATGTGAACTTTGGCGCCTACAAACTCCCGTCTTTCATCGTCAAGTCCATCAATGGTAATGAAGCCGCCGAGGTCATGATGGATGAAGATACCCGACTCCAATGGAACAACGCCGTCAAAGCACAACTTGGACTCTCGGAGAACCTCGCCACCAACTATGTGAATGTCAAGGATAACGTCGTCTATCTCGGTCCCAACATGAACATGCCCGACGTGGGTGACGTGCGCATCACCTTCACCTATGTGCCTAACGACCAACAGATCTCCATCATCGCCAACGTGACTGGCAACACCTTTACTCAGTATGTCGATGCCAAAAACGGCAAGACCATCTCGTCTGTCGCCAAGGGCGCTGTCCCTGCAGAGCAAATGTTTGAGACGCTTAAGAAGAACAACAAGATGCTCACCTGGGCGATCCGACTGATTCTGCTCATCCTCATCATCGCCGGCTTCAGGATGATCTTCCGTGTGGTGCCCACCTTACTTAAGGTGCTGCCCTTCCTCGGCAAAGGTGTCGGGGCCATCTTGGGCTTCGTCTGCACCATCATCGGCATCGCCTGGACCCTTGTCTTCACGGCTATCGCCTGGGTCTCCGTACGGCCTGTGCTGGCCATCGCCATCCTCGTCGTCGCCATCGCCCTTATCGTGTGGCTCGTGATGCGTAGCAAGAAACAAAAAGAAACACTCCCCGCCGACGCTTAACTTCTATCTTCTGACTTCTAACTTCTAACCTTATGATCGTCTATGTAAACGACCTTCCTGTCAAGACCTATTATGGAGCAAAGGTGAAATCGGCAATCATGGCCTACTGCAGGGACCATGACATGTCGCCCAAGACCCCTGTGAAAGAAGTGAGGGACGCCTATGGTAACCTCATCGCCATGGACGGTGCCATCCGTTCCAACACCAAGATCTATTGCGTTTTTTGGAATGGTATTTGTTAATAGAGTCGAGTGAGTCTAACCTTTTAAAACAACAGCATCATGAAAACCAAGAAATTCTTAATGACTTCCCTGTTAGTGATGGGGATGATCATCGCTAAAGCAGCGAACGGCTTTCCGCCAGAATTGGTCTTGGTCTCACAACCCGTGTTGACCTACAACGCCAATTCGGTCACGATTTACTACGATGTGCAAAACATAGGTGATTATACGTACAGAGGCAACGTTTATCTCTATCTCGATCCCGATGATGGTTATTACTACGCTAGAAAGTACGTAAGAGTTTGCCCCGGTCGAATCAAGAGAATCGCAGTGAGCATCCCAGCCTATCGTCCGAATCCCTCCTGGGTTTACACGGTGATGCCGTATTATGAATTAGGTGACGAGCTCTACAGCTTCACCACGTTTGAATACTTCGAGCCCGTGCGCTTCTGCTGGTATGGTGCTCGCACCGAACCCTGGGTGGTCATCCATGTCGGTCCTAAGCCAAGACACTATCACCGTCCTTCACCCTATCGCTTCTACTATGACGGCTACTACGTCATCGCCCCGCCGCCTCCAGGTGGCTATCCGATGGGCTACTTCGACGGCAGACCTCCGCTCAACCCGTATCACCACACCTATGGCTATCACCACAGCCATGGCGGATACCCGGCCAACTACCACCCGACTTACGAGACCCCTGGTTACAACCACGTCACGCCTAACAACTCAGGCACGCACTCCGCCACGGTGGTCCGCCCCACCGGAGGTAACACCCCGGGCAGCATGAGCTCAAGACCCAGTGGCAACACCAACAACGGCTCTAACACCTCCGGCGCTACTACCCGTCCCAGCACCACGACCAACACCAACTCGACTTCCGGCCGTACCAACACAAGTAGCAGCTCTGGTCGTACCGAAACAAGCAGCAGCTCAGGACGTAGCGACAGTGCAACGGTGAGCCGCCCCAGTGGAAGCAACACCAGCGGTAGCTCAGGTCGCACCGAAACAACCAACAGCTCGGGTCGCAGCGACTCAGGATCGGTGAGCCGTCCGAGCAGCAACAATAGCTCAAGCAGTTCTAATAGTTCTAGTAGCTCCTCGCGTACCAGCACCTCAAGCAGCTCCTCGCGCTCCAACAGTTCTGGCACCTCCACCCGCTCCAGCGATAGTGGCAGCTCCAGCCGTTCCAGCGACAACAGCAGCTCTTCACGCTCAGGTAGCTCGAGCAGCTCCTCCCGCTCGGGAAGCTCCTCGGGATCCCCCAGAACCCGTTAAGACCTTGAGTTGAACACAAAAAAAGGTTCCGCACTTCATTGTGCGGAACCTTTTTTTATCTTTGCACGAAAATAAGAAGCTTCTATGGAGAATATCATCCAAACGGTCAACGGATGGGTCTGGAGTCCTGCCTTGGTGATCTTGTGCCTTGCTGCAGGCCTTTACTTCTCGTTTGGGACACGTTTCGTGCAGGTGCGCAGGTTTGGCGAGATGGCCCGTTTGCTGTTCTCGACCGACAAGGCACAGAAGACGGGCATCACCTCGTTTCAGGCCTTCGCCATGGCCCTGTCGGGACGAGTGGGTACCGGCAACATCGTAGGTGTGGCCACCGCCATCGGCTATGGAGGGCCGGGCGCCATTGTTTGGATGTGGATCATCGCCTTCCTGGGTGCCGGCTCGGCCTTTGCCGAGGCGACATTGGCACAGATCTTCAAGGAAAACCATAAAGGCGAGTACCGCGGCGGACCTGCCTATTACATCGAAAAAGGCCTTCGCGCCAAGTGGCTGGGTGTGATCTTTGCCGTGTGTGCAGTGGTGGCCTGTGGCCTCTTCCTGCCTCCAGTGCAATCCAACGGCATCGCCATCTCATTCGCCAACACCTTTAATATTAACCCCGCTTGGATCGGCATGGGTGTGGCCTTGCTCATCGGCATCGTCATCATCGGTGGGGTGAAACGTATCGCCAACGTGGCTCAAATCGTGGCTCCCTTCATGGCTATCATCTATATCTTGCTTTCCCTCGTCATCTTGATTATTCATGCCTCTGACGTGCCAATGGTGTTTGGCGACATGATCCGTAGCGCCTTCGGGGTTCACGAGGTGTTTGGCGGCATCTTGGGCAGCACCATCGCCTGGGGCGTCAAGCGCGGAATCTATTCCAACGAGGCAGGACAGGGCACGGCTCCCATCGTGGCTGCCGCTGCCAAAGTGTCACACCCCGTCAAGCAAGGTATGGTGCAGGCCTTCTCGGTATATGTCGATACTTTGCTGGTGTGTACCGCCACTGCAGTGATGATCCTGGCCTGCCAGACCTACAACGTGTATGCCGCCGACGGTAGCCTGCTGATGACCTCGGCTGTGGCCGAGCTCGGTGAACCCGACGTGTCCTATACCACCGCCGCCATCAGCACTCTCATCGGACCTAACCTCGGAGGACTCGTCGTCTCCATAGCCCTGTTCTTCTTCGCTTTTACCACCATCATGGCCTATTATTACTATGCTGAGACCAACCTGGTGTATCTCTTCGGCAAAGGACGCAAGGAACACCTTTGCATATGGGTGCTCCGCATCTGCCTCATCGCCGCGGTGTTCTACGGCTCGCTCAACAAGGCCAGCATGATGTGGACCTTAGGCGACATCGGGGTGGGGACCATGGCCTGGATTAACATCATTGCCATCCTGCTGCTATCACGCATCGCCTTCCGCTCCCTCCGGTCATATGAGAAACAGAAAAAAGAAGGCAAAGAACCTAAATTTGATCCTAATGAGTTGAAAATCAAAAACGCAGACTTTTGGGAGGTGAAAGGTGAGAGGTGAAAGGTGAAAATTGAAAGGTGAAAGGTTTTAATTATTATTGATATTGATAATATCTCTAAATTCTAAATTCTAAATTCTAAATTCCCATGACAGTAAGAACTAGATTTGCCCCAAGTCCGACCGGCTATATGCACATCGGTAATCTGAGAACCGCATTGTATGCTTATCTCTTTGCCCGCTCACAGAACGGGAAATTCGTGCTTCGTATCGAGGACACCGACCAGAAACGTTATGTGGAAGATGCCACGCGCGTGATCTACGAGACCCTTGAGACGGCCAACATCCACCATGACGAGGGTCCGGATGTGGGCGGTGACTACGGCCCCTATGTGCAGAGCGAACGCAAGGCTATCTATAAGGAATATGCCATGAAGCTCATCGAGAAAGGCGCAGCATACTATTGCTTCTGCTCCAAGACCGAAGAGGAACCCGCAGAGGGCGAGGAAGTCAAGGAGAATCCTTTCGAGAGCGACTGCCATTGCCGCCAGCTGAGCGCCGAGGAGGTGCAGCGTAACCTCGCCGAAGGCAAGCCGTATGTGATTCGCCAGAAGGTGCCGCATGAGGGTACCACCACCTTCAACGATTTGGTGTATGGCGAGATTACCGTGGAGAATGAGACCTTGGACGACCAGATCCTGCTCAAGAGCGACGGCATGCCGACGTACAACTTCGCCAATGTCGTTGACGACTACTTGATGGGCATCACCCATATCATCCGTGGCAGCGAATATCTCTCGTCGAACCCGAAATACATCCTTCTTTATCAAGCTTTTGGATGGGAGGTGCCATGCTATATCCATCTGCCGCTCATCAACGGCAAGAACCCCGACGGCACGGTCAGCAAGCTTTCGAAGCGTCATGGCGCCGTGAGTTTCCAGGCCTTGGTGGAGGAGGGCTATCTGCCTGAAGCCATAATCAACTACATCGCTTTGCTGGGATGGTCGCCCAAGAACGAGCGCGAGATCTTCAGCATGGAGGAGCTCTGTGAGGTGTTCTCCGTGGCTGGCTTGCACAAGAGTCCGGCAGTGTTCGACTACCAGAAGCTCGATTGGGTCAATGCGCAGCATATCCAGGCCATGCCTGTGGATAAATTCGCTGCGATGGCTTTCGATTACTCGGGAGTGAAAGGAACCTTCCTGGAGCCGAAGTGGAACAAGATAGCCAGTCTGATGCAGCCTCGTATCAACAAGTTCTCGGAGATCCCTGGCAAACTCGCTTTCTTGTATGAGGTGGCTCCTTACGAAGTGGAGCTGTATGTCAACAAGAAGAACAAATCGACCTTGGAGTCGTCGGTGGAGATCTTGCAGATGACCATTGAGGCGGTGAATCAGATCGACACTTGGGACGAGGAGACGTTAAGTGAGGCCTTCGGCAAGGTGGCTGCGGAGCACAACATCAAGTACGGTCCGTTGATGTGGCCATCGCGCATTGCCATGTCGGGATTGTTGGCCACACCGGGTGGTTCTACCGACATCATGTATCTGATTGGCAAGGAGGAGACTTTGAAGCGTCTCGAGGCTGGCTTGGCGTTCATTCGGGAGAACTTATAGTAAAAGTTCACAACGTTTGATGATCTCGTCGGCGAGTAGCAAGCCGTCTTGGCTTACGCTTTTCCGTAAATTACCGTCATAACCCATGGCGAGGTGCATGGTGTCGTAGGCGGCATTTGCCAGGTCCAAAAGTTTTTTGTCGCGGTTTCCGATGATGGTGCGGTAGTCTTTGATGCTGAGACGGCCTTTGTTTTTGTTGATGTTGAAGGTTGCGTTCAAGATGAGCAGCATTCCATTCCAGAGGGTGTTGCCGGCCATTCGTACGTATTTCTTGTCCAGATAAGACTGTGTTTCTGGATCGATTCCGGCTTTTTCACTTAATAAGGTGCGGGCATTATCGACATAGCGACGTGCTTCGTCGGCGAGGTTTGGATTGTTGATGGGTCGAGTAGCTTTCATGGTTTTAGGGTGTTAAGGATGGCAATTTCTGTTCTCCTTTTTGCTGCAAAGATAGAGAATTATTTTATAATAGAAACAATTTTCTGCTTTTTTATTGAAAAATTGAATGAATGTTAATTATTTTAAAATCATCATTATTTTATAAAATATTTTATTATTGAAACAGATTTTAGAATTGTGCTAATATTTTTTGTGTTGAAATTCAAATACTTATAGAATTCTTATGAAGTATTGTGATTTTTTATTACATATATAGTAAAATTATCTTACTAATTCCATATCTTTGTACGGTTAGGGGATTGTAACTTTGCAACAAGAACCGAAATTGGGATGGAAGAGAAGTTTCATTTGGGCCATAGGATCAAGACGGTGTTCGAGCAAAAGCAGATGAGTGTGTCGGAGTTTGCGAGACAGATTCATTGTGAGCGCACGAACGTTTATACGATTTTCAATCGCACGACGATTGACACGGATTTGTTGGCTCGCATCTCACGGGTTTTGGAATACAATTTTTTCGAGGATGTGATGAACGAATATGGTTTGACGGCCTTGTTCAGTCCCCAGTTGAACATCCAGATTAACATGGAGGATTGTTCGCGTCAGGAGGCCGACGATTTATTGCATTCATTGTCAAGGGCGTGGGCAAAAAATAACTCGTCCAATCATGATTAGTATTCACGTTTTCAGTAAATTCTTGCAACGTAATTTTATTAAGAATAAGGAGTGATAGTCCTACTTTTGCAAACTATTTTGTTCTTAATAAAATTGAAATCAAACAAGAAAAGTAAAATGAATACAATTACAATCAAAAAGCAAATGTTTACGAATAGACAAAAGAAGAGACGTCTTCCGTTGAAGACGCTCATGGTGGCTATGTTCTTAGCCCTATTCACCCAGTTCGCGAATGCGCAAGTTTACATGCACGACGGCAATTCGTATGTCGGCAATTCCGGTGTGAAGTTCTACGACTCCGGCGGTCCGTCGAAAGGCCCCGCCAACTTCTGGCTGCACTGGTTTGGAAGAAACCAAGATTTCACTTACACCTTCAATCCCGAGACGGCGGGTTATGCCATCCAAGTGGATTTTGGTACTTTTACGGCTTATACCGATAACAACGGAGCCAATGATCCTCATGCTTTGCTTGATCCAAGCCAAGTAGAAGCTACCTTCTCTTTGCGTTTGAACGATGCGGAGCTGAGTATTTATGATGGTGCCGCGGTGGATGAGAGCAAGCTGATTACCACTTTGACGGGAACTATCTATGAGCCTTTCACCGTGATGGCCAACGGCCCGATCACCTTCCGCTTCAAGTCGTACAGCTATACGGAAGAAGGTTGGGGTGCTACCGTGAAGCAGGTGGCAGCCTCCGAGTATAAGCTGCAGAAGCCTGCCATCAGCATGGAGGTATGCTCCGACTTGGTCATCCTTTATCCGACTACTCTTGGCGCTTCGATTCGTTACACAACCAATGGCACTACTCCTAGCGCTACCAATGGCACTGTCTATTCCTACCCATTCGCCCTTGATTCCTATCCCACTAATGTGAAGGCGGTTACGGTGAACGGCAACAATTATAGCGTTGAGGTTGCAGATAAGACCTATAATGATTATGATGCTACACCTGTCCCGAATATCTCAGTAGTTCCTATTGAGCGTGATGGCAACACCATTATCATTAATCCTGGTGAGGTGCCGGATCATCTCAACGAGACCTACGCTGTGATCTATACGTACGCCACCAATGGCGGAACACCGGAGGATCCCGTCTATCTTGGCTACCAAAACCCCGAGAATGTCGGAACCTATTTGGATCCCGATGGCTGGAATGGTTCGATGCCTGGTTTGGTGCATTTCGACTGGAATACCCCCAACACCAACTTTAAGTTCCGCATCGTGGCCAAGACCTGCGTCAAGCAGTCTGCTGTGAAGACGTATCAATTTGGAAAACTTCAGGTGCCGGATCCGGAGCTCACTATTAGCGACAATGGTGACAATACGGGTGCGGCTGACATCACTTGGGAAAGCGGTTATGTGATCCGTTATACGACCGATGGTTCCAATCCGACTACGACCAATGGTACGTTGGTGTCGAGTGGTACTTCGGTTTCGGTAAGTCCCCTCGCTCCTGGTACCAACGTCAAGGTGGTGGCTTATAAATTGACCAATGGTGAAGTGGATGCTAACTATGACTTATCCAATGTTATCAACGAGATGTATCTGCCTGGCGGTGGCAATAGCGGAACCTATGGTGGCATCGTCATCCTCAACGATTTCGAAGACCATAGCTGGAGCTACTATAGCGATGGCGACCAGCCGATCCACAGCCTGAAGCCTGCGGATGTGAAGATTACCTACACGGGTTATGGCCCCAATACGATGACTAGCACCAGCACCGCCAACATGCCTGCAGGCAGTGCCTTTGATGCGGATGTAACCAGCAGCCAAGTGGCCGTGAATACGGATGCACCTGAGAACCAATTCATCTATCTCAAGACCTTGGAAAATGCCAACGCTGATGGCTCGGGCAATTATCCTTACACGATGATTCCTAACCCGTTCCAGGTGAGACCGAAGTATGAGGAAAGTGGTGGAGGTGGTACCTCAGCTCCAACTATTGACGTAACAATTGGTAGTGGTAATAATACCGCTGAATATCTGCCAACCTATAATTACTATAATTATTCCTTAAGTGAGCAGATTTATTTGGCTTCTGAGATTGGTTCTGCTGGCACAATCAGAACGATTTCTTTCCGTGTGTCCAGTAATGCATCTTCAAGAAATATGACTATTTATTTGATGCATACAAATAAAGCAAACTTCACTGGTAAAAAGGATTGGGTGTCAGTGTCTTCTAGTAATCAAGTGTATTCGGGTGCGGTTAGTTTTATTAATGGCTGGACGGAGATTACACTTGATACACCTTTTGAATATAATGGAACCTCCAATTTGATTCTTGCTGTAGACGATAATTCAAATTCGTCAGCTTATTATTCTTCTCGTATGTATTTTTATACATACAATTCTAATAATGACAGAGTTCTCTATTATTATTCAGATAATACTAATCCTAATCCTTCCAATTTTAGCAGTAATGGAACATTAGGAACGTATCTCAATCAAGTGAAGTTTAGTGGTGGTAGTTCTTCTTCGAGTTCAGAATACCGTGGCTTCTACGCTTGGCGTGTAAAGAGCCTCAGTGATGGTCTTAGCATCAAAGCGGGGGCCAATACCTATACGAGTAGCAACATCAATAATAATAGTATCATTTATGCCGACCAGGAGGTCGAGTTTATCACTAGTAATACCAAGGGCAACGAAGTGGAGTTTGAAGCTTTGTGGGCTCAGGCTTACGTAAATAGTAGTTCGTATGTCTCAAATAGCGGTGATTATAAGAATGCCTACGAGCGTAACTTCAAGGTGGGCACTTCACTTAATACCTATACTTATCCTGTCACCATATCATGCCTCAATCCTGATGGTACAGGTACGGTGAGTAATGTAACCAGAAGTAGCAATTATACAGCTACCAACGATGTGAAGATTGAGAATATGAACTTGAGAATGAGCGATTATTACATCAATGGTGCAGGATATAATCTCACTATTGGTCGTGGCGTACAGTATGGAGGTACGAGCACGAACAATGTGGCAAGTGCTGTTTATGGTTATTATTCCGATGATTATAACGCGACTCCATCTTTTAGCCATGATTTCACTGTGCGTGTTGAAAGTGGAAGATATCAAGAAATATATGCACTTCGCGGCAATGGTGTATCATATACTAGTGGTACTTCTTATGTGACGACCACTTCATCGGCCTTTACTGAGAATATTGTTCTTGGAAGCGACTATGACCGAGCTAATGGTAACACCAATACGAAGCTTTATTCTATTGAGACAACTAATGTTTCAAAGGCATTCGATTGCTCCAATGAAAGCACCAAGTTAAATATGCATATCTTGAGTGGGACTTTTGGAACCAATGATGCGGACAAAGAAGTTTATGTTGGTTTTGAGAATCACTATAGTCATAACTGCTTGGCTTCCAGATTATTGGAAGTGTTGGGTGGTGATTTGTTAGGTGGTATTGCAGGAGGTATTGAATACGGCGTTTCTTCTTCAACTGAAATATTGAAGATACGAATAAAAGGTGGCACTATTCATAGGTATTTGTATGGATCAGGCCAGTACTCTGCTGGGTATGGTACTCGTAAAACCATTATAACAGGCGGTACATTCGATGGCTGGATTGCAGGTGGCTGTTATGGAACCGAATCAAGTGGTGGAGCTACAGATGGTGATGTTAGTGTTTACTTTGGTGGTAAAGCGAACCAAACCAGTGATGCAGGCCTTTTTGGGTCGGGTTATGGCACTGCTGAAGTATATGGCACTGACGACGAAAATTCCTATTATGTTAACGCCTCAACAGTGGTTGTGGCCGACCAAGCCCAAGTGGCAGGTTCGGTATATGGCGGTGGTAACAATGGTTTTGCCCAAAACAGCAGTGATGTACATATCTTAGGCGGAACGATCAGCGGTAACGTTTTTGGTGGTGCCAATAAGAGTAAAGGCGCTACCATCACCGTGAATGTGAAAGGCGGAACCATTGCTGGAAACGTTTATGGCGGTTCCGACACCAAGGGTGTCATCAGCGAACTGGCTACAGTGAACGTCTCCGACGGCACGGTTACCGATGTATTTGGCGGTGGTCTCGGCGAAGACACCGACATGTCGAAAGGCACGGCAGTCAACATCAGTGGCGGTACTATTAATAATAATGTGTATGGCGGCGGCGAAAAAGGTACTGTTTCTGATGGCGGCACGCAGGTGAATGTCTCCGGTGGCACCATGAAAGATGTGTATGGTGCAGGTAAGGGCGAGTCAGCAGCAACGGGTTCCAAAGCTACCGTTACTGGTCAAACCTTTGTTAATGTCACGGGTGGCACCATCGCCAATGTGTATGGCGGTGGAGAGAACGGAAATATAGTTGCTGGAACTTCGTCTGGTTCCACTGGTGAGATTTTAACTTATGACTTTGAAGACGGAACACTCCAAGGTTGGACTGCATTTGATGCTGACAATGATGGATATACTTGGCAACAACATACTAATACAGGAAGTGGGAATTACACAACTCATGCTGGTGATGGCTGTGTTACCTCTGCCAGTTACATAAACGATGTTGGTCCTCTGACGCCTAACAACTGGCTGATTTCTCCTATGATAAAATTAGGCGGCTCTATTTCGTTTTGGGCAGTAGCTCAATCTTCCGACTATCCCAATGAGCATTACGCAGTTTATGTATCCACAACTGGTACTGCTGTTTCTGATTTTACCATAATTTCTGATGAGTTTGTGGCTACTGGTTCTTACATCCAACGCAGCGTTGACCTAAGCTCATATAGCGGTAATGGTTATGTTGCTATTCGCCACTTTAATTGTACTGATCAATTCTATCTTAATGTTGATGATATCACTATCACTCAGCCCGCACAGCAACAAGGTGATGCTTCTCTTGCCTCCACAGTTACCATCAACGGTGGTAACATTAGCGAGAATGTGTTCGGTGGTGGTGCCTACGGAACTACGGATGGTAACACGATCGTCAATGTGAAGAACGGTAGCGTACATGGTAGCGTGTATGGCGGTGCCTTGGGTAATCAAGGTTCGGTGTATGTGGCCGGTAGCCATACCGTCAACGTGTTGGGTGGCCGTGTCTATAGCAATGTGTATGGTGGTTCGCGTAATGCCAATGACGCCCTTAGCTTTGATCCGGGTACCTTTGCTGATTCTAATGGCAATGTTACCGCTGACGACGAAGAGACCGTGTGTGTGGTCAACATCAGCGGTGGCCAGATCGACCAGCAAGTGTATGCCGCAGGTTACTACGGCAACTGCTTCGGATCGGTCTATGCCTTCATCGGTAAGAACGCCATCTATAACGCTCCTCACCATGTCGAGACCGCCAATGCCGAGTCGGCAGGCGAAGAATACACCATCGCCAAACTGTCCATCGCCGGTTCTGTTTGGGCTGGCGGTGACTGGGGTACTTTCACGGACACCTTCGGCAAGCCTACCATCTCAGGTAACTCTAATGTGTATATCGACGGACAAGACTACATCACCAACACTTCCGACAAGAGCACCGTCGGCTATATGGGTATCGATGGCAGTGTCTATGGTTCGGGTACTTCTTGCGACGCTGGTAACAAAGAACATACGGTGATGCTGCGTAACTATGGTGAGTCAAGCGAGCCGTATGAAGCAGCCACCCGCGACTTCGCCTCCATCCAACGTGCCGACTACCTCGTGCTCGACAATGTGCATCTGCATAACCTCGGACAAGGTAAGGTCAACTCCCTCAACGTCACCGAGGTATATTCCATCTATGAAGTGTCGGAGGCCGTTATCATGACGGGAGGAAGCACCTTGATCATGGATGCCCCTGTCGATCAAATCAAATCCTTCTGGAGCGCCTCATGCGGTGACGTCTATACCGCTGCACTTCCCACCTCGCAGACCGCAGTGGGAGGCTATACCGCACTCGATCCTTCGACACTGAGCGCCACACCGAACAAGGTGCGTGTGAACGGTGGTAACTACATCAAGATCTATCACGACAAGCAAATTGCCTCTGGCTCTGGCAGCAACGTTACCTATACGCCTGGTTATGGTATGCTCAACGGCTATGCCTACATGATGGCCAGCAGCGGCGACAACGAGGCTACTTGTGCGTACGCCCGTCCGCGTTGGTGCTACAAGAACACCGATGCGATGTTCCCAATCAATGATGCCAACTATGACAACCGTAACGATGGTGGTTGGGTGAGCTACGTCTCTGGTGACAATGTGTTTGATTTGGCTGGTAATGCAGGTACCGTTCAGATGGAATACGAGAACCACACCCCAGGATCGAAGGTGGGTGAGCAATACTTCCGTATCTGGCGTAGCACGGGACAAATCCACGAACGTGAACGTATCTTCGACGTGGTGGCTACCGGTGAGGATGAATTTAGATATGTGGATGTCGAGATCGAACTGCCCGCTTGGCGTGGAAACGACTACTATTATATGTTCGAGAGACAAGGCACTGCCCCTAACTATAGCACTACCATCGACTATGGCACGGAGCTGATGACCTTCAACACGGCCCTTTATGATGATGACTCATGGATCTACTATGACCCGCAAACCAAGGCTCAAGTGTTGGGAGCCAACAGCGATGAGCAGGATGAGATTAAGGCACAGCCTAACGTCAACTACGGATTGGCAATCCTGCCGGGTACGGGCAATGCGCTGAGCTCGCCGCAAATCGGCAGCACCCCCGCTCCTGCCTTGATCATCAATGGTGACTCCGATGAGTTCCTTGTCAAGGAAGGACAGAATGGTCCAGTCAATACATTTACATTCGAAAACAATGTCGATATGCCTACCGTGACCTTCCGTTTGACCTATAGCGACTTGATTACCTCCAACAAGACCTACGAACCGATCTGGGTCAACCTGGTGCAGTGTGACAAGAACGGCAACGTGAAGGACATCGTCAAAGTGAAACTGATCGTCAACACCTCGACCACCGTGGGTCGTAACTTCAAAGCTCAGGTGTATGCCGTGATGAACGGCAATGGTGCCACCGCCGAGGAGACCCATGTGCAAGTGGTGCTGCCGCGCTTTACCCTTAACCAAGGTGGTGTTGATTCCCGCTTCACCGTGGAGAGCATCGAATGGACACCTGCAAACACTAGCGACGGTGCTGGCGAGTTGGTGACAGTAGCCAGCAATAGCTTCGACAAGACGAAGTTTGCCATGGAGTTCAGTGCCAGCGACAACTATGACGGTACCACGGGATGGAATGAACTGGACTATGCTATCTATGATACTAAGGTGTTGTATGGTCCTACTGCTACGACACCTAAAGAAATGGGTACCACGAGCGGTCGTTCGCAATTCTCATTCGACTTCAACTTGTATTACAACGGACAAAATAAGATTTCGGTGACGCAGCCTGAGCTGATGGGTACTTTGGTGTATCATATGAGATTTACCAACTATGGTACAACAAGCGACGCCTATCCGAACGGCTCTCAAGATTTCACCATCACCATTGAGGTGTACCGCCGTGGTGTGGGTACCCGTTATTACCTTGACGGTGTCAATGGTAAGAACTCCAACCCGGGCGACAAGCCTGACAAGGCCATGCTGACCTTGAATGCCATCTTCAACCGTTCAGGCTTCCTGCCGGGCGATGAGATTTATGTGGTGAACAAGGTGACTGCCGAAGACGGCCTCGAATGGAATGGCCTCGCCAAGGGCGGTAACGTGATGATCTATCGTTACAACGGTGGTCACCCGCTGTCAACGACTACCACAACGGATCCTGAAACAGGCGATGAAGTGACCGTAACGGGCAGCATCATTGGCAACCCCAATAATGAGGCCTATACTGGAGCCTTGGTCGAGGTGCCCGCTGGTGCTACGATGACGGTCCTCGGTATCACTATGGACGGCTATTATAACAACGGTGTTGATACCACCGACTACAGTACGGTGGCTGCTGCATCTCCGTTGTTCAACGTGGAAGGTACCCTCGCACTGAATCAGAATGTCACCCTGCAACAAAACTACAACACCAATAACGGTGGTGCTGTGTATGTGAATGAGGGTGGTACCTTGATGATGAACGAAGATGCCAAGATCACCAACAACAAGTCGGAATATGACGGTGCTGGTGTGTATATGAACGGCACCATGATTGTCTCCGACCAAGTGGTGGTTTGGGATAACATGGGCAATGGAAACACCCAGAACAACGTCTATCTCGCCTCGAAGGCCAGCATGGTTCAAATCGGTGTGGATGCTGACTCTGAACAATATCAGGATTTGGCATACGATGCTGAGCATGCTGATCAATCCGCCAAGATCGGTGTGACCAAGAGCACCTCCAACTTCACAGCAGGTGTGGCCGAAGTAGTCTATTCCAATGAAACTTCCTGGCTGACCGAGCCGCTGGAGACTCAAGCCATCATCGTCCACGACGGTGGTATCTATAACCTGGAGACCGGTGCCAGCGCCAACATCCTTTATTGGAGAGATACCTGGGTAACCTTCGTGACCTCGCAGCCTGAAGGCTTCGCCATCAACAATATCGACTCTGAAGAAGACCTTGCTTGGGTGATCTCCTTGGTCAATGGCGAGAATGGCCAGAGCGCTCATACCTATGCCGGTGAGACCATCGTTGTCAAGAAGAACCTCGACATGGGCGCCCACACCTGGGTCCCGATCGGTGAACGCAACGATGTGTTCAAGGGTACCTTCGAAGGCAATGGCTATACCATTGAGGGTCTCAACAGTTCCTTGAACAGAACCGACCTTGGTATGTTTGGTATCGCTGAAGGTGCCACCATCCAGAATGTGATTGCCCAGTGCACCTTTGACGGTATCGCCAACAACTACGGTACCATCGCAGGTACGATGAAGGGCGGCACCATCAGCAATGTGGAAGCGGCCGGTACCCTGACGGGTGATGCTACCTATGCCCAGCACATCGGTGGTTTGGTGGGTGTGACCGAAACGGGTACTACCATCCAATCCAGCTTCGCTGTCAACGACATCACGGCCCAACGTGATGAGACCGTGATCGGTGGCTTGGTGGGTACTAACAACGGCAACCTCTACAACAGCTACGCCAACACCACTTTGAACGGAACAACCAACACCGTCATGGGTGGTTTGGTAGGTGAGAACAATGCTGGTGGTGTTGTCGAAAACTGCTACTCGGTGCGCCAAAGCGACGATATCCAAGCCTTCGCTGCGGTTAACGACGGTAACATCAACTACTGCTATTTCAACAAGAACAACGATGTTGCGCTTGAACAGGTTAACTACCATCCCACGGGTACTGGCACCTTGCTCAAGCCCGGCTACTATGCCATGGTGCCCAAGACCGGACTCTATGGTTATATGTACTATGACAATATTGTCCACGATATCGATGGCGGAAGCCCGTATATTCCTACGGAGAAGATGTCGTATGCCAATGGTCAGATCGACAAATGGCCTGGCTTGCTGAGCGTGCTGAACCAATGGGTGGATGGTCACGACGGCTACACCTCCTGGTTGCGTCCTACCACGAAGAGCATCAACCAAGACCTTCCGGTGTTGACCTTCGAGACGGGCAATGCCATGGGTACCACCGATGGCAAGTTCCTCAGATACAGTGTCACCAGTGAAACGAATAATGGACTTGACGATTTGTTGGAATACTATGGTGGAAAGACATCATACATCTTCCTCTATGCCAATGCAACCAAGGTAGCCAAGGTTCCTGGCCAGCGTACCAACGTCTTCATCAACGAAGACGCTGTGCTCCTCCAAGCCGATAACGCAGGTGACTTCATCAATACCACGGTTGGTGTCAGCTTCGACAACTCGTACAAGAATGCCACTGACTATTGGGGACAGGCATTGAAGTATGATTGGCACTTCTTCTCTACGCCGCTGGCTGATGCTCCGATGGGCATTGAGTACAACAGCAATGAGCAAAACTGGTGGGAGACCGATGATCAAGGCCAGGTGACCGAGGTTAGTGGAAGTTACATGCCCGATGGCGTGGACAACGTCAGCCACTGGGATTTCTACACCTACTACGAACCTCAGTACCACTGGATTAACTTCAAGCGTAACAGCTCGAGCCACCATCACTACGACGAGCCTCACGACCCGATCAGCTATACCAACGAGACGGAACTCGTTCCTGGCAAGGGCTATATGGCTGCCATCGACAAAGATACTTATGTAAGCAACACAGGTACCTTGAATGGCAAGGAGGACATCAGCATGACCTTGACGCTCTCCGGCGAACTGCCTGAAGAGGAAGAACCGACCAAAGACTGGGGCTTTAACCTGTTGGGTAATCCTTATCAGGCTTACCTCAACATGAGAGACTTCCTCTCTACCAACAGCCTGTCGTCCTACTGGGTGTATATCGCTGAGCAGAACAAGTATGTGGCGGGCAACGTCGATGCTTCTGAAAACGATGCCTTGCCGTCGGCTACCCTGCATCCACATCAAGCCTTCTTCGTGTGGACGGGAACCGATAACAAGAAGGTGGACTTCAAGTATAGTATGGCTTTGGCTACACCTAATGATTATTCGTACTTCCGTGGCAATAAGGTCAACTACCCGTTGGTGAACCTGTTCGCAGTCGATGAAAAGGGTCAGCGTGATTTGGCTGTCATCGAAT
>JAEEGG010000876.1_pt1 | contig 86791 bp, 77 predicted proteins | sample 9134161 | NCBI WGS metagenome assembly JAEEGG01 (sample SAMN16246543, study PRJNA631951) | gut metagenome | biome: gut microbiome; feature: rumen; material: CR-attached | host: Bos | place: Iran: Karaj | collected 2018-10
CTCGTAGTAGATCTTGATGATAGCGGAGTCCTTAAGGAAATCAACGTTGCCCACCTCAATGCGGATGATCTTGAGTCCCAGACGTTTCTCCAGATCGGCCTTGAGTTCATCCTCCTTGCCGTGTGCCACCAGTTTGACGTTGTCATACTTGATGAGCTTGGAGGGGACATGTTTCATCCACTTGGTGTTCTCGCAGATGGCCAGTGCTATGATGAAGATCAGGTTGGTACCCAGCAGTTCAAAATAACTTACGCTGGTGGCCAGTCCGTTGATGGCGGCCACGGCAATGATTACGAACATATAGGTCATCTCGCGGATGGGAACCTGCTCGGTACGGTACTTGATTATGCCGAATATGGCAAACAGACCCAGTGCGAATCCGATCTTGAGTTTTACGCCTCCCATCAGGTAGATGAGCAGGAATATGCTCACTCCTATGATTGAGAATGTAAAGTAGTAGTCACGTCTCTTGGCCTTGGGGTAGTAGAATGCATGAACGATGATTCCGATGGTTATAACGTTGATGAGAAGACGCAATACCATCTCCCATACGCTTGACCATGCAGGCCAGAAGGGGGTTGATCCCAGTGAAGAGAGCAGACCGCTGGCCTCATCGCCAAACAGTTCTTCCTCCTCGGTTGCTGCTGCAGCCAGTTGGCTGAGTCCGCCCGCCAGTGGGGCAAATAGATTCATAAGCATATCGATGTCAGTTTTTCAATTTTCCTTATCCTTTCATTAAACAGATTGCGCTTGATACCCGGGGTTGTCAGCGCCATTCCTATGCAGTATTTACTGAACCCGCTCGGGAATATGCGCAGTTCTCGCAACAGGTCCTGAATGGGTGAGTATGTGTTTCCGTCACGCTTTACCTCAATTACCACCAGGTTGTCCATGCTTCGGTCCAGACCTGTCTCGGCGTTATGGAACGTGAGTTGGCGGTCTATGGTAAGACGCTCTGTCCTGGCGTTGTTCACCAGGGTTATACGCTTGAAACGGTTTGCTACCTTCGGGGTCAGGTCACTGAGCGGTATGGAGAGCATGGCATGCTCCTCAAGAAACTGTGCGGCTCCGTCCCGGACGTACGTATCGGCCCCGGTCAGATGTATGCGTTTTTTCTTGGTGCGGCCGTGGTTGTTCTTGAGTTTCACCTCAAAGAAATTGTCACCTGTATCGACGTAGGTGCGGATGCGGACCTTCTGTCTTGTAAGGCGCCCGTTGTGGTGGTTCAAATACATTGTGTTGAACCTGTCATCAAGATACTGGGTGGTGTACTCTGACTGGCGGATTCCGTTTATGGATTGGACCATATATTCGTCACGGGCCAGTTCGAGCAGTTTACGGAGCTGAGCCTCATTGGCCAGATACTTGGTGTCAATCCTGTTCATCAGGCGTATGGACGACATCTCGTCAAGCGATATCGTATTGAATCCTTCCAGAATATGTGCACAATCGGTCAGCATCAGGTCCTTCAACTGTTTGGGTGACGCAAATTTACTAATTTAATGCGGTTTATTGAAAGAAAATGGTTTATCTTTGCTTTATCGAAATAAAGTCACAGTTATGTTAGATGTAAATATTTGTCTCAGCGAAGCTGAGGAGCAGATGGAAATGTCCATCATGCATCTTGAGGATGAGTTCGCCCATATCCGTGCCGGCAAGGCCAATGTCCGCATCCTGGATGATATCCGTGTTGACTCATACGGATCAATGGTTGCACTCAACAATGTTGCTGCACTTTCCACTCCTGATCCCCGTACCATTGCCATACGTCCGTGGGACAAGAATATGATCAAGGTCATTGAGAAGGCTATCATTGACTCTGCAGTTGGAATCATGCCCACCAACAACGGTGAGGTTATCCGTCTGGCCATTCCCCCGCTTACCGAGGAGCGCCGTCGTGACCTGGTAAAGCAGAGCGGAAAGGTGAACGAGGAGTCCAAGATTTCCATCCGTAACACCCGCCGTAACACTCTGGATACCCTTAAGAAGGCCCAGAAGGACGGACTGCCCGAGGATGCCGAGAAGGATGCCGAGGAGAAACTGCAGAAACTTCACGACAAGTATATCAAGAAGGCCGATGAGCTCTTTGCCGAGAAGGAAAAAGAGATCATGACCGTATAATTGTTTTGATGCGCGGACTGGTTATTCGTAATACCGGCAGCAGTTATCTGGTACGTTCAGATGACGGACATGATCAGGAGTGCCGTATAAAGGGTACATTCCGCATCAAAGGCATAAAAAGTACAAATCCCGTAGCCGTGGGTGACTACGTGGAGTATGCTCCGGCACGTGAGGGTGAGCCGGCATACATAACAAACATAGAGGAACGCAGGAACTACATCATCCGGCGTTCCTCTAATCTTTCCAAACAGTCACACATCCTGGCCTGCAACCTGGACCAGTGCATGCTGGTGGTTACGGTCAACCATCCGGTAACTTCGCCCGTTTTCATCGACAGATTCCTGGCATCGGCCTGGGCCTACAGGGTTCCGGTGATACTGGTCTTCAACAAGTCCGATCTGCTGAACGATGAGGATAAGGCCACGCTTCAGGAACTCTTCTCCATATATCAGGAGATAGGTTACGATTGCATTCAGTGTGACGCCCTGCACGGTGACGGAACTGACACCGTACGTGCCGCGCTTAAAGATAAGGTGACTCTTATTGCAGGCAACTCAGGTGTGGGCAAGAGCACTCTTGTGAACCGCATCCTGCCTGAACTGAACCAGCGTACCGGTGAGATTTCCGAGAAACATGACACAGGTATGCATACCACCACATTCTCCGAGATGTTCCCGCTTCCCGAGGGCGGATGGATCATTGATACTCCGGGTATCAAGGGGTTCGGCTCATTTGACATGGAGCATGAGGAGATCAGCCACTACTTCCCCGAGATTTTCAAGTACTCCGCCGATTGCCGTTACGGCAACTGCATGCATACCACCGAGCCCGACTGCGCCGTAAAACGTGCGGTGGAAACGGGAAAAATCCACATCTCCCGCTACAACAGTTACCTGAGCATGCTTGAGGATGAAGATGAGGGAAAGTACCGCAAGGATCTCTAATTCTTACCTCTTCTTACGGAAGAATTCCTGCACTATTTGGGCGCATTCATCGGCCATTACGCCTGATGTGACCTCTGTCTTGGGATGGAGGGCTTTGGGCGCGTAAAGGGTATAACCGCGTTTATCATCACTTGCTCCGTAGACCAGACGCTGCAGTTGTGACCAGCCTATGGCGCCGGCACACATGGTGCAGGGCTCAAGGGTGACATAGAGCGTGCATTGGTCCAGATATTTGCCTCCCAGATATGAGGCGGCGGCAGTGATTGCCTGCATCTCAGCGTGGGCGGTGACATCGGTCAGGGTCTCTGTCAGATTGTGGGCCCGGGCTATCACCATACCCTTGCATACCACTACGGCACCTACGGGAATCTCTCCTTCTGATGCAGCAGCCTTGGCCTCGTCAAAGGCCATTTTCATGAATCTGATGTCCTGCTCCTGCTGTGTCATCGGCGCATCTCCTGTTCGTTGAACAGGGTGGGATAGTCCTGATCCAGGTTCTTGATTATGAAAGTCATGAGAGTTTCTCTCATCCAACGGCTACGGTTACCGATCCTGTATTTGCGCAGGTAATTTTCTATGGTCTGCTTTTCATCAGCATTGACCAGGAAACTGTAGCGTTCATTCCGTACCGGGTGTTTCTTTTTCTCCATAATGACCTACTGATGACACGAAGGTATTGATTTTAAGTCAATATATAAGTATTTTTGCCGTATAAATTCTGACAAACATGGCAAAGCACAACATTCTGGGGCACGAAGGTGAAGATATCGCTGCCGAGTATATGAAGCAGCAGGGTTATACCATACAGGACCGTGACTGGCACTGCGGCCACAAGGATCTGGACCTGGTGGTGACAAAAGACAATGTAATAGTGTTCGTCGAGGTCAAGACACGCAGCGGAACCGAATGGGGTGACCCGCAGGATTTTGTGACTGACCGCAAGATAAGGAGCATAGTACATTCGGCCGATGCATACCTGCGGCTCAATCAGATAAACATGGAGGTCAGGTTTGATATAATTTCCGTTGTGACAGACGGAGGTGATTTTAAAGTGGAACATATAGAAGAGGCGTTTTTTCCGCCGATGGAATGATGAAAAAGATAAAGTGGCACAGAAGTGACAGCATAGGTTCAACCAACACCTATCTGCGTGAACTTAACGGCGGTGATCCCGCCTATGATTATGAGGTAGCGGTGGCCGATTTCCAGACAGCCGGACGCGGACAGAAGGGTAACACCTGGGAGTCTGAGCAGGGCAAGAACCTGCTGTTCAGTATCCTGGCGCACCCCAAGGGGATTAAGGTGCAGGAGCAGTTCTACATATCGGAGGCTATTGCGCTGGCGGTATCGGACGCAGTCATTGCAGCAGCAGGACCGGAGTATGCCGCCGGATTCTCGGTCAAATGGTCCAATGACATATATTATAAGGATTTTAAGATGGCCGGCATCCTGATTGAGAACACCCTGCAGGGCAGCTCAATCCTGGACACTGTGGTGGGCGTGGGTCTGGATGTGAATCAGGAGGTGTTTGTGAGCGATGCCCCCAACCCCATATCACTCAAGAACATTACCGGCCGTGATTATGACCGTGATGCCCTGCTTGACGACATAATTTCCCGTTTCATCGGTTATATGGAACTTGATACCCCCAGAAAGCGTGCCGACGTGGATGAACTGTACCGCAGCCGTCTGTACCGCCGCCAGGGATACCATAAGTTCCGTGATGCACAAGGAGAGTTTGAGGCCTGCATTGAAGGAATCCGTCCCGATGGCTGCCTGATGCTCCTTACCCGCAGCGGTGAGCATCGGACCTATGAATTCAAGCAGGTTCAGTTTGTGCTAGACCTTAAAAATCATCCTCATCATACATGAGTTGCCGCCCGTTGATGCGGGCTTTGGGGAAGCGCTTACGCAGTGCCTCTTCCTCCTCAGGGCTCATGGGGCCGGATATCTCAAGTGAGCGTATGTCCTTGCCGTCCATCCAGTCCGGAATGACAACCTTGCCTACAAAACGCAGGGTAAGACTGTTTATTCGGCCCATCTTGCGGATGATATCGGGAACCTTGTTTACCTTGAGCATGAGTCCGTCAGAGAATCCATCGCCATTGTCCATTGCCTTAAACTCCTCAAGCAGCTCCTCCTCGGTCTTTTCTATGCGTGTAAACCATCCCATCTTGGGAGTCATGGCATAAGTCACGGGATCAACCTCCATACCTACTATTCCGGCCCAGAACTCCATCATCATGGTTTGTTCCACCTGGCCGGTAACATCATTGATTATTATGTACTTATACTCGGTCCTGACCATCTCGGGCAGCATGCTGTGGTCCATATTGACCTCGGCAGGTGTACGCCCGTTCTCATCATACGGCAGGAACTTAAGGAACCAGCCGTCAAACTTGGTGGAGCCGATATCCATTCCGCAACTGAGTCCACGCACATCACCCGGGCGGTATTTCTTGACAATACTCCTCCAGAAATCAACATCCGGCTTGCCTTTTGAAGCATTGACAAACTCCTGGAGAATGGGCTCCAGGTCATCCACCCACCAGTCTATGCCGTAAGCACGGAGTTTGCGGGTGCGGTCCAGTATGGACTGCCAGTCATCGGGGGTGCCCTTAAGCGTTATGCTTGGTATGCCGCAGGACATATACATCACAATGTAGTCAAAGTATGACTTCACTGTCTCCATAAGCGCAATCTGTGACACCATGTGTTCAGTTACACCAGTTGTGGAGAACTTCTCTGATATGATATCGGCAATAACGCCCTTGGTATTGTCACGAATCTGTACGTAGAAGCTGTCCACAATGGCCTCCCAATCAGCCTCACCGCTCAACAGGTCCTTACCGCTCTGTACCACAAGGTCTATCTTGCCCTCATGATCCACAAACAGGTTGCGCAGCTCCTCCGGATTATCATTTACATAATGTGCGAATCCCTGGCTGATCAGGAACCAGATTACATCAGGGGTAAGCACCACCGGCCGATGATCGGCAAACGCATCAATCATGCCTTTAAAGAAGGGGTGCTGTCCGTACGAGGCATAGTTCTTATCACCTATGCCCCATGCCACAACCCTCTGGTTCTCACCGCGAATCTCGCTCCTGTCAAGTATAACACTTACAAGCCTACCGCTACTGCGCATAATCCCGCTCAGGCTTTCACCTGTAGGTTCCGGCAGGTCCGGATCAACACGGAACGTTATGCTGCCATTCTCCTTACTCAAGATATCTTTCTTCTTGGCCTGAACGCCCGATGCAGCCAGAATTCCTGCCGCCAACAATAACCAAAATCTGATAGTTCTCATATCTGTAATCTTTTAATTTTATTTCTCACACACGGCACGGACACAATAACCGTTTGTCCTATCTCTGGAGGTTATATGTATCTTAGACATCCTTGATCCGAGCAAAGACGTTGCATTCTCTCCAAAATCAAGCTCAACCTCATCGGATGTACCGAATTCATATTTATCGAACTCCAGTACTACACATCCACGCCACATATATCCCTTTTCGGAGCTCATTTTATCGGATGTCATATAAATGCCTCTATGAGATTCTTCAAATAGACCTCCAAAGGTGTTTGAATTATTAGGAAGGAATATGGATTTATCCGTGTATCCGGGAACCTTGCTTGTTATGCGGTATCCTTTCACTCCGTTAACTGAATCCAGGGTCCATTCACATTTTTCATACAGCTCCTTGTACTCCTCCTTGGTGGGCATGCGCCACTTGCCTCCCCAGTTGGCCCGGGCTGCATCATCCTCGGCGCTCAGCCTGGTCAGGCCATCCACATAAGGATCTTCATCAGTAGTGGTATATTTGGAGTACCACCACTTGTTCTGGTCCTTGAAGGCTTTCATGTGCTTGTAGTTGTACTCTGAATAATAGGTCTTGGGTGCGGTCTCGCCCCATGCAAAGCGGGCTCCGGTTTCCTGAGGGCTGTCGGCACCTACATTGCAGTCGGCCCACAATACGCTTAATCCCAAATCAACCTGGGCGTTGTGTCTTAAAGGCTTGACCGGGTCGGGCTCTGCCTTGGGACGGTTCTCTTGCTGCGGGAGTTCCATTACAGGCCTGATATTCTTGCCGTTCCAGCGTCTGTCACCATTATCCAGGGATTGTCCCAAAGTCGATGTCCAGTAATATGCATCTCCTCTATTAACAGGATTTGAATCATGATTATAATCACTTATGAAACCCGTGGCTGGAAGCCAGATGCTACGGTCCTCATACCCTGGAACATTACTGGTAATGACATATCCCAGAAGACTTTGTTCAAAAAAGAGCTCAACAGTGTCATTAAAACTGTACTCAATAGTGTCTTGTCTATACTTTGCCTCCCAGGTGCATCTGTTCTTGAGTTCCCACAGTTCATCGGCAGTGGGCATACGCCAACCGTTACCCAAAAGTACTGCAGCCGCATCATCTTCAGGGTCAAGAGTCTCTTTGTAATCAAGCGGGTATTTGGCTCCACCCCACTGACCGGGACTGGTATAGAAATTATACTTGGTCATTTCATTCGTATATTGGCCGAACTTATAATTCTCGCCGCTGTAAAGACCCGGCTTGGGGCTTGTCTCTCCCCAGGCAAAATATCCTCCCGCCTCATCGGGTCTTGATGCGCCCAGATTGGCCGATGCCCACATCACGCTCAGACCCAGGTCAACCGCCTCCGGTACTGGCAATGACACATTCACCGTCATCTGAGCCTTACGTCCCTCAGTCTCTGCGGTAATCACGCATGTGCCATGTCCCACAGCGGTCAAAAAGCCGTTTTCATCGATGGATACAATCTGTGGTGCCGATGAGCTCCAGTTGATGGAGGTCGGTTTGAGGGCACGTCCGGACGGCATCATCACAGCCTCCACCTCATGTATGGTACCGTAACCTAAATCCATACTCTCCGCCGGCAGGGCAAGAGATGTGAACATATCGTCGCTGAGGGCGCGCACCGGTCGGATATTCATTCCCCTGGACCTGGCCTCATTACCGCCCCGGTTCAGCCTGAGACTCAATTCCAGCACCTCAATGGGAGAAATCTCACTCATCATCATTCCGTTGACAGAACTCTGGGTGCTGAAACAGCCGCCAGAAGTACCTCTCCCGGCGGTTGATGACCAGAGAAATACATTTTTCCCCCTATCCAAGGGCTCATTGCCATCCATCTCGCCGGAGTATGGCAGGAATATGCTGCGGTCCTCATATCCGGGAACCTTGCTTGTGAATTTTATCCCTTCCACGCCATTGACAGATATTATCTCAACGGAACAGTTATCCACCAGTTCCATGAATTCCTGTGTGGTAGGTATATGCCATTCATCACCCATCAATACCGTTGCCGCATCATCCATAGGCTCCAGGCGGGTCAGGTTGTCGGCTTTAAGGAACTGATGGCTTAATCCCTGTTGGGTGTATTTGTCCATACCATCCTGCTGCTGAGGAAAGGACGAGTAGCGGTAGTTGCCCCATGAATAAGTCTCCTTGGGTTCAATCTCGGCCCAGGCGTAATAGTCACCGTAACTTTCCGGTGCCGATGCCCCCAAGTTGGCATTGGCCCATAGAACACTCAATCCCAGATCCACGTATTCAAACTCATGAGGAGTTACGGTTACGGTGCATTGGGCTGTCTTGCCGTATGCGATAACCTGTACCTTACAGCTGCCCGGACCTGCGGCCACTAAAAGGCCGTCTTCAACAACTTTTATTACGTTTTTATCGGAGGATTTCCAGGTGCAGGCGCTGTTCACGTTACGCTTTCCCATTGTCACTTTCAGCCTGGTGCCAGCACCCTGCTGCAAAGTGAGTCTTGTCTTTTCTAACGTGATTCCGGACACCTCCTTACCTGACAACGGCATCACCATACGTACCGACTGTTCCGATTCACGGTTTTCGCTGTGCCACTCATCGGCTCCGCGCTTGAAATTGAAACCGTATGCGGCCTCATTGTCAGGCTGGACTCCCGGGGTGGAGCACCAGTATGATGCGTATGTGCCTACCTGCATCAGCTTGCCGTCCTGAAGCCAGCCTGCTGCGGGCAGGAATATGCTCCGGTCCGTATATCCTTTTATCTTGCTTGTTACCAGATAGCCGGCTATTCCGTCCTGCTCGGCCCACTTCCAGGTGCAGTACCGGCGCAGTTCATCCCACTCTGCCTTTGAGGCCATTCGGCTGCCGTCGGCAGTCTTCAACTCCATAGCATCGGGCCAGCGGTAATACCAGCCTACCGGTCTGTCGGCAGTTATACCTGTATTTAAGGTACTCCACTTTACACTCAATCCCAAATCAACAAAATCCTGTGCAGACACTACGCTGCACAAGGCACAGAAAAAGACAATTGCAGAAAAACGTATTCTCATAATCATATAATTGTACTTTTGATAATTCTGAAGGCATCTCATGTTAAAACCCATTTTGAATAATTAACAACCTTGACTGCAGGACAAAAGTATCACACCTGAATCCTAAAAGCAACAAAAAACCGTTGCAAAACCGTTGCATCTGAAATAATGACTACTTTTGTGTAATTAAATACAGATTCCATATGGCAAGATTCAAAAGGATATTGCTCAAGCTCAGCGGCGAGAGCCTGATGGGTGAGCAGAAGTACGGAATAGACGAGAAGCGTCTTGGTGAGTATGCACAGCAGATCAAGGAGATACATGATATGGGTGTGCAGATAGGCATTGTAATTGGCGGCGGTAACATATTCCGCGGTCTCAAGGGCGCAGGCAAGGGTTTTGACCGCGTCAAAGGTGACCAGATGGGTATGCTGGCAACGGTAATCAACGGTTTGGGACTCAGTTCCGCACTCACATCGATAGATTGCCCCAACAAGGTGCTCACAGCCATCCGCATGGAGCCCATTGGCGAGCTTTACTCAAAGTGGAAAGCAATTGATGCAATGGAGCAGGGCCAGGTAGCCATCCTGGTGGGCGGCACCGGCAATCCCTACTTTACCACCGATACCGGCTCATCCCTGCGCGGAATAGAGATTGAGGCCGATGTAATGCTCAAAGGCACCCGCGTGGACGGAGTCTACACCGCAGATCCCGAGAAGGATCCCACCGCCACCAAGTTTGATGAAATCACTTTCGATGAGATTTACAACCGCAACCTCAAGGTAATGGACCTGACCGCCACCACCATGTGTAAGGAGAACGGTCTGTCCATCTACGTATTCAATATGGATATTCCCGGCAACCTTAAGAAGGTTATTGCCGGCGAGCCCATCGGCACCCTGGTGCACAAGTAAAAGAGAGGGAGCCTGGTGAGCTCCCTTCTTTATTTCTTTACCTCCTCAAAATCTACGTATTCACCGTCGGAGTCGGAGAGGACTTTCTTTTTGGAACGTGTGCGCTTGCCTACAGTCTGGCGTCCCTCTGTTTTTTTCTGCATCCGGTCACCCTTGCGGAAAAGACCTACTATCGCTCCCAGAAATGTAGCCAGAAGATCACGTGCAAAGGTGAGTACTGCAAGCAGGGCAAACAGTAATATGAATAATATTATCAGGGCGGTAATTATCATCTGAAATCAGTTTACTATACAGACGGCAAAAAGTTTGCCTTGTTAATCAATGCTGACCTTTTGTCAGAACTGACAGTATTATATACCATCCTATGACTGCGGCCAGACCTCTCTCGCGCAGAAGAACCAGTATTACAACCGATACTATAAGGAATATGAACCTTATTTTGTTATCGGCCCATTTGAGGTTCTTGAACTTGAGCGAGAACATGGGTATCTCACTGACCATCAGACCGGCAAACAACAGCACCAGAGCTCCGATTATCCATTTGGCTCCGGGAACCGAGTTGAGGTCCATCTGGAACAGACCGCACCAGAACAGGGCGTTGGCGGGAACTGCCAGACCCAGAAACGACGAAGTCTGACGCTCATCGGTATTGAACTTGGCCAGACGCAGGGCTGCAAATGCAACCAGCACCAGGCCTATGTAGGGATAAACGGTTGATTCGGGGCATAACTCACGCAGTGTCATGATGCAGAGCATGGCGGGAGCCAGTCCGAACGTGACAAGGTCTGCCAGTGAATCAAGTTCCTTGCCGATGGGTGAGTAAGCCTTGAGAAGTCTGGCTGACAGACCGTCGCAGAAATCAAACAGTGCGCCGGCAACCACCCAGAGCAGGGCGCGCCATGCATCGGCGTGGAAAGCGGCCATAACAGCCATGCAGCCCGAAAGCAGGTTGCAGCATGTTATGGTATTGGGGATATGTTTTGTAATGCTGTTTGCCATTGTCATGATAATTTTGCCAGGATTGAGATATCTGCTGTTACCTTCTGGTTTACTTTTACGCATACTAGGGAGTCTACCGGCAGATAGATATCAACTCTGGAGCCGAATTTAATGAAACCCATGTGGGTGTCAATCTGTGCCTCGTCACCCGGTTTGCAGTATGTCACTACTCTGCGGGCCATCGCGCCGGCTATCTGACGGAGCATGATCTCCTTGCCGTCGGGGGTCTTGATGACAACCAGTGAGCGTTCGTTCTCCGTGCTGGCCTTGGGTTTGAATGCAGCATGGAATGTACCGTCCTGATGCTCCACCTTGGTGACTGTTCCGTTTACGGGGAACCAGTTGGCGTGAACGCTCCATACACTCATGAATATGGACACCATAAGGCGACGGTCATTGAAATAATCGGTCTCATCAACCTCTTCAATGGTCACGATCGTGCCATCGGCGGGACATACCACTACCTTTTCCCTGTCATCGCTTGGGAAATGTCTTACCGGATTCCTGAAAAAGTTCAGAAAAAAGCAGACAAACAGAAGTGTAACGGCAAGTGCTGCGTATGACCACCATCCGCAGATGGAAGGGATTAGAAACAGCGGCAGGTTAATGACGAAGAATAGTATAACCACAATTGTAAGTGTGGTCTTTCCTTCGGGATTGATCGCGGTATGTTTTCCGTTGTTCTGGGCCATGTCCTTGTTATTCTATTGATAGGCAAAGATAGAATAAAAAGATAAATAATGTCATACTTATTGTATTGTATTTTGCTGTGGGACATTCGTGACCGGCATGCCGGGTTTTTGTTGAAAACTTTGAGCCCGCCTCACTTGCCTCTGTCTCCAAATGAAAGTAACTTTAAAAACTTTTTCAGCCTTACGGTATTATGCAGGAATTCGTTCATCTCCACGTCCATACGCAGTACTCTCTGCTGGATGGCCAGACCAATATCAAGAAGTTGGTTGATAAGGCCATAGCCGACGGTATGCGCGGCGTTGCGGTTACAGATCACGGCAACATGATGGGCATTAAGGAGTTCAAGAACTACTGCGACAAGGTCAATGACAAGCTTAAGGAGGAGGGTAAGCACTTTAAGCCGATAATAGGCTGTGAGGTATATGTGGCGCCACGCCGCAAGGAGCAGCGCGACAGTAAGGAACTGGACGGCGCCAACTACCACCTCATTCTGCTGGCCAAGAACGAGAAAGGCTACCATAACCTTATCAAGATTGTGTCAAGGGCCTGGATGGACGGATTCTATTCACATCCACGTACTGACAAATATGACCTGGAGAAATATCACGAGGGTATAATATGTTGCTCGGCATGTCTGGGTGGTGAGGTACCCAAACTGATCACTGCAGGTAAGATAGATGAGGCTGAGCAGGTGGTGCAGTGGTTCCATAACCTCTTTGGTGAGGACTACTACCTGGAACTGCAGCGTCACAAGGCAACCGTACCCAATGCCAATCATGAGGCGTTCCCCCTGCAGCAGAACGTTAACAGACATCTCATCGGGATGTCGCGCAAGTTCGGCATAAAAATGGTATGCACCAACGACGTCCATTTCCTGGATGAGGATAATGCCGATGCCCACGAACTGCTGATATGCCTCTCTACCGGACGTACTCCCGATGACCCCAACCTGATGCGTTACTCCAAACAGGAGTGGTTCAAGACCACCCAGGAGATGAACGCCCTGTTTGAGGATGTGCCCGAGGCGCTTCAAGGCACGGTTGAGATATTGGATAAGGTTGAGGAGTATTCCATCAACCATCCGCCTATCATGCCGAACTTTGCCATTCCCGTGGAGTTCGGAACCGAGGATGAGTACCGTCAGCGTCTGACCGAGGAGGACCTCTTTAAGGAGTTTACCTGTAATGAACACGGTGAGACTGTGATGTCAAAGGAGGATGCCGACAAGAAGATCAAGAAACTGGGCGGCTATGACAAACTGTACCGTATCAAGTTGGAGGCCGATTACCTGGCAGAGCTGACATTCAAGGGTGCCAAGGTGCGTTACGGTGATCCCATACCGGAGAGTGTGATGGAGCAGCTCAAATTTGAGCTCCACATCATGAAGACCATGGGTTTCCCGGGATACTTCCTCATTGTGCAGGACTTTATCAATGCAGCCCGTACGGAACTGGGAGTATCGGTAGGACCGGGACGTGGTTCGGCTGCCGGTTCGGCCGTGGCCTACTGCCTGGGTATCACCCAGATTGATCCCATCAAGTATGACCTGCTGTTTGAGCGTTTCCTCAACCCGGACCGTATATCACTCCCTGATATCGATGTGGACTTTGATGATGACGGCCGCGGTCGCGTACTGCAGTGGGTTACCGAGAAATACGGTAAGGAGAAGGTGGCTCATATCATAACCTACGGCACCATGGCTACCAAGATGGCAATCAAGGATGTGGCACGTGTGCTTGAGGTTCCTCTGGACATATCCAACAACCTCTGCAAGGCTATTCCTGACCGCCTGCCCGATGATGCCAACGGCAAGCCCCGCAAGATGAATCTGAGCAACGTGCTGGAGTGCGTCCCTGAGATACAGCAGGCCGCTGCATCGGACGATGAACGTCTGCGTAACACCATCAAGTTTGCCAAGATGCTTGAGGGCAATGTGCGCGGTACCGGTGTTCATGCCTGCGGTACCATTATATGCCGTGATGACGTGACCGACTGGGTGCCTGTATCGTGGGCTACCGATAAGGATACGGGTGACCGTCTGCTGGTAACCCAGTATGAGGGCAGTGTGATTGAGGATACCGGCCTTATCAAGATGGACTTTCTGGGTCTTAAGACTCTTTCCATCATCAAGGAGGCTGTTGAGAATATCAAGTCAAGCCTGGGTATCGATCTTAACATCGATACGATACCGATAGATGATAAGAAGACCTTCCAGCTTTACTGTGATGGCCGTACCATAGGAACGTTCCAGTTTGAATCACCCGGAATGCAGAAATACCTGCGTGAGTTGCAGCCCGGTGTGTTCGAGGACCTCATAGCCATGAATGCTCTGTACCGTCCGGGTCCTATGGATTATATTCCGGATTTCATTGACCGTAAACTGGGCCGTAAGCCTATTGAGTATGATATCCCCGTAATGGAGAAGTATCTTAAGGATACATACGGCATTACGGTTTATCAGGAGCAGGTCATGCTGCTGTCACGTCTGCTGGCCAACTTCACACGTGGTGAGAGTGATACCCTGCGTAAGGCCATGGGTAAGAAACTCAAGGACAAGCTGGATCACCTAAAGCCCAAGTTCATTGCGGGCGGTCAGGCCAATGGCCATGATCCCAAGGTGTTGGAGAAAATATGGGCCGATTGGGAGAAATTTGCATCATACGCGTTCAACAAGTCTCACGCCACATGCTACTCATGGGTGGCTTACCAGACCGCTTATCTTAAGGCCAACTACCCGTCACAGTATATGGCTGCCGTACTTAGCCGTGCCGGCGATATCACTGAAGTGACAAAACTTATGGATGAGTGCAAGGCTATGGGTATTAACGTACTCGGGCCCGATGTGAACGAGAGCGTGCCCAGATTCGGTGTCAACGCCAAGGGTGATATCCGCTTTGGTATGGCATCGGTCAAGGGCGTGGGTGAGAATGCGGTATCGGCCATTGTGAGCGAACGCAAGGCAAACGGACCGTACAAGAGCATATTCGATTTCGTGCAGCGCGTGAACCTGAGTGCCTGCAACCGCAAGAACATAGAGAATCTGGCTCTGGCGGGAGCGTTTGACTGCTTCCCTGAGATAAGGCGCGAGCAGTTCCTGCAGCCCTGCGGCAAGAACGAGGTTTTCAGTGATGTGCTGGTGCGTTACGGCACCAAGTACCAGACCGACAGGATGGAGTCACAGTTCTCACTGTTCGGAGATATGGGACATACTGACCTGATTGCAACACCTTCCATTCCCGATGCTCCCGAATGGCCTCTGCTGGAGCGCCTCAACAAGGAGAAGGAGTTGGTGGGTATATACCTGTCGGCCCATCCGCTGGATGAGTTCAGGGTTATCCTGGAGAATGTGTGCAATGTGGGCGTAAGCCAATTGGAGGATAAGGCGAAACTGGTAAACAGAGAGTTGATTATGGGCGGTGTGGTAACCGGGGTGCGAAGCGGACATACCAAGAACGGCAAGCCTTACGGAGCGACCAGGATTGAGGATTTTACCGGACCGGGAGAGATTGTGCTTTTTGGTGAGCCCTGGCTCAAATGGTGTAATATGATGAGAGAAGGCAACTATCTGTTTATCAAGGCTATGTGCCAGCCATACAAGTACAATCCCGAGAGGATAGACATGGTCATAAACTCGATAGAACTGCTGCAGGACGTTAAGGATACCGCCATTACCTCCATGACCCTTTCCATGCCGGTGACAGAACTTGACAGAGAGTTTATAAGTGATCTGGATACGCTCACCGGAAAGGAGGGTAAGACAACCCTCAAGTTCATACTTACTGACCTTTCACAGCCAGATAACAAGATTTCACTTACATCGGGAACCAGAAAGATAACGGTCACCCAGGATCTTATGGATTTTATAAAAAGCAAAGAGATAATTAATTATTCATTCAATCAATAAACAAGTATTATGGAATTGGAGATTACCAGTCAGAATTTTGAAGAGATCACTCAACAGGGCAAACCCGTGTTGGTTGATTTCTGGGCTACATGGTGCGGACCCTGCAAGCGTCTGGGACCCATCATCGAGGAGATTGCAGCCGAATTTGACGGCAAGGCTATAGTAGGTAAGTGCGACATCGAGGAGAACGATGACCTGACCGAGAAGTTCGGAATCATGAACGTTCCTACCGTTGTGTTCTTGAAGGATGGCAAGGAGGTGGACCGTGTTGTCGGCCTGGCCATGAAGAACGTTTATCAGGACAAACTTAACGCACTGCTCTGATTATGGCACAGGATGAGTTCCTTGAGGATGACCTTGACGATCAGAAGACCGTCGAGTACATCAAGAACACGCTGCCGCAGGATCTTAAGGACAAGTACACTGATGACATCCTCTATTATATGCTGGATGTAATCAATGACTACTTTACCACAAGCGGTGTGCTGGACCAGGAGCCCGATGCTGACGGCTGCATAGACATTGACAACGATGCGCTGGTGGCATATATCATCAAGGAGGCCAAGAAGGACAAGATAGGTACCTTCCCGGCCGATGAGGTGATACTCATTGTGCAAGCAGAGGGTGATTATGTCGACTCATTAGGGGTCTGACCCCTTTTGCACGTGCAAAAGTCAGCTATTATCGCAAAGTAACCAAGTGCAAAAGGGGTCAGACCCCAATTGTTCTGGAACCATCACTGTTCTCGGTGATGGTTACTTTTTTTGCGTCCAGCGGCAGGAGCTCCTCTACAAGTTCGGGCCACTCGATAAAGCACAGGGCACCGCTGTAGAAATAGTCCTCATAGCCCAGGTCATACACCTCCTCCAGTTTCTTGATGCGGTAAAAATCAAAGTGGTATATGAGTTCGGCAGTGGTCTGAGAGCGGTACTCGTTGATTATGGCAAATGTGGGGGAGTTGACCTCATCCTCCACGCCCAGCAGTTTGCAAAGGGCCTTTATGAATGTGGTCTTGCCGGCACCCATCTTGCCGTAGAATGCGAATACGGTATCATCGCCCATCTGGCCGATAAACTCGCGGGCGGCTTCCTCAATATGGTCAAGATCCTTTATGGTTATTGTCATTTCTTTTTGGGATTAAGGGTTATGAAGGGTATTATCATCTCCTCAAGCGATACGCCTCCGTGCTGGAAGGTCTCCTTGTAGAATGATGCGTAGTTGTTAAAGTTGTTCTGATATACAAAATAGTCGGCCTCGGTACAGAATATGTACGATGTACTTACGTTGGGTGAGGGCAGGTGAGCCTTGAGCGGCTCGGTTATCTCATAGACGTCCTTGGGGTTGAATCCAAGGTTCTTGCCCAACTTGTAACGCAGGTTGGTGTTGGTGGTGCGGTCACCGGCTATCTTGACGGCATGGTTTACCATAATGCTGCCGTGATCGGTGGTTATCATTACCTTGCGCCCCGTGGCGGCCATGGAGCGGAACAACTCGCGGACGCTGGAGTGGCGGAACCACGACAGTATCAGGCTGCGGTAGGCGGCCTCATCATTGGCCAGTTCACGCATCATCCTGGAATCAGTCTTGGAGTGTGACAGTATGTCTATGAAATTCACTACCACTACGTTCAGGTCATTCTGCAGCAGGTTGTTGAACTGACTCATGAGTTTGTCGGCCGATGCAGAGTCATTTACTTTGTTGTATGAGAATGTATCCTTGCGGCGGTAACGCTCTATTTGGGTCCTTATAAGGGGCGACTCGTTCAGGTTCTTGCCCTCCTCGGAATCCTCATCCACCCAAAGGTCCGGGAACATACGGCTTATCTGTTCGGGCATGAGACCGGAAAATATGGCGTTACGGGCGTATTGGGTTGCAGTGGGCAGGATGCTATAGTAGAGCTGCTCATCAAAGGTAAAGAGCTCGGCCAACTCCTGGCTCAGTATGCGCCACTGGTCATAGCGGAAATTATCCATCACTATCAGAAACGGTTTCTCTCCGTTGTCCAATGCGGGGAATATGTATTTCTTGAACAGGTCCGGACTCATGACAGGGCTCTTGTCACGGTCTTTCATCCAGTCCATGTAGTTGCGCTTGATGAACTTGCAGAAAGCGGCGTTGGCCTCGGTCTTCTGCATCTTGAGCATATCGTGCATGGAGCTGTCAGCCTCCTTGAGTTCAAGTTCCCAGTAAACAAGTTGACGGTATACCTCTATCCAGTCATCAGCGGTAAAGGAGTCATTTATCTGCATGCTCAGACGACCGAAATTCTGCTGATAACTGCGGTCTGTCTCGGCGGTCACTATATCACGCTTGTGGATATTCTTTTTGAGTGACAGAAGTATCTGGTTGGGGTGGACGGGTTTGATCAGGTAATCAGCTATCTTGGAGCCTATAGCCTGGTCCATGATGTTCTCCTCCTCACTCTTGGTGACCATGACCACGGGGATGTTGGGATCGATCTCCTTAATATGCTGAAGGGTTTCCAGACCACTCATACCCACCATGTGCTCGTCCAGAAGTACAAGGTCATACTGGCGCTCGCGGCACATATCCAGCGCGTCGTGGCCGTTGGTTACGGTATCCACCTCGTATCCCTTGCTCTCAAGGAACATGATGTGTGCTCTGAGCAGGTCTATCTCATCATCTACCCAAAGAAGCGTCCCGTTCTTATTCTCCGTCTTGTCCATCGGCCTTACTGAGTTCTGTTTCCTGTTCTTTGTCTTCGCGGATGTACTCCTCAAAGAGTGTGGCGCCGTCTATGTCAAACTCAGGGATATTGAGGAAGTGCTTACCGTAGAACTCCTGGTAATCGTTGAAACTGTAATGCTTAAGAAGCGTTTCCAGATTACGGCGGGTTATAAGTACAGCCTTTATTCCGTTCAGTTTGGCTGCCATATCCGCATCGTCATACAGATTGCGGCTATAGACGTAAACCTCGTCAAAGTTAAGAAATTCTCCGACTATCATCATGCCTATACCCTGATCAGTTTCAAAACTGATGTCAAAGTTGCGCATCATGTAGTTGCTGAAATTGAATCTGGCCACCTCAAAGAGCAGTTGGTTCTGGTTGAGTTGGCCTTCGGGATAGGCCAGCACGAATATGAACGGTTCGTAACGCTCGGCACTGAACTGCGGCACGCTGTCCGGGTTCTCATCGGCCGCGGAGCCGTTGCGGCGGTCCCAGATGGAACTGAAAGATGTGGATTGCAGAATCCTTCCGTTCTGGATGCCCTGTGCTATCAGACCGGCCAGCTCACTTATCTCGTTCTGCGGATAACGGGTCACTATCTCCTTGAGTTTGACAAGGAATGTATCGGTCTGGCCCTCCTGCAGGTCTATGGCTGCATCCAGAAACATGAATTTGGCACGGTGCTGTCCTTTGGGATATCTGTTTGCCGATATACGGCTGTTGTTCCTTACCGTGTACTTGTCGCCTTCACGGAATGCGGCATAGGTTGCTACGTAGATTGAGTCCTCGCGGTGCTTGCCGTATCGGGCGTTGTCTATGTAGTCGGAGTCACATATCATGACCGTGTAGTCACTCTCGGGGTAGAGTCTCTGCATTCGGTTGCGGCAACTGTCAGCCATATCGTTGCGGCCCCAGAGCGAGTACATCAGATAGAGGTTGTACATGGCCTCGTCGGCCTCGTCGGATTTGGGGTAACCGTTTACTATGCGGGTGAGTGACGCCTCGGCGTCGGGGTATTCGGTCAGTCGGTCCTTGTATATGATTCCCTGTTCCAGGAGCGCCTCTGATATGAGCATGTCGGATTTGTGCCTGTCTTCGTCGGAGTAGGGTATCTGCTGGATGTAATACTCACGTTTGTAGGGATCTGTCTCCTTCGGCACTGCGCCAAGGCTGTCCACGATAATGTCCGACAGGGTGTCGGGTTCCGCCTCCAGGGTGCCCGATGTGCCGGCATCGGCCAACAGACCGGTTGCTGCGAACGTGGTTTTGTTGGACCTGCGCCAGTTGTCCTCAAGTTTGCGGTCTCCCCACTGTCGGCTGAACTCTTTCCTGCCGCGGGATACAGCGTTGGGATTGTAGAAATACCATTGGCCGTCCGACTGGTCGGAATCATCAGTTATAGACAGCTCCGAAACGGCTCCCTTGCGTAAGTCTTCCTTCTCCTTCTGTCTGCGGCGCTCCTCCTCCTGACGCTCCTGTTCCCTGAGGTCATCTATCACTTTGTCTATGATGGTATAGAGTCTCTCTTCGGGAAGAGTGGAGAGCCACTGAAGACTATCCTGAAGGCGTATGGTGCCGGAGCATTCCACCAGGTCCTCCAGTACCTCTGAGCGCAGTTTCACGGTGGGATACTCCTTGTGCGTGGAGCCTATCATTCCCACTGCCTGAGAGTAGCAGCGTGATGCGTTGGGATAGTCTTTCATGTCCCAGTAGAGATTGGCCATGGTGAGCAGCAGTATGCCTTTCTCTGCCGATGCCTTATCGGTCTTGTCGGCACCCTCGTTGTAGAGTCTGAGCGCATTGACCGTATCCGAGCGCATTAGATAGATGTTGCCCATTGCGTAATAGATCTGGTCCAGGTCATCCTTGTTGTTGGGATCCCTCTCCATGCGTCTGAGTTTCTTCATGATCTTGCGCATGCTGCCGGAGTTTGCCATTGTCTCGGTCTGCTGAATGCGGGCATGGAACTCTATGTCATGGGGCGGACTCATCCGAATTACCTTTCCGAACATACGGTAGGCTTCGTCATTGCGGTCTGTCACCTTGTATAGTTGTGCCAGGAGGTATCTCTCACGTATGCGCTGGATCTTGCTCACTCCCTTACGGCCGATGGCTTCTTCCAGTGGCGGTATGCTCTCCTCAAACCGCTCCTGATTAAGCAGATGTGCTGCCAGGCGGGTCTGGTAATCCAGGTGGCGGGCTACGCCGGTTCTGGTCTCAGCGGAGCGTTGGAATAGTTCGTCGGCTTCATAGTACCAGCCCAACTCGGAGTAGCACTGGGCCGTCTTGTATTGTGCCTCGGCCACTATCTCAGGCTCATCATAATAGAGTTTGGCTATGTATGAGTAGGTGCTGGCGGCTTCTATGAAATCTCCTTTCTGACGTTGGGCATCGGCCATAAGGAACCAGGCATGCCACAGGAACGGGTTGTACTCATTCTTACTCTGGAACGCTTTGTCCGATTCGGTCGGGGTGCCTTTCTTTTTCTGGGGCTTGGCGGTGATGGAGTGGAGTTTGATACCTTTCTTTGCCTTGTCTATTGCCGTGTTGAAGTCCGATGTGCCTACTGAATGCACTTTTTCATCACTGACCGGGTAGAGGTCAAGTATCTCCAGAAGATTGTCTTTCTTGGCTTTTTCCTGGGCCTCATAGCCTCTGCGGTATGCTTCGGAGCCGTTGAAATAGACGTTGTATTTTGTTACCAGTGCCTGATATGAACGTGAGGCGGCAGTGTTGCGGGATGTGGAACAGCCGGTCACCACTGCAATCAGCGGTAACAGCATTATGAAAACGGCTGTCCTGCTCCTTCTCATCTCATTATACTTCATTCATCATGGAGTAACACTCCTCCTTGAGTTCATCGGGCAGTTCTATGTCACGGGCCTGGAGACATTCCATCCACTCCCGGACCTCGTCCTGCCGCATGGTGTAGAGCACATATCGGAACTCCTCCACCTCCTGGTCTGTATACTGGTCCGGCTTGCGTCCTATGAACTGGTCCAATTCCTCATCGTCAAAATACTGTGCACTGCGTAACCGTGCTTCGGCAAGTTTCTGTTTCTCGCATACGGCGTGCTTGCCGCAGCACTCACCGGCCGGTATTTCCGGCCTGGGCTGCATGGCCTGTTCCTGAATAAGTCCACGCGTCCTGTTCCACCTTTCAAGACGATAAAGGATGATTAGCAGCACCAATACTACTGCGCAGATATAGTATATCATACTGTTATAACGAAATTCCTGATGCTAAATTGCGAAAGTACAAAATCAAATTAAAAAACGAGGACGATTTCTCGTTCTCGTTTTTTCAACCAGTCGGGAAATCAAATTAAAAAACGAGGACGATTTCTCGTTCTCGTTTTTTCAACCAGTCGGGGTGACTGGATTCGAACCAGCGACCACACGCCCCCCAGACGCGTACTCTAAACCGGGCTGAGCTACACCCCGCTGAGTTTGTCAGGCCTTACGGCTTTCAAAACCGGCGCAAAGGTATTTCTTTTTTATGATATTATCCAACAAATCCCCAAAAATTATTTTGAAGATTTCTTAATCTCTTTAATCTTGGCTTTTACCGGAGCCTTTCGGGCTGTGCTGTTTATAATGGCAGGAAGCAGCATGAAACTCTCCAGCGGCTTGGCCTCGGTGAATCCCATGGGGACCGTATGACCGTTCTCATTGTATTCAAAACCGACAAAATATCTGGCATATGGGTTCAGACGGTCGGTGGGGAATACGGTTGTGATGGAGTATGTCCTGCCAGGTTTGATTTTGGCTTTCCTGGCAGCCAGGACCTGTACACTGTGCTCGCGCTCCACAATCCTCAGATATATGGGGCCTGAATATACGCTGTCGCCTTCATTCACGACCTCAAATGTCACATAGCCCTCATCGCCTACATGCAGACCTTCCATTCCCAATATGGGATCGCTGCACATCTTGAGGTTTTTTCCGAACCGGGGGAAACTGACGAACTGGGCATCGGCCGTGACTGCTATCATTGCGGTCAGCAGAGCAAATAATATCTTTCTCATAAGCTTAACAATCGGATAGTTCAATATCAAAGATATTGCAAAGATTTGCAATTGTCAACAGGATGGAGGTTTTTTTAGCCTTCACGGCAGAAATCCAGCATCTCCAGGAACAGTTGTGCGGTCACGGTACGGTTGCACAGAGTCCCGTCGGGTCCGGGGAGTAGGGCGTTTGTATGTTCCTGACCTCCAAGGCATTCAGCCTTAAGCATATCATACCATTTGCAGTCAAGCAACACCGGACCGAACCGTTCGCGTACCGAATACTGGATACTCCTGAGCTCCGATGACTTGAGACCGCACAGGGCGAATCCCAGATATGATGCGCCTACAGTGCCCCACGCCTCATCGGCTCCGTCACTGTAAGAAAGACCGTGCTCAGATGCCGCCATACTGAATGCGCGTCCAAGTACCGATGCAAACTCCGTTTTGTCCATCGATTGCAAAAATAATATAAATGAGGTGAGTATGTGCCTTTCCGGATTAAACCATTTTCCAACTCCCACGTCAAAAGCATACATTCAGCGCTTATGAAGAAAGCTTTTCTGTTACTGACCTTATTCTCAATACTCATTCCGTCGGTATGCGCCGCACAGAAGAATGACTCAAAGGAGAAGTCCAAACTGGACGGTAAAGTCTCTGTAAATGCACATATAATTGACGGTTCCACCACAGAGAATATGCCTCAGGTAACGGTACAGTTGTTTCAGTTGCCCGATACCACCTTCCTGTTCGGAACAGTTACCGACAATGAGGGTTGGTTCAATATCAAGAAGGTGCCGGTGGGAGAGTTCCTGCTGCGTTACTCTTTTATGGGTTATTCATCTCAGGAGTTCAGTTTCAAGACTGTAAAGGAGGACAGGGAGCGTGCCTTAGGTGTGTTTAAGATGTATGAGCAGAGTATCATGCTGACCGAGGCAGTGATTGAGGATGCCCTGCCACCCACACAGGTGGTTGACGATACCCTGATGTATAATGTGAGCGCATTCCGTGTTCCGGAGGGCTCGGTCCTGGAGGAGCTTATAAAGCGTCTTCCGGGTGTTGAGGTCGATGAGAACGGCGGCATTACCGTTAACGGACGCAGGGTATCCCGTATCCTTGTGGACGGACAGGAGTACTTTGGCAATGACCAGCAGATGGCCACAAAGAACCTGCCGGTAAACATAATCCGCCGTATCAAGACATATCAGCGACAGAGTGACTTGGCACGTATAACCGGCATTGATGACGGTGAGGAGGAGACGGTCATGGACCTTGAGATAAAACCCAACATGCGTAACGGCTGGCTCCATAATATAGATGGAGGTATAGGAAAGCCGGTTGGTAAGAATGATTACGGAGAATGGATTAAATATCTCTATTCGGGCCGATACACGCTCAACCGTTTCCAGGCCAACACTCAGTTCTCGGTCAATGCAAACACCCAAAACTCGGGACGCGGCAACGGTGTGAGTTACAACCATCAGTTGGGAGTGAACTTCTCAAAGAACATCGGTGAGCCATATCCGCGCCGCCGTAACGAATTCCCGTTGGTGATAGGCGGTAATATAAGGTATAACGGTTCTACCTCACGCTCTCTGAGCGAGTCGGAATCAGAGACCTTTACCACCCAGTATCAGTCGGCGTCTTTCCGTAACAACCGCTCTAACAGCAACAGCGGCAACAACAGCGTAAACGGAGAGTTCCGTATGGAGTGGATGCCCGATTCGTCACTCAACATCATATTCCGCCCAAGTTTCCAGATAAGCCGTAATCACAGCAACTCCAACAGCGGCTCCGTAACGTTCAATACCGATCCTTACGAGGCTACCGATATGACCGACATTCTGGATGAGTACCGTAACCTTGGGACCGATCTGATGGATTCGATAGGTGTCAACTCACAGACCAGTTACAACCACAGCAAGACCGGTAACAACCAGTTGGGCGGTGAGTTCCAGTTCAACAAGAGATTCAACGACCAGGGCCGTAACTTTACGGTACGCTTTACATTCAACAGCACCAAGGGTACAAACGACAGTTATTCATACTCGGAACAGGTTTATTATCAGGATCACAGGCGTGACACCACGATGAACCGCTACAACATAAGTCCTACCGATAACAGCAGCTGGTCGGGACGTATCATGTGGAGTGAGCCTATTGATTCGGGGCGCGGTAATCTGCAGTTCAGTTATCAGGTTCAGGTAAACAACCGTAACCAGAACAGGGAGACTTATGTCCTTTGGGGAGACGGTTTTGATGACTGGTATAAGACATGGAGCCTGCCCGACAGCCTTAACCGGTTCCGTGATGACAGGTTGAGCCGTTCTGCAACCAATGTGTCACGTAACCATACGCTGACATTGCAGTTCCGTTACAACTTTGAGAAATCAAATATCAATATAGGTGTCAATTTCATGCCTCAGTATACCGGAATGGACAACTTCCAGTATATGGGTAAGATAATAGGCGATACATCGAGAGTGGTATACAACTGGAGTCCATCGCTCAATTACCGTTACAGGTTTGACCGTCAGAAGAGTGTTCAGGTTACATTGCGTACCAACACCAGTCAGCCCAGCATGGAGGATATGATGGATATTACCGATGACAGTAACCCCATGAATATCCGCAAGGGTAATCCCGGATTGTTGCCGACGCTGCGTAACAACTTTGAAATCAGTTATCAGAACTATATCACCGAGACCCAGAAGACAATCAACATAAGAGTATCTCTTGAGAACTCACTCAGGAACATCTCACAAAAGACTGATTATGATCCGTCAACAGGTATATCTGTAACACAGCCGCAGAACATGGACGGATTCTGGACCAACTGGAGCACATCGGGCAACCTGACCTACAACCAGACCATACCTAACACCAAATGGCGTTACAATGCCAGTGCCAACGGTTCGTTCCGCCATCAGGAGAGTTACATGAGAACCGGAAGCATCGGCCAGTTCAATCCCGGTGCCGGAACCGGCGGCAGTGCCGTACTGAGTGCCACCAATACCATATCGGCCGGTGAGAACGGATCGGTCACTTACCGTAACCAATGGCTGGAGGTAACTGCAAACGGACGTTTTACATATAACCACTCCGAGAACAACCAGCGTCAGAACCAGAACATGGATACATACACGTTCAGTTACGGAGGACGCGCCAATGCACGTCTGCCCTGGCGTAACCTGAACCTGGGAACTGATATCACCATGCAGAGCCGACGCGGTTACAGCGGGTCTTTTAACCGCAATGACCTTATCTGGAACGCCAACGCATCGTTCAGTTTCCTTAAGGGTAACGCAGGTACACTGCAGATTCAGTACTACGATATCCTGAATGATGAATCAAATGTAACCCGTTCAGTTTCTACAACGGGCCGTACCGATACCAAGAACAATAATATCCACAGTTACATCATGGTACACTTCATACTGCGTGCCAATGTATTCGGAACCCGTGCTGCACGTAGGGAGATGCGTCAGGAGACCAGAGCTATGATGGGTGGTGGCGGATTCGGTGGCGGATTCGGCGGCGGATTCGGCGGCGGAATGCGCGGTGGTAGGCCTTGATTATTTGAAGAAAGAGAAGTGTACGGATCCGTACACCTTCATGTCCGTAAAATGCGGATGGTCAGAGAAGTCATTCTTGCTTCCGTGCTCCAGCACGAATATGCCGTCGGGAGCGAGCAGGTTTCCATCAAGAATCAGATCAGGTATCTCAGCGAGGTTCTCCAACTGATATGGAGGATCTGCAAATATGAAATCAAACTGAGTGCTGCAGCCGGCAATGTACTTGAATACGTCTCCTTTAATAGGCAGACATTTGTCGGTCTTTACAGTGTCCATCACTTTGCGGATAAAGGCGTGATGGGCGGGGTCTTTCTCAACGCTCACCACATGTGAGCATCCCCTTGAAACAAGTTCAATGCTTATGCTGCCGGTGCCCGAGAACAGGTCAAGTGCTGTGGCGCCCTCCAGATCCATCCTGTTTGCCAGGATGTTGAAGAGACTCTCTTTGGCAAAATCAGTGGTGGGACGTGCACTGAATGTTCTAGGCACGTCCCACCTTCTGTGTTTGTATATTCCGCTTATTACGCGCAAGGTATTACTCCCAGTTACCGGAGTTGTTATCAACCTTCATGCCACGGTAACGGCCACGGTCATCGCAGTCCTCAAGGAGGTTGATTATCTCCTGTTTGTCAAGTCCTCCGTCCTCACTGTTCTCTCCCAGATAGTCTACAAAGAGTGTCTTGGCCTCAAATCCGTGTGTTATCACACCGGCCTTGGAGGTATCGGATGAGATTGTAAGTTCAAACTCCTTTCCGTTGCTGAAAGGTACATAGCGCAGTGAGTCCGGATTGATACGGCCCTTGTAGAGAGAATCGTAAAGGCTTACGAATTCTGTCTCACGGCTAAAGAGGAACTTCTTGGTTCCGTCCTCAAGAATCTCGATGAAACCTTCCTTTGCTGCTTTCTCCCACAGGGTATCGGCCTCAATCTGTTTCTGCTTGGCTTTACGGCCTGTCAGTGTTGCTGCCTCCTGCTCGGCGGTCTGTGCCTTTGCGTAAAGGGTAAGAACCTTGTTCTCTGTCCAGTTGTTCTCCAACTGGTCATCTGTAAGTTCACCTATCTTCTTGGTGATAGGCAATTTGCCGGTTCTGATGAAAGCTGCGAGAGAATCAAAGTTGTCGCAGTAACCGTCATGCTGATAGTTGTATTCAGTCTGTGCAGCCTTGATATCCATAAGTCTTTGAATGACTGCCTTGTCACGGATCTTCTTCTCGTTGGTGAATTTGATAGGATTCATGATACTACCATATACAATGTAGACAAGTGCTACAATGCAGATTGCAAGAAGAATGTTGACGACTTTTTTCATATTGGGATGTTTTTTTTATTTTCGCATCGCAAAAATAGAACATTTATCCGTATTAAATAATAAAACAACATTTTTTTGCTTTTCGGGAGCAATGATTGACCCTCTGTTTCAGGATATTGCCGCACATTTTCCGTTTCAGCCCACTTCCGAGCAGGCAGTGGCCATGAACCGTCTGGCAATGTTCGTGAACAATCCCGCTCCCCGTCAGGTGTTCCTGCTTAAGGGTTATGCGGGTACCGGCAAGACAGCCATAATAAGTTCGCTGGTCAGGACTTTGGCCGGCCATCGCAGGAGAGTGGTGCTGATGGCTCCGACAGGGCGTGCGGCTAAGGTTTTTTCAAATACATCGGGCTTTCCCGCATGTACCATCCACAAGAAGATATACCGTCAGAAATCCATACTTGACGCGGGCAGTTTCCAACTGGACCGCAACCTTCACGAACACACCCTCTTCCTGGTTGATGAGGCCTCAATGATATCAAATGAGGGCCTGTCGGGCAGTTCTTTCGGAACAGGGCGTCTTCTGGATGACCTCGTACAGTATGTATACTCCGGAAAGGACTGCCGGCTTCTGATGCTGGGTGATCAGGCTCAGCTGCCCCCTGTGGGAGAACGGGAGAGCCCGGGCTTATCGGCCCGGGTTATGGAATCATACGGTCTCAATGTATCGGAATTCTGTCTGGAGAACGTGATGCGTCAGATGCATGAATCCGGAATTCTGCATAATGCTACAGCGCTAAGGGATTATGCCCGTGGTTTGGGTGAGCCCGGCGGGTTCCGTTTCAAACTGGATGGGTTCAAGGATGTAATCAGAATTTCGGGCAGTGAGCTGATTGAGACCTTGAGCGGCTGTTACAGCCGTGACGGAGTTGATGAGACTATGGTGTTGTGCCGCTCAAACAAGCGTGCCAATATTTATAACAACGGAATACGCAGTCAGATACTGGACCGCGAGGATGAACTAAACCGCGGTGACAGTGTGATGATTGTCAAGAACAATTACTATTGGACTGAGAAACTTGTGGCCGATGAGGGGGCCGATTCGTACGCCAGCCTGCCGTCATTCATTGCCAACGGTGACATAGCTGTGATACGGCGAGTGCGCCGTATGCGTGAGATGTATGGGTTCCGCTTTGAGGATGCGGTACTCTCTTTTCCCGATTATGATGACCTGGAGATGGATGTCACTTTGCTGCTGGATACCCTGCACAGTGAATCACCCTCTCTTACCCGTGAGGAGAGTGACCGCCTGTTCAACAGTGTGATGGAGGATTATGCCGAGATTCCGTCCAAAAAGACCAGGATGGAGAAACTGCGTGAGAACCCCCATTTCAACGCCCTTCAGATAAAATACGCCTACGCCGTAACCTGCCATAAGGCCCAGGGCGGCCAGTGGAAAAACATATTCATTGACCAGGGCTACATCCCCGAGGATGGCCGCGACCAGGAATACTACCGCTGGCTCTACACCGCCCTTACCCGCGCCACACAAACGGTGTACCTTGTCAACTGGCCTGAATAAAAAGCCCCGCTGTGAGCGAGGCTTTATTATTACTTGATAGTGTTCAGAATTGCTTCTACTGCTGCGTGCAGGCCGTCGGGGTTCTTGCCTCCTGCGGTGGCGAAGTGGGGCTGACCGCCTCCGCCGCCCTGAATCAGCTTGGCAGCCTCGCGTACCATCTTGCCGGCATTGAAGCGTGATGTCAGGTCATCGCTTACGCTTACGGTAAGCATGGGCTTGCCGTCTTCCTGGCTACCTATGATAACGATGGTGTTTGTGGTAAGTTCGCCACGGATTCCGAACACCAGATCCTTGGCCATTGCGGCTGATGCCTGAATGACTGCGCTGATAACCTTTACACCGTTTACATCCTTGGCCTGAGCTATCAGATTACCCTTGAGCTGGCCGGCTTTCTCCTTCTGGAACTCCTCAAGCTGTTTCTTGAGTTGTGCGTTCTCATCGAGTGCCTTCTTGACAGATGCTTCAATTGATGCACCGGGCAGCAGAGCCTTGAGGGAACCGATGGTATCCTGGAGTGAAGCGACCATATCCTCTACAGCCTGACCGGTGATGGCCTCGATACGGCGCACTCCGGCGGCGATTGAACTCTCGGATATGATCTTGAACATACCTATGCGGCCGGTTGATGAGGCGTGTACGCCGCCGCAGAACTCTATTGAGTTACCGAACTGTACAACACGTACCTTATCACCGTATTTCTCACCGAAGAGTGCTATGGCACCAAGTTTCTTGGCCTCCTCAATGGGGAGGTCGCGGTGCTCCTGCAGCGGCAGGTCCATGCGGATCTTCTCGTTGACCAGACGCTCTACCTGACGCAGTTCCTCATCGGTCACTTTCTGGAAGTGTGAGAAGTCAAAGCGCAGGCCATCGGGGGTAACGAGTGAGCCCTTCTGCTCAACATGTGTACCCAGAACCTCACGCAGGGCCTCGTCAACCAGGTGGGTTGCGGTGTGGTTGGCCTCGCATGCGTGACGCTTGTCAGTATCCACGCAGGCCATCATGGGAGCCTCAGGGTGCTGGGGCAGCTTCTTGGTAATGTGCACCGGCAGACCGTTCTCCTTCTTGGTGTCAATTATATCGATTGTCTCGAATTCGCTTACAATCACGCCCTGGTCACCTACCTGACCGCCCATCTCGGCATAGAACGGGGTCTTGTCCAGTACAATCTGGTAGATTACACCGCTCTTCTGCTTTACCTCGCGGTAGCGCAGGATGGATGTCTCGTATTCAGTGAAATCATAACCTACAAACTCGGTCTCACCCTCCTTGAGTACTACCCAGTCACCGTTCTCCACGGCGGCGGCGTTACGGGCGCGGGCTTTCTGCTTGCCCATCTCCTCATTGAACTCATCAATGTTGGCGCTCATGCCGTTCTCACGCAGTATGAGTTCGGTAAGGTCAAGCGGGAATCCGTAGGTATCGTACAGTGTGAATGCGTTAACACCGCTAATCTCTGTCTTACCGGCAGCCTTGGTATCGGCCATAACCTTGTCAAGAAGCTTGATACCGGTGTCAAGGGTGCGCAGGAATGACTCCTCCTCCTCAATGATTACCTTCTCTATGAGTGTCTTCTGGGCGTTCAACTCGGGATAAGCGTCACCCATGTTGTCAATGAGCACGGGCAGCAGCTTGTAGAGGAATGCCTCCTTCTGGCCCAGGAACGTGTAGGCGTAACGTACTGCACGGCGCAGTATGCGGCGAATCACGTAACCGGCCTTGGCATTGGATGGCAGCTGGCCGTCGGTAATAGAGAATGCAATGGTGCGGATGTGGTCGGCAACAACGCGCATGGCAATGTCAACCTTCTCATCCTTTCCGTACTCAAGGCCGGTCAGAGCACCTATCTGCTTGATTATGGGCTGGAACACGTCGGTGTCATAGTTGGACTGCTTGCCCTGCAGGGTGCGTACCAGACGCTCAAATCCCATACCGGTATCGATTACCTTGGCGGGCAGGGGTTCCAGTGAGTGGTCAGCCTTGCGGTTGAACTGCATGAACACCAGGTTCCATATCTCTATTACCTGGGGATGATCCTTGTTTACAAGGTCGCGGCCGGGTACCTTGGCCTTCTCCTCATCGGAGCGTGAATCCATGTGGATCTCACTGCAGGGACCGCAAGGGCCGGTATCTCCCATCTCCCAGAAATTGTCGTGCTTGTTACCGTTAAGGATATGATCCTTGGGCAGGAACTGCTCCCAGATGGCGGCAGCCTCGTTGTCGCGCTCCAGACCCTCCTCGGGGCTACCTTCAAATACGGTTGCGTAGAGGTTCTTGGGGTCCAGTTTGAGGACATCGACCAGATACTCCCATGCCCAGCTTATTGCCTCTTTCTTGAAATAGTCACCGAAAGACCAGTTGCCCAGCATCTCGAACATGGTGTGGTGGTAGGTGTCATGTCCTACCTCCTCCAGGTCATTGTGCTTACCGCTTACGCGCAGGCACTTCTGCGAGTCTGCCACACGGCGGCTCTTGGGGGCGCGGTTGCCCAGAATGATATCCTTGAACTGGTTCATTCCGGCGTTGGTGAACATAAGGGTGGGGTCATCCTTGACCACCATGGGTGCTGAAGGTACTATCAGGTGCTCTTTACTCTCAAAGAAACTCTTGAATGATTCGCGGATTTCCTTAGCTGTCATCATATCTTTTTATGTTGTATTCTTTTGGCTTGCAAAGGTACAATAATTTCGCTACTTTTGCGTGTTGTAATAAGATTATGAGGAAGATTTACTATCAGTATGATCCCAACCGCAGGGTTTACCGCAGGGTGTTCCCCACGTTAGGCCAGAGATTCATGTCCTGGGTGTGGAGGTTCCTTCTGTCAGTACTGCTGGGCGGTGTCTTTTTCATAATCTACTGGTTCATCATAAGCACGCCTCAGGTTGAGGACCTTCTTGTAGAGAACAGCCGCCTGCAGTCACAGTACCGCGTGCTGTCACGTAAGGTCGATGACGCACTGCTGGTGCTCCATGACATAGAGGAGCGTGACGATAATCTCTACCGCGTGCTTCTGGAGGCCGATCCTGTTCCGGACGTGGCCCGTCAGGCAGGTTTTAACGGTACCAACCGATACGCCGAACTCATGGATATGTCCAATGCCGATCTGGTTGTGAACACATCCCAGAAGGTTGACATGCTCTCCAAGAAACTGTACATGCAGACCCGTTCGTTCAACGAGGTGGTTGAACTGTCCCGTGAGCAGGAGGAGAAACTGGCCTGCCTGCCCGCCATACAGCCTGTATCCAACAAGGACCTTAAGCGTACTGCATCGGGCTACGGTTACCGTAATGACCCCATTTATCACGTCCGCCGTTTCCATCACGGTATGGATTTTGCCTGTGACACCGGTACTCCCGTATATGCTACAGGTAACGGAAAGGTGGTTTACGCCAAGTGGAAATCGGGCTACGGAAATCTGGTTGAGATAGATCACGGATACGGTTACAAAACCCGTTATGCCCACTTGAGCAAGATCCTGGTCAAGGAGGGACAGAAGGTGGTACGCAGTGAGGAGATTGCTCTGGCCGGTTCGACCGGAAAGAGTACCGGTCCGCATGTTCACTATGAGGTCTGGGTGGGCAACAAGGATGTAAACCCCATCAACTACTACTTTATGGATCTGAATGCCGATCAGTATGAGGAGATGATAGGCATTGCCGAGAATCACGGAAAAGTATTTGACTAAATATAAGGACTATGGCGCTTAACACCAACAAGGTCTTAAAAAAATATTACTCCATAAAGGAGGTGTCGGAGATGCTGGAAATCCCTGAGAGCACCCTGCGTTATTGGGAGAAGGAGTTCAAGGAGATATCACCCAAGAAGAATGCCAAGGGTGTTAGGCATTATACCACCGATGATATAGAGCAGATAAAGAAGGTCAACTTCCTGGTCAAGGAAAAGTCGCTTACCATTAAGGGTGCCAAAACCCGTATGAAAGACAAGCCGCAGGAGACCACCGATACACATGACGTAGTGGAGCGCCTTAAGAAAGTGCGTGAGGAACTGGTGTCTATCCTTGAGGAACTGGACTCTACTCCTCCTTGCGGACAACCGTTGTGATATTCTTGATTTTCTTGAGTTCTTTCTGGATCTTATCCACGTCTTTGAGGCTGTGGACCTGAACACTTATGGTGCCTTCAAACAGGCCTTCCTTTGACTCAATCACCAGCTTGTTCATGTTTACGTTCATCTTCTTGGAGATGATTTCCGTAATCTTGCCCAGTGTGCCGATGCTGTCCAGACCCTTCATGTAGATGGTTACGGGGAACAGGCTGTTCTCAATCTGCCACTCAACGGTAAGGATGCGGTTGCCCTTGGCAGCCTTTAGCTTGTTGGCCACCTCGCATTTGCGCTTGTGGATGGTGATATGGCCTTTCTCATCTACAAAACCCAGAACGGCATCACCGGGAACAGGATTGCAACAGTCAGCAAAGGTGTACTTGTGCATATCCATGTCGTTGATTATCAGCGTACGCTTTACATCAACTCCTTCCGTATTCTGCTCATCGGCCTGTTTCTTGTCCTTTGATGACGATGATGATGAAAATGACGACCAGAACCTCTTGTACCAGCTGTCGCTTTCACCTTTTATGATATTGCGTTCGGCATCACCCAGAATGATCTTCTTCTGGCCGAGTGCTATCATCAGTTCATCGCGGCTGTTCATGCCGTGCAGACGGCATATGCGCTCCATCTTGGCCGAATCCACCTCCATGTCTTCTTTCTCAAGGAACTCATGGAATATGGCCTCACCGAACTTCTGGTTGGCGCGCTCCTCCTTGCGCAGTACCTGCTTTATCTTGCCGCGTGCCTTGGCCGTTGTGGCAAAATCCAGCCACTCGGGGCTCACCTTCTGGCTTTTGGAGGTAAGTATCTCCACCTGATCACCGCTCTTGAGTTCATAGTTGATGGCCTCAAGCTTATGGTTTACCTTGGCTCCGATGCAGTTGGTGCCCATATAGGTGTGTATGGTAAACGCAAAGTCCAGCACCGTACTTCCCTGTGGCATGGTGCGCAGTTCTCCCTTGGGGGTGAAGATGAATATTTCCGATGAGTAGAGGTTGAGCTTGATGGTATCCAGGAAGTCCATCGAGTCGGGCTGAGGATCCTCCAGGATCTCCTTGATGGTCTCCAGCCAGTGGGTGAGCTCTGTCTCATCCTCCTCGTAGGTGGAGCCGTCCTTGTATTTCCAGTGGGCTGCGATACCCTGCTCGGCTATCTCGTCCATGCGGCGGCTGCGTATCTGCACCTCAACCCACTGTCCGGTCTTGCTCATGAGCGTTACGTGCAGCGCCTGATAGCCGTTGGCCTTGGGGTGTGTAACCCAGTCACGCAGACGGTCCGGGTGTGACTTGTAGATCTTGGTGAGCGCCAGATAGATGTTGAAACATTCGTTCTGCTCCTGCTCGGGTGAAGTGGGGTCAAATACAATCCTGACGGCAAGGATGTCATAAACCTCCTCAAAGGTCAGGTTGTTCTTGTTCATCTTCTTCCAGATGGAGTAGGGTGACTTGATGCGGCCGAACATATTGTATTTTATGCCCAACTCATCCAGTTTCTCCACTATGGGCGATGTAAAGTCCTCATAGATGTTGTTGAGTTCCTCGCGTGAGAATGAGAGCTTCTCCTGGATATCGCGGTACTCATTAGGATGTTCATACTTGAAACTCAGGTCCTCCAGTTCGGACTTTATCTTGTTTAGTCCCAGACGGTAGGCCAGGGGTGCATAGATATAGAGAGTCTCACCTGCAATCTTGTACTGCTTGCGGGGTTGCATACTCTCCAGGGTGCGCATGTTATGCAGACGGTCGGCAATCTTGATCAGGATGACGCGGATATCGTCATTCATGGTCAGAAGCAGTTTCTTGAAGTTCTCGGCCTGGGCCGATGCCTTGTCTCCGAATATGCCTCCGGCTATCTTGGTCAGTCCGTCTACGATCTGGGCGATTTTGGGACCGAATACGTTCTTGATGTCATCGGTGGTATAGTCTGTATCCTCTACCACGTCATGAAGCAGTGCGGAGCAGATGGATGTGGAGCCCAGCCCGATTTCTGAGCATACTATCTGTGCTACGGCAAGAGGGTGCATGATGTAAGGCTCACCGGAGTGGCGGCGCACACCCTTGTGGGCCTGACGCGCAAACTGGAATGCCTTGGTTATTATCTCCACCTTCTTGCGGTGCTTGGTCTGGAGATAAGAGTCAATAAGATGCTGGAAGGCCTCGTCTATGAGTCTCTCTTCATCGGGCGAAAAAAGATTATCTTCACTCATCCTGCTGTCCTTTTTTATCGGTTATATATTCTCAGAGTCTTGCCGGCCCTGATGTTGTCACTCTTAAGGTTGTTCCAGTTCTTGATGTTCTTGACCGATGTGTGATACTTGATGGCTATGTGCCCAAGAGTCTCACCCTCCTTGATCTTGTGCGTTACGTAGGTGACGCGGTTCTTCATGTCGTCATCTATGTACGCCAGTTTTGCCTTGCTGAAATACTTGTCCTTATCATACTCGTAGAGTGAATCGCCAGCCTCTACGACGGGTTTGATATACTGCTGGGGGAGTGTCACCACGCAGGTGCGGTAGGCTCCCGGTATTACCTCGGTCAGATACTGCGGGTTGAGTGCCTTGAACTCATCCTGGCTTATCCCGCTATAGTGTATGAGTTGTCCTATGTGCAGGTTCTTCTCTATGTGCAGGGTGTCGGTCTGTGCCGGACGGGCCGATGTCATGGGACATATTCCGTGTTCCTTGTAGAAGCTCATGGCGTAATTAACAGCGATGAATGCCGGAAGATAGCCGCGGGTCTCACGGGGCAGATAGGGATAGATGTCCCAGAAATCACGTTTGCCTCCTGCACGGGTTATGGCCTTGGTTATGTTGCCCGGTCCGCAGTTGTAGGCCGATATGGCCAGAGACCAGTCGCCGAACATATCGTAAAGGTCACGCAGATGGCGGGCAGCAGCGTCCGATGACTTGGCGATGTCATAGCGGTCATCGACCAGGCTGTTTACCTGAAGCCCGTATTTGTGGCCGGTGCTGTAGATGAACTGCCACATACCTGCCGCACCCATACGCGAATAGGCTTTGGGCTTGAGGGCCGATTCCACTATGGGCAGATACTTGAGTTCAACCGGGACATCATACCTGATAAGCGCCTCCACGAACTTGTCCTCATAGATGGGCATCATGCCCAGAGCGTAGGATATGACCTTGCGGTTACGTCCCATATAGGCGTCTATCGAACTGCGGGTCACATAGTTGTAAGGCATCTCCACTATAGTGGGCAGACTGCTCAGACGCTGTGCGTATACGGTATCGCTGAACTTGGGATTGACAGAACTCTCCATACACTCTTCGTCATATGAGAGATAATGCTTGGCCATCCAAAGACCCATGAGACTGTCAATGTCAAACTCCATGCTTTCCGGAAACTCCACGGTCAGTGAATCCGTGCATATGGCGCTGGTAGTGTCTGGTACGACATCCTGAGCAGTAATGGTGTTGAAAGCCAATGCCATTGCCAATGCCAAAGTATATATCTTCTCCGGTTTCATCAGAAATTAACAGCTAAAGAGAATCCCGCCGCGGGTGCTCCCCGGTGGTCCATCATAAAATTGGGTTCTACTCTCATACTCAGGTCGGGAGATATGTCAAAATGAGACAACTCGGCATCCACGTAAGCATCTATAGCGGCCACTATGTACATGCCGGCAAATGCGAATATGCTCAGGTCACGATAACGGCGGTATTTGTTCTTGCGCTGTTTGAACACATCCTTAAGCCAATCCTCCATACTGGTGTCTATCTCATAATGCGGAGGCAGAAAATCCTCATAGCTCTTGGTGTTGGGGTCATCGTCCATGATGTCAACATATGCGTTCTGATAGTCCGTGTATGTGGACTGGTTCCATGTAAGGGCGTAGATGCATCCCACATAACCTCCGTAGACAATGGGCAGTTTCCACAGTTTGCGGTTGTATATCTGTCCGCCTCCGGGTATCAGGAGCGACATCCAGACGGCCACACGCGGCTCGGGCTCCCAGCCTGTAGCGTTTCTCTTGTAGCGGTCAGCATATTTCTGTTCCACATCCTTCCAGGTGTTGCGCCTGCGCTTTCCGTCCGGGACCTCATCCTGCATCCTCACCAGATCCGAATCCTGCATTTCATCAAAATTCAGATTACGGACAAAATCCATCTCCCGCCGCCATGATGCGGTGTCATTGAGTGAACGGTAGATGCTGTCCATGCGTGCACTGCGCAGGGAGTCTTCATGGAATTCATTGCCGAGGCTTACCTGTGACCGGACCGGGAGGGCGGTCATCACCACCAGTATGGCGGGCAGAATTTTCTTTATGAATCCTGACAGGACGGTCATTTCTTCAGACGGTCAAACATTTGCATCAGACGGGCCAGGTCCTCATCATTTTTGAATGATATGCTGATGCTGCCTGCACCCTTGGCATTGCTTTTTACCTTGACCGGAGCACCCAGGAACTTGGAAAGCTGGCGTCCCAGAGGTGCCAGAGAGTCATCGGCTGCACTCTTTGAGGTTTTGGCTTTCTTCTCATTCATCTGGCGGGCCTTGTCCTCAACCATACGTACCGAGTAACCGTACTTGGTCAACTCATGGAACAACTGCAGCTGTTTCATGGGATCATCTATGGCCAGAAGGGCGCGGGCGTGTCCCATATCTATCTGCTTGTTCTTGAGCGCCACCTGAATCTCGGCGGGCAGTTTGAGCAGGCGGATGTAATTTGCTATAGTGGCACGTTTCTTGCCGATGCGGGCGCTCAGTTGCTCCTGGGTCATGTTGTATACCTCAAGCAGGTTCTGACATGCCAGCGCTACTTCCATGGAGTTAAGGTCCTCACGTTGGATGTTCTCAATCAGGGCCATAGCCATGACGTTCTCGTCATCGGCCGTGCGGATATAAGCGGGTATGGTCTTGAGACCGGCTAAGCCTGCGGCGCGGAATCGGCGCTCGCCGGCTATGATCTGGTAGTCACCCTCGGCTATCTTACGCAGGGTGATGGGCTGGATGATGCCTATCTCTCTGATTGACTCGGCCAGTTCCTGAAGGCTCTCGGGGTCAAAGTCACGGCGGGGCTGGTCAGGATTGGCATGTATCTGACTGACGGGAATCTCATTGATTGATGATGATCCCTGGGTTTTTACCAGATCGGTTGATATGAGGGCGTCAAGGCCGCGGCCAAGCGCAGATTTCTTGGGAGGTGTCATTAGTGATCAATTCTTTTTGAGTATCTCCTGGGCAAGTGCAAGATAATTCTTGGCGCCCTTGGAATCGGCGTCATACAGGATGGCGGGCAGACCGTAACTGGGAGCCTCGCTCAGTTTGACGTTTCGGGCTATGATGGTATCAAACACCAGTTCCTGGAAATGTTTCTTAATCTCGTCATATATCTGGTTGCTCAGACGCAGACGTGAGTCATACATGGTGAGCAGGAATCCTTCTATGTCAAGTGAGGGATTGAGTTTGGTCTTGATTATGCGGATGGTATTGAGCAGTTTGCTTATACCTTCCAGGGCAAAATACTCGCACTGCACGGGAATGATGATGGAGTCTGCCGCGGTGAGTGAGTTGACGGTGATGAGACCCAGTGAAGGCGAGCAGTCTATCAGGATGTAGTCATAATCATCCCTGATGGGGGCCAGCATCTTTTTCATGACGGTCTCGCGGCTGTTCATGTTCATGAGTTCCAGTTCGGCTCCCACCAGGTCTATGTGTGACGGCAGTACGTACAGCCCGTCAATGCATGCCTTAAGGATGGCGTCCTTGGGATTGTCGCCGTTTACAAGACACTCATACACGGTGGACTTGAGTGACTGGATATCTATACCCAGACCGGAGGATGCGTTTGCCTGAGGATCGGCATCCACTACAAGAACTTTTTTCTCAAGAGTGGCAAGTGATGCGGCCAAGTTGATGGTGGTGGTGGTTTTGCCTACACCTCCCTTCTGATTGGCCAATGCTATGATTTTTCCCATGCGTTTTTTGTTTTAGGGTGTGAAGTTAGTGCAAAAAACCGATATATGGGAAAATTATACTAATTTTGACATCTGCAAATTGTATGGAATGAAATACTATCTTGTGGCCGGGGAGGCGTCGGGAGACCTTCATGCTTCCAATCTGATGAAAGCTTTGGCACAGAGGGATGACTCTGCGCAGTTCCGCTGTTTCGGCGGCGACATGATGAAGAGCGCCGGAGGAGACCTGGTCAAGCATTACCGTGAACTTGCATACATGGGCTTCTGGCCGGTTATCACCCATATCGGCACCATACTCGGAGGCGCAAGCCTGTGTTTCAGGGATATCCGTGAATGGAACCCTGATGTGGTAATACTGGTAGACTATCCCGGATTCAATCTTTCCATTGCGAAAAAAGTACACAAACTGGGCATTCCTGTCTATTACTATATCTCACCCAAGATTTGGGCATGGAAGAGCTGGAGAATCAGGAATATCCGCCGTGATGTGGATGAACTCTTTTCTATACTTCCGTTTGAGGTTGAATACTTCCGTCATCACAACTACAATATCAACTATGTCGGGAATCCCACTGTCGACGAGATAGAGGAGTACAAGTCGGACACCACCCGCAAACCAGCCCTTGAAGATGACGGACGCCGTGTCGTGGCATTGCTGGCAGGCAGCCGCAGACAGGAGATAAGCCGGAACCTCCCCATAATGGTTGAGGCGATAAAAAATATTGACTGTATACGTCCGGTGCTGGCTTGCGCGCCCGGTATAGAGCCCGAGTTCTATGACAGTTTCATAGGTACGGCCGATATAGAGAAGGTTTACGGTAATACGTTCGGTGTGCTGGAGGCGGCATATGCGGCTCTTGTAACATCGGGAACAGCTACCCTGGAGACCGCCCTGTTCGATGTGCCCCAGGTGGTCTGTTACAAGGTGCCTGTAAGTTGGGCGGCCAATCTGATAAAGCGACTGCTTATAAAGGTCCGTTTTGTTTCTCTTGTGAATCTGGTGTCTTTCTCGGAGGTGGTGCCTGAATTGCTGAGCGGTGACATGAATGCCGCCAATGTGCGTGAGCATCTTATTCCGCTGCTGTCGGACACCATGGAACGCCGTATGCAACTGGACGGTTACACCCAGATGAAAGCCATACTGGGCCCGGCCGGAGCACCCGACCGTGCGGCCCAAAAGATGATAAGTCTGTTAAAAGTAGAATCCGACTAAACTCAGATAAACCACAGTGGCCGGGATGGCCAGCAGCGCACTGTCAAAACGGTCAAGCATTCCGCCGTGTCCGGGCAGGATCTTTCCGGAGTCCTTAATACCCATCTCACGTTTCATCAGTGACTCAATCAAGTCTCCCCATGTGCCGAACAGAACTACGACAAGGGCCATGCCTATCCATACCCATACAGGCATGAAACTGTACCAGTCAGGCAGAAAATGATGGAGCAGGAATGCGGCCAGCATGGTAAACACGGCGCCTCCTATGGAGCCCTCCCATGTCTTCTTGGGCGATATCCTTTCAAACAGTTTATGCTTTCCTATAGTACAGCCTGTACAGTATGCGCCTACATCGTTGCACCACAGGAATACAAACAGGGTGAGTGTTACGACAGGGCTGTAACCGCTGTCGGGACCCTGGACGTTGAAGGCGAGCATTGATGTCATGGCGTACGGCAGAGCAATATAGATGACCGGAAAAAGAGTGTGTGCCCAGTCATTTACAGGACTCGGTTTCTTGAAATAGAGTTCACGTACCATGATTACTATCAGGGTGAACATGAACGGCAGGAACAGTACGGCACTGCTGGGCATTACAGAGAGTCCTACTATTGCCGCATAGAATGTGAATGCGGCCACGGTGGCCCAGAGGCGGCTCACGTCAGTTCCTTTGTATTTATTTGCAAGTCCGGTGTACTCAAGTGTAGTAAGAATGGTGCACACTGCAAAGAGGCCTACGAACCAGGGGCCTCCCTTGAGAATGCAGAACAGCATAACCGTGGCATATACCACTGCTGTAATAGTCCTTATCAGAAAATTCACGTTATCTGAGTTTTAGGGTTCAACTTTATCTTTGTTCTCAACCACGGGAGCGTTTTCCGGAGCGGTTTTGTCATCTCTCAGAATCTCCTCGCTGCGTGACGCCCACGGACGTTTGCCGAATATCTTCTCGACATCCTCGGCCATGATAACTTCACGCTCAATCAGCAGTTGTGCCAACTGATGGTGTCCCTCCTGATGCTCAAGCAGGATCTGCTTGCCTCGCTCGTACTGCTGGGCGATGAGTGTCTTGACCTCTTCATCTATAAGTTCGGCAGTCTTGTCCGAATACGGTTTCTGGAAGGCGTACTCATCGGTGCTGCTGTAGTAGCACAGATTGGGCAGTCTGTCACCCATGCCGGCGTATGCAATCATGCCGTAGGCCTGTTTGGTGACACGCTCCAGGTCATTCATCGCGCCGGTTGATATGTGTCCGATAAACAGTTCCTCGGCAGCACGTCCGCCGAGTGTGGCGCACATCTCGTCAAGCATCTGCTCCTTGGTGGTTATCTGACGCTCCTCGGGTAGATACCAGGCTGCGCCTAGTGCACGGCCGCGCGGAACTATAGTAACTTTTATAAGCGGGTTTGCATATTCAAGGAACCATGAGAGGGTGGCGTGACCTGCCTCATGAAGTGCGATGGTACGCTTCTCTTCAGCAGTCATGACCTTGGTCTTCTTTTCGAGACCTCCCACTATGCGGTCAACGGCAGCCAGGAAATCATCTTTCTCAACTTTCTTCTTATTGTGACGGGCTGCAATCAGAGCCGCCTCGTTGCAGACATTGGCTATATCGGCACCCGAGAATCCGGGAGTCTGGCGGGCAAGCAGGTCAACATCCACATCCTTGCTGAGTTTTATGTTGCGCAGATGCACACCGAACACCTCCTTGCGTTCGTTCAGGTCGGGAAGGTCAAGATGGATCTGGCGGTCAAAGCGTCCGGCACGCAGCAGAGCCTTGTCCAGGATATCCACGCGGTTGGTGGCTGCCAGTATTATCACGCCGCTGTTGGTTCCGAAACCATCCATCTCGGTGAGCAACTGGTTGAGCGTGTTCTCACGCTCGTCGTTGCCTCCCATTGCGGGGTTCTTGCCACGGGCACGTCCTACGGCGTCTATCTCATCTATGAATATTATGCATGGCGATTTTTCCTTGGCCTGACGGAAAAGGTCACGTACCCTGGATGCTCCCACGCCTACAAACATCTCCACGAAATCAGAACCTGAGAGTGAGAAGAACGGAACATCGGCCTCACCTGCCACTGCCTTGGCCAACAGGGTCTTGCCGGTACCCGGAGGGCCTACAAGCAGAGCACCCTTGGGTATCTTTCCGCCCAGGTCCGTGTACTTCTTGGGGTTCTTGAGGAACTCCACAATCTCCTCAACCTCAGTCTTGGCCTCCGCCTGTCCGGCAACATCCTTGAATGTGACGCGGTCTGACTGGCCCTTCTCATAGACGCGTGCTTTTGACTTGCCTACATTGAATACACCGCCGCCACCACCGGCACCGCCTCCCATACGTCTGGTTATGAGTATCCAGAATACTATTATGAGTACGAACGGGAATACGCTGATGAGTATGTCGGTGAATGTGTGTGAACGCTTGCGGTACTCAACCTTGCCGGTAAATGTTCCGGACTGCTCGGTCTGGTCTATGAATTCCTGGAGATTGTCCAGCGACCCTACTCCCACGGTCAGCATCGGCTTGATCTGAGGCTGTGCGGCACGGTTCCCGAATACGTACTTGGCCGAATCGGGCTTGATGTACATATCCATGGTGTTCATGTTGGGGTAAATAACCAGGTCGCTGACGTATCCTTTTTCCATATACTCCTTGAAGTCGGTATATGAAGCCTCGCCTGACAGTTCCGATCCGTCATCCTTGAACAGGATGTAGCCGAATAATATGAACAGCAGTATGTAAATTATTGACGTTATTCTGAATCCGTTTCCGGGCTTGTTGTTTTTGTTGTCTGCCATATGGGTTGTCGGTAGTGTCAGTTATTAATATGTCAACGTGTCATGCCAGGTCGGGAATCTCTTCTGTCACGGCATCGGCCCAGAGGTGCTCCAGATCATAGAATCTGCGCAGTTCGGGGATGAAGATATGCACCATGACGTCGCCGTAGTCCATGGCGATCCAATGGGCGTATCTGGCTCCTTCCACAAAATCGGGCTTACGGCCCTCTTTTACCCTGACGGTCTCGCGGATGGAATCCTCAATGGCGAGGGTCTGGTTGGGCGTGCCTCCCTGGCAGATTACGAAATAACGGCACACGGTATCTTCAATGCCTGTCAGGTCTACTACTGTTATGCTCTCTCCCTTGCGATCCTGAATTCCTTCAATGATGCTCTCTACAATGCTTTCTCTTTTTTTCTTTTTCGCCATTTATCGGGTAGCGGTTTTGTGGTTTATGACACTTTGCAAAAATAATAAAATATGTCAGAATCGGTTGCTGATTCAATGACGTTTATTTTATGCTGTTGTTGGTACAAAAATTATGCCAAAAAATTTGTGTTACACAAAAAATCCGTATCTTTGCACCGCTTTTGAGCAAATATACTGGGCTATGGTGTAATGGTAACACTGCAGATTCTGGTCCTGCCTTTCCTGGTTCGAGTCCGGGTAGCCCAGCAAGATAACAAGGCGTCCTTAAAACGGATGCCTTTTTAGTCTCAGGACAATGAATCCAACTCTGTCAATTATTGTTCCCTGTTATAATCAGGCTGCTTTCCTCTCTGAAACACTTGATTCAATTCTCAAACAGACGTTTCGGGATTGGGAGTGCATTGTGGTAAATGACGGCTCGCCCGACAATACATCACAGGTGGCCGGCCGATATGTGGAACTTGATCCCCGTTTCAGCCTTATCGAAACTGAGAACAGAGGCGTAAGTGCCGCCCGAAACACGGGCATCAGGGCCTCTCATGGAGAATTCATACTCCCTCTTGACGGTGATGACCTGATCATGCCGGATTATGCCCGGCTGGCTATAGAAAGGTTCCGCCGGTTCCCGGAAACCAAGGTGGTATATTGTGAGGCACGTCTGTTCGGCCAAAAGAACGGGTATTGGGAATTGCCCGAATACCAATGGAAAAAGTTCATATTCAGGAACTCCATATTCAATCCGTGCATATTCCGCCGCAGTGATTATGACAAGACTTCCGGTTATAACGAGGATATGAGAGTGGGGCTGGAGGACTGGGATTTCCTTTTGAGCCTGATTAATAAGGACGATGTCGTTTACCGTATTCCCAAGGTCCTGCTTCAGTACCGCATCAAACAGGTTTCAAAGTCTGTATCGGAAGTACCGGCAAACAGGGATGCTCTTACCTGGCAGATTATAAACAATCATCCGGACATCTATCGTGATTTCCTGTTTGACAGTATCACCCACAATGAAAGATACAACAGCACCGAAAAACTGGAAAGGTCTATAGGGCACGCAGTTACCAAACCCGTCCGCCTGTTGAGGAAACTCATTCACGGGATAAAATCGTTTGCTGCGGATTTCAAATACAAACGTTCCATCTGACTAAACCCCGGTAGGATTATGGGCAGGCTGTTGGTTCATTTGCACTTACACTATCAGGATCAGACAGATTTCTTTTTGGGTCTGTTATCCAATATTACCATACCTTATGAGCTGGTTGTCACGCTCACTGATGACAAACCGGAGGTATGCGACAAGATTCTGTCCCTAAAGCCCGATGCAAGGATTTTGCATACTCATAATTGCGGATATGATGTCTACCCGTTTTTTCAGGCTATGAAAGAGTATGACCTTTCCCGGTTTGACTACATACTGAAATTACATACCAAGAACAGAAACGGGAATCTGACGGTAAACCATCTTCATTATCAGGGTTACGGATTCCGGAATAATCTGGTATGGCCGTTGTTGGGCTCCCCAAAGAATTTCAGCAGGGCTCTGGATACCATCGCTGCGTCACCTCAAGTGGGAATGGTATGTTCCAGATACTTCCTTTTAAAGAAAGAGGCTCATCAGAACTGTAAGAACACCATGAAACTGTGTGGTGAATATGGAATTCCCTATCAGGATGACGTGCCTTTCTGTGCAGGCACCATGTTCCTGTGCCGCAGTGAGATAGTGCGGTTCCTGCTTAAGAACGATTATACGCCAAATGATTACGGTAATCAGACCCATACGGGAAATACAGGTACACTGGCCCATTCCATGGAAACTATGTTCGGCATCGTTTGCCGTCATCTGGGTTATGAAATAAAAGGAGTCAAAGGCTCCCGCACGAATTACTCCCGGGTTTTCTTCTGGAAACTGTTATTCCACAAGGATATCCGCTGGATAAGGAGTCACTGAAGCATTTCCCTGTATATACGAAGGTATTCATCCATATGGCGCCGGTAGGTGAAAGACCTGGCGTATTCAGTGTTTTGGGCAACCAGGGCCGGGTCTTTTGAATAGGTGTCAATGGCTTGGGTTATCTTGCCGGCTATATGGTCTGCTTCAAAGTTCTCAAGAATGAAAGCGTGTCCCGAGCAGATCTCCTTAAGTGAAGTCATATCGGATGATACAACAGGCTTTCCGAATGACATGGCTTCAATTACCGGCAGGCCGAACCCTTCAAACATTGAAGGGAATACAAATGCTTCACAATGGTTGTAGAGCCATATTTTCTCGGAATTGTGAACTGTTCCTATCAGAAAGACGTTGTCTATGCCTTCGGCCTTGATCCTCTCTTCTATCATATCGGCGTAGGCGGATCCTTTCTCACCTGCAATCACCAGTTTGTACTGCGGAAGCAGTTTCATGGCGTCCAGAAGTACATGGAAGTTTTTCTTCTGTCTTATCTGACCTATGGTAAATAAATATTTGCTGTTTTCGTCAAATGGCAGGACGGGTCTCCTTTCCTGTTGCGGATCTCCGAACTCCACTCCGTTGTAAATTATCTCCTGCGGCGTGTCGGTGGGAAAATGATTCAATATGTCATTTCTGGTAAAGTCCGATATGTAAACGATCCTGTCGGCACGTTTCAGCCTCTTCAGGAATTTGCCGGTCTGTCTTTCCAATGATTTGCCGCTTTTTTCATAAATGAAGTTGATGTCGTGTATCGTAAGGAGATAAGGAGTGGATTTCCGTGACGGCATATGTCTGCACAGCTGGTGTATCGAATGCCATACATCAAACTCGTGAGAGAAACGTTCCGACAGGTAAAAAGGCCATGATGATGCGTGGTAATGAACGTCGTTGCCGAATGCTCCGACATACTGCTTGGGAAGCAGAAAATGGACTTCAAACTCCAGATTACAGGCGTTTTCACCGTAGAATCTGGCGTAATTGTAGGCAATCTGTCCCAATCCGCAGTTTATATGCTTCAATATGGTAAGGTCAATAAGGACTTTCTTCATTTACGGTGTGAATAGTAGTAATCAATCAGTTTCTGCGCGGCCGAGAACGATGTCTGTTCTCCGCCCAGCACCTGCCGTTCGGCTTCTGCCAGTCGTGAGGCTATCTCAGGGTTGTTGTAGAATCCGTTCTTGAGGGATTCGTTTATGCTCTCGTACATCCAGTACTTGGCCTGCTCGTTGCGGCGGTACTGGAAATAACCGTTTTTCTTTACAAAGTCTATGTACTCCCAGACCATATCCCACACCTCCTTTATTCTGTATTCGTAGAATCCGGAATAAGTGAGGACCTTGGGAGTCCAGCCGCTTTCCGATGGGGGAAACAGATGAAGTGCGTTCCGGAAGGAGTTGGCTGCAAGTTCGGCCTTGGGGGCGTTGTCTCCATCGGCCTTGTTTATGACTATTCCGTCTGCCATCTCCATTATGCCGCGTTTGATTCCCTGCAGTTCATCGCCGGTGCCGGCCAGTTGTATGAGTAGGAAAAAGTCCACCATGGAGTGTACTGCGGTCTCGCTCTGTCCTACGCCTACGGTCTCAACGAATATCTTGTCAAAACCGGCTGCCTCACAGAGTACAATGGTTTCACGGGTCTTGCGGGCTACGCCACCCAAAGATCCGGCAGACGGGCTGGGGCGTATGAATGCCTTGGGATGCACTGCCAGACGCTCCATGCGTGTCTTGTCTCCGAGTATGCTGCCTTTGGTCCGCTCCGAACTGGGGTCGATGGCCAGCACGGCAAGCTTGCCGCCGTCCTTAAGCACGTGCAGACCGAATGCATCAATGCTGGTGCTTTTGCCTGCTCCGGGAACTCCGCTTATGCCAATGCGAACGGAGTTGCCTGAGTAGGGAAGACACTTCTCAATAACCTCCTGGGCGATGGCCTGATGCTCCGGCTTAAGACTCTCCACCAACGTGACGGCCTGGCTCAGTACGGTGACGTTGCCCTTTACTATTCCGTCCACGTAGTCCTGTACCGACAGGGTGGGACGGCTTATGCGGCGCCCTTTGAGATAAGGGTTGACCGATCCCGGGCTGACTACTCCGCTGTTTACGGCCAGTCCTTTATACTCTTCACTGTTCTCGGGATGTTCCATTGCGGTGAATTATCTTGAGTGCCATCCATGCTATGAATCCGCATAGCAGATAAATCATGGTCTGGCAGAAATGCAGTACGAATGACATTATCTGGGCCTCGTTGGTCCTGGCGCCGTATATGCCCAGCATCTTGACTATTGCCAGGTTCCAGGGACCTGCGCCGTTGGGCGTGGGTACCAGGACCGCCACGCTGCTGGCTGCAAAGCATGCCAGTCCTGCGACTGGCCCTAAGGCTGCGGTTGAGGGAAGGCAGTAGAATGCCAGGTAGAGTTCAAAATAGTAACATACCCATATTCCTATGGAGTAGAGCAGGAACAGAGGCAGGCGCTTTATCTGTTTGAGTGACAGGAATCCTTCCCAGAACCCCTGGATAAAGTTCCTTATCTTGTCCCACAGCCGGAATTTTATGCATAACCACCAGCAGACGGCGACCAGAATCACAATTCCTGTGGTCCAGTACCAGAACTTGGGGTTCCTAAGCAGTGGTATGCTTTCAACTGCCGGTGCGGCAACATCGGCATCGGGAGTGAGCAGCAGGGTGAACTCATTCCATGAAACCAGTACGCCGGCCACTACGATAAGTCCCAGCAGCACTGCATCCACCACACGCTCTGCAACCAGCGTTCCCAGACCTTTGCTGAATGGGACCTTGGCGTTCTGTTCCAGCATTCCGCATCGGCAGATTTCTCCTACGCGGGGTATGATGATATTGGCTGCATATCCGGTGAATACGGTCAGAATCGTGTCTTTCCTGGGTACATTGTATCCTATCGGCTCAAGAAGAAGGTTCCACCTCAGGCCACGGAACAGGGGACCCATGGCGCTGAATGAGAGTGCTCCGATAAGCCAGCCCCAACGGATGCTGTGCATATCGGACCAGAACTGCGAGAAATCGTAGTCGCGGTATGTGAAATATAGAACCACTGCCGATATGACCAGCGGTATGGCTATCTTGAGCGTGGTTGAGGTTATCTTTTTCATTATAAAGTGTTCATCCTTTGGATGATTTTGCCTACCTTTGCTGCCGTGAATGCGGCGGGAGGTCAGCATTCTGATGTGCGAAGATAGTAAATTTTCGCGAGTTGATAACCAAACATATTCTATATGGACGTTGATGCGGACAGTAAGACCCAAAAAGGCATTAGGACAACATTTCCTGAGGGATATGGATATCGCTCAGCGCATAGCCGGCACAGTTGATGCACGCGCCGACCTCCCGATTCTTGAAATAGGACCCGGTACAGGTGTCCTCACCCAATTCCTAAGTCAGAAAAACCGTGAACTCAAGGTTGTTGAGATAGACAACGAGTCTGTCGTATACCTGCATGAAAACTTTCCCGGGCTTAATGTCATTGAGGGTGATTTTCTGCAGTTGGACCTTAATACACTGTTTGACGGCCGTCAGTTTGTGCTGACAGGAAACTATCCGTACAACATATCCAGCCAGATTTTCTTCAAGATGCTGGACTACAGGGAACTCATACCCTGCTGCACCGGAATGCTGCAGCGTGAGGTGGCACAGCGTATCTGCTCCGGTCCCGGAAACAAGGACTACGGCATACTGAGCGTTTTCATCCAATTGTGGTATGATACCGAATATCTGTTTACCGTAAATGAAAACGTTTTTGACCCGCCTCCAAAGGTCAAGAGCGGTGTCCTGCGCCTGACAAGAAACAGCCGCCGCTCATTGGAGTGCAACGAGGCCCTGTTCCGCAAGATTGTGAAAGCTACGTTCGGAATGCGCCGCAAGATGTTGCGCAACTCTCTGCGCCAGGTTTATGACAAAGACTCGCCTCTACCGGCGGACTGCCCGTATCTGGACAAACGCCCGGAACAGCTGTCAGTTGAAGACTTCATCAAACTGACGCTCATGGTTGAGGGTAAAGCCTGAACGCCATCGGAGATTAAAGGAACTGATCGTTTATCTGGCCCCGCTTCAAGGGCCGCAATATTCAGAACTATGGAGAAGGAATTTCTGGATAACATTCTTGAAGTGATAGAGAATCAGGATGCCGCCCGTCTTAAAGCCATCCTTGATGAGATGCATCCCGCCGACATAGCCGAACTGTGCGATGAATTGGACGTTGAGGATGCCCGTTTGGTGTACCGTCAGTTGGACAACGAGACGGCTGCCGATGTGTTGGTCGAGATGGATGAGGACAACCGTAAGAGGTTGCTGGACGAACTCCCGTCCGATGTCATCGCCGCCAAGTTCATCGACAACATGGACACCGACGATGCCGTTGATATCATACAGGATCTGGACGAGGACAAGCAGGAGGAGGTGCTTGCCCATATCGGTGACATAGAACAGGCCAGCGACATCGTTGACCTGATGCAGTATGACGAGGATACCGCCGGTGGTCTGATGGGCACCGAGATGGTGGTTGTGAATGAAAACATGTCCATGCCGGAGTGCCTTCAGGAGATGCGCAAGCAGGCCGAGGACCTGGATGACATCTACAATGTTTATGTGGTCGATGACGACGGACGCCTCAAGGGCGTGTTCCCGCTCAAGAAGATGATAACCAACCCGTCCGTATCAAAGGTTAAGTACGTGATGGATGAGGATGTGATCAGTACCAAGGTCGATACTCCCATTGATGATGTGGTTCAGCTCATTGAAAAGTATAACCTTGTATCGGTCCCGGTCGTGGACAGCATAGGCCGCCTTCAGGGTCAGATTACCGTCGATGACGTAATTGACGAGTTGCGTGACCAACAGGAGCATGACTATCAGATGGCATCGGGTCTTACCGGTGACGTCGAGACTGCCGACAGCGTGTTCCGCCAGATGTGGTCACGTATTCCCTGGCTGCTGATAGGTATTCTGGGCGGTATTCTCAATTCCAAGATCCTGGAGCATTTTGAGACGGCTTTCGCCGCCTGTGCATCGTTGCTGTTCTTTATCCCGCTGATTGGAGGAACCGGCGGTAACGTTGGTACGCAGTCATCGGCTCTTGTGGTTCAGGGACTTGCCAACGGTTCGCTCAATACTTCCAACATTATCAAGCAGGTATTTAAGGAGAGTGCGGTTGCACTTCTGAACGCCGTTGTATTGTCATTGCTTGTGTTTGCGTACAATGCCTTCGCGTTCGGACTTACGGAGACCGTGACATATGCGGTTCCCGCAAGTATGTTCGCACTGGTGCTGATAGGAACGCTCTGGGGCACCCTGCTGCCGCTTCTGTTTGAGAAGATTCACATAGATCCCGCCATTGCCACCGGTCCCTTCGTCCAGATTACCAATGACCTTCTGGGAATGGGCATCTACATGCTTGTAATCACTCTTATCATCTAAGAAAAATGCCGATTAATTAGGTGTTTTAAGCAGAATTGTTTTTATTTGCATCTTTTGCAAGGTATTAACAATGTAAAAGAACTCCCGTTATGGATGAGGAACAGAAAAATGAGATGATTGATGAGGTTAAGCCCGTAGAGCAGGCTCCTGTAGATGTTGAATCAGATGTTAATGAAGAGGCAGCTCCCGAGTCAGCCGTAACCAGAGAGAGTATAATTGCACGCCTGCAGGAGATGGTGGGCGATATCAATATAGCCAAGCGTCCGGAACTGGAGTCGCTCAAGCAGTCATTCTACAAGTTGCAGCGTGCCGCTCAGGAGGAGCGTATTGCCGCATTCGTAGCTGCCGGCGGCACCGCCGAGGAGTTCAAACCGGAGGCAGATCCGCTTGAGGAACAGTACCGCAAGCTCATGAACATAATCAAGGAGAAGAAGGCTGCCGCTCAGGAGGCTCTCGAGATAGTCCAGAAAGAAAATTACAAGAAGAAACTGGAACTTCTGGACCGCTTTAAGGCTCTTATTGAGAAGGCTAATACCGAGGGTGCTTCTTATAATGAATTCAAGGCCTTGATCCAGGAGTGGAAAGAGATAAAGGAGGTTCCGGCCGATAAGGCCAACGAGCTGTGGAAAGCATACCAGCAGTATGCCGAGCAGTTCTATGACATACAGAAACTCAACAACGAGTTCCGCGAGTATGACTTCAAGAAGAACATGGAAGCCAAGATAGCCCTTTGCGAGGAGGCAGAGCGTCTGGCCGATGAGCCCGATGTGGTAGCTGCTTTCCGTAAGCTCCAGAAACTGCATCAGGACTATCGTGAGACCGGTCCCGTATCCAAGGAGTCAAGAGAGGAGATCTGGAACCGCTTCAAGACTGCATCGACCGTTATCAACAAGCGTCATCAGCAGCACTTTGAGCAACTCAAGGATAAGGAGAAAGAGAATCTTGACCAGAAGACCGTTATCTGTGAACTTCTGGAAGCTATAGAGTATGATAAACTGACTACTTTCCAGAACTGGAATGACAAGACCCAGGAGGTGCTTGCATTGCAGAAGAAATGGAAGGACATAGGTTTTGCCCCTGCCAAGCAGAACCAGAAGATATTTGAGCGTTTCCGTGCAGCCTGTGATGTGTTCTTCAGCCGCAAGGGTGAGTTCTTCAAGCAGGCCAAGACCGATATGACCGCCAACCTTGAAAAGAAGACCGCCCTGTGCGAGCAGGCTGAATCTCTCAAGGACAGCACTGACTGGAAAGAGACGGCCGATAAGATGGCAGAACTCCAGAAACAGTGGCGCGAGATTGGTCCCGTACAGAAGAAGTACACCAACTCCATCTGGAAACGTTTTATAGGCGCCTGTGACTATTTTTACGAGCAGCGTGACAAGAACACGTCGTCCAAGAAACATGAGGAGAACGCCAATCTGGCCGCCAAGAAGGAGATTCTCTCCAAACTTAAGGCTTTTGATGCCGCAAATCTGACTGATGACGACACCAAGACTATCCAGCAGCTCATTGATGAGTGGAACGGCATAGGATTCGTACCCTTCAAGGTTAAGGATAAGATTGCAGCCGAATTCAAGAGCATATTGGAGTCACTCGGCCAGACTGCAGTTTCCAGACGTGGCCGCCAGCAGCGTGGAGGTGCAACCCGTGATGCAGGAACACCGCGTGAGAGACTTATGCGCCAGTATGAGCAGAAGAAGGCTGAGATCCAGACCTATGAGAACAATATCGGATTCATGAATGCATCCAGCAAGACCGGCAACGGATTCGTGGATGCCATCAAAGCCAAAATCGAGACTCTCAAGAAAGAGGCCGATGATCTGATGGCTCAGATCAAGGCATTGGAAACAGAGGAAGAATAAATCTTGAACTTAAAATATTGCGGGCCGTCCTGATGGGCGGCCCGCTTGTTTTTAAGTGAAGTCAACCAGGATTCGGAATACCTTGCCCGGGGCTTCAACCCATTTCTGCATGGCGCTCAGCGCCTGGTCGGGTTTGACGACTGCAGATATGAGCTCGTCCTTGGGACAGGTGCCGCGCTGCAGGTAGCGGATTACCGCCTCAAAGTCAGACGGCATGGCGTTGCGGGATCCGTGTATGTTTATCTCCTTCTTTACAAAGAGACCGGTATGGAAGGTTACGTCATTCTTGGAGTAACCGATGCAGACTACCCGGCCGCTGAATGCGACTTCATCAATGGCGGCCTGATATGTGGGTACGCTGCCCACTGCCTCAACCACTACGGTCGGTCCCAATCCACCGGTCAATTGGACGAGTTTTGAATGCAGGTCCTCCTCCTTGGAGTTGATGGTATGGGCTGCACCAAGGCGGCGGGCCAGGGCAAGCTTATCGTTGTCCAGGTCAACCGCAATGACGGTGGCACCGCGCAGTGATGCACGTACGATTGCACCTACGCCTATCATACCGCAACCGAACACCAATACGGTGTCGGAGTCTGTAACCTGTGCGCGTGATACGGCGTGAAAACCTACGCTCATGGGCTCAATAAGTGCACAGTCACGGGGCGATATGCCCTGTGCCGGTATTACTTTCTGCCATGGCAGTACCATGAAGTCACGCATTGCACCGTCACGCTGCACACCCAATGTCTCGTTGAACTGGCATGCATTGGGATGTCCGGAACGGCAAGCGGCACAGTGACCGCAGTTGGTATAGGGATTTACCGTAACCGCAAGACCCGGAACCAGATAATCAGGCACACCTGTGCCTACACTCTCTATCACGGCACCTATCTCATGTCCCGGAATAACTGCCTCCTTGGCCATCAGGTTGCGTCCCAGGAATGTATTAAGGTCCGATCCGCAGAAACCTACATAGTTAATTTTAAGAAGCACCTCACCTGCACCTGCGGTGGGTTTGGGTGCCTGCTCCACAATCATCTCTCCCTGTGCGGGAATCCTAATCTGTCTCATCAGTCTATAACTTTATGTCCTCTCCAACCGTACCATGCACAAACGGCAAAGCAGATAAGAGGAATAATATATGCGATATTGGGGTTAGCCATTGATTTCTGGACATAGGCAGTGAGTATGGGCAGTATGGAGTTGCCCACGATAGCCATTACCAGGAATGCCGATCCGCTCTTGGTATCACCCTTGAGGTCTGTAAGTGCCAGTGAGAACTGGGTGGGGTACATGATGGACATAAAGAACGATATTCCCATCATGGCATACACAGCAGCCTTGCCGCCTATTATGCAGACAAAAATACAGAGCAGCACGTTTGCCACACCGTATACGACAAGCATGTTCTCGGGACGGAACTTTACCATCAGGGTAGTGCCTATCCATCGGCCCAGCAGGAAGAACAGCATGTAGAAACCAAAGAATGTAGTGGCCTGGCTGTTGGTCATGCCTACGTAATTGATGCAGTATACAAGGAACAGGCTGTTTACGGCTGTCTGACCTCCGTTGTAGAAGAACTGTGCTATTACGCCGTTACGCAGATGGCTGCGTTTGAGTACTCTGAATGAAATGAGTTTTTTGTTGCTTTCATCGGCATCTTCGGCCTGTATGCGGGGCAGTCGGGTAAAGATGAAGACAACCGCAATGACAATCAGTACGATCGCGAATATGGCATATGTCATGCGGAATGTGTGAATTTCCGATTCCACCGATGTTTCCGTACCTGTGCCGAGTATGATTTTGCTAAGGAACATTGCGGCAACGAATGCACCCAGTCCGTTGAAGGCCTGAGCCAGATTGAGTCGGCGCGGTGCTGTAGCCGGATCGCCCAGTTCGGTGACATAAGGGTTGGCGGCGGTTTCAAGGAAACACATGCCGATGGCTACGATAAAGAAAGCGCAGAGGTAGAGCGGGAAACTGTGTATGCGCGTAACGGGCATAAACAGCAATCCGCCGACTGCTGCAATGAGAAGTCCCAGTACGATGCCTGCCTTGTAGCTGAAACGCTTCATGAACATGGCTATCGGTATGGGGAACAGGAAGTAGGCAAACCAGTATGAGGTCTCTACGAATTCGGCCTTTGCCTGGTCTATATCAAACAGGGTCATCATCTTCTTGACGACCGATGAAAGCAGATTATTGCTTATTGCCCATAAAAAGAACAGGCATATTACCATTGACAGTGCAACGGTAAAGGTTTTTGATTTGGTGTTCTGACTCATTCTGACATATTTTTAATGTAAGGTAAATCTATTTCTGTATCTATACCATAGAAACCGACTGCATTTTGGCCCAGGAACAAAGCCTTGGATTCATCGGTCAATTCGGTGGTTTTTAGGATGAAATCGTATGACATGCGGTAGGTTATGGCGGTTATGGTGCGCGGGTAGTCGGAACCCCACATCAACTTATTCATTCCTACTTCATCGGCAGCCTGACGGATAGCCTTGACGGCACCTTTGAACGGGTAGAATTCATCGTTGAAAAGCCAGGTTATGCCGCCTGATTCTATCATTACGTTCTTGTGGCGGGCCAGTCGGATCTGCTCCATCCAGCCGGGAACGGTCACCATCCCGAAGTGTCCTACCGCAATCTTCAGATCTGGGCACTCCTGTATGACCTCTTCCATCTCAGGCACCTGGACCGCTCCGTCCTCAAGTGTTATTGAAAGGAAAACGCCGCTCTTTTCCATAAGGCGGAACATCTCCATCATTTCGGGGCAGGTCAGGCTGACGCGTCCCTGAGGAGTCTGCAGACGGTGTCCGGGTATTGCTATTCCCTTGAATCCCTGTGCTATCAGTCTGCGTACCTCTTCAAGATATCCGGGCTTGCGGTAATCGGCCATTCCGCATACAATGAAGCGGTCGGGGTAGCGTTTCTGAACGTCGGCCAGGTAGTCGTTCTGGATGCCGTCAATGAATTCCTGCACCACTACGGCTGCGGTCACCTGGGCATAGTTCATGTTTGAGAGGAATATCTCGGCGGTGTTGCGTCCGTCAATGATGAACGGGGGTACCATCTGTCGGATCTCACCCATGAAAAGGGAGCGTCCGTTCTCAAGCGTGCGTATGGGCATGCCGTTTACGACAGTGTCCTGACGCAGCCACAGGTGCGAGTGAGTGTCAATTATCTTCATCATGAATTGCACCAGGTGACTCTCTGCTGATTGCCGATGATTTCACGTACCTCAAATACCAGATCCCAGTCAAGCGGCTCCTGTACTGCCTCGATGTTACGCAGCACGTTCTTGGGATTGGCCGAACTGAACAGGGTGGTTGCTATACGAGGGTTGCTGTATGAATACTGGACAGCCAGTTTCTCAATAGATGTGCCTTTGGATTTGCAGTGCTGAGCGGCTTTGGCACATGCCTCAACCAAAGGTTTGGGTGCAGGATGCCAATCCGGAACTCCGCGCTCGGAGAGCAGACCCATGGCCAGCGGAGATGCGTTGATTACGCCTATGCCTTTCTGCTCAAAGTAACCCAGATAATCATTCAGTTTGTCATCATTAAGACAGAAGTGGCAGAAGTTGAGTATGCTCTCAACGGTACCTGCGGGAGCGTGGTCAACCACCCACTTGAGATTCTCCAGCTGCAGGTCTGTGATGCCCACATGGCTCACGATGCCTTTGTTCCTCAATTCAACCAGAGCGGGCAGAGTCTCGTCTACCACCTTCTGGAGTCCGCCCGGCAATGCGGCCTGAAACTCTATGTCATGGACATTGATAAGGTCTATATGATCAATGTTGAGGCGTTCCATGCTCTCATAGACGCTCTCGGTGGCACGCTTGGCGCTGTAATCCCAGGTGTTCACACCGTCTTTGCCGTATCGGCCCACCTTGGTTGACAGGAAATACTTGTCACGCGGGATATCCTTAAGGGCCTTGCCAAGAACTGTCTCGGCTTTGTAATGCCCGTAATAGGGGGATACGTCAATAAAGTTCAGTCCGTTGTCAACAGCGGTGAAAACGGCATTTATTGCCTCTTTCTCGTTGATGGTGTGGAATACTCCGCCCAGTGATGAAGCACCGAAGGCAAGTCTTGCCACCTTCATGCCGGTCTTTCCGATCTCATTATACTTTAAGCTCATAAGTAATTAAGGTTATCAGTTAGTAATCAATTATCTTTCAAATTCTCCAGAATATACTGCCGGCACTTTTCCATCAGCCATTTGGGCGTTGAGGTCGCCCCGCATATTCCCACTGACTCAGCCCCTTCCAGGATACTGAAATCTATATCCTCCTTATCCTCTATCATGTAAGACCTGGGGTTGACATTAAGACATTCGTTGAACAGGACCTTCCCGTTTGAACTCTTGCGCCCGGATACGAACAGTATCACGTCATGCCGGCTGGCAAACTCACGTATGTTCTCACGCCTGTGTGACACCTGACCGCATACAGTATTGTTATGTATGAATTTGCGTCCTTGCGGGACACGCTCGGCGATCTTCTCAATGAGTTGATTGTAGCCTGATGCCGATTTGGTTGTCTGTGAGTACAGGAAAATATCCTTACTGAAATCAATCCGGTCCATTTCATCGACGGATTCAATGACGGTTGCAGTACCTTCGGTCTGTCCCACCAGACCCAAAACCTCTGCATGTCCCTTCTGTCCGAATATTACGATCTGCTGTGTATGTGGATCAAGTTCCTCATATTGGCGGTGGATGCGCTGCTGCAACTTGAGAACCACAGGGCAGGTGGCGTCTATCAGCGTAATTCCGTTCCTGCGGGCGGTATCATAAGTAGATGGAGGTTCACCGTGGGCACGCAGCAGGACCTTGGCTCCGTGCAGCGTACTGAACTGTTCGTGGTTGATTGTCTTGAGTCCCATGTCCTGAAGCCTTTCGCACTCTATTCCGTTGTGCACTATATCGCCAAGACAATATAGTTCATCGCCGCTGTGCAACTCCTCCTCGGCCTTGCCGATGGCAGAGAGCACACCGAAACAGAATCCTGACTCAAGATCAATCTCAACCTTCATGACGTTTAATCGGCTGCAGCTTTAAGATATTGGTCCATAAGCCATTTGTCCTGCTCGGGAATAGTCATGTTGCTGTTATCCAGGACTATGGCGTCATCGGCTTTGCGCAGTGGCGAAACAGCACGGTGTGAATCTATGTAGTCACGTTCACGTACGTTCTTGAGTACATCCTCGTAAACCGGATGCTCACCTTTCATCTCCAACTCGTCAAAACGGCGGCGGGCACGTATCTCGTCACTTGCGGTAACAAAGATCTTGAGTTCGGCATTCGGAAAGACGGTGGTGCCTATGTCACGGCCGTCCATTATGATGGCGCCCTTACGGCCCATTTCACGCTGAAGTTCAACCATGGCTTCTCTTACAAAACCGATGGCGGATATGGGGCTGACATGACTTGAAACCTCCATACCGCGTATCTGGCGTTCCACGTTCTCCCCGTTCAGGATGGTGTATTGCTGACCGTTCTCGTGACCGAATGAAATCTTTATGAGCGGCATCTCCCTGCGCAGGGATTCCTCATCAATCCCGCCCGGACCTATGAATCCGCGGCGCATGGCGTATAGTGTTACAGCGCGGTACATGGCGCCGGTATCTATATATGTATATCCTATAGCTTTTGCAAGCGCTTTGGCCATGGTGCTCTTGCCGCACGACGAATGGCCGTCCATTGCTATGATGATCTTTTTCATATGTTGAATGCGAAATTACAGATTAATGATGATTCCGATACCTGGTACTTGCCGTAAGAGAGGTCAAACATGACCTTTCCCAATCTCAGGCCGGTGCCGACGGACATTCCGGTGAATCCCTTGCTTCCTTTGCCGGCCATCTCGGCGCGGGTGCGCAGGTTACAGCCTAAGGCCACATAGAAACGTTCACTGAGGTTGATATCCGCGCCCATCGAAATGTGTCTTTTAAGGATTTCACCGAATCCGCTGTCCTCACCTTGGGCAAACCAGAAATCCGATGCGCTCCAACGTGTCAGGTTATCCATTGACACGGTAAACCTGAGCGGAGCGTGCTCCGGATTCCAGGTTACTCCGGCACTTATGTCAAAAGGCAGTTTCTGGAACGTGTTCTCAAACGCCTTTATCTGACCGCCCAGATTTGTGGCGGCCACTCCCACAGATAGGAACCTGTCATCATTGAACCACAACAGACCCAGATCGACTCCTATGGCGACCGATGTCATGGAACCGTAGCGTGAGGTTATGATGTTGCCTGTAGCGCCACCGCTCAGATTGTCGGTGAGCATATATGACCATGTGGCTCCTATGGATATGTCCTTGGCGGTGAATGTGCCTGTAACCGTTCCGTCGGCCGATGTCTCTTTCATTCTGCCGTAACTGACGTACCGGGCGTTGAAGGCATAATGTGAGCGTTCGTCAAAGTTGTCTGTGAACTGGGCTCCGGCCACTGTGGTTCCGGAGAACCAGGTCATGACGTTCAGTCCCAGCAGACGGGTATCGTTGGCGGAAAGCAGTGCGGGATTCGTGATGAAGAGAGTGGTTCCGGGATCAAATACCGATACGGTCCTGCCGCCCAGTGAAGAGTTGTGGGCGGATACGGGAAGGCGCAGGAATTCAAATGAACTCTCCAGACTCTGGGCCCGGACAGTACCCGCTCCAATCAGGATTGAAGCCAAAGCAATGGTCAGGAGATGTATCTTCATCGGGAACAAATTTATTAATTAAATCGCATTGGACATATCATTGTTAATAACGTTTTTCAAAGATGAAGTGGTACGCCGTCTGTAATATTTGTTAACCTTCTGTAGTTTTTTTTATTTGCCGTATATGACGTATTCCCCGAATGCCCTCGTTTTGAGGACAGAAGCAGGGAAAACGAGTGAGCCTTGTGAGGATTATGAACCTTATAAATGTATGGTTATGGAAATAAAAAAGACTGAACGTGCAGACCTTACAAAAGTAAAGGGAACTTCACTGCTGATAGGATTCGTGATATCTCTCAGTGTCATGTTCGTGGCGCTGGAATGGACTCAGAAAGAGACAGACGACTCTGATCTCTGTTTAAATGCAGGACTTTCAATATTCGATCAGGAGATGATTCCTATAACATTGCCCGAAAAGAAAACCGTACCGCCGCCACCCGCAGCGGTAAAGAACGCCGATGTTATAGAAATCATAGATGATGATGCCGAAATTGATGATGATACCATGGCTTCGCAGGATGATAATTTTGACGATTGGATAGATCCCGGCGAGTACGATGTAATACAGGTTGAACCCGAGCCCGAGGTGGAAGAGATTTTCGTGGTGGTTGAGGATCAGCCTGAGTTCCCTGGAGGTACCGCGGCGCTTCTGGACTATCTGCGTAAGAACATAAAGTATCCGGCAATCTGCCGTGAGAACAATATCCAGGGACGTGTTCTGGTAACATTTATCGTGAATAAGGATGGAACGATAGTGGAACCTGAGGTTGTAAAGAGTGTTCACCCGCAGTTGGATCGTGAGGCTCTGAGGGTTATCTCTTCAATGCCTAACTGGAAACCTGGTTCCCAGAGAGGGAAAGCGGTACGCGTAAAATTCACCGTACCCGTAAACTTCCGTCTTAATTGACGGGAGGTCAGGCCGGGATGGAAAATTATTAAAAATACAAAAATATAGCCATGAGTTATACGGTTTGACAAAAAGAGTAGTATTTTTGCCCGATGATAACAAAGGTGTCTAAAACTAAACTATAATAAATTATGGAAATTAAAAAGTCTGAACGCGCTGACCTTGAAAGGGGTAAGGGTACTTCACTCCTTATAGGATTCGTGATTGCTCTCGGCGTAATGTTCGTGGCGCTTGAGTGGACACAGAGAGAGGTTGAGGATAACTCTGAACTCTATACTGCAAAGGATATGTCCCTCAACGAGGAGATGATTCCTATCACACTCCCTGAGAAAAAGACAGTTCCGCCTCCACCAGCAGCTGTAACCAAGGCAGAGATCATTGAGATCGTAGAAGATGATGCCGATATCGAGGAGGATATCATGGCTTCTACCGAGGATAACGTAAAGTGGGTTGACCTTGATGAGTACGATGTAGTTGAGGTTGAGCCCGAGCCCGAGGAAGAAGAGATTTTCATGGTTGTTGAGGATCAGCCGGAGTTCCCGGGCGGTACAGCAGCCCTTCTGGATTATCTCCGTAAGAACATCAAATATCCGGCTATCTGCCGTGAGAACAACATCCAGGGTCGTGTACTTGTAACATTCATTGTAAACAAGGACGGTGCAATCGTTGAGCCTGAGGTTGTAAAGAGCGTTCACCCGCAGTTGGACCGTGAGGCACTCCGAGTTATCTCTACAATGCCTAACTGGAAACCGGGTTCACAGCGCGGCAAACCCGTACGTGTAAAATATACAGTACCTGTAAACTTCCGTCTTAACTGATTAACGGATAGAATGTTATATTGCGAAGAGACCAATTTTTGGCCTCTTCGCTTTTTTATTCGCCAGGCATGTATTATATTTGCGTGCTATGAAATCAGCAAAGCAGATACAAGAGTGTTTTGAGAGTTACCTTCAGGGGCTGGATTACTCACGCCGGCCCGACGAACTTTACGCTCCCATAAGATATGTCCTTTCACTCGGAGGCAAACGTATACGTCCCACATTCCTGATAATGGCCTACAATATGTATGCCGATGATATAGAGAGCGTGTTCAGTACGGCTGCGGGTATGGAGATATTCCACAATTTCACCCTCCTGCATGATGATCTGATGGACAGGGCCGATATGCGACGCGGCAAGGCGACTGTCCATAAGAAGTGGAACGACAACACCGCTATCCTTTCAGGTGACGGCATGCTGGTGCTGGCTTACAGATATCTGGCAGAGGCATCGGCCCCGGACTTGAAGAAGGTGCTTGATCTGGCTAACGAGACCTTTACCGGCATAATGGAGGGACAGCAGTATGACATGGAGTTTGAGACCCGTGATGATGTGCGTGAAGAGGAATACATAGAGATGATACGCCTTAAGACATCGGTCCTTCTGGCTGCCTGCGTCCGGATGGGTGCCATGCTTGGCGGCGCATCAGAGCATGACTCGGAACTGCTCTATGAATTCGGTGAGAAGATAGGCCTGGCTTTCCAACTGCAGGATGACTTGCTGGATGTATATGGCGATCCGGCTGTATTCGGCAAGAAGATTGGCGGTGACATACTGTGCAATAAGAAAACATACCTTTATATAAATGCGTACCGTCTTGCAGACGGTGAGCAGAAGAAGGAACTGGACCGTTGGGCTGTCTATGACGGAAATGATCCCGATTCAAAGATAGCCGGTGTACGTGCCATTTACGATGCGGTCGGCGTCAAGGCGCTCTCCGAGAAACTTATAAATTCGCTTTTTGATGAAGCGATGATACAACTTGACAGAGTCAATCTGCCTGCACAGAAAAAACTCCTGCTCAGGGAGTATGCCGGCAGCCTTTTGAACAGAGTCCTTTAATAAGTCCTCAATTACTATGCCTTACAGAAGATTACCCAACACCGACAAAGCCCGGATCCGTTCTCTGGAAACAGCTATTGCAAAGATCCGTAACAGTGATTATTATGCCCCCGTACTCTCGCCGGAACTTCTTTCAAAGGCCGAGAAGAAACTGGCACGTTTCAGGGAGGCTGTTGACAGATATATAAAGACGCTCGATGACCAGGTGAGTTATTCCAAGTCAGAGGCATACCAGAATAAACTCAAGAACGCCAAGATGTACGTGTCGCATTTCCTTACGGTTTTCAATATGTGCGTAAAACGCGGTGAGATGAAGGCTGCTGACAGGAAATACTATTCAATCCCGGAGACATCGGGCGAACTGCCGGATATGTCCAGCGACATTGCGGTAATCCGTTGCTGCGAGAATACTATAAGAGGTGAGAAGAACAGGACCGACAAGGGTGGCATACCTATTTATAATCCTACCATAGCCAAGGTGGCCGTCCATTATGAACTGTTCAAGGAGCTCTATGACAAGCAGTGTGAACTGCGTCAACTCACAGACGAGGCCCTGATGGTGGTTTCACTCATGCGTCCGCAGATGGATGAGGTGATACTTGACGTATGGAACTCTGTGGAGAATTATTTCTCAGACCTGACCGGTGAGAAGAAACTCAAGACCTGCCGCGAATACGGCCTGATTTACTATTACCGCACAAGTGAGAAAACTGATTGACACTCACTGTCATGTATATGACGAGGCATTCCGTGAGGACTTGCCTCTGGTTATTGAAAGAGCGGTTCAGGCTGGTTTGGAATACCTGCTTCTGCCTAATATAAACCCCGATACTTTAGCTGACCTGCTCCGGGTGTGTGATACATGGCCCGAATTGTGCCGTCCCATGATCGGATTGCATCCTGAGGATCTGGCGGATGATTTTCATGGTCAGTTGGATGGGCTCAAGGCTATTCTTGATGATGACCGAAAACCCCAGGGACGGCACCGTTTTATCGGAATAGGTGAGACAGGACTGGACCTGTATTGGGACAAGAGCCGGCTGGATGACCAGATAGAATCATTCAGGATTCAGACAGAGTGGGCTCTCAGGTATGACCTTCCCCTGATCATACACTCCCGGGATGCTTTCAGCCAGCTTTACAGCGTGTTGTCGGACTACAGGAGCTGCGGACTGAGAGGTATATTCCACTGCTTCTCGGGCAGTTCCGATGAGGCTCGGGCCCTGTTGGAGTTTGAGGGATTCATGTTCGGAATAGGCGGTGTGCTTACCTATAAGAAATCTCTCCTGCCATCGGTCCTGCCCGGCATTCCTTTGGACAGGGTGGTGCTGGAGACTGACTGTCCGTATCTTTCGCCGGTGCCTTTCCGCGGTAAGAGAAACGAGCCCTCATACATCGTAAATACCGCCGCCGTAATGGCTCAGACGTACGGAATCAGTGCAGATGAACTGACACAGGTCACATCGGACAATGCCTGCCGTCTGTTCGGTCTTTGACAGGTCCGGTACAATAACCGCGCATTTAATCCGTTTATTCTATGTCGCCTCAATAAAGATGCGGCATTTTTTCAATGAGGAAATTCAGGGAATTCAAAAGAATCAGGACGGTACTTATAGTGGTTGCCATCATCATAGCGCTGTTGTCACTGTTTGTGTCGCAGTCTCTGGTAAAGGACCTGTCGCGTGAGGAACATTCCAAGATGGAGGTATTTGCCCAGGCATACCGGTCATTGAGTGATGCTGATGAGGATACGGACCTGAGTCTTGTGCTTGCGGTGATGTCGGGCAACAAGACCATTCCGGTGATTGTGGTTGATGAGACAGGCGATGTAAAGAGTTTCCTGAATATAGAGATAAGGAAAGCCGATACTCTGTCATATCTGAACAGTTGCGTGGAGCATATGCGCAGTCTGGGTAATTCCATAAAGATTTATTACGACGAATCCGATACGGAGCATTATAACGAGGTGTGCTTTGACGAGTCAATTCTGTTGAACCGCCTCACCGTCTATCCTTACATACAGATGGGAGTGGTGATGCTGTTTGTGCTGATTGCCATTTTTGCGCTGCTCAGTTTCAAGAAGACGGAGCAGAACCGCGTGTGGGTGGGTCTTTCAAAAGAAACTGCGCATCAGTTGGGAACACCCATATCGTCACTCATGGCATGGACTGAATTGCTTAAGGATAAGTATGACGATGAACTGATAGGTGAAATGGAGAAGGACGTAAACCGCCTTCAGATGGTGGCCGAACGTTTCTCCAAGATAGGCTCCATGCCCGAACCTGTCCAGGCCGATATGGTTGGCGTGCTTGACGGCGTGATAGACTATGTGGAGCACCGCTCTCCGGCAACAGTCAGGTTTATACGTAAATTCCCCAATCCTCCTGTCAATGCCAAGGTGAACGCATCGTTGTTCGGATGGGTCATAGAGAATATCTGCAAGAATGCTGTAGACGCCATGAACGGCAAGGGAAAACTTACCATCAAACTTAAGGAAGACAGGAATTATGTGACGATTGATGTCACCGATACCGGTAAGGGCATAGCCAAGAATTCCTGGCGTAGCGTATTCGATCCCGGCTACACCACCAAGGAGCGCGGATGGGGTCTGGGCCTGTCGCTTGCCAAACGTATTGTCACCGAGTATCATAAGGGAAAGATATATGTGGCTCACTCTGAGCTTGGCAAAGGCACCACCTTCCGCATAGAGCTTCCGAGATAAAAAAAATCTTAATCCTTTTACTTTGAAAAAATAATATCGTATCTTTGTGCCCCGAAAAAATTGTTTGATGGGAAGACTGGATAAATATAACGTTGACCTGAAGGGGCTTACCGAAGCTAATTCGGCCTACAGTTGGACCGTTGACCAGGAGTTCTTCAGTATCGTGGAGGGCGAGGAGGTTCAGCGCGGCAAGGTAAACGTAGACCTTAAGGTTACCAAGGCATCCGGTGTATATCATCTCAATTTTTCAGTCAACGGAACAGTCATAGTAACATGTGACCGTTGTCTGGACGATATGTCACTCGATATCGAGAACTCAGGTGAACTTAAGGTTAAGTTGGGCCCTGATTTTGCCGATGACGGTGATATAGTTGTGGTTCCCGAGGATAAGGGTATCGTGAATGTGGCATGGTACATCTATGAATTCATAGCTCTGGCCATACCTATCAAGCACACCCACGCTCCCGGTAAGTGCAACAAGGGAATGATGGAAAAACTCGATGAGCACAACGCAGAGGAAGGCGGTGATGAGAATGATGTGGATACCGGCGCTACCGATCCCCGTTGGGATGCTCTGAACAGCTTGATGGAACAAGATAACGAATAAAACAACAATAATAAAAACAAAACAAAATGGCACATCCTAAAAGAAGGCAGTCCAAGACAAGAACTGCGAAAAGAAGGACTCACGATAAGGCAGTAGCACCTACACTTGCAATCTGCCCTAACTGCGGAGCATGGCACGTCTATCACACAGTATGCGGTGAGTGCGGTTATTACAGAGGCAAGTTGGCAGTAGTCAAGGAAGCAGCCGCTGAGTAAACCAAAAATCGAAAAACGCATCCCTCCATAGATGCGTTTTTTTTGACCCTTACCAAAACCTGGATTCTTATGCACAAGGCCGGATTCGTAAACATAGTGGGTAACCCCAACGTAGGCAAGTCAACCCTGATGAACCTGCTGGTGGGCGAGCACATATCCATTGCCACCTTCAAGGCGCAGACCACGCGTCACAGGATAATGGGTATTGTCAATACCGAGGAGTCACAGATAGTCTTCTCGGACACCCCCGGTGTGCTCAAACCCAACTATAAGCTGCAGGAGTCGATGCTGGCATTCTCGGAATCGGCTCTGGTAGATGCCGATGTGCTGCTCTACATGACCGATGTGGTTGAGAAGGCCGATAAGAACGCCGAATTCCTGGAGAAAGTGGCCAAGATGAAGGTGCCGGTGCTGGTCATCATCAACAAGATAGACCTGACCGATGAGGAGAATCTGGTGAGACTGGTGGAGTCATGGCATGAAAAACTACCCAATGCGGAGATCATACCCATATCGGCCGCCACGGCATTCGGCGTAAAGACTGTGCTCAAGCGCGTGAATGAACTTATACCCGAGTGTCCTCCCTATTTTGAAAAGGATCAGCTGACCGATAAGCCCGCCCGTTTCTTTGTTTCCGAGATAGTCCGTGAGAAGATACTCCTTCATTATGACAAGGAGATACCGTACTCGGTCGAAGTGGTAGTGGAGCAGTTCCGCGAGAACCATTCACGTATAGTGATCAACGCTGTCATCTATGTGGAGCGGGAATCACAGAAGGGTATTCTGATAGGGCATGAGGGTCAGGCTCTGAAGCGTGTGGCCATTGAGGCACGTAAGGATCTTGAGAAATTCTTCGGCAAGAAGATTTTCATGGAGCTGTTCGTCAAGGTTGACAAGGACTGGCGCAGCTCCGACCGCGAACTCCGCAACTTTGGTTACGGACAGGATTAATCACATAATCTCACAACCTTAAAATGAGCAACCTGGTAGCGATAGTAGGCCGCCCGAATGTGGGTAAATCTACTCTTTTCAACCGTCTTACACAGACCCGTCAGGCCATTGTGGATGACGTGGCAGGTACCACGCGTGACCGCCAGTACGGCAAGTGCGAGTGGGGTAACCGTGTGTTCTCACTGGTTGATACCGGCGGTTGGGTAGTCAACTCGGACGATGTGTTTGAGGAGGAGATCCGCAAGCAGGTGAAAATTGCCATTGACGAGGCTGACCTGATACTGTTCCTGGTGGATATCAAGAACGGTGTAACTGACCTGGATGATGAGGTGGCAGGTATCCTGCGCCGTTCCAAGACTCCGGTCATACTGGTTACCAACAAGATGGACACCTTTGACCTGCAGTATGCGGCAGCCGAGTTCTATCGTCTGGGACTGGGTGACCCCGTAAGCATATCGGCCGCAAACGGTAGCGGTACAGGTGAGCTTCTGGATCTGGTTGTAAGCAAGCTGCCCGCCGAGGCCGATGCCGAGACTGATGAGAATATCCCCCGTTTTGCAGTTGTGGGCCGTCCTAATGTGGGCAAGAGTTCAATAGTAAACGCGTTCATAGGTGAGGACCGTAACATCGTGACCGATATTGCAGGTACCACCCGTGACTCGGTTTACACCCGTTATACCAAGTTCGGATTTGATTTCTATCTGGTTGATACTGCAGGTATCCGCAAGAAGAGCAAGGTTGAGGAGGATCTGGAGTTCTACTCCGTGATGCGCTCCATCCGTGCAATCGAGAACAGCGATGTCTGCGTGCTCATGCTTGATGCCACCCGCGGCATCGAGAGCCAGGATATGAATATTGTATCGCTCATCGTCAAGAACCAGAAGGGTCTTGTGGTGGTGGTCAACAAGTGGGACCTTATTGAGGACCGCTCGGCCAAGGTGATGCAGAACTATGAGGATGCCATCCGCTCACGTCTGGCCCCGTTCGTGGATTTCCCGATCGTGTTTACATCGGCCATAGAGAAACAGCGCATACTCAAGGTGCTGGAATGTGCCAAGGATGTTTACAAGCATAAGACCAACCATGTATCCACCGGCAAGCTGAATGCCGAGATGCTGCCCCTGATTGAGGCCTATCCGCCTCCATCGACCAAGGGCAAGTACATCAAGATAAAGTACTGCACACAGCTGCAGGGACCGCAGATTCCTACATTCATCTTCTTTGCGAACCTGCCGCAGTATGTAAAGGATCCCTACAAGCGTTTCCTTGAGAACAAGATACGTGAGAAATGGGATTTCAGCGGTACTCCGATTAACATCTTTATCCGCCAGAAATAAGAAAAGTGAGGTCAGAGCCTCACTTTTCTTGTTATGTTTCCGCACTTGACTATCCAGATGCCGTGTCCCGGGAGGAATATCTGCTGGACAGGTGCCGTGGCTGTTGTTTCTGATACCGGCTTTCCGGAGATGTCATAAACCAGGATTCTGCTTCCGGTTGGAGCACTGACTTTCAGATTTCCGTCACTTACGTCTATCGATATCTCCTGCCTGGGCGTATTGACGATCTCTGTGGGGAGGTCATATTTGACGGTGAATGACACCTGATTATGCTTCCTGGTTATGTTGTAGATAGAGTATAACGGGAAAGAGGTGCCGGCTTTGAGCTCAGGTGTTCCCTTGGTGGTTATGCTGTCAATGACATGTGTTACCCCCAGACTGTCCACCCATTGATAGGGATACAGGTCACCGGCATTGGAAAGCGGTTCGTAATTATTGTCTGCAGGCAGTAGATGGTAACCTTTGGCGAGGCCGGCGTTGAGTTTGTTGGATTGCCATGAGCTTCGCTTGTAATCAACAGCTGTTACCAACAGTCCGCGGGCCCTATGGTGGCTGTACCAACCGGTCTTGTTATGATTTTCAATTATCAGGAACTGGTTGTCGTCAGCTGTACTGAGGCGATAAGCGGTATGAATTCCGGATTCAGGATGGGGTTCCTGGCTTATGTCGTTGAGTGTCAGTGTTCCCGGACCGGTAATCTCCTCCAGTTCCAGCCATCCCAGTGAATATTTTTCAAAGGCAGTGTATCCCACCGGGGCGAAACCGCTCTCTTCATAGCATCCCATATCCATCACACTCCAGTATCCCATGGGCGAGTAAGTGTCATTTTGACTGTCAGCGGTGTTATAGTAATCAGGAAGGCCCAACGTGTGGGAGAATTCATGGCAGAACGTGCCTATACCGTCATAAATGGAATCGGTATCCATGTATAATTCCTGTGAGCAGGCATATTTGACCTGTCTGATACCTTTTCCGTATATGAGAGCATCGGTTCTATTATTGAAATAGAACAGGTTTGCGTGAGGCCATATGTAATTGGGATCATTATCGCCAGAGTTCTCTCCTTTTCCGGCGTATATGATGGAGATCTGGTCAATCACTCCGTTACGGGCATACCCTGAAATGTTGGTCAGATTTCCGGTGATTATGGAGTCAAGAACCTCTTTTATCAGGTTATACATCTTGTCGTCGTATCCGTATTCGTTGTTACGGCCGTAATATGCGAATCCTTTGGAAAGGGTTATGGGGCCGATGATTTCGAATGTGGGCTTGAACTTACCGTAGGACTGGTCAAAGAAGTAGTCCGATACGCTTCCGTTGGCAGGGTGGAAGACATAATCTTTGTATCTTATCCGGGCGGTATCGGGGTAGCCGTGTTCGTTGAATAACCTTTCAAAATGCCTTCTGAGAACAGCAGTATCCTTTTCAAAGAAATGAAGGTCCTGGAATTCAACAAGAACCAGAGGGTATTCAATCTCTCCTGTCCTGGGTATGTCTGAAACGGAGTATTCACCGGGGGCAGCAGGCACACGGTTGAATAAATAGTCCGGCTGCCGGGTCCAGAGGGCGGGATTGTCACGATCGGTAGGCATCAAGTATTCCGGAATATGAATACCCGGTCTGGGTCTTATAGGGACGGCATAAGCCGATACGCAAAGCATATAACAGGTCAGAAAAGCTGTTATATGTCTCAGGTATTTATGTTTCATTTCTGGAAGTTTTTCTTTTTGAGCTCGAAACTCTGACTCAGATATTTTTCTCTTACTACAGGGTTGACTGCAAGTTCCTCAGGTGTTCCCTGGAACAGTATGCGTCCCTCAAAGAGAAGGTATGCGCGGTCTGTGATACTCAGAGTCTCGTGCACGTTGTGGTCAGTGATCAGAATACCGATGTTGCGGTCCTTGAGTTTCCATACAATCTGCTGGATATCCTCAACGGCTATGGGGTCAACGCCTGCAAACGGCTCGTCCAGCATGATGAATTTGGGCTCGATGGCCAGGCATCGGGCAATCTCGGTACGGCGGCGCTCACCACCTGAAAGGCGGTCGCCCAGATTCTTGCGTACCTTCTGCAGACGGAACTCGCTGATAAGGCTCTCCAGCTTTTCACGCTGGTAGTCAAGCGGTCTTCCGGTCAGTTCCAGGACTGATGCGATATTGTCCTCGACACTCATCTTGCGGAATACGCTGGCCTCCTGTGCCAGGTAGCCTACACCTGCGCGGGCACGCTTGTATACGGGGAAATCGGTTATGTCCTGATCATCAAGATATATATGACCCTCATTGGGGGTAATAAGACCTGTGGTCATGTAGAAGGAGGTGGTCTTGCCAGCTCCGTTAGGTCCAAGCAGACCTACAATCTCTCCCTGCTTGACATCGAACGACACGTGATTGACCACGGTTCGTTTGCCGTAGCGTTTGACCAGATTATCAGTCCTCAGGACCATCTTGTGCTCAGTTGATTCTTCCATAGCAGTTGCAAAGATAAAAAAAACTAATTATTTCTCTATTTGTGAGATTTGCAGTAATTTTGCACCCTAATAAAAATTAGCAAGTTATAGCATAATTATAAATACAGAATGAACGTAAAGTTTGAGAATGTAAGCAAGGTACAGGGCCTGCTTACCGTCAGCATGGACAAAGCTGATTATCAGGAGAATGTAGACAAGGCACTTAAGGATGCCAGAAAGAAAGTTCAGATGCCGGGTTTCCGTCCGGGTATGGTTCCCATGAGCCTTGTACAGAAGATGTACGGAAAATCTATCAAAGCCGATGAAATCAACAAGCTCCTTCAGGAGAAGGTGTTCGGTTACATCAAGGATAACAAGATCGATATGCTGGGCGAGCCGCTTCCCAATGAGGAGAAGGAGGCCGGAATGAGCCTGGATGATGACAACCAGACATTCTACTTTGACATAGCTCTTGCTCCCAAGTTCGATGCTCAGATCGGTAAGGACGATGCCATTACCTATTACGAGATTAAGGTGACCCCCGAGATGGTAGACGGTCAGGTTAAGGCTTACACTCAGCAGAACGGTCATTACGAGCAGGTTGACGCTTATCAGGACAAGGACGTTGTAAAGGGTCAGCTCGTTGAGCTGAACGCCGACGGTACAGCCAAGGAGGGCGGTATCGTAGTAGAGGGTGCAACCCTTATGCCCGAGTACATCAAGGCTGCCGCTCAGAAGAAGCTTTTTGCCAAGGCCAAGAAGGGTGACGTTATCAAGTTCAACCCCTCAAAGGCTTATGAGGGCAACGCTATAGAGATCTCTTCACTCCTGAACAAGAAGAAGGAGGAGGTAGAGGGTCTCACCGCCGATTTCTCACTCACCATCCAGGATATCACCCGTTTCGTTGAGAGCGAGCTGAACCAGGAGGTGTTTGACCGTGTATTCGGTAAGGACGTCGTTAAGGACGAGGCCGGTTTCCGTGCCAAGGTTGAGGAGTCTCTGGCTCAGAGCTTCGTACCCGACAGCGACTACAAGTTCCTGCTTGACGTACGCGCTTACCTGATGGAGAAGGTTGGTAAGCAGGAGTATGCCGAGGATCTGCTCAAGCGTATCATGAAGGCTAACAAGCCCGACGCTCAGGATGATGAGGCTACATTCCAGCGCAGCCTTGAGGAGCTCACATGGCACCTCATCCAGGAGAAGCTGGTAGAAAAGTACTCAATCAAGGTTGAGGATGCCGATATCAAGGCAATGGCCCGCGAGGCAACACGCGCCCAGTTCGCTCAGTACGGCATGATGAATATCCCCGATGAGCTGCTCGACAACTACTCAAAGGAGATGCTCAAGAAGCGTGAGACCGTTGACGGTCTTGTAAACCGCGCCATTGAGTCAAAGCTGACCGCAGCCCTCAAGAAGGATGTTAAGCTCAAGAGCAAGAAGGTTACCGTTGACGAGTTCAACAAGCTTTTTGAGCCCGCAGCCGAGGCTGCTCCCAAAGCAAAGAAAACCACAAAGAAATAAAACCCAAGAGCTATGGACGATTTCCGTAAATTCGCTGTCCGCCATCTCGGAATGAACAGCCAGACATTGGATGATGTCATCAAGGCAGAGTCCCAGTATCTGAACCCCTATATCCTTGAGGAGCGTCAGTTGAACGTTACCCAGATGGACGTGTTCTCACGTCTCATGATGGACCGCATCATATTCCTGGGTACGGAAATCAGCGACTATACAGCCAACACCATTCAGGCTCAGTTGCTCTATCTCGACTCTGTGGATTCAACAAAAGAGATCTCGATTTATCTGAATTCCCCCGGCGGCAGTGTAACCGCCGGACTGGGAATTTATGATACAATGCAGTTCATCTCAAGCCCCGTTGCCACCATCTGCACAGGCATGGCTGCCAGCATGGCCGCCGTACTGCTTGTAGCCGGTCAGGAGGGCAAACGCTCGGCTCTGCCTCACAGCCGCGTTATGATACATCAGCCTCTGGGCGGTGTTCAGGGTCAGGCAAGTGACATTGAGATTACTGCCCGCGAGATCCAGAAGATGAAGAAAGAACTTTACACAATCATATCAGAACATTCACACACTCCGTTTGACAAGGTGTGGGCTGACAGTGACCGTGACTACTGGATGTCGGCTCAGGAGGCCAAGGAGTATGGTATGATTGATCAGGTTTTGGAGAAACGCAAATAACGGATAATGGCAGGTAAGAAGGGACAGTATTGCAGTTTCTGCGGACGTAGCGACAAGGAGGTGGGTTTTCTCATCACCGGTATTGACGGTTGTATCTGCAACGAGTGCGTTGAGCGCGCTGCGGAGATAGTACGTGATGCCAAGCAGAGTGGCGAGAAGCCTTCATTCACCATGGAATCCGTGCCCAAGCCAAAGGAGATCAAGAAGTTCCTTGATGACTATGTGATTGGTCAGGATGCCGCCAAGCGCTATCTTTCTGTTGCCGTTTACAACCATTACAAACGTATCACTCAGCCTGAGACCGATGATATTGACATAGAGAAGAGCAATATCATCCTGGTAGGCGCCACCGGAACCGGTAAGACACTGCTTGCCAAGACCATAGCACGCCTGCTCAAAGTTCCTTTTACGATAGTTGACGCAACGGTTCTGACTGAAGCCGGTTATGTGGGCGAGGATGTCGAGAGCATCCTGTCACGTCTGCTTCAGGTGGCCGATTATGATGTGGCCGCAGCAGAACGCGGAATTGTATTCATCGATGAAATTGACAAGATAGCCCGTAAGAGCGACAACCCCTCCATTACACGTGACGTGAGCGGAGAGGGTGTTCAGCAGGGCCTGCTCAAACTGCTTGAAGGTACAGTTGTCAACGTACCCCCTCAGGGAGGACGCAAACATCCCGAACAGAAGTTCATTCAGGTTGACACCAAGAACATCCTGTTCATTTGCGGAGGTGCCTTTGACGGTATAGAGCGCAAGATAGCAAACCGCCTGAACACCCAGGTGGTGGGATTCGACTCAGTGGAGCAGCGCAGCAAGGTTGACCTTAACAACCTCATGAAGTATGTTTCACCCCAGGATCTCAAGTCATTCGGACTCATCCCCGAAATCATAGGCCGTCTGCCGGTTGTAACCAGCCTTCAGCCGCTGGACCGTGAGGCTCTCAGAAACATTCTTACAGAACCCAAGAACTCAATAGTCCGCCAGTATGTGAAGATATTCAGTCTGGACGGAGTGGAACTTACATTCCAGCCCGAGGTTCTGGATTTCATCGTTGACAAGGCCATAGAGTTCAAGCTCGGAGCGCGTGGCCTGAGGTCTATTGTGGAGACCATTATGATCGATGCCATGTACGAGATACCGTCATCGTCAAAGAAGAGCTATACCGTGACTCTGGATTACGCAAAGAGCCAGCTTGATAAGGCCGATGGTGCCGTATTCGAGAAAGCCTGACGCGCAGCGGTCATTTTAAATTTATTTGAATTTTTTTTCGTCAAAAAGTTTGCAAGTATGAAATACTTGTACTTAACTTTGTTTTCTATCGCTATAGAAATTTGGATGAATATTTAATGTTTGTATGGCAAAGGATGTGAATCTGCAGGAAATACTGAAAGTTCATTTCGGATTCGATACTTTCAAGGGAGATCAGGAGGCTATCATCCGCAATCTGATGGCCGGCAAGGATACGTTCGTGCTTATGCCTACGGGTGGCGGAAAGTCTTTGTGCTATCAGCTCCCCGCCCTTGTTATGGACGGAACGGCTATTGTGATATCGCCGCTCATCGCCCTTATGAAGAACCAGGTGGATGCCATGCGTAACCTCAGCGAGGAGGACGGCATCGCACACTTCATCAACTCTTCACTCAACAAGACATCTATCGATCTTGTAAAGGCCGATATCCTGAGTGGCAAGACCAAGCTCCTCTATGTGGCTCCCGAGTCACTGACCAAAGAGGAGAATGTGGATTTCCTCAAGAAGGTAAAGATATCATTCTACGCCATCGATGAGGCACACTGTATTTCAGAGTGGGGTCATGATTTCCGCCCTGAGTACCGTAAGATCAGAGACATAGTTAAGGAGATAGGATTAGCTCCCATTATCGCATTGACAGCAACAGCTACAAATAAGGTTCGTGATGACATCAAGAAGAATCTGGGCATTCAGGATGCCAAGGATTTCAAGTCATCATTCAACCGCCCCAACCTCTACTATGAGGTAAGACCCAAGACCAAGAACGTCGACAAGGACATCATAAAGTTCATCAAGTCAAACCCCGGCAAGTCAGGTATCATCTACTGCCTCTCCCGCAAGAAGGTTGAGGAGCTGGCTGAGATACTTCAGGCCAATGACATATCGGCCATGGCTTATCACGCCGGCATGGAGGCAGCCGCACGCAGCAAGACGCAGGACGCCTTCATCATGGAGAAGATTGATGTAATTGTGGCAACCATCGCGTTCGGAATGGGTATTGACAAGCCCGATGTACGTTACGTAATCCATTACGACATCCCCAAGAGCCTTGAAGGCTACTATCAGGAGACAGGCCGTGCGGGACGTGACGGCGGTGAGGGCCAGTGCATAGCATTCTACAACAGCAAGGATGTCCAGAAACTTGAAAAGTTCCTTGAGGGCAAACCGCTGGCAGAGCAGGATATAGGCCGTCAGCTGCTGGCTGAGACCACCGCCTACTGCGAGTCATCAGTATGCCGCCGCAAGCTGCTGCTCCACTATTTCGGTGAGAACTATGAGGAGGACAACTGCGGAAACTGCGACAACTGCCTGAATCCCAAGAAACAGGTTGAGGCACAGCAGCTGCTCGAGACAGTTCTGGAGTGCATACTGGCAGTTAAGGAAAACTTTAAGGCTGATTATATCATCGATATGCTCCTGGGTAAGGAGACATCCGAGATCACAGACCATATGCATGATGACCTGGAGGTGTTCGGCTCAGGTTCCGATGAGGAGGAGAAGACCTGGAACGCCGTTATCCGTCAGGCTCTGATTGCCGGCTATATACGCAAGGACGTTGAGAACTACGGCCTGCTCAAGATAACCGAAGAGGGACGTGACTTCCTCAAGAACCCCAAGTCATTCATGATCGTTGAGGACAAGGAGTTTGAGGATGATGAGACCGAGGGCCCGATGCGCGGTGGCGGCTCATTCGCCGTTGACCCTGAGCTCTATTCAATGCTCAAGGACCTGCGCAAGAAACTCTCCAAGCATCTGCAGCTTCCGCCGTACGTAATCTTCCAGGATCCTTCACTGGAGGCAATGGCCACCACATATCCTGTAACCATTGACGAGCTCCAGAACATTCCGGGCGTAGGTGCAGGCAAGGCTAAGCGTTACGGCCAGGAGTTCATCGACCTCATCAAGCGTCATGTAGAGGAGAATGAGATTGAGCGTCCCGAGGATCTTCGCGTACGTACCGTAGCCAACAAATCCAAGCTCAAGGTAAGCATAATCCAGAGCATTGACATGAAGGTTGCTCTTGACGACATAGCCATAAGCAAGGGTATTGACTTTGACGAGCTCCTTACAGAGATTGAGGCCATCGTCAATTCCGGTACCAAGCTTGACATTGACTACTTCATAGAGAGCGTGATGGATGATGACCGTGCCGAGGATATCTATGAATATTTCCGTGAGTCAGAGAGTGATTCGATAGATGATGCGATTGACGAACTTGGTGATGACTACAGCGAGGAGGAGATCCGCCTGGTACGAATCAAGTTCATTTCAGAAATGGGTAACTAAACAACAAAATATTATGTCATTTTTAGAAGATAGAGTTGCAATGGAAGGACTAACGTTTGACGATGTCCTGCTTATTCCCGCTTATTCAGAGGTTCTGCCGCGTGACATCAATCTTACTTCAAGATTCTCACGCAACATCACCCTCAACATCCCGTTTGTGACAGCAGCTATGGATACCGTAACTGAGTCACGCATGGCTATCGCCATCGCCCGCGAGGGTGGTATCGGTGTTATCCACAAGAATATGCCTATAGCAGAACAGGCCCGTCAGGTGGCAATCGTCAAGCGTGCTGAGAACGGAATGATATATGACCCCGTGACCATTCTCCGTTCAAATACAATCAAGGATGCTCTTGCACTGATGTCAGAGTATCACATCGGCGGTATACCCGTAGTTGAAGAGGACGGCACACTGTGCGGTATCGTTACCAACCGTGACCTGCGTTTCCAGCGTAATTATGACGTCAAGATCGAGGATGTCATGACCAAGGAGAACCTGGTTACCACACACCAGCAGGTTGACATGGAGGCTGCTTCACAGATCCTCCAGGAGAACAAGATCGAGAAACTGCCGGTTGTTGACAACAACGGTAAACTGGTAGGACTTATCACATACAAGGATATCACCAAGGCCAAGGACAAACCCATGGCATGCAAGGACAGCAAGGGCCGTCTGCGCGTAGCCGCAGGTGTAGGCGTTACAGCCGATACACTGGACCGTATGTCAGCCCTGGTTGAGGCCGGTGCCGATGCAATCGTAATCGATACCGCCCACGGTCACACCAAGAGCGTTATTGCAAAGCTCAAGGAGGCCAAGGCAAGCTTCAAGAACATAGATATCGTTGTAGGTAACATTGCAACCGGTGCTGCCGCCAAGATGCTTGTTGAGGCAGGTGCCGATGCAGTTAAGGTCGGTATGGGTCCCGGTTCAATCTGCACCACCCGTATCATTGCCGGTATCGGCGTACCTCAGGTTTCAGCCGTTTATGACGTTTACTCAGCCATCAAGGGCTCAGGTGTTCCAATCATTGCTGACGGCGGTCTGCGCTACTCAGGTGATGTTGTCAAGGCTCTTGCAGCCGGTGGTGACAGCGTAATGTTCGGATCACTCGTAGCCGGTACTGAGGAGTCACCCGGTGAGACCATCATCTTTAACGGACGTAAGTTCAAATCATATCGTGGCATGGGTTCTCTGGAGGCTATGGAGAACGGTTCAAAGGACCGCTACTTCCAGGCCGATACCAAGGATGCCCGCAAACTGGTTCCCGAGGGAATCGCAGCCCGCGTTCCTTACAAGGGAACTCTTTACGAGGTTGTTTATCAGCTTGCAGGCGGTCTGCGCTCAGGAATGGGCTATTGCGGCGCTCCCAATATCGACAAGCTGCATGAAGCCAAGTTCGTACGCATAACCAACGCCGGCATGAACGAGAGCCACCCGCATGATGTAGCAATCACAAGCGAGGCTCCCAACTACAGCCGCCACGAATAACCTAGACCAAAGCTTATGAGACGTATCCTTTTATGCATTGTTTCCGTCTTGCTGTGCATGCCGTTGTCTGCGCAGGATAATCCTGTTGTGATGACGGTAGGTGGATATGATGTAACACAGTCGGAGTTTGAGTATTTTTTCTGGAAGAACAATCCTGATTCAGTTGTTTCAAAGAAGGTCATCAATCAGTATGCTGACATGTATCTTAATTACAAACTTAAGGTTCTGGCAGCGATTGATGAGGGTCTGGATCAGACTGAATCATTCCTGAGCGAATACCAGATGTGCCGTGAGATGCAGGCGGAGGACTATATCATGGACAAGGATTTTCTGGATATGGTGGCCAGAAGCACTTTTGAGGAGTCACAGGCTCAGGTAGGTGACCTGGGACTGGCTCATCTCTTTGTCATGTCGTCATCTCCCGATGAAAATGCAGGAGAGACCTTAGAGGACAGCTATAAACTGATGCAGTCCATATATGCCAGACTCAAGGCCGGTGAGTCTTTCCAGTCTCTGGCCCGTCAGTATTCCACTGATGACCTGGCTGAGAATGGAGGTGAGGCAGGTTGGGTATCCAGAAACCAGCTTCCTGATGAGATAACTGAGATAGTATTCTCACTCAAGGACAACGAGTTCAGTAAGCCGTTCGTTTCAGATGGTATCTGCTTCATAGTCATGGTTGACGGACACCGTCAGCTGGGTTCCTATGAGGAGAATAAGCATGACATATACAATTGGCTTGTTGAGTCTGGCGCCTATGATGAGGCAAAACGCCGCAAAGCCAATGAGTATGCTGAAAACCTTGGATGGACCGAGCGTGATGATGAGGCTGTAGCCCGTCTGGACAGTCTGCTTGATGAGGTGGAGCCTGAGTTCGGAAATCTGGCCAGAGAGTATCATGACGGACTGCTTGTGTTTGATATAAGCAACCGTGAAATATGGGAGAGGGTTTCAAACCACCCGGAAGAGCTGGAGAGCTATTACCAGTCCCATATCAAACAGTTCAAGTTTGACAAGCCCTGTTTCAGAGGCATGGTGCTGTTCTGCCGCAGTGAGAATGATTACAACTATATCAAACCGATTCTGGAGAGGACCGATCGGAGTGAATGGGTAGATTCAATTCTTGCATATAACGGTACTGATGTAAAGATCCGTGTCTTGAGAGGTGATCTTGAAACAGGTCTTTTCCATCAGGGACAGAATGAATATGTTGACAAGATAGTATTCGGCAACGGAGATTTTAAGCCGATGGCAGGTTATCCCTACGTCAATGTAGTAGGAAAAGTTGTCAAGAAGCCCGAACAGATCATGGATGTTGCCGGTGATGTCGCTGACCAGTATCAGAAATATCTTGAAAACGAGTGGCTCAAGCGCCTCAAGAGCAAATACAAATACAAAATCAACAAGAAGGCTCTCAAAAAGGTCTGCCAGGTTAAATGATGAAAACACAGCTGTCACGTAAGAGTTTATACGCAGGATTGTTCGCTCTCCTGTCCATCTCATTGCTTGTTTCCTGCAAATGGAACAAGAGCGTGACCGAATACGTTTACGGCAAGACCCCGATAGTTGAGATAGGTACCGATGTCCTTTACGAGGAGGATATCAAACAGGTGCTTCCGCTGGGTCTGTCGGATGCTGACAGTACGCTGTTTGCCCAGCAGTTCATCAAGAACTGGGCGCAGGATGTGCTTTTCTATCAGAATGCAATCCGTAACATTCCCGATACCAAGGATATCGACCGTCTGGTTGAGAACTACCGCCGCTCACTCATTGAACATGAGTACCAGCGTCGTCTTATCGAACAGAAGTTCTCATCGGAAATATCGGATGAAGACATAGAGCAGTTCTACAATGATAACGAACGCCTGTTCGTACTGGATGAATCGCTGCTCAAGGGATTGTTCCTTAAGATATCCAACAAATCACATGACCTGTCCGATATAAGAAAACTCTACACTCTGCAGGATGACGAGTCCTTTGAGGAGATTGAGAAATACAGTATCCGCAATGCCGCACGCTGCGAGTTCTTCTATGACAACTGGCGTACGGTAGCTGAGATTGAGGTGCTGCTTCCGGCGTTGGATAAACCGCTTGAAGCCCAGCTTAAGAACGGAGGCGGTTTTGAGTTCAAGGATGAAGAGTACATATACCTGCTCAATGTGAGTGAGTATGCACCCAAAGGCGGTATCGAACCTCTGGATCATGCACGTTCACGAATCCGCGGACTGCTCATTAACAGCAACGAGGTGTCATATATGAGAAAGATCAAGGAGGATCTGTATGACGCAGCCATTGAAAAGAACAGAATCATTTTCCATCAATAGAAGATACAAATGAAGAAAAACATATTCATGATTGTCTGCCTGCTTTCGGCATGGTTCTTGGAGGCATCGGCCCAGAACAACGTCATTGACGAGATTGTATGGGTTGTGGGTGATGAGGCAATCTATAAGTCAGAAGTGGAGGAAGCCCGCAGAGAGGGTCTTAAGCACGGTACACAGTGGGAGGGAGATCCCTATTGCGTGATACCGGAGCAGCTTGCAGTGAACAAACTGTTCCTGAATCAGGCCGAGCTTGACAGTATCTTTGTCACTGATGAAGATGTCGAGGCCCAGGTGGATTATGACATGAAGGACCTGATGAACGACTTCGGCTCGGAGGAGAAGATTGAGGAGTATTATGACGGAATGACCATAGAACAGATACGCAGACGTATTACTGAGACACGCCGTCAGGGATATGTGATCAATGAAGTCCGCAAGAAGATAATGTCCAAGGTTAAGGTGACGCCTGCTGAGGTTAGACGTTATGTCAAGGATATGCCTGCCGATGAGATTCCTTCCATCCCGACTCAGTTCGAGGTTCAGATACTGACCCAGGAGCCGGTCATCCCCCAGGAGGAGATAGATGCAGTTAAGGCTGAACTCCGCAACTATATCGACAGGGCACAGTCCGGTGAGATCTCTTTCTCAACTCTGGCACGTCTCTATTCTGAAGATCCGGGTTCGGCACGTAACGGCGGTGACCTGGGTTTCTTTGGCCGTGGTGAGATGGTTTCAGAGTTCTCGACCGTGGCATTCAACATGACTGACCCCAACAAGATATCCAAGATAGTTGAGACGGAGTACGGATACCATATCATTCAGTTCGTGGAGAGACTGGGTGACCGTGTAAGAGTACGTCATATCCTGCGCAAGCCCCGCGTTCCTATGGAGAGCGTAAACAATTGTCTGGCACGTCTGGATACCATAGCCAACGATATCCGTACAGGCAATCATACTTTTGAGTTCTGTGTAGCCGCATATTCTCAGGATAAGGATACCCGTAACAACAATGGTCTGATGTCCCACAGTTCACAGCCCGGCGCTCCCGGAATATCCAAGTATACTCTTGATGAGCTTCCGCCTGATATTGCCAGAGTGGTAAACAGGATGCACGTGGGTGAGATTTCTGATCCGTTCCCCGTACAGCTTAACAACGGAAAGACCATCTGTGCCATCGTCAAACTTAAGAACAAGATAAACGGACATAAGGCAAATATCTCTGAAGACTATGAGATCCTGTTTGATATAGTAAGCAGTATCCGTCAGCAGGAGGCTCTTGAGAAATGGGTCCGTGAAAAACAGCGTACCACCTATGTCCGTATCAGCGAGGGTTGGAACGACTGTGACTTCATATATCCCGGATGGGGTAATTATTAAAGGGTAGCTATACCGCCATGTTCAGACTCAGGTATATTATGCTGGTGCTCATGCTGGGCAGCCTGACAGCTGTTGCTGCGCAGGAGGCTGAGACTTTGCCTGAGGTTGAACCGCAGCCTGAATCAGTCGATACCAACTGGGTCTATCTGCTCAATGCAGACCTGATCCGTTATGAGGAGTGGGTAAACCCTGACGCCCAACGTCTGATGGGTAATGTGGTTTTCCGTCACGACAGCATGTATATGTATTGTGACAGTGCCCTTTTCTATCAGGACCAGAACTCGTTTGAGGCTTATCACAACGTCAGGATGGAGCAGGGTGACACTCTGTTCCTTTACGGCGATTCCCTGTTTTATGACGGCAATACCAAACTGCTCAGGGTGAGGGATAACGTGCGTCTTGAGAACAAGACCATGATCCTGCTTACCGACAGTCTGAACTATGACCGCAATACCGGATTGGGATGGTTCTTTGACGGCGGTACGCTGCTGGATGAGGAGAGCACCCTGATATCGGAATACGGACAGTTCGATACAAATACAAAGATGGCTGTATTCATGGACGGCGTGTCAATGGAGAGTCCTGATTACACTCTGACATCGGACACACTCCATTACAATACTGACTCCCATATTGCCTTCCTTTACAGTCCTGCTACCATCGTCAATGAGGACAATGTGATCAACACAAGCCACGGACGTTTCAATACCGACACCAAGAGCGCTGTGCTGCTTGACCGTTCAGTGATTGAGCAGAATGGCGGTGAGAGCCGTATGACCGGTGACAGCATTATCTATGACAGCGATGCCGGGCAGATGGAGGGATTCGGCGATGTAATCATAAACAACTACAAGGATAAGGTCGATGCCCTGGGCGAGTATGTCTATTACAACAGCGAGAATGACTCGGCTGTCATTACCGGCAAGGCACTGCTCATAGAGTATTCCGCCGGTGACAGTATGTATGTCCATGCTGACACTTTCCGTCTGGTGACATTCTACAACGCCGCACATGACACTGTCGTGGAGCGTCAGATGCGCGGATTCAACAAGGTCCGTGCATACCGCATTGACATGCAGATGGTGGCTGATTCAATGCTTTTCACCACTAAGGACTCTTCCCTGACACTCTACAAGGATCCTATCCTGTGGAATGAGGACAGCCAGATACTGGGTGAGAAGATCATTTTCTACATGAACGACAGTACCATTGACTGGGCTCATGTGATAGGTCAGGCCCTGTTTGTCCAGATGATTGATACCGTACATTACAATCAGATAGCGGGCCGTGAGATAAAGGCCTTCTTCAAGGACAGTGAGATAGATTATGCCGATGTCAAGGGCAACGTCCAGGCGGTATTCTATCCGCTTGATGCTGACTCGGCCATGATAGGAATGAATACGACCGAGGGCTCCAGTCTGAGGACGTATTTCAAGATGCGTGCCGTTAATAAGATTGTAATGTTAGGCCACTCCAACGGAGTGATGTATCCCATGGAGAAACTTGACCGCAAAAAGATGTATCTCTCAAACTTCAACTGGTTTGACAGGATCAGACCCCGTGATCCGGAGGATGTATTCTATTGGCGAGGCAAGAGGGCCGATCAACAGCTTAAGACAAATAATTCCAATAAGGAGGTTCCCCTTCCTTCATTGGATAAAGGTAAAAGAAAAAGGAGATAGTTATGGGAATGTTCAATGTCAGGGAACCGCGCCGTTTTGAGCATAAGTACATTTATGTCGACGAGCGTAAGGAGAGGCTTGCCAAGATAGAGGAGAGGGCCAAGCGCGAACTCGGTATGCTTCCTGAGGAGGAGTTCAATCCCGAGAGCATACGCGGCAAGTTTGTTGAGAGCACCACTCATCTCAAACGCCGTAAGCAGAATGGCGGACCGTCGCTGAGCGTGCCCGTGGCCATTGTGCTTGCCGTACTTCTTACTATACTTCTTTTGAATATCCTGAACGGAAACATCTGATTTTGATATGGAGTGTAAGGTAAGAGTTCTTTCGCAGCAGGTAGCCAGCCAGATTGCAGCAGGTGAGGTGGTAAACCGTCCTGCATCTGTAGTCAAGGAGTTGGTTGAGAATGCTGTCGATGCAGGTGCTGACAGTATAAAGGTTATACTTTCTGATGCCGGCCGCACCTCCATTCAGGTCATCGACAACGGTTGCGGTATGAATCCCGAGGATGCCCGTACGGCATTCGAGCGTCATGCCACCTCCAAGATAAAGGAGTCTGATGACCTCTACTCTCTTACCACATTCGGATTCCGCGGTGAGGCCCTGCCCTCAATAGCAGCAGTGGCCGAGGTTCAGCTGCGCACCCGTACCGCTGACAGCGAGACAGGTACCGAGATAAGCATAAAGGCGTCCGAAATAGAGAACCAGGAGCCTTGCGTATGCCCCGTGGGCAGTTCTTTCACGGTACGCAACCTCTTCTATAACGTCCCGGCACGCCGTAAGTTCCTTAAGAGCAACCAGACCGAGTTCGGCCATATACTGACTGAGATGGAGCGCGTCTCAATTGCCCATCCTGAGGTGGCCTTTGAGCTGACCCATCAGGGTGAGCAGATACTGTCGCTTCCGGCATCGGCCGTAAAACAGAGAATAGTCAACCTGTTTGGCCGTAAGATGAATGAGGCTCTGCTGCCGGTCGAGGTTGAGACATCGGTCGTAAAGGTTAGCGGATTCTGCTCCAATCTGGATAGTGTCAAGGGTAAGGGCGCCAAGCAGTTCTTCTTTGTGAACGGCCGATTCATGCGCCATCCCTATTTCCATAAGGCTGTGCTCAGCGCTTACGAGGGTCTTGTGCCTGAGAGTGACCAGCCGTCATATTTCCTCTTCCTGGATGTTCCGCCTGAAACTATTGATGTGAACATCCATCCCACCAAGACTGAGATAAAGTTCCAGGACGAACAGGTAATATGGAAGATTCTGATGGCTGCAGTCAAGGAGTCTGTGGGCCGTTTCGAGGAGATGCCCACCATAGATTTCAATACCACTGACATGCCGGATATTCCCATCTATGACGCATCACGTCCCGTAACACCGCCTAAGGTAAACTTCAATCCTGATTTCAACCCGTTCTCATCAACCCGTGTGGAGACCGGTCAGTCCCGCACCAACAGGGAGAACTGGAGCAAGCTCTACGGTGATGCCATAGAGCGTAAGGTCAATGAGGGAGAGATTCCGTTCACACCTATGAGCGAGATGATGGCCAAGCCCGAGGAGGAGATACTCAAACCCTATCAGTTCGCAGACCGCTTCATACTGGTTCCCTCTGAACAGGGACTCATGATCATAGAGCAGCACCGTGCTCATATCAGAGTGCTTTATGACAGATTCATGGCCAACGCCAAGAGTCATGCCGCAGCATCACAGGGACTGCTGTTCCCCGAGATGTTCCAGCTGTCAGCCAATGACGCAGTGGTGTTTGAGGAACTCAAACCCCGGTTTGCAGCACTTGGATTTGATTTGTCAGACATGGGACGAGGCGCAATAGCAGTTCAGGGTGTTCCGTCAGGAATGGAGGGACAGGATTATGAGCGTCTCATTACCGATATGATTGCCGATATCCGCATCAACCCCACTCATGAGGAGGACCGTCAGCTGGAGAGCCTGGCACTGGCTATGGCAAACAAAGCCGCCATTCCAGCCGGACGTCGTCTCTCAGAGAATGAGATGCAGGAACTGGTGCGCTCACTTAAGGCATGCAGTATGCCTTCACGCACGCCTGATGCCAAGACCGTCTATATCGTCAGGTCCGTTCAGGAAATATCTAGATTGCTTGATTAAACGCCGTGGTGCGTTTTCTTCTTCCACAGACCGTACACCTCACTTACATTACCTGCGGTAATAAAGCCGTGGATGTCATTCTTCTTCATGAAGTTCATCAGGCTTGAGAACTCATCCTGTGTAAGCAGAGCCTGAATCTCAGTCTGCTCTTTTCCGCTGTAGCCGCCAACTACCTTGTAGAGACTACAGCCGCGGTCCAGATCCTTTATTATGTACTGGCGTATGACTTCGTGGTCATCGGATATGATGCAAACCCTCTTGCGTTTGTTGATGCTTGCGGTAAAGTAATCAACGACAATGCCGTTTATCCAGGTTCCTATCAGACCTACCACAACCATGCGGAAGGGGTTGATGGCAAAGGCCGAGCAGCAGATGATGGCACCTGCAACCGATATGGAGGCGCCTATGTCAAAGTGGAGGTACTTGTTCACTATCTTGGCCAGTATGTCCAGACCGCCGGTAGAGGCGTTTATATGGAACAGGATGGCCTGTGATGCGCTGAGCAGAAGTACAAAGCAGCACAGGTCGAGCCAGACGTCACCCATGACCGATGTGCTTCCGTCGGCCAGCAGGTTGGAGACAGGAAGCACCTTCTCCCAAAGGTCCATTAAAGGTCCAAGTATGAGTGCCGTGTAGACGGTCTTGACGCCGAATTCCTTGTCAATCAGAAGATATGCCAGGATAAGCAGGATGGCATTGATTATCAGGATGACTGTCGATACTTTTACAGTCATTCCCATCAGGTCAAAGATTCCGCTGATTACGATGGAAAGACCTGAGATGCTTCCTACAATCAGTTTTCCGGGAACCAGGAAGTAGTTTACTGCCAGGGCGGCGATAGCCATGCCGAAGGTCATTATTATCAGTTCCTGCCAAAATTTTCCGGTCTTTACGGCACTCCATGCAGTGCCGGCTGCATCTTTGATCTTACCCATATAGTCCTTTATTTAGAGGGGTGATTAATACACCCTGAAACCAATGATCTGGCGAACCTCGCGCAGAGTCTTTGATGCGCTCTCACGAGCCTTCTCGGCACCAGCCAGGGCAATCTTGTCCAGCAGGGCTGTGTTGCTTGAGAACTCCTTGATACGCTCGCGGATGGGATCGGTAGCTGCTACGATATCCTCGGCCAGCTGCTTCTTGAGATCACCGTAACGAAGTGTGCAGTCATTCCACTTCTCGTTGAAGTAGTCATAAGTATCCTTTGATGATACTACCTCAAGCAAGGTGAACAGGTTCTGGATAACATCGGGTTTGGGGCTGTTCTTTGCCTGTGGGCCGGCATCGGTCACGGCTTTCATTACCTTCTTGCGGATTACAGAGGGCTCGTCGCACAGATAGATGCAGTTGCCCTCGCTCTTACCCATCTTACCTGAACCGTCCAGGCCGGGAATCTTGATGCCACCCTCCTTGGCCAGTGAGAATGATGCGGGCTCGGGGAAGAACTCAACATTGTACATCTGGTTGAAACGGCGTGCGAACTTGCGGGCCATCTCCATGTTCTGCTCCTGGTCCTTCCCTACGGGAACCTTGTTGGCCTTATGGATAATAATGTCCGATGCCATCAGGGTGGGATAGG
>JAEEGG010000877.1_pt1 | contig 86776 bp, 79 predicted proteins | sample 9134161 | NCBI WGS metagenome assembly JAEEGG01 (sample SAMN16246543, study PRJNA631951) | gut metagenome | biome: gut microbiome; feature: rumen; material: CR-attached | host: Bos | place: Iran: Karaj | collected 2018-10
CTTGATAGCACCATCCTGTAGCAGTCCGGCGAACGTCTTAGCCTTCTCTTCTGCCTCTGGATTACCAATAGCTGTTATGGCAGCATTTTCTTCATCCCATTTTCTATTCCTATCAGCAGGCAGAATCTTCGGATAGCCGACGATGATGCGAGAGGGATAAAGGTTGTCATACAATGCCTTGCTCTCACGCAGGAACTCCGGCGAGAACAGCAGATTAAACTTCTTCCCCTTCAACGTTGGGTCAGTCAAGAACTTCAGTGCGTACTTTACATACAGAGAACGGCAATAGCCCACAGGGATGGTACTCTTAATCACCATCACTGCATCAGGATTGACGCTCAGTACTAAGTCAATCACATCCTCAATATGGTGCGTATCAAAGAAATTCTTCTGCGGATCGTAGTTGGTAGGAGCCGCAATCACCACAAAGTCTGCATCCTTATAGGCTACCTTACCATCCAGCGTTGCCGTCAAGTCAAGCTCCTTCTCTGCCAAATACTTCTCAATATACTCATCCTGAATAGGCGAGATCTTTTTGTTGATTTTCTCCACCTTCTCAGGAATCACGTCAACAGCCGTCACGTGATTATGCTGAGCAAGCAGTGTTGCTATACTCATGCCTACGTAACCTGTTCCTGCTACTGCAATCTTCATCGTTTATTCAATAATAAGTTAGTTTCTATAATAATTACTTTCCATATTTCTCAACGGCCTCGTAGTATGTATCAAGACTTCCAATATCAAAGCGTCCTGCACTCATGGGCCAAGCATGCATAGTGGTATGCTCTACCATATAATGCGCTAGATTACCTGGCGCATCCTTGCCGCAACCATTCTCTACAGAATGACGTACCAAGTCAAGGTCTTTCTTTAGATAGATATAGAATGGTGGTACTGCCCAGTGGCTCTTAGGCACCTGAGGTTTCTCTTCCATTCCAAGTACCTTGTGGTTAGCATCCAGTTCCACAACACCTGTACGCTGCAGTTTCTCTATTGAAGGCTGCTCGTGGCACATGATGCACGAAGTGCCTTTGGCACTAGCAAAGTCCACAAACTCCTGGAATGAGAAGAATAGCAGGTTGTCTGCTGCTACAACCAACAAATCATCATCGATGTGGAGCTTATCCATGGCATACAACAAATCGCATACAGCTCCAAGACGAGTATCGTTGGTCTCAGTGCCATCATCAACGATGGTTATTGGCTTGCTATAGTGCAAATCCTTCTTCCAGTCTTCGAAGATACTAGCAAACTTATGGTTGGTAATGATGATATGCTCATCAATCTCAGGAATCCTATCGATATCGTCCAGTATCCTTCCCAAAATGGTATTCTCTCCTATCTTCAACAATGGCTTCGGGAAGTTCTTAGTCAACTCTCCTAACCTCGTGGCATATCCTGCTGCAATAACTATATTCTTCATAACTGTCAATCTTCAACAAATCTTGCCCCATCATCCGGCTTCACCCAGAACACTTGGAATGTTTTTTCATATTCGGGGAACTGTTCCAGATACTTCTCTGTGAGCACCTTCTGAATTTCCTCCTTATAGGCAGGATCCACAAGGGCGATGCAAGCCCCTTTGAATCCTGCCCCAGAGAACCGCCCTCCATAGACACCCGGCAACTGCCGCATAATCTCATAGATGACAATCAACTCAGGACTCCCACACTCATAGTTATGAATACTGCTCTCGCAGGAATCAAAACTCAACTTACCGAACAGTTTCAGATTCCCCGTTTCCCAAGCCGTCACGCCCTGACGCACACGACGGTACTCACTATAGAAGTGCTCTGCGCGACGAGCAAACCTCGCTGGCATCGCTATACGCGTCTTATCAAACGTAGCCTTAGGAATATCGCGTAAGAAGGTCTTGTCGAAGGTTTTCAACGGCTGGTCTGTATAAGCTAACATATTCCATGCAGCTGTTTTGCACTCATACACTCGGAGGTTGTAGTCCGAGTTCACAAGCGAACGAGTCAGGCCCGAAAAGAAGATACCAATCTCAAACTCTGGCATGTCAGCATTGCGTTTGATGATACGCCAATCGTTACTGTCGCAATCAAGAAATAACAAGCCATCTTTCTTACCAAGGGCAATGCATGCCTGATCGAGCAGACCATTATTCAGTCCTATGTACTCTCGTTCCGCCTCTGATGCAATTTTCACAACTTCAAAGGGTTGGAGATTAATGTCATTAGCCTTTGCAAATGCCATTACATAGGCAATGAGCACTGCTGCAGATGAAGACAGACCACCTACAGGCAGCGAGCCTTGAATGACGCCCTCTATACCATGACTCAACTCAAATCGTTTGCGAAGGGCATATTTTGCACCACGAGCATAGTCGCCCCAGTGTTTTTCCTTGACTTGTGATGGTGTATTAACATGGAACTCCACATCACCCTCAAATGTTCGTGAAGATAATTTAACAAGGCTATCTTCACGGACATCAAACCACAGGTTAACACCTTTGTCTATAGCAAAACCTGTCACCAATCCATGTTGGTGATCAACGTGTGCTCCCAAGGGACATACCCTATATGGGCTGAAAATATGATATTGGTACTTTTCCATTGTATCTTATTACTTGTGTTTTCCCCATTGAGGCCAAAAGAGGTACGAACAGAACTGCCAGATGGCTTTTAGGTAATTCATACCACAAATCAGAGACTTTTGACTATTTCAACAAAGTTTGTTATTACATACTCCACATCCTCATCTGTAAGCTTCGTATGCAATGGCAATGTCACCTCATTCTCAAACTGATGATAAGCATTAGGATAATCCTTGATGTCAAATCCCAGTGCCTTATATGCTGTCATCATAGGCAGTGGCTTGTAGTGCACATTGCAGGCAATGCCACGTTCTGCCATCTGTTCAATCACTTTATTAGCATCCTCACGAGTCTTACCAAGCAAGCGTACCAAGTACAAATGATGTGAACTACAATGGTCAGCATCCTTATGATTCAGAACTGCCGCAGGCAGATCCTTCAATGCCTCATTATACTTAGCCACAATCTCCTGACGACGTTTCAGCAAGCCATCATAGCGTTCCATTTGGACAAGTCCCAATGCAGCCATGATGTCCGTCATATTGCACTTGTACCAAGGACCAATGATGTCATACTCCCAGGCACCCAGTTTTGTCTTAGCCAAGGCATCCTTGTTCTGCCCATGAAGAGAGAATAGTTGGCTTAGACGGTAAAGCATTTCATTCCATGTCTCCCCCTCTTTCTTAGGCACCGTGGGCATATAGTCTGCATCCATAGGAACAGCCTCGTTCCCAAACGGAAGATTCCAAGTGAGTGCTCCTCCTTCAGCGGTTGTGAAGTTCTTCACCGCATGGAAACTGAACGACGAGAAGTCTGCAATCTCACCTGCCATCTTGTCCTTGCGGTTGGCGCCAAACGAATGCGCACAGTCAGCAGATACCACAATCCTGCCTATCTTTGCCTGCAAAGCATTGTTAGGCTTAAACAGCCCCTTCTTTGCCTCCACAATCTCAAACACACGGTCATAGTCCGCCACAATACCACCTAGGTCTACAGGTGCAATCACCTTTGTCTTCTCCGTGATGGCAGCAGCCAACTTATTATAGTCCATCTCCACATTATCCTTCTGGCTATCCACCAGCACCAGCTTGCAGCCCACATGCTGAGTCACAGATGCCGTTGCCGTATACGTATATGCCGGCACTATCACCTCATCATCAGGCTGAATATCCAGCAGGTGCAGCACCATCTCCAGTGCTGCCGTTGCCGAGTTCAGACACACCGTCTTGTCCGTGTGAACGTACTCCGAAATCTCTGCTTCCAGTTTCTTTGTACGAGGACCCGTAGTGATCCAACCCGAGAGAATAGCCTCACGCACCTCTTTAGCCTCTGCCTCCGTCATATCCGGCGGAGAGAAAGGAATATTCCTAAGTTTCATGTTCATAATTCTACGACTCTATGATTTTTATTTTCAAATTTGCTTATCATTGTTCACTTCCATTATCTCGTCTGGTGATAATGGATGGTAAGCTCCATCCTTCGCCTCAAACAGTACCGTTCCACTTTCCAGGCACTTCAAACTATGCCACTGTCCTTTCTCTATATTCAGCATTACTCCTCCTGGTACCATATCAATGGTATCCGTGAGGTTGCCTTGCTCATCATAGAAATACTCCTCAAAATGCCCACGAATGCAGATACACGTCTCAGAAGAACCCTTATGCCTATGTATAGGCATCACCGTTCCTGGCTCAAGAGCATTCAACATCCGTTGTGACTGGTCATCAGCAGAATTACGCATATCCAAATTACAACGCAATCTCGGACTCTCCTTGGCCTTGGCCGTCAGCTTATCCAGTATCTTCTTATCTACAACCATTCTTAATCTCCTTTAACCCTGCCTCAATCTCTTCAAGTGCAACCGTTCCACCCAACATACGATATATGTACTGAGATGTAACACAGCCAAAGTCCATTGAACACGAGCGAGCCTCGTTTTCAAGAAACTTCCTTAATCTATCAACGATATTCATAAGGTAAGAACAATATTAATATCAACGTTCCTTCACTATCACCCAGAAGGTCTTAAAAATCAAGCCTAAATCATACCAGAAGCTATGCTTTTCCACATAATCCAAGTATAGCTTAATTTTCTCTTGCATGATGACCTCGATATAGTATTTCTCAGGATCATCTGCTTTTTCCATCAGCTCATTTTCATTTCTGAACTTGATGGATGCAGGGTCAGTGATACCAGGACGAACATCCAGCACATGCATCTGTTCTGGCGTCCAGTAATCCACATAGTGACGCACCTCTGGCCTCGGACCAACCAGACTCATATCACCAATGAATACGTTAATCAACTGGGGTAACTCATCCAGTTTGAACTTACGAATCCAATAACCAGATTTGGTTACACGAGGGTCTCTACCACCAATGGTCACAAGACTTCCCTTATCAGCCCCTACTCTCATAGAGCGAAACTTAAAAATGCGGAAGTCCTTGTTATACCTGCCAACACGTACTTGACGGTAAAACACCGGCCCTTTGCTATCCAGTTTAATCCAGATAGCAAGTATTAGAAATAGTGGGCTCAGTATAATCAAGCCCAACCCACTCGCTATTATGTCAAATAATCTTTTCATCATTGTTGTATTCTCATTGTATCAGTATAAATCCTTTGGCATTCTATAGATATCCTTTCCACTTCCTCCAGCACCAATGCCAGAATTTAAAGGCTGGTGACCACATCACTTCACTGGGATAGTGCTTCAAGAAGCGCAAATTACGCTTTACATTCTCTACACCTCGCTTCATGCGATTCTCAGAAGGCAGGTGTTTATTCCGGTCATCGTATTGTCCGAAATTACCACCTCGAAGCATTTCTGCTAACAGATAATCACCCTCTTTCTGGTTTGGCTGGCATAATAACAAAGATGTATCAATATTGAACACTCTTCGCATCACATACATCACAGTAGCAACAAACCTTTTCAACCCCAATGAGCACAATGTGTCAAATGCTTCTTTCCGTTCAGCTTCAGTACTATGTTTCAATATATAATAGTAGTCCATCAATTGCCTCAGGCCTATTCCTTCTGAAAAAACATGCCTATAAATATGAATCAGAGAAAATACCAGATTGAATGATATCGTTGGATAGCAGAAGCCAACAGTATCATCAAAAGATGTCATCTGTACCGACTTTTTTCCCTGTATCCACTTTTGCAACCTCTTATTGGCAAAAGGATTGAAGAAATAAGATGGGCGAAAATGAACTTCCACCTCAACATCATCAAAAAAGGCTACATGACAATTCACATAATCTATTACGGACACGCCAATGCTTTCGGTAAGCATTTTTCCAACGATATCATCTCTATCTGCATTCACCCAAATATCAATATCACCCGCCTGCCTCAATTCTGGCTCTGGATAGAGCCTTGCGACACCTTGTCCTTTTATGATACAATTATCGAAACCTTTCTCTTTGAACCATTCATAAAGCTCCTTTGACCGACGATCTTGATTATTATTGGTAGATACCACTATTTGCTGAATACCAATCCACTCTAACAAAAGTCTTTGTGGTGGTCTCTGTTCAGCAGGAAGTTTTTCCAAACCGACAAGTAACACCCCTACCAAAGACTGTTTCTCGGCCGTATCAAATATGGCAGCCCACACCTTGGCAGATGGTACCCTACTAAATCCGTATCTGGTACCAACAGAAATCTGTATTAGTTCAAAGAACGCTTCAGTCATCCTTGTTAAGGTTAACGTTAAGGTAAAGGTTATCTTATCCCATACAATATCTTCTTTACACAAGCAGGCGAAATAGTCATACAGAACATAGCAAAGGCGAAAAGATTAGCTGAAACATCATAGTCTAAAGCCTTGTTCATCTTTAATCTATCTCTCAGCATCTGCTTTGCTCTTTTCCACCCGTTGCGTCTATTATAGAAATCATCAATGACTCTAAAGTTCAGAACCACATCTGGAAGATTCGCAAACACACATCCATTCAAGAATCCATCATACCATAACATGGTATCCTGGTTCTTACGATATTCGGCTCTATAACCATAAGGCACCTTCTCAAAAAAAGAAGGTCTAAACATAACTGCAGGATGAGCCAAAGGATCACGATATCGGAAGAACTTCCTACACTCCTCATGCGTCAAAGGATATACCACCTTTTTACCTAGAGATTTTTCATTACTATCTATCTCATTGATGGCCCCCCCTACAACATCTACATCAGGATGGTCTTCCAAATATTTCAGCTGCAGATCAAACCTATTTGAAACAGAGATATCATCTGCATCCATGCGAGCATAATAATCACACCCATCTTCTTTTGCAACCTTTATTAAGTCATTCAGGACGCAAGCCAATCCGCGGTTCTCCTCAAACCAGACCACCCGTATCCTCAGCTGGACATCAAGCATCTTCAGATAGTCTCTCACACTATCGTTAACAGGGCCGTCCACCCCAATAAATAGCCTATAGCCGCTGTATGTCTGCATGATTATGCTCTCAACAGCTTTATGTAAAAAGTCCTCCCTGTCATTCTTATAAACAGGGAGCAGTACTCCTATTTTTTTCATAACATCAGCGTCAATGTTATCGTTAAGGTTAACGTCAAAGTTGAACGTCAACTACATATAAACCACGATGTCCCTCAAAGCATGCATCAAAACAAACTTTCTTACCATCCCTGCTCCATCTCGGATGCAGGTCGCAACGTGTATCATTATCATATTTGAAAGGAGCAAATACTTTTGCCAGTACTTTAATATCTTTACCCTCAATATCAGTATCCCTTGCAACCTTCACTTCCTGTAGTCTTGCTCTATCCGGATATGTATCAAACACAACCAGCGTATTATCTGTTGGACAATAGCTTGGATGACCGTCACCATTCAGTTCAGGCCACAAATGCGTATATTCTTGCGTTTTATCTTTCATTAAATAATAACCTGTTCCTTCGCCATGCTTATTCTCAAAAGCGATAATGTGATCATCATCCTTCCAATAGCAGTGGCTCACCATATCGTCATCGCTCAAAAGATACATGTCTGTTCCATCCACATTGCAAGTAATCAGACGTGTGTACTTCCTTGAACCATTGAACCAGCGGTACAGCACCATAAAACGCTTACCGTTAGGTGACAGCATTAAGTGATTAACCTTATGCACACTACCCTCTTCTTGCATCTCAGGCCTTGGTTGGAAGTTTGAAAAGTCCGTGTATTTAAATAGCTCTGTAACTTTTCCTGTTTCTATATCCATCTTCCATATGCATGTTTCATCTGGTAATGTCACATCTTTAGTTTTTTCAGGTAATGCAGCATACCCATATCCTGGCCGCAAATTGTGTAACCGAGAAAAGTCTAGTGACAATGCGATCTTTCCGTCTTCTGAAACAGTATATACAGGCGAGGGTAGTATACGCTCTTTTCTCGAAATAACATCTAACACTATCGAGCAGTACTTTCCATCTCTTATGTCATTATAGAGGATCTTGTTGTCAAATGAAGGTCCTAACCACTGTGCCATACATCCTTGCTGTACATTCCATGAATGAGTGGTTGCTATAATACGAAAACTATTACCATCTTGGGTATCTATCAGCATGATATCTGCCTTATCTATCGGATCTGGATCACTCCAAGTGTTATTAGCTCTCATGCAAATCATATAACGTCCGGTTTCATCCCATGGCGATTTATCATAGTAACCAAAAAAACATTCCATCCCATCATTAGGAGAGTACCTGACAATATCACCTTCAGACTTAACCTTAGGAGATAATGCATACATTACTAACTGGTATCCGCGTTTGATACATTTTTTTATTTGCGGATACTTGTTAAGCTGATAATTAATTTTCTGTTCTATGCTCATGCGCCTTCTATTATTCTCTTCATTTCTTCTTCAGAACGCACGTAACTAAAACCAAAATATTTATCACATACGCGTCTTTGTTCATTTGTTAGCTCAGGTGTATATTCAGCAAATGCCTCATATATTTCATCTTGCTCTTTATGGAAAATCGGATCACTATCAATCTTATCTGATATTGCCACATTTGCCACCCCTTTTTGATCAACGGCTTTAACGGATATTTTCTGTTTCACCAACCAATGAGGCTTATTTAAATAAGAGCAATAAGCAAGATGAGTACCAACAGAATTAGACATGGTATAATCAGCAAGCTTGATTACTGTTTTTTGCCTTGACAAAAAGAAATAATCATATCTGTGTCCAGAAGAGAATATTAGATAACCCTCATCATGCAACCGCTTCTCAATATCGGGATTAATATCACTCCAAAATAGAGAAACAATTACACTATTAAACTCTCCCCTAATACTATTTATTTTTTGTATAAGTGCCTCTAAATCAAAACTGACTTTTTCTCCAGTGCCCGAATGGCTAAAAAATACAAGAAGTGTCTTTCCTAATTTTTTCTTCTCCTCTTTAAGCCTTGATTCATCATAATAATCTGGGGCATAGTGGATATATGGCCCTATTGGTATTACCTCTTTGTTATTTATAACATCCGTTATATGTTTTTTTCTAACATCTCCAAAAGTGAGTATTTTATTTGAAAAGGTCGCCTTCTCTACATCTTGGACATATGTACCAAAGAAATACCCATGTTCTACTAATGCATTGATAAAACTTTTACTATAGCCTATATATTTACGTATACCATAACCTATTCCGAAAAAATTATTATCAGTGCATATTTCATAATAACATTTGGGCAATGGTTGTGCTATTTCTTTATAATTAAAAATATTAAGTTCCGAGCGGCGCTCAACCTCTTTCTTAAAACTGGGATAGCGCAACTGGGTAGCCTTACAATAGCACCAGCTAAGTATTTTTGATTTATAAACAAAATTCATATCACTTAATTTTAATCATTAAACAATCCATCAAGGGCATCACAGAAAGAAGAAAGCATCTTTGGAAATGTGTATTCATTTTCAAATCTCTTTCTTGAATTCATACCCAATAACTTCCAATCATAATTCTCAATGTTCTCAAAAACAGTTGCAAGTTCTTTTGCATTAAGGTTCACAAGAATACCATTACTTTCATTTACCTGTTCTGGAATTCCCGATACAGGTGTACTAATTACACCTAGCCCTGCACGCATTGCCTCCAAAATTGAAATTGGCAAACCTTCGTTACTGCTCATAAGAATATAAATATTACAACCACATAAATATTTATGAATTTCAGAATTCAACATATAACCTAAAAAAGATACATTATCCTCTAGACCATAGCTCTTTGTTTTTTCCTTCAACTCTTCCAGATCATTGCCCTCTCCAATAATCGACACATGTATTTTCTTTTTTGTTTCTTCGGAGACAAGATTTAGAGCTTCAATAATAAGGTATTGTCCTTTTCTTCTACATACAGTCCCTGTCACACAGAGATTATATTTATACTGTGTAGGGCTAGCACATTGTAATACAGGTAAATCATCTATACCATTATGGAAGGCTATAAGCGTTTTCGGATCAATATATGGATTTTCAGCCATAAAGTTTATTTTACCTATATTCGCGATGAATATATTTCTGTCTACTGTTTTTGCAATCCAGATAGATTGTTTAACAATTCTTTTTAGATACAATGTTCCCTTGAACTTTGGATAAGAATCAAGGAGCATTTTTGTGCGAAGCCCATCACTATGGTGAAATAATATTACCTTTGCATTGTCATTCTTTCTAAGTTTTAGATAATGGTATGCGCATGCTGCCTCATGAAAAACTACCACATCGGGATTTCTATTTAGAGAAAGGTATTTTATCACTAGCTTTTTTGCTTCGCGACTCTCGCGGATATGAAATCCAATTGTCAAAAGTCGGCTCTTCTTAAAGATTTTCTTTAGTTTAGACCTAAAGGATAATCCTTTAGAAAAGTCAACAGGCTTTTCTAAACTGTGTCCCAACAAAAAATCTCGAGTAAAAAGATTAAATATATAACCGCGTGACGTCATATAGTCTTTCTCTCGCAAAAATCTCTTTAAGGTACCACAAGGTCCTATTGCCCCATTTATGTATGCAGGAAATATATCGTCAATTTGTTTCATCTTCTTCTATAAGTTAATCCTTAATAACTCTCTTTAATGCTTCAAGATACGCATGTCCATATTTAGTATCGGGCTCCATATAATTAGTTTCGCCCCACTCATTCCATGATTTTAATATTATTATACGATGCTCCCTAGGCTTGTCTTTTATCAGATCTACAGCTTTTCTAACATGCTCTTCAAATAATGCTGGTGTAGAACCATAGATAATGGTTCCGGCTGTTCCGGCACGAGGCGACCTGTCGTAGTTCGGTATAATAGTAGGATAACAGAACTCGTTCTTCTCCTCTCCTGAAAACCAGTTATTTACAACATCTTTATAATGAATCTTACGGGCGGGTAGATGAAGCCTGTTCGCTATTTTCTTTCTAATGTAATATTTATAATCACCGCCAAATTTTAATTTTTCCACTCTTTCTATTTCTCTATAATTCACAGCCTGAAAGCCCATTTCTTTAATTTCCTCTATTGATCCTTCAGATCCGCTCGTAGCCACAAAATGAACACCTTTAAGACCGTAGTGGATGGCTTGTTCTTGCCAAACTTCCATAAATTCTTTGATAGCAACCGGATTATCGTATGGGTTAAAAATCAGATAAAAAGGCTTTCCATCCACGGTTATATAACGAGGATCTTTAAAAGCAGGCAAACAATAAAGAAAATGAGCAATATAGTCCTCACGTCCCGGATAAAGTTGCTCAGCAATTATTTGTTTATCTAACTTATGCCCACCTTTAACCCAAGTACCAGTAGACCATGTGTGATTTGCCCATCCTAAGCAGAACGGGTAGTCAGGTTTCCCTGATTGAAGCACTTGTTCGAATGGTGTGTTCAATAACATTTTACCATTACCCAACCAATACTGCCAATAACAGAATCCTTCAATGCCTGCATCTTTGGCCATTTCAGCCTGCAGTTCTTTGATTTCAGGATAACGCAAATCGTAGAAACCTAAATCTGCAGGAATCCTTGGCTGTTCATGTCCTCTGAAAAGGGGCTTAGCCTGAACTACATTTGTCCATTCTGTAAATCCCTTTCCCCAATACTTATCATTCTCAGGTATTGGGTGAAATTGGGGTAAATAGAGGGCAATTATTCTCACTTCCATATAACTAATGTTTTGATTTTATATTTATTTTACTACTAATCAGCTTAATAGACGAAAGGATGACTTCATTCTTCATAACACTTAACTCTATAAATGCAAAATAGAAAAAAGTAATTAACACACCTAAAAGCAAAGTATAATCTCCTATCGGATTAAAATAGTGAAGTAACAAAAGACCTGCAATAATGGGGGTTGAAATAAGTATATAGCGACCTATCATCTTGAAGGGGAAACTTACGTTAGTATATTTCTTAACAAAAAATTGAGCTAAAATAAGAACACTCAACTCACTAAACAACCACACGATAGAAGATCCTCTACTTTTTAGTATTGGAACTAAAAGCAAATTTAATGTTAAACCTGCTACAGCTCCTATAATAGAGTTAATAAAAATGCACTTATCTTTCCTTAATGGCATCAATATTTGAAAAACTAGAATTTGCTCATAACCAATTATAAATACTAATGGCATAACAATTTGCATACATGGCACAGCACCTTCGTAACCCGCTCCAGATACCCATAAAACAATCTGGTCAGCAAAAATAATACTGAAACATATTAGAGGAATTGAAAAGGCAAATAGTATCTTTATCGACTTTTCATAAAGTTCATTAAAGGCTTCATCATCACCCTCTGACACTAAAGCAGCCATACGTGGCATCATTACACTTGTAAAAGCCGTAAAAAGAGCTATTATAATAGAATGCAATTTTGTGGCAGTTGAGTAGAACCCCACTTCTACATCTCCACCCATAAAACCTAAGTAAACAGTATTGAAGGTTTTATAAAGTGATGTCAGGAAAGCATAAATACCCAATATAAAAAAAGGCTTTATAAAAGGTTTTATATTTATTTTCATTTGTGAAAATGTAATATATTGTCTTGCATGTAAACTATTAATAATAGCGTTAATTACAATAGTCAAAGTAAGTAACAAATAATAAATATTATAATCCTCTGTATCTTTTACAAAAAGAAAGACACATACTACATAGAAACACCTTACTACTATTGACCTTTTTGTGATGTAGTCAAATTTTTCAAGTCCTGTATACAGCCATTCTATAAGGAATGTATTAAAAATTAGTTTGGAAACACCAATAAACATTAAATTGGCATTCTCCTGAAATTTTGGAACAATAAAAATAGAAGCAACAAGTATAGATGCAACTATTGTAGTAGAAATCAGATTGAGTGTCAATAATGACGCAAATGTCTCTGATAACTTATTTCTATCATTTTTAGTCCTTGCAACCTCTCTGATGGCAATATATGAAATCCCCATCATGGCGAAAATGCAATAGTAATTAATAACACCATCAACAAAATTGCATATTCCGACCTTCTCAACTCCAAGCACTCTTGATATGTAAGGAAATGTAATTAAAGGAAATATGTAGTTCGCTGTGGTTAAAATGGAACTCCAAACAACATTTTTTTTGAGACTTCCCATTTTCTTTACTTTAAATTTATATGAAGATATAGGGTATTCTTATTTTGTTTTTGTATATTGAAATCGAATAGGAATACAAAATACATAAAAATGAATGCACACACAACCATATTATCTTTATAGGAATATGAAAACAGATATTGACTGCCTTGAGCACACACACACATGGCGAAATACAATAAATATAATTTTGGGAAAGATATCGCTCGTGTTCTAGTTCGTGTTAATATCATAAAAAGGGTGGAAAAAGAAAAAAATAAAAGAAAAGCCACTTCGGGACCAAAATCCAACACAAAGTCCCCTACAAAAGTTGACAAGTCATGATCACTTAATCTCATAGAAGAATATTTTAATCTTCCTTCCCAAAAATCTTTAGGTGGATTATAACCTAGAATTTTTTTAAAAAATGTAGCCGTTCTATCTCCATTTCTAGTACCTCCAGCATCTAAAGCATATTGATTAAAAACAATTGGTGCTTGCCCTGTGTAATCAGCAATACCACCTATCATACCACCATTGTCATATCTATAAGCGAATCTGCTAAAGGTCAGGGCCACAAAAGGAATACTTACGATTATTATAAAGAATACAACAGTTTTTTTTATACGATTATATGTCTTTTTATCCCAATATTTATAAAAAGTGAAAAAAGAAACAGCCATTGAAAGAAACAAAAGAACAAATTTTGTACGGCCACCTGCTGCAACAGAACTAACCATACTTATAATGAATATTAAAAGCATTAGAACAATAACAATCTTTTTCTTTTCTTTTTGTGTCAAATAATAGAAAAAAAGAAAGACTGCAGTATCTTTAAACAAGTTATGGAGTGCACTAAAAGGTCCTATTATACTTGACAATGCTCCATTACCACCCTGAGTTTTTTCTTTATATATTTCAACGCCAGCATCTTCATCTGTTAAAAGAAGTATAAGATTATCCTGTATGCTTTGGATTATTTCGGGGATAGATACTATTGTAGCTATTATGTATACTGCAAAAAAAATAGTTATAAGTCTATTACTGGGTTGTTGAATATATTCAATATTAGAACGTTCGTATAATACACATGGCCATAGAGCAATTAAGACCATCACAAATAAGTAGACAAAAGGAAAAAGAGAAAGATCGAAAAAATATTTCTCTGGAAACCAATTGCTATTATATAGTACACATGACATTAAAGACCATAAAAAATAGAGCAATATAATAAATGTACAAGGTCCAAAATATTTCGTACGTTTTCGTTGAGACCATAACAGTATACCCCATGAAAGTATATATACTATTAAACACAGATTACTATATAAATCTTTACCCATTATTTAATTCAATTATTGTTTCTTTTGACGTAAACCCTTCTACACCAAATTGACTTTCTGGTTTCTCCGGCATCATTCTTTGTTGTAAAGTCAGAATATACTATGAAAAAAGAATTGTCATCAGCCTCTATTAAAGATGTATATCCACAGGACACATCGCGTATATAGCTGCCATCTTCTTTCATAAATGGTATCATATCTAATGGTTCTGTCCATTGTTTTCCTTTTCCATCTAAATTAAAACGGATTTGTATACCGGGTCTGCCTGATGCTAATACTAAGACACCATTATTTAACATCATCAGTTTCGGTTTTACGCCATTAGGTGCAATAGCTTTGGGCTTGCTCCAAGTCTTTCCTTCATCCTCAGAAAATGACTGGTACATTGGAGTGGTTGACCCAGTTCGCATAACACACGTGAACGTACCATTTGGTAAGACCTCAAAAGAGGGCTCACTAAAACTGTTGTCACCACCATTAATTGGAAATCTCGCTTTTGGATACATTATCTTTCCAATTAAATCCCAAGAATGACCTTTATCTTTTGAGGAATAAAATGACACCCCACCATTCGTCACATCCCCTTCTTTATCAATATAGAAAGTTGGATATACTCCAGCTACCAATAAGTTATTGTCAAGTTGTTTAATATTACCCCACCAAGTAACAGGCATTAAATCATCAATGGCATACCGTAAAGAACCTGGGTCATTTAAAATCGCATGTATATTCTCCGATTTATTATCTGCTGTTCTATAATATAAAAACACACCTTGAAGTATATCTGGGAGGCTATCCATTAAGTAAAAACTTGTATTACCAACTATACCAATTGGTTGAGGAAAATTAGAAAATGATTTAATGTCTTGAGAAGCAGGGGTGTTAACTTCTAAGTATGAACCATCCTTCAAATAGACATTGTATCCAATATTCCTGGTTATATATCTTTTATCTTGATCTGTCCATTTTTCACCATTATCAATTGATATCCTAGGGGTATAACTATGCATTCCGCTTGTCCCATATGATTTATGTGAATCTGGTCTCATTTGCCATTCAACCACCAATGTTCCATCATCAGCTCTACCTATACTTGGAAACTGGAAATACCCCCAACTCTCCTCCTGTTCCGCCATTGCAACCATCACCGGCTCTGATAAATGAACCTTCGCAATAGTCTTTCTGCCACGCTTTACTAATACCGATTCTTCTTTTTGGCTCACATACCCTTCGTGTATTTTAAGATTAGTTTTTTTCTCTATCTTAATTACGGGAGTACTCGCTTTTGAACCGGTCATCTTCAATGGTGAAGCCATCCCTAGCAAAAGCGGAATAAAGCATACTAATGAAAGTAAGAAAATTGGTAATAATCGTTTCATTGCGCAAAGCCATCAATGTTTAATTTTCCCCATCACCTCATCACACTCATACAGATTATCTAACTGCATGATAATATACCCCATGCGGTCAAGGGAACTCCTAATTGGATGCTCATGTTTAGGCTTAACCTCATAGCGGGAAATACGGTCTTTGTTTCCCTCTATAAACTTCTGGCAGTGCTCGTAATTCTCGTGATTGAGGAATTGAACCATAGATATCTTAGACATCTTCCTCTCTACATCAATAGGCTTGCCCAAAGCCAAGTTTACAAGGTTTGCCAGCATATCAATACCAGTAGAAAGAGGTACCAGATCTGATGTAATGTAATCACCTCCTAAACGGCAGGCCATTTCTATAATATAAGCTTTTCCGTTCCATAGTTTTACTTCAGTATGTGAGGGACAGTTATTAGCTTTAATACAAGTCAAAGCCTTTCTAACCTGATCCTCAATCAATGCCCAATCTTCTTTACTGATTCTTGCGGGCTCTATGTGGGTATCCTCTACGAAATAGCCATTGTCTTCACCAATAACCAGTTTCTCAGTTATATTGACGATAGTGGTTTTATCATTCTGCGTTAGTGTTTCTACACTGAACTCCTTACCTCCAATAAACTGCTCAATGAGCACCTGCCCACTACGCGAATACTCTATTGCATCTTTGATAGCCTCTCGCATTTCTTCTGTATTTTCCACTTTCTTCACTCCACGGCTGGCTGAAGAATCTACAGGTTTTACTATATATGGGAAGTCTTTATAATTTTCTATACTCTTATCATCTGAAATCAAATAGAACTTGGGGGCATTGATACAGTTGTCACTAAAGAGCTTGCGCTGCAAATACTTATTAGTACAGATATTTGCAACCTCTGGCGACATGGCTGGGAGGTTTAATATCTTGCATACTTTGGCCACAACATTAACCGGGTAATCTGATGTGGTAAGAATGGCATCTACCTTCTCCTTTTTTGCGACCTCCAATACTTTTTCCGTGTCTGTGGAACTTACCACATACTTTTTCTGTGCGTATGCGAATCCTACTGCCTTTTCATCATAGTCTAAAGCAATAGACTCATGCCCCATTTCATTTACCTTCTGGATAACAGGTATCTGCATCTCGCCTGCTCCAAGTATCAATATTTTCTTCATACCTCTATTAATCTATATAGTCCAAAGAGAAACGCGTACCCATTTCCAAATCCCGATTAACTTTCTTACCTAAAACAGCGGGCAGATACTTTGGATGTAGCCCATAACCTGGACGGACTGAACGAACATTCTTTTCGTTAATAATATCACCTTCCTTCATATTCTCAGCCACATAAAGAGAACGGCATCCGGCACGGCCAGGAATCTTTGTAACATCTGTTGGATATACCACACTGCCAAGAGCTTTCTCCACATTACGTATGCTGTCAACCATTGCTCGGAACTCAGGGGCCTGCATACTGAACGCGCTGTCTGGCCCACCAATAGAACGGTCTATAATAAAGTGCTTTTCAACCATTTCAGCGCCAAGGGCTACTGCTGCTATAGGAACATCAGCACCCATCGTATGATCTGAAAGTCCAACTTTCACGCCAAAACGATTTTTCATATCAATCATAGTACGGAGATTCACGGCCTCCATTGGAGTAGGATATGCAGAGGTACATTTCAACACGGTAATATCCTCCACACCTTCTTCACGTATGGTTTTGAGGGCAAGGTTTATGTCCTCTTCCATCGCCATACCTGTGGAGATTATAATTGGTTTGTGTTTGCTGGCAATATACTTAATAAGCGGTATGTCAACAATCTCCGGAGATGCAATCTTATAGATAGGATTACCCAAATCTTCAAGAAAATCAACTGCAGTCTTATCAAATGGAGTAGAGAAACAGATTAACCCCTCTTCTTTTGCCACATGAAAAATCTCCTCATGCCATTCCCACGGAGTGTATGCCTGCTGATATAGCTGATAAGCGGTCATTCCTTCCCATAGGCCAGGTCCGCATTGGAAATCTGTCGAATCACAGTTTAGGGTAAGTGTATCGGCAGTGTATGTCTGGATTTTTATTGCATCAGCCCCAGTTTTTTTTGCCTCACGAATAGTCTGAATTGCAATATCCTTATGCTGATTGTGATTAGCCGACATTTCGGCTACAATTAATGTCTTACTCATCTATTATTTTTATGAATTATTATCAATTTTATGACCAGAGAAAATTGTTTTCCCTTCGGCTAGTTTCAAAATTCGCTCCAATGATAACTTTGCTAATTCTTTATCAGCATGGGGCAACAGGGTATTCACCCTTATTGTGGGGATATATGAATCACCCGTAAAAATCATATTTCCAAGAATCATAGTTAGGCAGCTTGGATTATGCCCCGGCGTTTCATGTATTATCAGTACTGGTTCATTGTCTATCAAACAGAACTCTTCCCCTTCATGTACTAATACAACATTTCCACCTTCGTAAACGATTGGCATTTCATGATACCTAGACATGTTTAATTTGGCTGAAGCCAAAGCCTGCTTCCCATATTCGTTTGTATACACTTTACAATCTGGGAACTGTTCTAACAAGGACAATATACCATAAATATGGTCAAAATGAGTATGGGTTAGAAAAACGCCCTCTATAGTCAAACCCTGCTCCACACAGAATGCCATAACAGGCTCTATATCTCCAATATCAACCAACCATGCCCTATCCACACCTTCTCGGTAAAGGATATAAGTCTTAGAGGTAAATATACTATTTACAATTTCCTTTACTCGGAGCACTCTTATACTAAAAATTACTATTGAATAATACCATTAACAACATATTCATTCTGGCAAGTTATGCTACAAACTTTATCTGAAAGCCAAAAGACGACCATTTTATTTATAAGCTTTCATTGCTTTTAATGAATAGCCCAACTAATATCACTTTACCTTAATAATACAGCCTCCCCAAGAGAAACCCACGCCAAATCCAGCAAGTAATACATTGCCATGGAGGCGGCCTTCTTTTTGAGCTTCGCACAAGGCTATTGGTATGGTGGAAGACACTGTATTTCCGACCTTTTCAAGATAAACATAAAACTTTTCCTTATCAATCATTATCAGTTTACGAAGGAAATTAATCATATATTTATTTGCTTGATGGAAAACAAACAAGTCAACATCGTCTTTGTTTAGCCCATTTTTGGATATCACATCACTAATCATAGAAGGTACAGCCTGAACGGTAAAGTCAAATATTGCCTTGCCATCCATGTAAAGATTGTCGCTTGAATGAGGATTTCCATTCTCATCAAAAGTAACGTCATTTTTTTTCTCTTTATCGCGCGAGGCACCTGTCTTTACGATAAGACCTTCTGCACCACCGCCATTCGTTCCCAAGACGAATTCACCTATCTCTGCAAATCCTTCTGTTGAGACAAGAGTAGCAGAAGCACCGTCGCCAAAGATGGTTTTGTTTCCTTTGTCGCGTGGATGGAGATACTTATTGTAAGTTTCAGCCGTAAGCAAAAGAATATTTTTAGCTATACCTCCAGCCACAAGACCTTTTGCAACAGCTAACCCATATTCATAACCAGAACAGCCTAAATTGAAATCAAACGCTCCGCAAGATGTTGGTATCCTCAACTTGTCTTGAATTATGCAAGCAGTACTTGGTAAGAAATAATCTGGACTTTGCGTACAAAACAAAACAAAATCTATAGATTCGCGAGAGATATTGTTATCTACAAATAATTTCTCTGCTGCTTTAATAGCCATGTCTCCAGCTGTTTCGTTCTCCGCTGATAAATGACGTTCAGATACGCCCACCTTCCCAGCAATCTTTTCAACTGTCCATTCCGGAAACTCTTTAATTAATTCTTCGTTTGTTACAACCCTATCAGGAAGGTAGTATGCAATTGCTTTTATATATGCCATTTCTATTATAACTATATTGATAATCAGCTCAATTTACCCCCACCCGATATCTTAACATCAGAACCTGTCATCCAAGTAGATGCATCTGAAAGCATATACACTGCTAGATTTGCGATGTCATCAGGTCTGCCATATCGTTTTAATGGGTATTTACTTTCATCCTCTTTCAACTGTTCTTCACTGACTCCACTCTCAGTCACGAAATCTGTCCATACCATTGCCGGACTTATACAATTGACTCTTATTTGGCGTGGAGCCAATTCAAGCGACAAACAATTAGCATAGGAAATAAGCGCTCCTTTAGAGGCACTATACACTGAATTGCCAAAACTTGGCGACCATGATGCAATGGATGCAATAAACACAATTGACGCCGCCTTCTTCACTTTTCTTTGTTGCAACAGACTACTTTGCAGTAATATAGGAGCCTTAAAGTTTATTTCCATTACTGTGTCTACATCATGCGCCAACAATTGTTTGGCTGGTATACGCTGTCCGACGCCTGCACAATGCGCAATACCATCTAAAGGAGGCAGTATGGAGACCATTTCCTTCACCTCTTCGAAATTAGTTAGGTCACATATGAATTGTCGATGGTTTTCACCTTGCAACAATTCAAATGTTTCGTTAAGCCGTTGACTGTTTCTTCCAACGATAAGTACAGTTGCCCCCATTTGCGAGCACGCAACAGCCACGCCTCGTCCTATACCGGACGAGGCCCCTGTTACGAATATGGTCTTACCCTCAAGAGAAAAAGGATTTGCAATAATCATGTTTATGAATGTGCAAAATTATACAATTCCTGAATAGTATTCATAGCCTTCATCTGTTCTGCTGGAACCTTTTTGCCATAAAACTGTTCTATCATATTCATTGTTGCCAAAGCGTGGAGTGATGACCATTCTTCAAGATCTCTGAACCTTGTTTCAGGTTTCAGATCTTCAATATCCGTCTCATCGAATACATCGTAAAAATTCTTAATAAATTCTTCCATATTTTTAAACATTTATTGGTTTATAGATCTTTGTTTCTGATAAATCACAAGCAATAGTACCCCATGAAAGGCCAACGCCATAAGCACTCATTATAACCTTCTTAAATTTTGATGTATCAACACCACTACCTTGATAGCATAAGTCAGAAAGTACTAATGGAACTGTAGTTGGGCCAGTATTACCATAATTCATAATATTAATAGGTGCTTTATCTGGGTTTATCTTAAGACGCTTCCTCATATAGCTAAGAGTGAACTTTGTTGCTTGATGCAATGCATAAAAATCGACCTCATCTTTGTCCCATTTCTTATATTCAAGCATGGTTTTTATACTATCTTGTCCACAATGAACTATAAAATTGAACACTTTATCACCATCCATATTCAGATTTTCAAGAGTACGAACATTACCTGCATCGTCGGCAAATTCTTTGCGAGTTTCCTCAGTTGATGGCATTCTAAATCCTCCTGCTGGTACAATCACGGTTTTATATTCGTCTCCGTTAGAACAAATATGAAAACTTATCTGCTTACCTTCGCATCTGGTTAAGAAAGTTGCCGAACCGCAATCTCCGAAAACCATTCTATGTGTTCGATCACGTTTATTCACCATCTTAGTTGTTGTATCGCCAGCGAGTAACAGGACGTTATTACAAGCGCCAGAACTAATCATAGTTGCGGCTTGAAACACGCCATTGATATAACCAGAGCAACCAAAAGAGGTATCAAAGCAAACCGTATCTTGTGAAAGTCCCAACCTACCCTGAAGAATGATAGATGTTGCAGGTGCAATATGATCAAAAGTTTGGGACACAAAAACCAGCCCCTCTATAGATGCTCTATCAATGCCCTCTTTTTCGAAAAGGAGTTGAGCAGCCTCATAACATTCATCACTTGCGGTCTCATTTTCGGCTGCCACATGAATGCGTTCAACTCCCGTAGCATTTTTTATCACTTTCACTTTGTCTTCACCAAACAATTCGTTCAATGAATCCATCTCAAGTATGTCCTTAGGAACATAGGTGGCAATTGCTTTTATTGTCACATTATTTAATGTACATAACATATCTTCGCTTTTAAATTAAAGTGTAACCTCCATCAATCTTCAACTCCGCTCCTGTAACCCAACAAGAAGCGTCAGAAAGAAAGTAGATGATAGCATATGCAACATCTGAAGGTTCTCCAAATCGTTTCAGTGGGAAATATTGTTGCTTTGCCTCAAGCTCTTCTTCTGTTAAAACGCCATTAAAAATATTAGTTCTAACTATACCAGGACAAACACTATTTACCCTAATTCGACTACGAGACAAATCGAGTGCTGCTCCCTTGGCAAAACCAGAAATAGCACCTTTAGAAGCCGCATACATTGACTCTCCATAATGCACGCAATAATTGCCAGATAGTGAGGATGTAAAAACTATCGAAGCTCCTTTTTTAAATCTGTTCTTTTTTGCAAGTAATTGGGTGAGAAGGATTGGTGATATTGTATTTGTGTTCAGAATATTGTTCAAATCCTGAGCTTGCAAATGCTTGACCATAACCACTTTGGTTATTCCAGCATTATTCGACAATCCATCCAAAGCAGGCACTTCGTCAACTAGACGCACAATATCATCGTAACTAGTCATATCAGCGACAATGCTGATATGACCGTTACCCTGTAATTGATTGAATGTCTCTTCAAGCCTTTCTTTGTTACGACCTGTCACTATCAGTCGAGCACCCATTTTTGAACACTCAATTGCTGTACTGCGGCCTATGCCTGAAGATGCACCTGTTACTAGAATTGTCTTTCCTTCTAATGAATAAGGATTGATCATTATTTAGTTAAGACTAAGTTATACAATTCTTCAACTGTATTGACGGAACGCAAGTCGGCACCAGTAATGCTCTTGTTGAAATTTTCATCAACCATAGCAATAATTGACAATGCGCACAGTGATCCCCATTCATCAAGGGTCTTGTACTCTGTAGCTGAAGAAATCATATCTTCAGGTGTCTCTTCTAATTCAGCGGCAAATGCCTTTACAAATTCATCTAATGTCATAATCTAAAAATTTAAATGTTATTGATTTATTTATTCCTTTACAATTGAAAAATCATATACTTTACCATCGTATGTGGGACAATGTAGGATGCTCGTCACTAAAGACTCTGGGGTCATACGCTTTACTATCTTTTGTAGCGTATCGTCTGTACCGCACTCATAAAACTCCGTCACTCCTGCCTTCACCATATTAAACGTAATATCAGTCCATAAAACAGGATAGGTCATCAACTTTATCTGATTCTCCAAAATCTCTTTTGGGTCTGTATGAGGCAGACCATCAGCATCCTGATATATTGGGATTTGAGGTGTCCTAAAATTCAGTTTTTTTAATTCCTCTCCTAGTATTGCGCCCTCTTCAGCAGAGTTAGGTGAATGACCTACGCCCTTCATTGGTAGAACCAGCGCACGTTTGGCCCCCATTTCCTTCAATATTTTGCAGGCTTTTTTTATGCTTGTCCTTGCTCCTGTAACTACCAACTGACCAGGACCATTATAATTTGCAATATAAAGTTTTTCTCCATCCTCATCGCCCACTTTTTTAAGCACATCTTTTACTTGTTCATCGGGAATTCCAATTACTGCACCCATAGCGCTGGGATGTTTCTCAAATGCCTCGTAGAACACCTGACCACGTTTCTTGATAAAGGGTAGTGTCTCTTCAAAAGACAAAGCGCCAGATACGACTAAAGCGGCATATTCACCTAGTGAATGACCTGCTACACAGTCTGGTTTCACATCGTCTTGAGACATCGCTGCTGCAACTTCATATATAAAAATTGCCGGCTGTGTATAGCGGGTATCCATTAATAATTCCTCTGATGCACTAAACAACGTGTCAGAGAAACGCTCACCTAAAATATCATTAGCCAGCTCAAAAATGGCTTTAGCCTTAGGAAAGTTCTCATAGAGTTCTTTCCCCATGTGCTCTTTCTGGCAACCTTGGCCAGGAAATAAAAACGCTCTCATTCTTTATTATCTTTTTTGATTTTCTTAACGAACCTAACATATTCACCCAAAGTAGCATCCTTATGGGGTTCAAAATCTTCCTTTGTGTAGACAGGACATAAATGGTATTCCACATCTATTCCATCTTGAGGTATTATTTTTTTTCCATCAAACTTAACCCCCAGGAACAAATCGAGATAGTAAGCATCTTTATTATTAGATTGTACTGAACCACACAATTTTTTTATGCCAAGAACATAAAACAACATATATGTTATCTCCTTAAACAACCCAAAACCTTCTCCCAAAAGTTTGGGGTTCATATATATTCCATGTTCATACATTTCATTTTCACGATCTTGAAGAGCCAGTACCAAAACGCCTACTGGTATATCCTTCTTATATATTATCCAATACCACCTATCGTTTTTGTCTTCTAGAGTTTTAATGTAGTTAAAGTGTTCCTCCTCTGTTGCCTGTTTTGCGCTGTACATCCACTTGCGCACATTGTCATCATTACGCCACTTCAATACCATCCGCTTTTCATCATCATTCATCATGATGAAATTCTTAAACTGGTAGTCGTGACTCTGATAAATCTTATGTTTATCAATTTCTATCATATTAAATTGTCTTTATAATGATTTAAAAAGATTCACATATCGCGTGGGAATAACCTCCGCATTCATCTTCAAACGCTCAATGTGAGGCAAGCTCTCTATTGCTCTAAGGAGTTTTTCTTCTGTGGTGTTCTGAAGATAATCTAACGTTGCATAGTGCCCCGTTTCTTTAATTCTATAATAGTATTTCTCCTGATTATCTACATAGTAACCTACAATCATAGGTAATCCCCTGCTCTGACCTTCTAAGCATACAGTACTGGCCGCAAAAAGACCAAAAGCAGAATTATCAAACAATTCCGCCATTTGCTCTGCACTTAGATTTCGTAAAACCTCAACTCTTATTCTACATTCGTCTGAAAGGTAAACTTTATCACCAAGAATTACTTTAATATTATAGTTCAAATTGAGTTGCAATAGCAAACTAACTATCAATTCTGTAATGTGATAAGGATCTGCTCCGCCAAAATTCACCACTATATCATTATTTCGTTGATGATTCCAATCAACCGGACGGCGGAAAGGTTTTCTCAGCATCGCCCAATCAACACCAAGGCATAGCCTGGTATAAGATTCAATATCAAAATCAGAAGGGACGCCATTCCCATGACTCAAAAGCACATCACAAACATAATGAATGCCGTGTGGGTCATCTATACATACAAGTTTGCAGCCCTTATCCTTTATTGCTCGCTGATAATCGGTCGTGTAGAAATAATTATCCAAAACTACAATCTCATCACCATGAAGCAGACTCAGGAAATCATCCAGTTTCGTTTCTTCACTTAGCGACTGGTAGTCGCAGACCTTAGACATTTCTTCCTTCTGATAATCAGAAGGGTTAGCCGTAAAAAAGGTCACATCGAAGTCATCCTTCAACATATCAGCCAAAGCCAGGGTACGGATAAAATGTCCGTACCCTATGTTTTGACCTGCATCTGCACGAAAATATATTTTCCGTTTCAATTAAATACTAGTTTAACCGTTTAAAACCAGTTTGACAAACTGGACCTTCGAGAGCCTTCATCACATCTTCGCCATCTTCAAAATTGCGAATGCGTGCAAAAATAGGATCGAGAGCATCAAAATATGCATCGATTACATCAGGTGTATGGGCAATACAAACATACATGCTATTTCCAGCCAAGAAACCTTTCTTCAACATCTCTTGGGTAATAAAAGTTTTATATGCAAGATTGTTATCGCTAACAAAACTATAGCCTGCTGCTGCTGGAATGCCCCATTCTTGAATGTTCAAATCATATTTATCAGCAAGTGCCTGCCAACGGCGTAAATTTTCCTTGCCAATTTCTGTAATAATTTCCCAAGATTTAATTCGCTCCATTACACCCATTGCAGCTAACGCAGCAGTCGGTCCAATGCGCTCAGTCCAGAAAGTGGAGCTAATCCAAGAGCCCTGTGCAGCTTCCATAATATCTTTTCTGCCTAGGACTGCACAGATGGCATAACCATTACCCATTGTCTTACTGTAGATAGTCATATCAGGTATTACCCCATACTTATGGAACAGTCCTCCAAATGTTTCACGGAAGCCACTCGAACATTCGTCAAATATCAATAAAATGCCCCGTTCAGTGCAGAGATTGCGAATTTTCTCTAAATACCCTTCTTCGGGCCCAAAATTGCGGCAAACTTCCATTTTAACTGCTGCAAGGTCTGGATTCTTATTAACTATATCCAGCAATTCGTCAAAATCATTGTAGTGAAAAGGTATTGATGTGCCTCGAAGTGCGCGAGGAACGCCACCAGTTGGTATACCAGGAAGCAAGTGCCCAGCCAGGGCATCACTCTCACCAAGGTTCACAGATACATACCAATCATGCCAACCATGATATCCACAAATAGCAATCTTATCTTTGCCTGTGAAAGCACGTGCGATACGCACACAAACAGAGTTGGCCTCACCGCCGCCACGAGTATAACGTACACCTCCAGCCCAGGGCTCCATTGAGAGAAGTTTTTCAGCTAAATAAACTTCTTCAGGGCAGTTAAAAGTAGTCAAGTTACCATCACGAACAACTTTCATAACTGCCTCATCTACCTCATCATTTGCATAGCCAAGGGTGTTGGTACCAACGCCCATAAGAGAACAATCGTAATAGTGATTACCATCCAGGTCCCATACCTCACAGCCTTTTGATTTGCTAAAATAAGAAGGCCAATTTTCAGGCAAAAACATTTCTGGTCTTTTTGACAGAAGCATAGTTCCGCCAGGAATCATTGTTTTAGCTTTTTTATAAAGCTCTTGTCCTTTTCCCATAATTACTTAATTTTTGAATCATTATTAATTGATTTTACATATCCTTCGTTGCGCTCATATTTGCTATTAATCGCATAAACTTCTTTATGCTTTTGAATGTATTCTACGTACGTCCTCCAACTCTGCCCTATTCCATTTTCAGAAATAACCTTTTTCAATAATTCAAAATCTTCCGGAGTATCGAGTGTTATACGAATATCACCATAATTACCATATGGATTATCAAATTTATGAGTTTTAAACAATGTTCCTCCATCAGCTGTTCCATTCTTCCAGATATATGGGGTAACGTGTTCACGCTCAGACTTAAGGTCAGCTTCGTTATAAGCTTTTTCCAATGCAGAAAATTTCATCACCTCTGTATCAAGCCCATCTGGGAACATCATAGGATTAGTAATAACATAATCGTACTCGGGATTTTGAAGAGCAAAATTTACTACCATATCAATTACTTCTGGATCAATCAACGGGCAATCACTAGTGAAGCGGAGTACATAATCTGGCTTTTCAGGTGCTGCTGTTCCATAAAAACGAGAGAGCACATCATCTACAGACCCTTGAAAAAAACCGACACCCACTTTGTTTGCCACATCAATAATGTACTTTGAACCTTCCTCTTCAGTCGTTGCAATCTTCAACTTGTCTATCGTCTTCGCTTGTAGAATCCTTCTTAAATGAATTTCAAGTAAAGTCATGCCATTTACCTCTTTCAAAATCTTTGCAGGTAAACGCGTTGAGCCATATCTGGCTTGTGTTATAGCTAAAATTTTCATATTATTTCCAATTTACAGGATTTAATAACTCTTTTTCTTTAATGTCTAATGATTTTATGAAGTCTATTTCGTTATTAGAAATATTGAAAGAAGCCACTTTTAAGTTTGCTTCTAATTGAGTATTATTGTCAACACCTATCAATGCCCCTTTTACATCTTTATTGGCAATCACATAACCCAAAGCAATTTGTTCTATGGTAAGGACCTTCTCTTTGCAATACTTGTGAAGTGAATCAAGGTAACCTTTCAACGGCTTCAATTTCTCTGGCAACGTATTGATATCTTTGAAAAATAATCCTTGAAGAAAAGCAGAACGTGTATGTATTTCTACTCCGCTATCAGTCAGAAGAGACATATAAGGTTCAAATTGTCTATCAAAAATGTTGTAAGGAAATTGCAGAATATCAAACTTAACATCATGGTCAAGCAAAAACTGCAATTGATTTACATTATAGAGCGAAAAACCTATTTTCTCTATTTTGCCTTCATTCTTCAAGGCCATCATTTCATCAAATTGTTCAGGTTTCTCTTGATAATATTCAAAGTGGTGAACCAGGTAGCCATATAGAGAATCAACACAAAGGTTATTTATGGATTTTTCAAATGTTGTTCGGACATCTTCACCGCATCTTGGGTATTTTGAAACTATATTGAAAGAGGTCTTTGTCTCTTTTAAACATTTGCCAAGCACCATTTCACTTTCACCATAACCTGAAGAAGTATCTAGTGTCGTTATCCCTGATTTCTTGGCAGTTTTCAAAATTTTACAAACCTCCTCTTGGGTTACTTGCCCCGAGGTATTATTGATGCCGTAATTGACACCAAATTGAACTGTACCTAGAACTAATTTGCTCATTATGCCATGAATTCTTTAACCTTTGCTATAATCCAATCCTGCTCCTCATCTGTCAAGGTCGGGAACATAGGCAGCGCAAGGCACTTGGTGTAGTAGTCTTCTGCTACCGGCATATCGCCTTCCTTCCAGCCAAACTGTTTGTAATAAGGCATGGTGTGGGCAGGGATATAGAGCACTTGAGAGTATACGTTATTCGCACGAAGGAAATCATACAAGCCTTTACGCTTTGCAGGATCTACCTGAATGATATAGAGGTGGAATGCATGAACCAATCCTTCTGCACGGAAAGGAGTTTTCACAGCAGTTCCCTTGAAAGCCTCATCATACTTCTTGGCGATCTCGTTTCTACGCTCAATGCTCCAATCAAGACGCTTCAACTGGCTAATACCCAGAGCGGCCTGCATCTCGGTGATACGGTAGTTGTAACCAAGTTCCTGCATCTCATAATACCAACCACCATCGTTCTTTTTTAAGAGAGCGGGATCTTTGGTGATACCGTGGGTACGGAAGAGGGCTACTTTATCATACAGATCTTTACGGTTTGTAGTGACTGCACCACCCTCACCCGTTGCAATGTGTTTAACGGGATGGAAGGAGAATACAGTCAGGTCAGCATATTTGCAGTTACCAATCATTTGCTTCTCTCCCTTGCTGTCAATGAAGCTACCACCAGGTGCATGACAAGCATCCACCACAATGGCAAAGCCGTACTCATCAGCTAGCTTGCGCAATTTCTCCTCATCAATAGGATAACCGGCAAAGTCAACAGGAACAACAGCCTTGTAAGTGCCCTTGGGTGATGCTTTTAGAATCTGCTCCAACTTGTTCAAGTCCATCAAGAAGGTCTTGGGGTCAATGTCGCAGAAAACAACTTCTGCACCCTGATAACGGAAACCGTTAGCAGAAGCCACAAAGGTGATTGGAGTTGTGATAATTTTATCACCAGGTTTGATATCAAGAGCCATGGCACACAGATGGAGTGCAGCGGTTCCGTTGCTCACCATGCAGGCATATTTGCAACCAAGATAATCAGCGAAATGTTTCTCAAATTCACCAATACGGGGACCTTGGGTCATATAGTCGGACAACAAAGCAGCAATTACGGCATCAACATCCTCTTGGGTGATGCTTTGATGGCCGTATGGAATGGGTTTGGAAATCATAATCACCTCCGCTTTTATTTAACCACAAAATTAGGGTCAACGAATTGTTTAATCTTTTCGCGCATCGTTTCGGGGGTTTCCCAGTCTGTGTTGTTATCAGAGCTGTAGTGGAATCCATCAGGAACGGGTACAGCATTGTGATGTTTAATGAATTCTTCTCTCGAATGCTGGAAGGAAACAGAGGGAAGGATCACATAATACTTACCGAGATCAATTGTATCCAAAGCATCTGTAACAGTGATCATTTCCTCATGGAGTTTCTCTCCTGGACGGATACCTACCTCGACCTGAGGAAGGTTTGGTGCAATAGCGGTTGCCACGTCTTTGATATGATAGGAAGGTATCTTCGGAATAAAGATTTCACCACCCAGATGGTGACCAATAGCGTACATCACCATAGCAACACCGGCTTCAAGAGATATATTGAAGCGGGTCATACGCATATCAGTGATAGGAAGTTCCTTGGCACCTTCATCACGCAAACGAGTAAAGAAAGGAATCACAGAGCCACGAGAACCCATCACATTACCATAACGTACCACTGAGAAGCGAATATCTTTTGAGCCTTTAATGTTATTAGCTGCAGTGAAAAGTTTATCGCTGGTGAGTTTGGTTGCACCGTAGAGGTTGATAGGAGCACAAGCCTTATCAGTACTAAGGGCTACCACATCGTGGACATCACAAGCCAATGCAGCTTTGATAACATTCTGAGCACCATGTACATTAGTTTTAATGCACTCTTCGGGATTGTACTCAGCAGTATCAACTTGCTTGATAGCGGCAGCATGAATAATGACATCTACGCCCTCACATGCACGAGTCAGACGTTCCAAATCGCGTACGTCACCAATGAAGTAACGCATCATGGGGTATTTTACCTCAGGATACTTTAGTTTCAATTCGTATTGTTTTAACTCATCACGTGAATAAATGATGATTTTCTTCACATTGGGGTAATCGCGAAGAATTACCTCAACAAACTTCTTACCGAACGAGCCTGTGCCGCCAGTAATCAAAACTACTTTACCGTTTAACATATCAATTATAATTAAAATAGATTCTTTTTATACAATTTGAAAGTGATACTGTCCAATAAGGTATATGTATTCCGAATGTGCCTTTAATCTTTGTCTTATCTAAGACAGAAAATGCAGGGCGTTTAACCTTGCTCGGAAACTCATCTGAATGGCAAGGTTGAATATCGCAATCGGTATTACCAGCATATTCAGCTATCATCTTCGTAAAATCGAACCAAGAACAAACGCCCTCGTTGCTGAAATGATAAACGCCCTCTACTGGATTCACCAAAACAGCCATTATAGCTTGTGCCAAATCACCTGCATAAGTAGGGGTTCCTACTTGGTCAAAAACAACCTTCAATTGTGGTCTTGTTGCAGTAAGATTCAGCATAGTCTTTACGAAGTTCTTACCAAACTCGCTATACAACCAAGCTGTGCGGATTATCACATATTTACAGCCTACCTTTTTTATTGCTTTTTCTCCATGTAGCTTAGTCAAACCATAAACTCCTGTGGGCGTTCCCTGTTGGTCTTCCTTACAAGGGATATTGTATGGTTCCTTACCGAACACATAATCAGTAGAGACATGAACCAACAGGCCTCCTACTTCCTTCATTGCAATAGCTAAGTTCTCTGGAGCTTTAGCGTTCAAAAGTTCAGCTAAATCATAATTGTCTTCAGCAGCATCTACGTTTGTATAAGCAGCACAATTAACTATAGCCTCTACATTTTCACGTTTTACAATCTCTCGAATAGCATCAAAGTTGGTGATATCAAGATGCTCTGTATTTGTGTTAATATCATCACCTGCCAATTTCTTCAGCATCGCAATGGATTCCTCAGAGCAATCTACCACATCTGTGAAGATGTATTTGTCAGCACTATTCTTTGCAAGAATACGCATCTCATTACCAAGTTGGCCGTTAGCACCTGTTACAAGAATGTTCATACTCTAAAATTCATCTATTTTACCAGCACCATTCTTCTCGAATTCATCTGCCATCTTCATCAAGTACTGGCCGTATTGATTCTTGAGCATTGGCTTAGCCAGTTCACGCATTTTATCGGTGGTTATCCAACCTTTACGGAGTGCAATACCTTCCAAGCAGGCCACTTTAAGGCCTTGGCGCTTTTCAATGGTCTCAATGTAATTGGTTGCTTCTGTCAGGCTGTCGTGTGTACCAGTATCTAGCCAAGCGAAGCCACGGCCAAGGGTCTGGACTTTAAGCTCACCATCTTTCAAGAATTCTTGGTTCACGGTGGTGATTTCCAGTTCTCCACGAGCAGAAGGCTTAATATGTTTGGCAACTTCTACCACCTTGTTGGGATAGAAGTATAGTCCAACAACAGCATAATTGCTCTTAGGTTCCTTGGGTTTTTCCTCAATACTTAAGCAATTGCCGTCCTTATCAAACTCAGCCACGCCATAACGCTCTGGATCATTCACCCAGTAACCAAACACTGTGGCCTTCTTGTCTTCCTCAGCGGTACGGACAGACTCTTTGAGGAGAGCACTAAAGCCTGCACCGTGGAAAATATTGTCACCCAATACTAAGCAGGCGCTATCATCACCAATGAACTTCTCACCAATGATGAAAGCCTGAGCCAAGCCGTCTGGTGAGGGCTGTTCAGCATACTGGAAGTTCACACCATAGTCTGAGCCATCACCCAGCAGGCGCTTAAAGCCAGGGAGGTCATAAGGTGTAGAGATAATAAGAATATCCTTGATACCTGCGAGCATAAGCACGCTGATAGGATAATAAACCATCGGTTTATCATAGATAGGTAGCAATTGCTTACTCACGCCCTTGGTTATGGGATAAAGGCGGGTACCGGAGCCGCCTGCGAGAACGATGCCTTTCATAATCAATAAAGGTTTACGTTAATATCAAATGGACTTGCAAAATCTTTAAGAATTGCATGCTTTGTATCTTTCTCAGACAGTAATGCTTTTTCTGTAGGAATGCGCCAATCAATGCCCAAGCTATCATCTATGATGCTAATGCCACCATCAGCTTCAGGATGGTAGAAATCGTCGCATTTGTACTGGAATACGGCTGTTTCGCTGAGCACTGCAAAGCCATGAGCAAATCCCCTGGGTACAAAGAACTGACGGTGGTTATCCTCAGTCAGTTCTACAGCCACATGCTGGCCATACGTAGAGCTACCTTTACGAATGTCAACAGCCACATCCAAGACAGCACCCTTCACGCAACGAACTAACTTGCTCTGAGTGAAAGGAGGGCGCTGGAAATGAAGCCCACGCATTACGCCATAGCTGGACATGCTCTCGTTATCCTGCACAAAGTTTATGGTGTGTCCCAGAATTGGTGCCACCTTCTCATCAAACTCTCTCTGAGAGAAACTCTCGAAAAAGTAGCCTCTCTTGTCACCAAATACTTTTGGCTCAATAATAATGACTCCGTCAATATTTGTTTTTATTACGTTCACTGTATATTACTATTTTGCTTGTTTAAAAAAGTGGGGCAAGATTATCAGGTTATTGAACCTTGTGTTTTATGAGAGATATAACGATGTAAGAAGTAAGATGTCAGATGTAAGACACTTTTCATTCCCAGCATTTCTCATCTCTGCCCTATTATTTCTTTTCTATTTCTTCATTTATTCTCTTACAACGAGTGACTAGAATTTTAACTAATTCCTCACAGTCAGCATAAATGCTATTATACTGCTTGTCATCAATGTAATTGTTTCTATGTAGTAGATCAATCCAGTAAAGAGATTCGCGAGCTTCCTTCAATGCAATGAAGGATTTAGCCCTATAGTCCGTTTTACTTACAGCATTTGTCGCTTCCGCATTGTTAGCACCAATGCTTGTTCCTGAACGGAGCAATTGGTTGCACAGAGCAGAAACTGACTGCAAATAGACTGGTACCGCTTTCTCATATACTCTCTTACCCTTAACTATCTTATAAGTAGGCTTTGCATTTGCAGCCTCCTTTAACAGGTAATCATTAAGCTTAATTATCCTATCGCCAAAAGCCAAACATTTGGCTTGTATTGATTCACTAATCTCACTCATTGTTTATTCTGTTTTAAAGAGTGGGCCAACGGAATCTTATTGAACCTTTTCTTATGAGAGAATCCCGTTGGGCCTCCACTCCTTATATCTGGGTAGCCAAAGTTGCGGATGCTTTGAGCTACCCCTGAAACGGCTTTGCTTACGCGTAAGAGCAGAAGCCGTTAACTTATTACCTTTTAATTTGTTAAATTATTAAATGTTAAACTGCGGCTTTGCCGCTTATACCAAATCAAAAATTATCAATGAAATACCTTAGCCCTATTTCCTTCCCTGTTGGCACGAACTCATGCTTGTGCCAAGCATTTTCTGCATCAGTTGTATAGTTGGCATCGAGATGCTTTTGGTACTTCTGCATCAGCATACAGAAATAATCAAACACTTCGCAGAAGTCACTTATTGTATCCATTACTTTTTCGTCATACTCAGCGAGTGTGCTAATCACCGTTGGAGCGCTAGGATCTTCAACAATGTTATCGTAACCCAAATAATAATAGCTCTCATCTTTTGTATAGTGGGCTATATCACACAGATTCCCGTATATACATTTTTGAATATTTTTGTCTGAGATAAGATGCACATTAGCAGAACCTTTACCTCTTGGCTTAATCCCTTGTTCTACTTCGTGATACCTTGCTAATATTTCAACTTGCTTTCGCAAAAGAACAGAAGCCTCTATAATGTCGCAACACAACAAAAAATCGACAATAGAATAGTGCAATCGGATAAATGTAACGGCTAAAGGGAGATGAAATTTATCCTTATCGTCATAAGTTGGTTTGTTGTTTAAGAACAACACTAATTGGCCCATATATACATCCATTTGTTTAAGGAGTTGTTCCAACAAAGGATGCTTAGCAAGAAGAGTCTTTTTAGCCTCTTCTCGATTATGGTCTCTAATCTGACTGAAAAGGGTATAGTTGCTCATTGTATCCAATTCTTTGTGAGTATCACTTTATAATATGGACTATTTCTTTTTGCTACAAAGACATGAGTTTAACCTTTATATCCCCATATTTTCCATTTACGACCTCATAATCATCATTATCTATCTTGACTGACAAGTAGATAATTGACGTGTTTTCATCTTGTGGATTCGGAATAACTTCAACTATCCAATCCGCATTTATTAAACACTTATGGGGGTTATGTAATGGATTTGCCTTGAATTCAATAAACTTTGCCATAAATACAAGATTTTGTTAAACAATGTTTTTATTTGTATATTTTTGTTTTCTAATTAAACGACGGTCTTTTCAACTTCTCTCGGATTTTCTCAGAACAGTCCGAACTCTGATTTTTTCTGAATTTCACTCATTTTCCTCTCAAACACCCTTTTAGTCACCTCAGCCAGCCTTCTTAAAATTAACATTTCTTTACTCTTAATGGATAAGAAATCTTAACGCTATTGCGTATTTGCCTAAAAATGCCTACCTTTGTGTAGAAATGAGCGGAAAAGGCTCAATTTCCCGGATGTCTGATGAATGTCTGATGAAACAGGAAACGGCGTTTCCGTTTTACACTCAGTATCAGGCTGTTATGCGGAAGTTCACGTTAGCTGGGAAATCTCTTGATCAACCACAAACTGCTGCTTTACCATAACTTCTACTTATAAAGCATCTATCCTTTGTTGCATTTCTGCATTCTTTTCAGGATTAAGATTCAGTAAAATCTCATTTCTATTTTATCGTTATTACATGTCCTCTAAATAACAACAAAAGTCCGCATCTAACGTCACTGTCAGATCATGCATATTGCCGGTTAACATACTTCATCCACTTCACAATACCATACCAACCATTCCTGATGGTATACATGAATGAGGTAATTGGCCCTAAGTCTTCTTCTATACGATAGACCTCGTAGCGCCATTTTACCTTGTCTGTTCTCAAGAATCTACTGAAAATGCCATATGGTGTGCGCATCGTAGCCAAATTCCTTTTTAGCAGATGACAATCGTTTCTCTCACTGATACTCAGCCATAGGGCATAATCATTGTTTTCTTTGGTGTTGTACAACCTAAACTTACCAACTTTCTCTGCATCATACATCACAGTGAGATACCCAGGCCAACAGCACTTGAGCATGTCTTTATTTGTAACATGCTCCTTACCGCTAATCAATACCCCCCGGTCTTGAGACTTGTTATTCATCAGACCATACTGCGTGTAGGAGAATGCATAGCCATTTTCCTCCATAAATCGGATCTGATTCTCCAACTTATCAGGAGCCCAAACATCGCCAACATCAAGAAAAGCAATCCAGCGACCACGAGCCACCTTCAATGCCTTATTCCTATTTACAGACTCTCCACGGTCGGACACTGTCTGCGACACCTTGATACGGTCATTATAAGTATAATCCTCCCGCCTGATCCTGGCTTCTTCCTTCAGGTCCATCATCAGGGTGATCGTATTATCTTTCGAGTTGTCGTCAATAAACAGCAGTTCCCAATTCTGGTAAGTCTGCGCTATTATACTCCTCACACTTTCCTCCACATACTGAGCCTGGTTGTGAGAAAGCATAATAATGGATACTAATTCACCATTCGTCTTCTCCTGCATATTTTTATTCTTTCCTACTGTATTTATCATATCCAACAGCGAATAGGACCTGTTGGAGTTGCTCATAACCAACGAAGCCCTACTCGCATGTCAGAATGAATATATTATTGTTCGTAAGCACCCGTCTTCCATAATTCTTTTAATCCCGCGCCCGGATTAACCACTCTCCTACTCTCTTTTTCTCTTATCTCTCCTCAACCTATCACCAGGCCCAACCCCTCTGATAGTTTCTTTACTCTTCTCTCCTCGTCTCGCCGCTCCGCACCGCGATGCTATGATCAACGAATTACCGCAAAATAATATATACTGTCAGCTAAAAGCCTAAGTTTTGCTAAAGCTGGTTTAAGTTCCAATAAAAATGCATGCATCTTACTATTATAATCATAGTACAGTGCAACAAAATTACTATAAGACAAATTTCGAATAATCTGTAAGCGTTCTGCAAAATTTCCATCAAAGTGAGCATCTACATTCACTCTTATTTGCTTTGCAAATTCTGAGTTATCAAATATAAACTTAGAAAACTCCTTTTTGGATCCTATTAAACTCGTTAAGTCATAGCTCTTACCAATAGTTGTCTTTAGTATCCTTATGATTTCATTAAGTTGTCTATTTACTGTATTTGAATGCTCATAAAGAATTGTGTAAAAGTGTCGTGCAAAAGCACGCCAATCCCATTCATCTTTTGCAAGCATGCCAAAAGCACCGTATGTATATATGTCGAGAAGCATAACGAAGACCTCACTCACCTTGTTCGACAAAGAAGACAATTCTTCGTACTTTTCTATACCTTCTTGATAAATTTGCTTTTCCTCTTCAAAAATAGATTTATTTATTTTCTCCCTTATACGCTTTATCCTATCTGAAATTGGATCAACAATAGATGTCAATTCATCTATTGCTTTATATAAATCTGCCTGCATCTGGCTCTTAACGAGCATCTGCTTTTTAACAAATTCCGGCGTATGATACTCTGCACGTTTCGCTTCATCCAACGACGTGTTTTTAAAATCCATCGGCTTGGTCTACTACTTCTCGCTCTGCATTTATGCTCGCATCTATTTCAACTTAACCCTATCTTTCAACTGGCTTTCTTTAATAACAGCATGCTCCGCATACTTATTACAAAGAGCCTCAACTATCACCTTGTCACTTGATGTTGAATTTGGATGCAACGTAATTTCAATTTTATCTAAAACATCCTCACGCAGTTTTAAGAAATATTCCGATTTCGGAATAGGTTTGCTATTTAGAAATGAGTTAACTGCTACCGTTGTTATCATATCTGGGTCGGTCAGAAAAGGATTGAACGGAAAGAACAATAGCCTAAACCTCGTTTCTTCTTGAAACGCCCATCTTTTATTTTTGTATTTACCAATCTCACCAAAAGCTACATTTGAGTCAGCATGCGTTGCATCTGTCATTTTAAGCTGAAAAACATCCTTCGTCTTTTCTTTCACATCATCCACATAACTAACATGACAATAGAAAAGCGAATCTGAACTAGAATCAACATTTCTAGTAGTTATAGGCATTACTGTAAAATCAGGGTTAAAGAGATCCTCTGCTGGTATCTTTGATATCAAAGTCCCTCTTGTTGGTATTTCCTGAGGTACTGAGGTGCTATCTATAACTCTTTCTTCAAACATATCAATATCCATGCCTACCCTCACTCCGTGAGCATCACCTGAATACATCCTCCATAGAGGAATACTCTCCTCTGGATTCTCAGTCCAACATGACACAAACATGTACTGCCATAGCTTTACATTTCCCGATTCTACACGTTCCTCCATATCATCAACCTTATCAAGTCTATTAAACATGATTGAGCGACTACTCAGTATCATCGCCAATGAATCAATGGTTGTGTAGTGATATATCGTCATTAAAACTATTATTCTATTTGAACTCTTGGTTCCTCAGTTATCTATCCTCCTCGGCCTTTCGGCCTCTTGCTGCTTTCCGCTGCTCACTTATCGGCATTCCGGCCGTGCGCTACGTACTTACAATTCCACAAGTTGAAAGAAGCGCTCCTTGCTAATCTCCAGGTCCTTAGACTTATCGATGATCCGCTGTATCTCAGCCTCAGACAGTTTCGTAAACTCCTCGTATGTTATCTGGTTCTCGCGATACAACTTCACCAAGGATTCCGTCGTGCCATCAAAGGCCTCTCGTTCTTCCTCCCTGTCTATCTCCCGCCTCCTCGGCAGCAGCACATTGTTATACATCACCTCGTACAGCCACTTCCCTTCCATCTTCTCTCCTTCCTTCTCTCGTCGCTATCGCTCCTCGGGGCTACCGCCCCACCTATCACTGGGGCCGGGCCCACTAATAGTCCAGTATTCTTACTCCGCCTCACTTCACCTCATAACTCTCCACAAACCGCAATGCACTGTTCACTCATTTTCTTTTCCTACGTCGAATGAGTCGATCTATTTCATCAATCACATACCCAGTTCCCTGAGTATGGAGCAGGTCATAATGATCTAGAAGGAAATCATCGGCCCCGTATCGCTTAAGAACTGCCAAAGCCTGCAGGCCCGTAAGCCCTTTTGCTAAGGCATACTTTTCCAAGCAATAAGCATAAAACTCAAACGCTTCTGCCCCTACAGGCCGATCGTCATTTTTTCTCGCTGTCTTAAACTCCTCATAAAGTGCCTCAGTACTCAAATACCACCACTTAGCACCTTCATCATAGAGCTTGTCATACATGGGGTTTATATAGATGTACGTAAGAGCCTCTTCCAAAGAAATATGTTTTCTCCGGGATACATATTCAGCCAATCGCGAAATCTTAATCGGCACTATCTGCTCTTCATAAACACCCATTACTCTCGCTTCTTCCTTTCGTTACCACCCAAACAAGTCAGCATGCGTGCCCACGCTTTGCACACCGCTTCAAATCTCTCTTAAAGCGGGTTGAAGTCTTAATCTGGTACTTCATTTATTGACCTTGATACCCAACTCTTCAAAAAGCTGATCAACAGACTCGTAGGTCGACACCCTACCAAGTCTGATATCCTCCATCGCCTCCTTGTACCCTGCCGTCTTCGTAATGTCCTCGTTCTTGGTCTTATGAACCTTCACCGAAGCCACACCCTTCAACAGCTGACAAGCCTTCTTAATCTGTGCCACCAGACTCTCATCCTGCACATCCAACACAATCGTCGCCATATCTTAATCTCCTTTCCTTAATCTTTTTTACCTCCTCGTCGCTCCGCTCCTCGGATGCCTACCGGCTACCGTCGGTCTCTATCTGCTGCACCAGGCTACGAAGATAAGCATCAGAAACATTCTCAATGTCCGACTTATCGTATATCGCCATCAGCGTCACAAGCACCTCATCGGCATTCTTCTGTTGCACATTATATGTTATCACGCGCGCACCTCCGCTCTTGCCCTTACCCTTAGAAGCAATCGCCATACGGTACTTATAAGTATGCTGACCCAGAGACTCCCCACCAAACGGGTTCGCCTCCAACTCATCAAGGAACGTGTCGTAATCCTTCTCAAACGACGGATATTTCTTCCGAAGCGCCTTAGCACCACGCTCAAACTCCTCCAGATAGTCGATTGATACCTTCATACCGCCTACTTGAACAGCTTACGAGCATCATGCTTCGCCTTCCCGCCGCGCAGTTCATCAAAAGCACGCGTCAGACTCTCCTCCACCATTCGCTCCTGCGCCTTCGTCTTCGCATTCTCATGCTCAGCTAGCAAACGTTTGGCAAAAGCCTGCCTTACCTTCTTCGACTGGCTCAAGTACAGCGCCCACAGCGCATCCACCGTACTAATCCCAGTCCCCTGTCTTTCCACTGTCGTTATCATAATTCAATCTTCTTTCCTTACCTATCACTAGGGCCGGCCCCAGATGTATTAAAAATATTTAACAATATCAGCCAAACTTTGCCAAACTTGGGCGCTTCATTAAAGCTCCGCCCTTGCTACGCCCTACCTACGCCCTAGCTACGACCTTCCTACGCCCTTGCTACATTTTTGCTAAGATAGCCCTAAAAGTGGCTTTAAATCGTCCTCTTTATACAGAATCCAAGCCGTCGTACCCAAGAATGCCAAAAATAAAAATATCAGACACATTTGGGCACGCTTAGGGCCAGCTTTCAGCACTGGAACCGTAGCAGACTGCAGCGTGGTGAACGCAGGCGTCTCCTCCTGCACCTTCGCCTCGGCAGCAAGAAGCTGCGCCGCTACCTGCTGATAAGCATTATACTGCAACTGCATCTCGTTCTCCAAATCCGTCTGCCGCTGACGCACAGACTCCAAGATAATATCCTGGTTGGCATCAGCAAACTCCGCATAACGCCTGCGAGCCTTATCATAACGCGCCTTGGTCTCGGCAGCAATCTTACGATTATACTCCAAATCTACACGAGCTTTGCTGGTGCGATAGTCTGTGATGAACTTCTGCAGACGGGTCTTCACCGTGTCTGCCATATTCGCACAGATCACAGCATTTTGGTCCGTGACATTGATGGTAATGACCATCGTCTTCTTGTCGACATCACAGACAATGTTCTGATTGATGGCCTTGACAATGTTGGCCTGATCCTTCGTCAGACGGAAAGGATCGACCTTTTCGTCCTTCTCTTCTTTCTTGCTTGAGAACATTGAGAAGAAAGCCTTCATGCCTGCTCCCCACCACGTGGTCTTCTGTTCCTTACTGAGATAGTCGTAGTAACTCAAGGTGCGGTCTTTCTCACCTTCTTCCTTGTCGCCTTCAATAGTCACAGGGACAGAAAACAGACTGGTTTTGAAGTCCACTGAGTTCATCAGGTCAGGATACAAGGTCGGGAACAGGGCTTCGGAGCCTGCTCCGCCTGAACCCAGATTGACACCGAAACTGCTGGCCAGAGCCGCCAAGCCGCCGGCACTGGCCTTGGTGCTGCTCATTTCCGGGCTCAGCTTCACCGTACAGTTATAGTAATTGGGGAGACTCAGGGCATAAATCGCTGCCAGGACAAAGGCAATCGGGAGCACCTTGAAGTAGAGCCACTTGTGACGCAGGAGGTCCTGGAAGATTTTGGCGAAATCGATGGAGCTCTGCTCCTCGCTCTCAGAGACATTTTTATTTTGGCACACAGATTGCACAGATTCCACAGATTTTTCTTGTTCGTTCATACCTTATAGCATATTATAGGGTTATTTGGTAATAGCTACGACCATAGCGGCCAGAGAGGCAAGGGAGGTACCCATCGTCACGAGGCTGGCCAGATTGAGCGGATTACGACGTTTCTTAGAGGGCACGATGATCTCACAGCCGGGCTCAGGCTTGGCACCTTTGGAAGCGACGCCAATGGTACCGTTCTGATAGACAATGAAGGTCTTAGACTTCTTGGCACGGTTACCAAAGCCTCCGGCCTGATCAACATAGTACTTATAGTTTTTGCCACTCGTAAACGAGACGGTGTTGGGGAAGAACACGTCACCCGAAATCTTGACCGTTGCATTGTACTCAGGCACAAAGAGCTGGTCGCCCTCGCGCAACACAATATCAAAATCACCACCGGGCTGCTCCAATGCCTTGTCGAGCTGGATACCTACGGTATAGCTATCGCCCAGTTGCAGACTGCCATAGTCGATGGAGTCACCACGTTCCGAAAGGATACTGCGCAGGGCATTGAGCGTAGCCTGCTGGCGCACACGCTCTTCTTCACTCATCTGACGAAGCAGACGGGCCCCACGGGCATAGGCATCGGCGGTGACGCCACCTGCCATCTGAACCGCATCAGAGAGACGCAGGTTTTTGGTGGGCAACGTGAAGGCACCTTCATAGTTGACCTCACCGGTCACCGTGATGTTACGGGCGGTGCTATAGGCCGGACTGCGGCGTACATGAACGATATCGAAGGGCTCCAAGAGGAAACCGGAACCGCCATCCATCACCAGACCGTCTTTCAGTTCAAAGGTGTAGGTCTTGGAGATGTCCTTGGTCTTAACAGTAGCACGGGGGTCACGGATGCGACGTGACACATCGACCTTGGCCAGAGAGGCCTGGTCGGTCAATCCACCAGCCATGATAATCAGGTCTTCGATGGTGGTGTTCTCGGCAAACTCGAAGGTACCAGGAGACATCACCTCACCGGTAATCGTCAGGGTGCGCTCGGCAATGCGCTCGGACTGCGTGGCAATGAAAAGGACATCCTCATTCTGCAAAGGCACATCGGCCACGGTACCGGCCATGATACCGGCAATATCGAGGGGATGGGTCTCCAACGTACGGTCGTCACGCAAACGGTACAAGACACTGCGGGCGGTGAAGGCATCCTCGGTCAAACCACCGGCAGCCTCAATCAGAGAGCGCACAGTCGTGATCTGCTTGCCCAGTTCAAACTGGCCGGCACGGAACACGGCACCCTTGACCTCGACCATGTTCTCGTAACGGTTGATCATACCGTCCACCGTAATGGCATCGCCATCGGTCAACTTGAACGAGCTCATATCAAACTCCTCCACCGTATGCACCGAGTAGCGCTCGCCACTCTTACGCACCAGGCGGACAGCCTTGGTATAGGCATCGCCAGTGAAACCACCGGCATATTTCACAATCTGAGACACAGACTCGTTGGGGCGCATCTCATAGAACATCGGACGCTTGACATTGCCCTGAATGCCCACCAGACAGTCGTAAGGACCGACCACAATCACATCGTTCTCCTGCAGGCGGATATTTCCCGCCAGACGACCATTGAGGATGTATTCATAGACATCTACCACGGTAACGAGTTTGCCACCACGGTAGACCTTGATATCACGCAGAGTTCCCAGATCGTTGATGCCACCAGCCATGTACAGGGCATGGAACACCGTCGCAAAGGCACTCAAGGTATAGGTGCCGGGAGCCTTGACCTCACCCATGACATTGACCATCAGCGAACGGGTCTGACCCAGTGAGAGCTTCAGGGTGCTGCTGGCATAACGGCTGCCCAGGGTACTGCGGATCTTGCCCTGTGCAGAGGCCACCGACAGTCCGGCAACATGAATAGGACCATATCCGGGCACCGTGATGTCTCCATCGGGAGAGACTGTCAACTGCTCCGATTTCTGAGAGGCACCATAAATATCCACAATGACCTGATCGCCAGGGCCCAGGACATAGTTCTGGGGTGTGGCAATGTTCATGTTCGGCTCGAAAGACAGGAGCTTGTTGTTGAAGATGTCACGGCCGAAAACCTTCAGCTTGGCCTCGCCCACCTCGCCATCAACGTGCTGGTTGATGTTCTGCTGGATCTCAGCATACTGGATGTCAGCCTCCTGCTGCAACTGGGCCTGGGTGGAACCTTCCTTGCCCACGACCACGTCCTGGGCTTTCTCGCCAGTGCCATTGCTGCGCATACGGGAGTCAACGGCTGCCACGGCTGCATCAGCAGCACCGGAGGCACCACGGGCTTTGATCTGCTTGTCGTACTGCTGACGCAGACGACGGATCTGATCAATCTTCACACCCTTCTGCATCAGCTTGGTGACAATCTGAGCCTGACTGGTGCCGGCCTGCACCTCCTGTTGGATGAACTTGATCACTTGTTGGTCGCTCATCTGAGCATTGGCTATCGTGGAACACAATAGCATGAGGAAAAATACAACGTATTTCTTCATATTGACAGATTTTGTAAATTGATGTCTTTTTTACAAAAGGGATAAAAATTCTTTTCCTGACGTGCATGCATAAGGGGTTGCTTATCAGCACGTTAGTGATGCTTTAACAAATTTTTATCTTCAAAATAAGGGCTTTCACGGAATCGATTCCCTTTATTTTGACTGCAAAAGTACTGCTTTTTTTTGATATAGCAAAGAAAAACGCTGCTTATTTACTTAAAATAAGTGAAAAAACTATTTTTTCACACAAAGCTCGTATTCTTCCAATAAAACACGCTGGTTGGAAGACAATGGAGCCTTGCGCCAAAGGGCAAAGAGAGCCTGCAGCTGCTGCAGGTCGTCAGCATCGTTCGAAAGCACCGCCAAATACATCAAACACTTCGCCCTCAACAACGAACTCGGCTTCAACGCTTCAATCGCCTTCCGCAGCCTCGCCTCAGCCAATGTCACACTGGGGACAGGAACTGCTGTGACATTTTCGCCGGATGTCACAGCAGTTCCTGTCCCCAGTGTGACATCCGACATCTTCACCGCCGCCATATAAAGCGGAAGCGCCAACTCCGCTTCACTGGCAGGAGTATACCCCTTGAACGATACAAGCCGGGCTTGCGTCCGCTTAAGCTCAGAGAGCAAAAGATAATACTCATTCTCGTTCTGGTATTTGTCAGAAAACTCAAACAACAGCCGATGCGCCAGCTCAAAAAGCGCCTTTTTATCAAATGTCACACTGGGGACAGGAACCGCTGTGACATTTTTCCCGGATGTCACAGCAGTTCCTGTCCCCGATGTGTCAATCATCTCAATCATATCCGGCGTCATTTCAATAGCCGCAATGAGAATACCCGGAATCTGCACCACCAGATGCCGATTCCGCTTCCCCTTAACCCGCATGATAATCCCCTCGCGTCCATCGTAAAGGCCACCTTTAACACGAATCTGATCCCCGACATTCAACCGAATCTCCCCAGGGTTAAAATACGTGACACGTTCCTCGTTATTCTCCGTCACCGCAATAAAGTCCTCCATGGCCTTCGTAGGAACCGTCAGAAACTCTTTATGCCCCGTAAACGTAGACCGTTGAATAAACACCTGAAAATGGGCATTACCGACATATTCCTGCACCTCTTCAAGCGTGCCTTTGACATAGATATATTTTGTCAAAGCAGGCACCAACACGCGCCGGTCATGCCCCTTAACACTCTTGACACTATACGTCAACGGCACAAACGACCGCAGCCCATACCGCCGCGCATCATCCCGCACCTTCAATTCATGCCTCGGACTGGTACAGCCCAACACATACCAAATCTGTTCAGATATTTCTATTTCGCTCACGGTATAGAATATTCTACAACAGCACGGATGAGGGCATGGGGATTACCCATGTCATACATACGACCCTGCAACCGGACACCCATCATCCCCGAGCGCTGACGCACAGCCTCCAGCGCCGAAGTCAGCTCAATCTCAGAGACATGATCACCCTCGATCTCCTTCTGCATGATATCCTCATGCAACTGCGCAAAGACCTCCGGCGTCAGGATATACTGTCCGAACACACTGTAAAATTCTTTCACACCTTCCTTGTTCCTCACACCCAGGAACTCCTCGGCATAACTGGCCTTGGGCTTCTCCTTCATCACAGCCACATTGAGGATGGTATGCTCCTTGTCCTCCCAGACACCCGAGAGAATGCCATAATGACTCACCTCAGCCAGAGGAACGGTATGAATAGACACCATCAACGAGTTGTAACGCTCGTACTCCTCCACCATCTGCAAGGCACAGGGCTTGTTGCTGTCACTGCGATAGAGCGTATCACCCAAGAGCAACAGCACCGGTTCGTTACCCGCAAACTGCGCCGCCTGATACACCGCATGACCAAAACCGCGCTTCTCACGCTGGTAGACATAATGTAGGTGCTTGCCAATATTCAGAATGCGCGACTCCAACTCCTTCGCCTCAGCATTGAGCTTGCTCAGATGCTCATCAGACAGAGGCCGCTCGAAATAATCCGAATACAACTGGCGCTCCTCCTCAGAACCCAACACCAGACAGATCTCCTCGATACCACTCTGAATCAACTCCTCGAGCAGGATCAGAATCACCGGACGTACCATGCCATCAGGACAGGGAATGGGGAAGAAGTCCTTCTTCAGAGCCCTCGTAGCAGGATAGAGACGCGTGCCAAAGCCAGCCACAGGAATGATCGCCTTGCGGACCGTATGCACAGGCTTCAACGTCAGCGAATAGGCCTTCATGCCCTGGCTGTTGAGATAGTCGACCAACTGATGCTGCGTCTCCTCACTGCGCGCCAGGAACTGCACCGAGCCATCGCCATGCGAGCCTACGCCCTTACCACCCCAGACCAATGGCTGGATCTTCGGGTCCTGCAACACCTGATGCAACTTCGGCGCATACAACGCCTCAGACATCGGCGCCACCTGGGCATCAAACAACGCCTCCGCCTCAGTCATCAGCCGACCCAAGCCCTCGGCATCACCCTCCGCCATGCACTTGATGGCCTTGTCCACCAGTTCGAGGTTCTTCTCACCCAGCGCCTCATGCTCCGCGCGCTCCGCATCACTATTCGGGAAGGGATATGCCTTGTTAAGGTCGGAGAGGATCTTGATGGTATCCTTCTCGGCACACAGATCGGCAAACACCCAGTAGAGATGCTTCTTGACATTCAACGAGCGCACCTCGATCTCATCGCCATCAAAAGTCATGAGATTGGGCTTCACACCAAAGGCACAGGCCTGGTCCAGACGGCCACAACGGCTGGAAGTGCGCAACTCACCCAGATAGGCAATGTTCATCTCGCCCAACGTATTGAGGTTCAGATTATATAATAAATTGAACGCGCGCGCAACGAGGACACAGATAGCCGCAGAACTGCTCAGACCACTCTTCATCGGCAGGGTCATACCCGTGATCTTGATGCGGACACCTCCCACCTTGTACCACTCGAGCATGTAAGAGGCCACACCAGCGCAGTAACAGAAGAAAGAACCGCTCTTCGCAATGCGCTTCAGTTCGAGCTCGTCCATGCGACAAGAAAAATCCTGCCAGTACTCCTTGATCTCAGGGGCAGTACTGTACAACTCGAAGATGCTCGACTTCTCGACCTCGGCATAGATACCCTGTTCGATACCGGTCACAATCGCCGCACCAGGGGCTATATCGGCATTCATCGTGCGATAATGGCCGGCCCAGTCGGTATGTTCGCCAAAAAGACAAAGGCGTCCAGGAACAAAAAGTTTCATCATATTTTATGCATTTATTTTGCAAAAGTACGAAAAAAACGGCAAAAAGTGGAGATTTTAAGGATTTTTTTTGGTTGTTTGAAGGAAATTATATACTTTTGTCCCCGAATTATTAACTCATTAAACGTATATTGCCTATCGAAACAGCATTACTCAATACTAATTAAAAGAACGTATGAGTACTTGGAAAGAAATGTCCGACGAACAGTTGGCATTGCTTTATGCAGATGGTAATAACAAAGCTTTCGACATTTTATTAAGTCGTGTGCAGGATAAGTTGTTCTCCTACATCTTCTGTATGGTGAAGAACGAGGAGTTGGCCAATGACCTGTTTCAGGAGACCTTCATCAAGGCCATCATGAAAATCAGGGACGGGAAGTATAAGGACAACGGAAAGTTCCTGTTCTGGATCAACAGGATCGCACATAATGTGATCATCGACCACTATCGCGACATGCGCAACCAGCATATCGTGGATGCCCCGAAAGAGAATGACCTCGGCAACCTCCGCGGGGATACCGTCCTGGAGACTGACCGTGAGAGGGCACTGGTCAATGAACAGGTCATGAAGGATGTGAGGCATCTGATGGAGGCGCTGCCTGATGTGCAGCGGGAGGTGGTGTTCATGAGGTATTATCAGGAAATGTCATTCAAGGAGATTGCCAAGGCTACCGGCGTCTCCATCAACACTTCCCTCGGCCGCATGCGCTACGCCCTCATCAACCTCCGCAAACTCTCCCGCGAGCACTCCATCGAGCTCCAACTGGCATAATAATTATGTCACACAGATTGCACAGATTTTATCACCTCCAGTGAGACAGATTTCACAGATTATGACAGATAACGAACTGACATATGAGATACGTGGAGCTATATTTGACGTGTACAATGAGCTTGGACCTGGGCTGCTTGAAAGTGTTTATGAAGAGGCTCTATGTTTTGAACTACAGCAACGAGGTTTAACGATTGAACGTCAGATAGAAGTTCCTATTACATATAAAGACACTGTATTAAAGTCACCTCTAAGACTGGATATTATTGTCAATCAACAAGTTATTATAGAACTCAAGTCAGTAGAGGAGATGAAACCTGTATATGGTAAGCAGCTCTTGACCTATTTAAAACTGATGAAAAAGCATACAGGTCTTTTGGTAAACTTCTCAGAGAACAATATCAGAGAAGGAATACAAAGAATCGTGAATTAAAGGTCACGCCGATTATTTATAGGTCACACAGATTACACAGATCTTTGCTGCTCTGCAGCGATAGCCTTTTCCGCAAGGAAAAAAAATCTGTGTAATCTGTGAAATCTGTGTGACAAAAAAAACTTGTAAAATCTGCGTAACTAAAGGCAACGCGTGACGTTTTGATTGCCATTAAGAAAATCCCGGGCAGCCATGCGCTTTTTGCCAGAGAGTTGGAGCTCCTCGAGCTGAAGGAGTTCACCATTGAGACAGGCGACAAGAAGAGACTTGCCCTCGATAATGATGGTACCTGGCTCAGCAGAAGGCCTCTTCAAATCCGTCTTCGAAGCCCGATAGATCTTCAAAACGGTTTCTTTGTCATCAGAAGCAACAAGTGTCGTCCATGCCCCTGGAATGGGCGAGAGTCCACGGATAAAGTCGTAGACCTGCTTGGCAGACTGATGCCAGTTGATCTCGCAAGTTTCCTTGAAAATCTTCGGGGCAGCCTTTAATTGTCCATTATCCATTATCCATTGTCCATTGTCTTGAGGAATGGAGGCAGGATGGCCATCAGAGGCAATGATGGCCTCGATGGTCTCTAGGCAGATCTCTGCCCCAAGATGCATCAGTCCATCATAAACATACTCCACATCAGCGGTGTCAGGAATATCAAAAGTCTTCTGAAGAATGATGCGACCTGTATCGATGTCATGGTCGAGGAAGAACGTGGTCACACCCGTCTGGGTCTCGCCATTGATGATGGCCCAATTGATAGGCGCAGCCCCACGATACTGAGGCAACAGTGCTGCGTGAACATTAAAGGTGCCATATTCCGGCATGGCCCAGACCACTTCTGGCAACATCCTGAATGCCACTACTACCTGCAGGTTGGCCTGATAACTCTTTAAAGTCTCTACAAACTCCGGATCCTTCATCTTCTCGGGCTGTAGCACAGGAAGGCCCTGTGATAGTGCATATTGCTTCACAGCTGATGGCTGCAACACACTGCCATGTCTGCCCACAGGTTTATCCGGCTGTGTCACCACAGCCACCACATTATACTGATGTTCCACCAGTGCCTGCAGTGTCTCCACTGCGAACTCCGGCGTTCCCATAAACACAATCCTTAAATCTTCTTTTATCATAAAGCCTTCAAACTTTTGATCGTGGCGAGGGGATCAGTGGCCTTGAAGACATAGCTGCCACTGACCAGGACATCCACACCAGCTGCCACCAGACGAGGAGCCGTCTCTGCCTGAACACCGCCATCCACTTCGATGAGTGTTCCAAGACCCTTGGCGTTGATCATCGCTTTCAGACGTTTCACCTTGTCGATGGTATTCTCAATGAACTGTTGTCCCCCGAATCCCGGGTTGACACTCATCAACAATACCATCTCGACATCGCCGAGGATATCCTCCAGCACAGACACAGGTGTCGAGGGATTGAGTGTCACACCAGCCTTCATACCAGCATCGTGGATCTCCTGGATGGTGCGATGCAGGTGTACGCTGGCCTCGTAATGCACATTCATCATCATCGCCCCCAGTTTTGCAGTGCGTGCGATATAACGCTCGGGGGCATTGATCATATAATGTACGTCGAGGGGTTTCTGACAAGCCTTGGCTACAGCCTCTATCACAGGGAAGCCAAAGGAGATATTGGGGACAAACGACCCGTCCATGATATCGAGGTGAAGCCAGTCGGCCTCACTCTGGTTGATCATGCTGATGTCACGGTCGAGATGCAGGAAATCTGCTGCGAGTAATGATGGAGAAACAAGCGCCATTATTATAAATAATAAATAATAAACTAATAAATAATAAACTAGTTCAGGCGGAAGTCGTTAGCCTGAGGGTTGTTTTGACTGCGATAGTTATGTGCTATCTGACGGATAATTTCTAATGACAAAGCACTGGGCTTAAATTCCTCTTGAGTAAAATGCTTCATAGGCAAACTTTTTATATGTTATATCTCATAAACGAGAAAATAATATATTTATTATGTTTGCGACGAAAAAAGTTTTTAGGGGAGACCCTAAGACTCTTTTTTTCAGTTAGGGCCGTCCCCCAAACCCCTGGCAAGGAGCTAAAAGTCTTTATATACTTCATTATCCCACGCGGTCTCAAGTTTGAACGAACTGCTTACATTGCCATTAAAGAGCGCGCCACGCAAATAAGTCAACCGGTTACGCTTGAAGGGGACATCCTCCACCACCTTAGTATATAATACCTCGTCAGCAGCATTCAATACCTCGATGGTCACGTCCATTACCTCCTCATCAGTAGCCAAGAACAGACAATTAATCGAGCCTATCGTCTTACCGACAGCAGTCTTCGGCGTACTGACCGTCACAAATCCTGCATCCCCAACCGCCTGTCCTGTTGCCGGACTAAAACTCTTGCTGCCGCCACCAAACGTGATCCGGATCTTCGTTGCATTCGCCGGTCGCGTATCCGTCGAGAGAATCCCAAGCTTACTGATCGCGCGCTCCAGCGTGATAGTACCGAGATCCAAACCCGCCGTACTGTTCACGTCAATGTCCTGCGTCTTGGCAAACGTCTCGCGTACCTTTTCTGATGTATAGGCTGCTACAGTCGGACTCGTCAGCGTAAACACATCCCCTGCGAGACTGTCGCGCGCCACAACTACCATCGTGTATGTCCCAAGTGGCAAACTGCAACTGAAATCGCCGAAGGTCTCGTAGGTGGTGTGATCGTCCTTCAACTGCGTCACCTTGCAAACCTCGGTCGCGCCACTATAGAACGCCAGCGTAATCGCCTGTACATCTTCATAACTGGCTGGACTCACAGCGCTTCGCGTCCCTGGCAGGTCCTCCACCGAATAGGAGAAGTCACTGACATGCACCCTCACCGGTGCATATTCAATACTTTCATTGTTTAAAGGGTTCAACACTTCCTCAGTGTCGTTAGAACAGCTACTGAGGTTCATCACTGTGCCCAAAAGGGCTGCGCCCATCAGGGCTCCAAAACTTGAATTAAACTTTTTCATTTTGGTCTTTCTTAGTAAAACATTCTGTTAACTTTGTCATATTGACACCACAAAGATAAAGAGTCTTTTTCAAAAGACCAAATGATATTTTTTCTTTTAACTTTTTTTAATTCTCCTTTGCCAAGGAGATAACCTCAACCACCCCTACCCCTCCTTACCATAATGAGGGGTCTCCACCTTTACCCCAAACCCCTTTCCCTCTCCAGGGAAGGGGCTTAAACAGAAAGTCGCAGAAACCGACGACTTTCTGTGGGTTTTGGCATCGCGGGACACGCGATACGTTCCTACATCCCTGCTGTCGCCGCCCCTTGACAAGGGGCTCACTGAGGAAAACAAGGCCATAACTCAATGGCCATTACCCTACAATGAGCCTTGGAAAGGGATTCACTGAGGCTGAGCAAACCTCATATCATTGTAGCAAACACACGTAGAGGATATCAAACATACATTCATAGTGATAGACCTACATTCATAATACCGGACATACGTTGTTCTATTGCCATTCAGACGTTTGTATTGCTGTAAATACGCTAGTGTTGCCAGTCATACACTGGTACTGCCGTACATACGTTGCTGTTGTTGTGCGGCAGCAGCCCTTCCCTTCCAGGGGAGGGTTGGGAGAGGTGTAGAAAACCATGGCGAACCCCGCAGGGGCAAAGGCTCGAGAGCCATACCAAAATCTTTGCGGAGGGCGGTTTTCCCCCGAAGCAAATTAAGCCTCGTCCCTTTGAAAAGGGAAGAGGTTTGGAGAAGAGATTGAAGCCCCTTCTTATGAAGAAGGGGTTGGGGTTGATGGAGAAACCCTCTGCTAAGAGGGAAAAAGGGCTTTGGGGGCTGGCCCCCAACTAAAAATAGGGTTTAAAGGGGGAATCCCCTTAAATTAATCTTCAGACATATCCGCCACCATTTTGCGGTACATGGTATAAACCCGCTGGCGGGAGATATACCCCTGAAGCCGGGCATCGGAATCGAGGACCGGAAGCCAGTCTGCTCGCGTACGATCAAACGTCCGCATAACCTCCGCCATTGGCGTGGCCTCAGAAAGCATAGCCTTCGGTTCTATCATCAATTGACTAGAAGTGAAATGATGATACAGCTCCGTCCGGAACATCACATTCCGGATCTTCATGATCTCCACCTCACCGAGGAGCACCCCTGAGGGATCCAAAACAGGAAGCACCGACGAATTACTCCGACTGATCTTATGGACAATCTGTCCCAGTTCCATGTCAGGCGTGACACTCAGGTAATCCCGTTCGATGACCGAATCCAGATTCATCAGCGTCAGCACCGCATGATCGGTATGATGTGTAATCAGTTTACCCTCTTTTGCCAACCGGGCCCCATAGATACTATGCGGTTCAAAGATAATGATCGTGAGATACGCACATACCGAGACTATCATCAGCGGCACCAGGAGACTATATCCTCCGGTGAGTTCCGCAATGAGGAACATACCCGTCAAGGGCGCATGCATCACCCCCGACATCACACCCGCCATGCCCATCAGGGCAAAGTTCTTCTCCGGGATATAAACCCCTATCTGGTTGATGTTCCACAATCGAGAAAAGAGGAATCCCGTGAAGCACCCCACGAACAGACTCGGTGCGAATGTTCCACCACAGCCCCCACCTCCATTCGTGGCAGAGGTGGCAATGACCTTTGTGAGCAATACCAGAGCAATATAGCCCAACACCAGACTGCCCTGACCAGAGAAAAGTGAGTTGTTAAGGATCTGGTTCCAGTCGGCCTCAGTACGACCATTCAACAGGAGGTTGATACTACTATAACCCTCGCCATAAAGCGCTGGGAACAGGAAGATCAACAAGCTCAGGACGGTTCCTCCGATGGCCAATCGGATATGCGGATGTTCCTTGTATTTGGCGAAGATGCCCTCACAAAAGCCCATCATCCGGATGAAATACAGGGAGATGAGTCCACAGGAAATGCCCAACAATACACAGGCCGGGAGACGTTGGATAGACCACTCACTGTCGAGATGGAAAGAGAACAACGCTGCATCACCACTGAAGATATACGTGAAACACGTAGCTGTCACACACGACACCAAAATGGGCAGAAGCGATGACATCGTCATATCGATCATCAGGACCTCAAGCGTGAAGACCAGTCCCGCGATAGGTGCCTTGAAGATACCTGCGATGGCACCTGCCGCACCACAGCCCACCAGCGTCATCAACGTCTTCCGGTCGAGCTGGAAGAGTTTTCCGAGATTGGAACCAATCGCAGAACCCGTCAGCACAATCGGCGCCTCTGCTCCCACCGATCCACCAAAGCCAATGGTAATGGCCGAGGCAATGACCGATGACCACGTGTTATGCGACCTCAAGCGCGACTTGTTCGATGAGATGGCATAGAGGATACGTGTGATACCATGAGAGATATTATCCTTGACGATGTACCGCACAAAGAGCGATGTCAGGTAGATACCCACCACAGGATAGACCAGGTAGAGCCAGTTGGCCCTGGACTTCTCGAAGGAGCTGGTGAGGAGCATCACAATCTGATTGATGATCCAATGTAGCGAGAAGGCTGCCACAGCCGCAAAGAAACCCACGAGCAATGCCAGGATGAGGATGAACATCCTGTCGCTGACATGCGTCACACGCCATTCGTGCAGGCGATGCAGGTTACTTACGGATAATGGTGACTTCGCCATTGGCTTTCAGTTTGATGATGCTGGAAGGGGTATGAGGTTTGTGTTCCTGACGACGCGACCAACAGACATAGTCGACCGCCTCTATGATACGCGGATCAATGTCGCAGTAATTCTGTGCTGCAGGTTCGCCACTGATATTCGCTGAGGTAGAGACAATCGCTTTCTGGAAACGATAGCACAATTCTTTCGAGAAAGGCTCATTGGTAATGCGAATGCCTATGCTGCCATCCTCGGCAATGAGGTTCTCCGCCAAATTGATCGCCCCATCGAGAATCAACGTCGTGGGGCGTGTCACACTGGGGACAGGAACTGCTGTGACATTTCTTCCGGATGTCACAGCAGTTCCTGTCCCCAGTGTGACATCGATGAGCTGCCAGGCCACATCAGGAACGTTACGGATATAACGTTGGAGACGGGCATCACTGTCGACCAGACAGATGAGGGCCTTGGAGTCATCACGCTGTTTGATGTCGTAGACACGCTTGACGGCCTCAGGGTTGGTGGCGTCACAGCCAATGCCCCAGACGGTATCTGTAGGATAGAGAATCACGCCACCCCGTTTCATGGTCTCTACAGCGTTTCTTATGTCTTCTTCTCTTGTCATCAGAACTCTGAAGTAAAGTGGAACTTGATGTGTTTAAAGTCTTCCTGCGCCATGGAGAGAACATAACCAGAGTCAGCGAGGAAGACATCACGGCCCTCCTTGTCCTTCGCCATGTACTGATACTTGCGCTTCTTGAAATTCTCGAGCTCCGCATCATCGTCGCTCTCTATCCAACAAGCCTTGTAGAGATGCACCGGTTCCCAACGACACTTCGCGTTGTATTCGTTCTCCAGGCGATACTGGATGACCTCGAACTGCAACTGACCTACGGTACCGATGATCTTCCGGTTGTTGAACTGGTTGACAAACAACTGTGCCACACCCTCGTCCATCAATTGGTCGATACCCTTCTGCAACTGTTTGGAGCGCATGGGATCATCGTTCTCGATGTATTTGAAGAGCTCTGGCGAGAATGAGGGAAGGCCCCGGAAATGAAGTTGTTCACCCTCAGTGAGCGTATCACCAATCTTAAAGATACCACCCGTATCAGGCAGTCCCACGATATCCCCCGGCCACGCCTCATCGATGGTAGACTTGCGCTGTGCCATGAACTGCGTGGGTGAGGTGAAACGCATGGTCTTGCCCTGACGCACATGCAGGTAAGGTTGGTTGCGCTGGAACTTACCGCTGCACACCTTACAGAAAGCGATACAAGAACGATGGTTGGGATCGATATTCGCGGTGATCTTGAAGATAAAGCCCGTGAACTTCTTCTCCTCGGGTTCCACCTCACGTTCCTCCGCCTTGGTAGGACGAGGACTGGGGGCAATCTCCACGAAACAATTCAGCAGTTCCTGCACACCGAAATTATTCAGTGCAGAACCAAAGAACACCGGTGCCACCTCAGCAGAACGGTAGGTCTCCACATCAAACTCCGGGTAAACACCATCCACCAGTTCGAGGTCCTCGCGCAGTTTGGCGGCATTATCCTCCCCCACTCTCTGGTCGAGGTCAGTACTGTTGATATCGATCTCCACCTTGTCCGTCACACGCTGTTTATCAGGTGTGAAGAGGTCGAGTTTCTGTTCGTAGATATTATAGACGCCCTTGAACTTCGCGCCCTGATTGATCGGCCAGGACAAAGGACGCACCTTGATCTCGAGTTCCTGTTCGAGTTCATCGAGGAGGTCAAAGGGATCGCGTCCCTCACGGTCCATCTTATTGATAAAGATGATCACGGGTGTCTTACGCATGCGACAGACCGTCATCAGTTTACGTGTCTGCGTCTCCACACCCTTGGCCCCATCGACCACGATGATAGCCGAATCAACAGCCGTAAGGGTTCGGAAGGTATCCTCGGCAAAGTCCTGGTGACCCGGAGTATCGAGGATATTCACCTTATATTCAATATCCTTGCCCTCTGGCGTATAGTCAAACTCCATCACCGAGGTAGAGACAGAGATACCACGTTGTTTCTCAATGTCCATCCAGTCGGAAGTGGCAGTCTTTTTGATCTTGTTGTTCTTGACGGCACCAGCCACCTGGATCTGTCCTCCGAAGAGGAGGAATTTTTCTGTTAATGTCGTCTTACCGGCATCAGGGTGCGAAATAATCGCAAATGTTCTTCTTCTATCTATCTCTGGATTCATAATTTTGCAATGCAATCGGCGAGGGACTCTTCCCAGTAGGGCACCTCGATATTATAAGTCTGTTTGATCTTGGTCTTGTCAAGGACCGAATAATGCGGGCGTTTTGCAGGCGTGGGATACTCCGAAGTGTGCAAAGGTCGTACATGACAGGTGGTGATACCTGCAATGCGATGAATGGCCTTGGTGAAGTCGTACCAAGAGATGACCCCTTCGTTGGAGAAATGATAAACACCCGGTACAATCCCCTGTTCGATGGCAGCGAAGATGGCCACAGCCAGATCACGTGCATAGGTTGGCGTGCCTATCTGGTCGAAGATGACCCCCAGTTCAGGTTTCTCCTTACCCAGGCGAATCATCGTCTTCACAAAGTTATTGCCGAAGGTGGAATAGAGCCAGGCAGTACGGATGATCATCGACTGAGAGCAGAACTTCTGTACATTCAGTTCACCCACGAGTTTCGTCTTGCCATAGACACTGTTCGGACATGTATCCACCTCCTCGGTATAGGGCGTATGTTGGGTGCCATCGAAGACATAATCGGTGGAGATCTGGATCATCCATCCTCCGCGTTTTCCGATGGCTGCTGCCAAATAAGCAGGAGCCTCCGCATTCAATTTCGTGCACAACTCCTCATTCTCCTCGGCCTTGTCGACAGCTGTATAAGCCGCACAATTGACAATACCATCAATCTGGTTGTCATTCACGAACGCCTCAATAGCGTCTTGGTTGGTAATATCCAACTCTGCTACATCCGTATTAAAATAGGTATGCTGGGGGTGACTTGCCTCCAGCAACTGCATTTCGTTTCCTAATTGGCCATTACAGCCAGTAATCAAAATATTCATTATTCGAACTTTAAACCTTCTTCTTTATCCTTTTTATAATAGTCGGAGAGCATGCCGATAAAAGTGGTTATTTCCTTAACAGCATGTGCAGTATCAGGAGAGATATCCTTATGCTGCAGGCGGAGGAGCATGACACCATAAAGGGAGTTGAAACAAGTCTCAATCTCATTCTCATCCTTATTGGCTCCGCGGTTGCGCAGTTCTACGATAAAAGGCAGCACCTTGTAGTATTCTGCATTGTAGAAGGGAAATTTGGATGACTGGAGGAGTTGGTTGTGCAGGTCGATGAGCATCTGCATCGTCACCTGATTGATCTGCAGGTGTCCCTTTTCGCGACAACCCTCCTGGTTCATCATCCGGATGAGGTTCCCGAACCAGTCGAGCTCCTCTTCCTTCTGTTCATCGGTATAGTCAAACCGTTCCACCCACTCATCACGAATGCGTCTTAACGAACAGTCGAACGCCCTGATGGTATCCTCGACCTGCCACATATAAAGCAGGTATTCGGCAATATTCTTTTTTCTTAAATCCTGAGAAACGTACACAATTTACAATTTGACAATTTACAATTTACCATTTAGAAGCGCAGGAGGTTGGTTGTGGTGCCAAGGAGCATGATGATGGAACCAACGACCACAGCTGCACCAATGACTTGGTTGATGATGCGGATACCATTGGTATCAAACTTCGTGCGGATCTGATCGACCAGCCATGTCAGTCCCCACCACCAGAGCAACGCTCCTCCCACGATACTGGCAAAGCCCACGAGCATCTCGAAAGGATGGTTGGGCAACACAAAAGCAAACTGTGCGAATGTAGCCAGGAACAGGAAAATGATGAGCGGATTGGAGAAGGTGACCAAGAAGGCCGTCCACGTGTTATACCAGAGCGTACCCTTCTGTTGTCCTGACTGGTGCATCTTCCTCGTAGGGTCAGTGCGATAGGTATACAGTCCAAAGCAGAGCAGCATGATACTACCCGCTATCTGGAGGTAGAACCGGTTCTGGTCGTTGTTGATGAGATCCATGACAAACGACATACCGAAACCAGCGAAGCCTGCATAGATGATATCACTTGCCGCAGCACCAATGCCTGTGGCAAAACCATACCACCGTCCTTTGTTCAGTGTACGCTGGACACAGAGAATGCCCACAGGGCCCATCGGGGCACTGGCAATCACACCTATCATCATTCCTTTGAAGATGAAATCCAGGATATTTATTGGTACATGAAACGGCATAGCGGCTGCAAAATTACTAAAAATTCTTGAGACTACCTATTTTTCGCTGTCTTTTTTCTTTGTATTGATGCGAATGCTCATAATGGTCAAGTCATCATTGGGCTCTGCCCCATCACGATGCTCCTGTACGGCACTATAGAGCGCTTCGATGGTCTGCTGGGCACTGGCCTCAGGCATCGTCTGGAGAAGTTCGAGGATATGATCATCGCCAAACTGTTCCTGTTCGCGGTTCTCAGCCTCATTCAGTCCATCGGAGTAGACCACCAGCATCTTTCCATTGATATCATCGATACATTCACCATCATACTCCAGTCCAGGCCAGAGACCAATGGGTGCATTGGGCAACATCTCCAGGAACTCACCACCCAGTTTGTCACCGATATACGGTGGGTTATGACCAGCATTACAGAAGTTCATGGATCCCTCTTTCAGATCGATGCAGCCAATGAACAAGGTAACGAACATGCCCTGTTCATTATCCTCTGAGAGGGCAGTATTCATACGTGTGGCAATCTCCGCAGGCATCATATGCTGTGTGGCCAATGTACGGAACAGACGCGTTGCCTGTGCCATGAACAAGGATGCCGGAACACCCTTACCACTCACGTCGCCCAAGCAGAAATACAATTCATCACCCATAAGGAGATAGCCATAGAGATCGCCACCCACCTCCTTGGCCGGTTCTATCTTCGCATAGATATCCAGTCCTTCGCGGTTGGGGAAGATATTCGGCACCATCGACATCTGGATATCCCGCGCAATACGCAGTTCACTCTCTATTCGTTCACGATGCGCCGTGGCTTCCTCCAACTGATCATAGGCCACCTGCAATTTCTCATGCGCCACACGTAAGCGATGGGTAGACCTGCGTTTATGGAACGTGTAGATGGTAAAGAACAAGATGATGAGCAGCAGAGAAACAGCCGTCCACCACATGCGCTGCCGCGAGAGGTCAGCCTCCTTCTGCAAGATCTCCTGTTCCTTGCCCTGGGTGTCATAAAGTGTTGCCAATTCCGCCGTGGCACTGTTCTTCTGACCAGTGATGGCAGAATCGAGTACACTCAAGATCTTATTGGCCGCCACTCGGGCAGAGTCTTGACGACCCGCCTCTTTGTTGGCCCTGAACTTGGGAAGCATGTACAGTTGGATATTATCGAGCGAGGCCTCCATACCCCAGTGTTCCAATGTCTGGTCGAGGTAACGGTAGTTATCAGCAGCCTCCTGATAGCGCTCCGCCATGACCAGGTAGTCATTGGCATTGATATGTCCCGGAGCTGTCTTGGAGAAATCCGTCTTGAGGAACTCCTGATAAGCCTCTTCCGCATCCCTCTTCTTACCCAGTCCCAGCTTCGCCACAGCCCGCATGATCTCGATACGGCCCTGATACTCGTCGAAATAATCCTTTCGTGCATCCCGTTTCTGACGGTACTTATCAAGGAGCATCTCCGTACGGTCGATCCAATAGATGGACTCCGCATATCGACGCGTATTGATATACGCCATACTTGTGTAGACTGTGCCTAGGACTGCCTCTTGGAAACCACGACTCGTAGAATCCGACTGCCAACGGTTGGCATAGTGTCCACGCGCTGTGAGGAAACTCTCCTTGGCCTCCTCATCCTGTCCGAGGTTCAACTGACAACATCCGATATTATTGAGGAGGATGGCATAATCGATGTCCGACCCAATGCCCGACTCATCCATCTTCTTCACTGCCGGGATGGCCACCACCAGCGAACCCTCGTAGTCGCCCTTGACCAGCAAGAGCTCAGAGAGTCTGCGGGCACATTTGTTATAGCTCAGCTGGTCCTCTTTGGTATTCACCTCACACTCGATGGCCTTGCGGTAGTAGATCTCTGACATACGGTAATGTCCCTGATGGTAATAGGCCACACCCCGCCAACGATTGGCATCGAGTTGGGAGATCAGGCCCTCTTGCTCGTAGGCATTGGCCAATACGATCATGCTGTCGTACTCCATCCTCACGCCCACGTCGAACAAGACACTGTCAGCCTTGCTGGCCCTCACCTCGTGCCCCATACGTTCCTGGCAGGCAATGAAGACCATGGACATCAAGAAGAGAAGCAACCATGAGAAGTAGCGTTTTATTTTCATATTCCGTCTTGTGTTCACTTTGCGTATGCAAAGTTACAAAATATATTTGAAACCGCCAACAATTCTCGCAGAAATTGTTAGGATACGTGCGGTTTGAGGCAGACAAAAGGTTAATTTCCGTAAAAATGACCGATAATTGTGAGATTATTCGTAATTTTGTAGCATGAAACAACTTTAAGCAATAAAATATCATAAAACTATACAACAATGGAACAACAGAATGTTTTGAAGCCGTATGTAATCGGTTTGGATCTGGGAGGTACGAACTCCGTGTTTGGTATTGTCGATTCCCGTGGTGACATCAAGGCTACCACAGCCATCAAGACCGGTGGCTATGACAAGGTGGAAGACTATGTGGACGCCTGTGTAGAGGCATTGCAGGTGATCATCGATCAGGTAGGTGGTATTGAGAAGATCAAGGCCATGGGTATCGGTGCTCCTAACGGTAATTATTATAAAGGTACGATTGAGTTTGCGCCTAATCTGCCCTGGGCTCATAATGGTGTCATTCCCCTGGCACAGTTGTTCAGTGAGCGTCTGAACAATATCCCTGTGGCCCTGACCAATGATGCCAATGCCGCTGCCATCGGAGAGATGGTCTATGGTGTGGCCAGAGGTATGAAGAACTTCATCGTGATCACCTTAGGTACGGGTGTTGGCTCAGGTATCGTTGTGAACGGTCAGTTGCTCTATGGCCATGACGGTTTTGCAGGAGAGTTAGGTCATGTCACGATGGTACGTGGCGAAGAAGGCAGAATCTGCGGTTGTGGCAGAACCGGTTGTCTGGAAGCCTATTGTTCCGCCACTGGCGTTGCCCGTACAGCCCGTGAGCTGTTGGCCAAGACCACCCGTCCGAGTCTGTTGCGTGACATGAATCCCGATGACATCACCAGTCTCGACGTATCCATCGCTGCTGAGAAGGGTGACGAGTTGGCCAAGGAGATCTACGATTTCACCGGTAAGATGCTGGGAGAGGCCTGTGCAGACTTCGCCGCTTTCAGTAGTCCTGAGGCCTTTATCTTCTTCGGAGGCATGGTGAAGGCAGGTGAGCTGATTATGAAGCCCATCAGGGAGTCGTATAATGAGCATGTACTGAAAATCTTCAAGAACAAGGCGCAGTTCCTAGTGAGTGGCCTGGATGGTGCCAGTGCCGCAGTGCTGGGTGCCAGTGCCATTGGATGGGAAATTCAGTAAAAAAATGGAGGTTGGTGCAGGACGCTACCAACCTCTCTATAAAAAAGATAAGGTGAATCAGCAAAATGGCTGATAAGAATCTTATCGGCGGCAAATATACGAGTTATTTATCTAACTTGCAAATTTTTCAGCAAAAAAGTGACTATTTTCGATGTTTTTGTCGATAAAAACAACTTTTTTATATGTTTTTCGAAAAAAAACGCGCTAAAAATTTGCTTGTTTGAGAGAAACTTGATACCTTTGCCGCCAGAATTAGACAAAAACAGTTAGATATGAAGTGTCAGAACAACATTTGGTGGTGGCAGTGCTCGAGATTAAAAACGTCGCGAGGCTAAACGCCCTATCTGTTATTCAACGAAGATATAAGAGGCTCATCGCGACAGCGGTGAGTCTTTTTTCATTCAGTACACAACACAAATAAAAATATATAGAAAGATGAAAAGTTATCAAGTAGATGAAAATGGTTTTTACGGAGAGTTCGGTGGTGCATATGTACCTGAGATCCTTTACAAGTGCGTGCATGACCTACAAGAGGCCTATCTGCCGATCATCGAGTCGGAGGCCTTCAAACGCGAGTATCACGCCCTATTGAAGGACTATGTGGGACGTCCCTCGCCCTTGTACTATGCCCAGAGGATGAGTGAGCAGTATGGTTGTAAGCTCTATCTGAAACGTGAGGACCTAAACCACACCGGTGCCCACAAGATCAACAACACCATCGGTCAGATTCTCCTGGCCAAGCAGATGGGTAAGACCCGTATCATCGCAGAGACAGGTGCTGGTCAGCATGGTGTAGCCACTGCTACTGTCTGTGCACTGATGAACATGCAGTGTGAGGTATTTATGGGTGCCACCGACGTAGAGCGTCAGCACACCAATGTAGAGCGCATGAAGATGTTGGGTGCCCAGGTACATCCTGTACGTACGGGCAACATGACTCTGAGCGATGCTTGCAGTGAGGCCATCAGAGACTGGTGCTGTCATCCCCAGGACACCTTCTATATCGTCGGTTCCACGATGGGTCCCCATCCCTACCCCGACCTTGTGGCCAGGATGCAGAGCGTCATCTCCGAAGAAATCAAATGGCAGTTGGAAGAAAAGGAAGGCCGTGACTATCCCGACTACCTCATCGCCTGTATCGGAGGTGGTTCGAATGCTGCTGGTACCATCTACCACTATATGAATGATGAGCGCGTGAAGATCGTCCTGGCAGAGGCAGGAGGACATGGTTGGGAGACCAATCATACCGCTGCTACTATCCACAAAGGAACCGTCGGTATCCTGCATGGTGCCAAGATGCTGGTGATGCAAGATGAGGACGGACAGATTGAGGAGGCCTTCACCATCAGTGCTGGACTGGACTATCCCGGTGTAGGTCCTATGCATTGTAACATGGCCAAGGAAGGTCGTACACAGGTGTTAAGCATCAATGATGACGAAGCCATCTATGGCGGTTATGAACTGACCCGAATGGAAGGTATTATCCCAGCTATTGAGAGTGCCCATGCCATTGCAGCATTGAAGAAACTCCACTTCAAGAAAGATGATGTGGTAGTGTTGACAGTGAGTGGCAGAGGCGACAAGGATGTGGAGACGTACTTGAAGAACAAGGCCATGGCAGGAGAGTACGGAAACTTTTAGTGAATAGCGAACAGTGAATAGTGAAATATGAAGACATTTGAATATACAACCACGAGTAAGACAATATTGGCGGATTTATATACGCCAGTAGGTGTCTATATGAGGCTGAGAGACCTCTATCCGCAGAGTGCGCTGATGGAGAGTTCCGACTATCACGACAAGAGCAATGCCCGTTCGTTTATCGGTCTCCATCCCATCGCCAGTGTCGCCATTGGTCATGGAAAAGCCACCATCAACTACCCTGACGGGAGTGTTTTAGAGGAGATGATCCGTCCAGATTTTCAAGCCGAGCACGCCATTAACGCACTTCTTAAACGAATTGAAGTAAAAGGCAGGGATTCAGAGTTTTGTGGACTGTTTGGTTACACCTCATTTAATGCCGTCAGGTATTTCGAGAACATCCCTGTGAAGGATGAAACACAGGAAAAGAACGATGCACCAGACGTATTGTATGTACTATATAAAGAGGTGATTGTATTCGATCATCATAACAATACACTGAAGATAGTAAGTCTTTCGGAAAACTCAGAGAATTCAGAGATTTCTGAGATCCTCAAGGCCATGAATAAGGCCAACATACAGGCCTACGATTTCCATCCCGTAGGAGAGGTATCGAGTACCCTGACCGATGATGAGCATCGTGAAAATATCCGTAAAGGAATTCAACATTGTCTGCGCGGTGATGTCTTTCAGATTGTGCTGAGCAGACGCTTTATCCAGAAGTACGAAGGTGATGATTTCAAACTCTATCGTGCCCTGAGAAGCATCAATCCGAGTCCCTATCTCTTCTACTTCGACTTCGGCGGATTCAGGATTTTCGGTTCCTCACCAGAGACCCATTGCAGGATTCAAGGTAGGAAGGCCTTTATCGACCCCATTGCCGGTACTACCAAGCGTACAGGTGACGAGGAATCCGACAGACAAGGAGCCGAATACCTGCGTAATGATCCTAAGGAGAATGCCGAGCATGTGATGCTAGTAGACCTTGCCCGTAATGACCTGAGTCGTAATTGTCACGGGGTGAAGGTGGACTTCTATAAGGACCTGCAATATTATAGTCATGTGATTCATCTCGTCTCACGTGTCTCTGGTGAACTCGATGAGGGTGCTGATCCTATCAAGGCCTTTATCGACACCTTCCCCGCAGGTACCCTCTCCGGTGCCCCGAAAGTCAGGGCCATGCAGTTGATCTCTGAATACGAGCCCCATAACCGCGGTGCCTATGGCGGGTGTATCGGTATGATCGGTCTCGACGGAAGTCTGAACCAGGCCATCACCATCCGTACGTTTGTCTCGAGAAATGGTGAACTGTGGTTCCAGGCTGGTGGCGGTATCGTTGCCAAGAGTGATGTGGAATATGAGTTGCAGGAAGTGAATAACAAACTCGGCGCGTTGAGACGCGCGATTAGCCAAGCTGAATCGCTTTAGTGAATAGTGAATAATGAATAGTGAATAGTAATATGAAAGTAGTCATTATAGATAATTACGACTCATTTACGTATAATCTGAGTCATTTGATCAAGGAACTGGGCGCTGAGGTAACCGTACTGCGCAATGACCAGTTCAAATTAGAAGACCTGGAACCGTACAACAAGATTGTGCTTTCACCGGGTCCTGGTATTCCCTCTGAGGCAGGACTGCTGTTGGATGTCATCCGCTGCTATGCAGGAAAGAAGCCTATCCTGGGTGTCTGTCTGGGACACCAGGCCATTGGAGAGGCGTTTGGTGGACAACTAGAGAATCTCTCTGACGTCTTCCACGGTGTTGCCACTCCCTGTCGTATCATCGCTGACGACCCCCTTTTCAGCGGTCTGGAGCGAGAGATCACCATAGGACGTTATCATTCCTGGGTGGCATCAAAAGAAGCCTTCCCTAACTGTTTAGAGGTCACTGCAGAGAGTCCTGAGGGACAAATCATGGCCCTGCGTCACAAGACGTTGAACGTGAGAGGCATCCAATTCCATCCGGAGAGTGTGCTGACCCCCGATGGCAAGAAAATGATACAAAACTGGCTGTATCTTTAGTGAACAGTGAATAGTGAACAGTGAATAGTGAATAAATAACACAAATATGGAACAGACAATGAAAGGCTATCTCTTCCGCCTGTTGAATCACGAAGAGCTCTCCCGCGAGGAGATGAAAACGATTTTGATTGGTATCACCCATTCAGAGTATCCCAACGAACAGATCACCGCCCTGCTGACCTGTCTGCAGATGAGAGGCGTGACTGTGGATGAACTCCTTGGTTTCCGCGATGGTATCCTGGAGACCGGTGTCCCTGCCGTACTGCAAGCAGACCGTTATATCGATGTGGTAGGTACTGGTGGTGACCGTAAGAACACCTTTAATATCTCCACCACCGCCTGTTTTGTGATTGCAGGAGCAGGTTACAAGGTGGCCAAACATGGAAACTATGCCGCCACCTCAGTGAGTGGTGCCTCGAATGTCATCCAGCATCACGGCATCAAGTTTACCGATGACATCGACAAACTGAACCGTAGCCTCAACGAGGCCGGCATCGTGTATCTCCATGCCCAGTTGTTTGCCAAAGCCATGAAGTTTGTTGGTCCGATTCGCAAGGCCCTGCAGTTCCCCACCATCTTCAACCTCTTGGGTCCCATCGTCAATCCCTCACAGCCTAAGTGCCAGCTGCTGGGTGTAGCCAACCTCGATCAGATGCGTCTCTACAACAATGTGTATCAGAAGTTGGGCATTGATTATGGTATTGTCAACTCCATCGACGGCTATGACGAGATCTCTTTGACGGGCGATTTCAAAGTGACCACTAACAATTACGAGCGTATCTTCAAGCCCCAGGATTTAGGTTTTGCCATCGCCAAGCCTGAGGAACTCGTGGGAGGAGCTACTGAGGAAGAGGCTGCACAAATCTTCGACTCTGTGCTTGAGAACCGTGCCCTGCCTGCCCAGAAGAACATCGTACTGGCCAATGCAGGCTTTGGTATTCAGGTATTGGAGAAGGGGCAGAAGAGCATTGAAGAGTGTATTGAGATTGCCCGCGAGAGTATTGATAGCGGTGCTGCGCTGAGAACCTTCAAGAAGTTCGTGGAGCTCAACAGTTAAGATATGCAAGACATCCTACAAGAAATCGTTGCCCACAAGTGCATCGAAGTAGAGCGTTTCAAGGCGCAGCTCAGTGAACAGGAGATCCACCGTCAGGTAGAGACTATCCTGGACTTCAGCACCCCCTCGCTATCAAAGGCCCTCTGTGCGTCAGACAGTGGCATCATCGCCGAGTTCAAGCGTAAGTCACCCTCGAAGGGTTGGATCAAGGAGGAAGGCGAGGCAGAAGAGATACCCCTGAGTTATCAGCAACATGGTGCTGCAGCCCTCTCCATCCTGACCGACGAGCAGTTCTTCGGTGGCAGTGATGAGTTTATCCGCATCGCCCGTCATCAGGGTGTGAAGATCCCTATCCTCTATAAGAACTTTGTCATCGACGAATATCAGTTATTCCAGGCCCGCCTCTGTGGTGCCTCGGCTGTATTGCTCATTGCAGCCTGTCTGACAAAGACCGACTGTCAAGCCTTGCAGCAGACCGCCCATGAGCTGGGATTGGAGGTGTTGTTGGAGATGCATAGTCAGGAAGAACTGGAATATGCCGAGCAGACACCTGATCTCTGCGGTATCAACAACCGTCATCTGGGCTCGTTTGTGACCGATGTAGAGACTTCTTTCCGCTTAGCGGAGTATTTACCCAGAGAGGCTGTGAAAGTCAGTGAGAGCGGACTTTCCGACCCTCTGACGGTCAAGCAACTACGTTCTGCCGGTTTCCGTGGTTTCCTGATGGGCGAGCATTTCATGAAGAGTGCTGACCCGGGAAAGGCGTTGGAGGCATTTATTCAACAGTTATAGTCATTGAGGATGAAGCGTGAAAAATTAGTGATCAAAGTATGTGGCATGCGAGAAGCAGAAAACATCCGCGATATCGAGGCCCTCGGTATCAATTGGATGGGTTTTATCTTCTGGCCTAAGTCAAGTCGCTATGTCAGTGAACGACCTGACTACCAGCCTCAGCATGTCAAGCGTGTGGGTGTCTTTGTTGATGAGGATCTGGATACTGTCAGGAAGAAGGCTGATGACTATGCCCTCGACCTCATCCAGCTTCACGGCTCTGAGTCGCCAGACTACATCCGAGATCTCAAGACCCCATCTTCCATCAACCCTCTTACATCATCCATCATCAAGGCCTTTAACATCGCCACAGCCCATGATCTGGAACAGACCAAGGAATACGAAGGAATCGTCGACTATTTCCTCTTCGATACCAAAGGGCCTTCTGTGGGAGGTAATGGTGTACAGTTCAACTGGGATGTGCTCAAAGACTATCACGGAAAGACGCCTTTCCTATTGAGTGGAGGCATTGGTCCTGAGGATGTCCAACGTATTCAGGCCTTCCACCACCCACAATGCATCGGCATCGACCTGAACTCCCGCTTCGAACTCTCCCCAGGTCTCAAGGACATCACAGTCCTCCGAAAATTCTTAAATGAATTAAATCGATAAATAAATTGTACATTGTAAATTGTCAAATTGTAAATGATATGATGAACAAGATTAATCAACTTTTCGACAATAGCAAGGAGAAAAAACTCCTTTCGCTCTATTTCTGTGCCGGTAGTCCCACGTTAGAAGGCACTGCCGATGTAATTCTCGCCATGCAGCGCAAGGGTATTGCCATGGTAGAAGTAGGTATTCCTTTCAGTGACCCCTTGGCCGATGGACCTGTCATCCAGAGTGCCGCCACCAAAGCCCTGAAAAATGGCATGAGCCTCAGCAAGCTCTTCGCACAGTTGGAAGCCATCAAAGATCAGGTAGAGATTCCCTTGGTGCTGATGGGTTATCTGAACCCCATCCTGCACTATGGCATTGAGCAGTTCTGTCAGAGTTGTGTCAAGGCAGGTGTCAGTGGTGCCATCATCCCCGACCTGCCTTTCGACGACTACCTGAACCTCGTCAAACCCATTGCCGACCAGTACGACCTGCGTATCATCATGCTCATCACTCCGGAGACCAGCGAGGAACGTATCCGCTTCATCGACGAGCATACCGATGGTTTTATTTACATGGTGTCATCGGCCTCGATCACAGGTACACAGAAGAGTTTCGATGATCAGAAGCAGGCCTATTTCCGCAAGATCAACGCCATGAACCTGCGTAATCCCCGTATGATCGGCTTTGGCATCTCGAATGCCCAGACACTGAAAGCTGCCCAGGACAATGCCGCCGGAGCCATCATCGGTTCAAAGTTCGTCACCCTTCTGGATGAGGCCCAAGGCGATGCCGAGAAAGCACTCGACACCCTGTTCGAAGCACTCGAACTATAACGTTTACGTTAAGTTTTTCCATCATTTAGTTCGTTGTTTCACGTAATATTCGTATCTTTGCAAACGAATCGTGAAACTACGGACTAAATTGCTAAAAATAAATGATGAAAAGACTATTTCAATTTTTGATGCTCTGTCTGTTGGCACCGGCCTTGGCCCATGCCCAGCAATGGGACGAAGCCTTGTACAAGCAGATTGAACAGAGTATCCGTGTGCCTCAGTTCCCTGATCAGACGTATCTGATCACCAAGTATGGTGCCAAAACCGATGCTACGGCCGCCCAGAACCAGAAGGCCATTCAGAAAACCATCGACCTCTGTTCAAAGAAAGGTGGCGGTAAGGTGGTAGTGCCTGCAGGCAGTAAATTCCTGACAGGTGCCATCCAGCTGAAGAGTGGTGTCAACCTCGAAGTACAGGAAGGGGCAGTATTGGAGTTCGCCTTCGAGCCTGAGCTCTACCCCATCGTAGAAACCTCTTGGGAAGGTTTGGAGTGCTTCAATATCTCGCCCTGTGTCTATGCCTTCAAGGCTAAGGACATCGCCATCACCGGTAAGGGTACCATCGATGGTGGTGGCAGCAGAGACACCTGGTGGCCCTGGGTTGGTAATGCCCGATTTGGTTATAAGGGAGAAGGTCCCGCCCAGAACAAAGGCGGTCGTGCCCGAATGCTGAAGAATGGTGAGGATGGTATTCCTATGTATAATGAAAAAGGAGAACGCTCACCCGAGCGCGTATTCGGGCCTCAGGATGGCATGCGTCCTCAGCTCGTCAACTTCAACAAGTGTGAAGGTATTCTCCTCGAGGATATCACCCTCCTGCGTTCGCCCTTCTGGGTAATTCATCCCTTGCACTCCACCGATATCACTGTTCGCAGGGTGAAGATGATCAACGATGGTCCTAATGGTGACGGTTGTGACCCCGAGTGTTGTAACCGTGTGCTGATTGAGGATTGTTTCTTCAATACCGGCGACGACTGTATCGCCATCAAGAGCGGTCGTAACCGCGATGGTCGTGAGCGTAACATGCCTTCGCAGAACATCATCATCCGCAACTGTGAGATGAAGAATGGTCATGGTGGTGTGGTGATTGGTTCTGAGATCAGTGGCGGTTGTAAGAATGTCTTCGCCCATGACTGTGTGATGGACTCTCCAGAGTTGGAGCGTGTGCTGCGCATCAAGACCAATTCCTGTCGCGGTGGCATCATCGAGAACATCAACATGAAAGATGTAAAGGTGGGTGTCTGCAAGGAGTCGATTCTGAAAATCAATCTTGACTACGAGCACAACGAAGTCTGCTGTCGTGGTTACTATCCCACCGTGCGCAATGTCTATATGGAGAATGTCACCAGTGAAAAGTCGAAATACGGTGTCCAGATCATCGGTCTCGAGGAAGACACGTACGTTTATGACATCTTCGTGAAGAATTGTAAGTTCAACGGTGTGCAGTCTGGCAATTTCTCTTCTGGCAAGACCCGCAACGTGAAATTTGAGAATCTCTTTGTCAATGGTTCGCTGGCTCTCACCGAGATGCCCTATAAGCACTACAGCGAGTGGATGACCTATAGTGAGATGAAACGTACACCGAAGAGTTATCTGCTCGATTTCTCCACCCAGCCCAAATGGAGCTATGTGATGGGTATTGAACTCGAAGGTATGCTCGACACCTATCTTAAATACGGTGGTGAGGACATCAAGAAATACTGTCAGGACTATACCAATCAGATGATCAATGAGAAGGGTGAGATCCTAGGGTATAACATCCTCGACTACAACCTCGACAACATCCGTACCGGTCATTTCGTGACGCGCATGTACAATCTCTATCCTGAGCAGAAGAACCTCATCGCCATGCAGACCATGATGAAACAGTTGAAGGACCAGCCCCGTACCAAGGTCGACAAGGTATTCTGGCACAAGGCCATCTACGCCTATCAGGTTTGGCTCGACGGTATTTTCATGGGTCTGCCCTTTCGTTGTCTGACAGCCGCCACACAGCTCAAGCCCAAAGAGGCCGTGAAGATCTACGACGATGCTGTGAATCAGCTGAAAATCACCTATGAGCGCACCCTCGATGCGAAGACCGGACTGAACCGTCATGCCTACGATGAGACGCGCAACACCTTCTGGGCCGACAAAGAAACAGGTCTGTCGCAGCACTGCTGGGCCAGAGCCCAGGGTTGGTACTCGATGGCCTTGATCGAAGTGCTCGATGCGCTGCCAGAGGACTATTCCCGTCGTGGTGAGGTCATAGAGTTGCTGCAGAAAGACCTCGATGCCATTATCAAGTGGCAGGACAAGAAGACAGGCACCTGGTATCAGGTGATGGACTCCCCCGAACGCGAGGGTAATTATCTGGAATCTACGGCCACCTCGATGTTTGCCTACGTGCTGTTGAAAGCCTATAACAAGGGCTATCTCGGCACCAAATACCGCGATGCAGGCATCAAGGCCTACAAGGGCATCATCAACAACATGATCCGCGTAAATGGCGACAAGACCATTTCACTCACCAACTGTTGTTCGGTGGCAGGACTTGGTCCGGCTGCCACGCCTGAGGTCATCGCTGCCATGAAGAAGATCAACCCCAAGGGCAGTGTCAATGAGAACAAACGACGGGACGGCGGTTATCAGTACTATCTCTCGGAACCCATCCGCGATAATGACGCCAAGGGCATAGGGCCGTTTATATGGGCCTCGCTCGAAATGGAGAAACTAGGCTACACAACAGATAACACGACGGCTGCCATCGACAGGCAAGCCGTCGTGAATCGTCATAACCCCCTCATCACCGAGGCCGATCCCCTTGCTTCGCTTAGTGTGGGCAATGGTCACTTTGCAACTACCGTTGATATCACCGGTCTGCAGAGCTACCCTTTTGAATATGGGGCAGGTGTGCCCCTGAACGCCATGTCCGACTGGGGATGGCACTCGTTCGAAAACACCAACCACCTACAGCCTTCTGAGTCGGAAAAGACCTATGAATTCGGTCATGGACACCCAGAGGTCTATGCGGTGGAATTCAAGAAAGCAGAGGACGGCCGTCACAAACAGGCTACGGAGTATTTCCGTGTCAACCCCCATCGTCTGAACCTTGGTACCATCGGCCTCAGCCTCAAAGATGCCAAAGGCGAGACCATTCCCCTGACCGCGCTGAAACAGTCCAAACAGTCGCTCCTGCTCTGGGATGGCGAGATAGAATCGTCATTCAGAGTGGATGGTGAGATGGTAGAAGTGACTACCAGCGTCCATCCTCAGAAAGATGCTCTGTATGCCCGTATCAAGAGTAACCTGTTTAAAGACCAGCGCGCTACTATCTCCCTGCGCTTCTCCTACCCCACAGGCAAACATGCGGATGATGCCAACGACTGGACAAAGCCCGAGAAGCACCATTCAAAGATCATCGCCCAGAACGACCACTCGGCCGTCATTGAGCGCACCCTCGATGCTACAAGCTATTACGTCACACTCACTTGGGCGGGGAATGCCACCTTACAAGAGTGTGACCGCCATCATTTCGAACTTACTACCACCGATGATGTGCTGACTTTCTCGGCAGAGTATTCTCAGAATAATCCGAGTCATCAGAGCACTCCGAGTACTCCGATTTTCCCCTTCGATTACGCCAGCTATCACAAGGCCACGCAGAAATTCTGGCATGACTGGTGGCAATCAGGTGCTATCGTTGATTTCTCGCAGTGCACCGACCCTCGTGCCCAGGAATTAGAGCGACGCGTGGTCTTATCGCAGTATCTCACCCAGATCAACTGCGCCAACAACATGCCCCCGCAGGAGACAGGCCTGACTTATAATTCCTGGTTCGGTCGTCCTCATCTGGAAATGACCTGGTGGCATGCAGTCGACTTCGCCCTTTGGAACCATCCCGAGAATATCCGTCAGATGCTCGAATGGTATAACAACACCGCCTATCCTGTGGCCCGGAAGATTGCAGAGCGTCAAGGTTTTAAGGGCGTGCGATGGATGAAGATGACTGACCCTTGGGCGGGTGAGGCTCCCTCAAACACCGGTTCGTTCCTCATCTGGCAACAACCACACTACATCTATCTGGCAGAAGAGATGTATCGCGCCAATCCCTCAGAAGAGACCTTGCAGAAATACGCTGAGCAGGTTGAAGCCACAGCCGAGTTCATGGCAGACTTTGTGAATTATGATGCGCAACGACAACAATACGACCTGAAGGGCAGTACTGCCATGCAGGAGTGCATGACCAAGGATATTTCTTTTAACCAGCCTTTCGAACTCGCCTATTGGCAATATGGGCTTAGTCTCGCCAACCAATGGCGGGAGCGCATGGGGAAACCCCGCGACAAAGGATGGGACAACATCATTACCCAGCTCTCCAAATTGCCTGAGGTTCAGGGCATCTATACTGCCGGTCTTCCCATCGGCGAAACCGACAATCTGGAATCCTTCGATCCCTTCGACACCGTCGACCTAAACGGCCAGAGCAAACTCTCAACTCTCAACTCTCAACTCTCAACTAAAAAAGAGTCCTTCGCTGATAAGATCCGTAACGACCACCCGGCAGTCCTTGGTGCCTGTGGCATGCTACCCAGTGCGCACACGCCTTATTCCTTATTATATGACGAAGCCAAGATGAAGCAGACCCTCGACTGGGTAATGAAACACTGGAATTGGGCCACCACCTGGGGTTGGGACTATGGAATGATTGCCATGTGTGCGGCTCGCTTAGGCGACCCAAAGACCGCCCTCAAGGCCCTGCTCATCGACACGCAGAAAAATACTTACCTGAAGAATGGCCATAACTTCCAGACCGCCGATCGCCTGCGCATCTATCTCCCTGGCAACGGCGCTTTACTCACCGCCATCGCCATGATGTGTGCCGGCTGGGATGGTTGTCAGGAACCTCTCAACCCCGGTTTTCCCAAAGACGGCACTTGGAATGTCCGCTGGGAAGGTCTGCAACGCATGCAATAGACTCATTTCAGCGATTATGCAAACGTTTTAGTGAGTTTTTACGACAAAGATATACCAGATGAAACAAAAATGATGTATCTTTGCAACCAGAATACAAACTACCTCTTAAATATATGAACAGATTTTTATCATTAGTTGTGATGTCTTTCATCAGCCTTATGATGACGGCACAGACACAGGTTCCCGCCTTCCCCGGCGCTGAGGGACACGGACGTTATACCACCGGTGGACGCGGTGGAGATGTCTATCACGTAACCAACCTAAACGACTCTGGTACAGGCTCGCTACGCGATGCTGTCAGCAAAGCAAATCGCATCGTGGTGTTCGATGTAGCTGGTGTCATCGCCTTGAAGAGCGACCTCACCATCAAAGACAACATCACCATCGCCGGACAGACAGCCCCCTACCCTGGTATTACCCTTCGTTACCGTACAGTACGTCCGGGTGCCAACAACATCATCCGTTTCATCCGCATCCGACGCGGACAGGAAAAAGATGTCAACGATGGTGCTGATGCCCTCTGGCAACGACAGAAGACGGCTATGATCCTCGACCACTGTTCCTTCTCGTGGAGTATCGACGAGGTGGCCTCATTCTACGACAACAATAATTTCACCATGCAGTGGTGTACCCTCGGTGAGAGCCTCAACAACGCAGGTCACGGCAAGGGCGCACACGGCTATGGCGGCATCTGGGGTGGTAAACTCGCCTCCTTCCACCATAATATGATCTGCCACGTAAACAACCGTGCACCACGTTTCAACGGTGCCCGCTACAATTGGAGCGGCTATAAAAACAACCTGCTGTACGATGAATACAAATGGGGAAATACCGTGCAGGCTGAGAATGTAGACTTCCGCAACTGCGTCATCTACAACTGCGGTAACGGCTGCTACGGCGGTCCTGGCGGAGGCTATATCAACATCGTCAACAATTTCTACAAGACCGGACCATCAGCATCTACAAGCAGGGTTACAACCGTCTCTATTGCAAATAGTACTAGTTCCAAAGATAATAAAGAATATTGGGATATGACCAGCCGCTATTATATCAACGGCAATCAGGTGAATTCCACAGAAAATAAAGACTGGAAAGACGTTTCATACGACAGTGGGATACAAACCATCGATGGAGAGAAATACACGATCGATTCTCTTCACTATTATGGCGACACTGTCACATATGTAAAGAACAACAAAGGTGTGGACTGTGTTAAGATCAAGTTGGATGGTCCGACAGTAACAGGCGAAGTGACCACCCACACGGCCACCACAGCCTTCGACAAAGTACTCACCTATTCAGGCGCTTCACTCTTTATTGATGAGGTGGATGCCCGCTATTTCCAAGAGGCAAAGGACGGTACGGCCACTTATACCGGTTCCGTCACAAAGAAGGCTGGGAGAATCGACCTCGTGTCGGATGTCAATGGCTATACTGAGGATAATTTCCCAACAGGTCAGCGTGAGGCCGACTTCGATGCCGATGGTGATGGTATTGCCGATGCTTGGGAGGAAGCTAATGGTGGTGATCTGGATCCGAATGCCTATACGGTTGATACAAAGGGCTGGTATACCAATTTGGAAGTCTATATCAACTCCCTCGTGGAGGACATTATGAAGCAGGGCAATGCCGATGCAGAAAGCGCTGTAGAGGAATATTATCCCGCCTACAAGACCCCCACCGCCATTCAAACCGTAAAGGCCCAAACCCTCAACAACGCCACTTATAACCTCTCCGGCCAACGTGTTGACGCCAGCTACAAGGGGCTGGTCATATGCAATGGAAAACGGTTCATCCAAGGCTAAGATACAAATAGGGACGCTTCACTAACGTCCCTTTTTTTATATCCTTCAACGTAAACGTTTACGAAAAAATAATCTGCAAATACTTTCCTTTATAAATAATAATGTGTATCTTTGCAGTCTAGAAACGAACAAAATCATATATTAACACTAAACAAAAACATGTTATGCTAACAAGACAGATGAAGCAAATGCTTGTGATGTTCCTGGCGGTGCTGGGAATGGCACAGACGGCTGCGGCTGCTGACTTCAAGGATTTCAGCGTGATCGTCAACAATCAGGACGGTACACTGCTGACCGCCGATGAGCAGAGCCAAGGCACAGTCTTTGAGTTCGGAGTGGCTGCGACCGACGAAAAAACGAGTCGCGTCGCCAAGGATGACGCCAATGCTGTAGCTACCGTCAGCGGTAAGTTCCACAGCGAACACGGCAGTCAGTCACTGAAAGTGGTGGTGCCCAACGTAACCAACGTGAAGATTACTGTGGGACAGTGTACCTACAGCGGTAAGACCATCATGGTGACCAACGACAAGGGCGAGGAAGTGACCTCGAAGACCCCGTCGAACCCCGGTTGCTGGAAGAACGACCGCAACAATGTGGACGTGCTCTACTACACCGGTGAGGCTACCACACTGACCATTACCGGCATGGACTATTGTCCCTATGTGGCCGTAAGCGCTATGACGGAGGATGAGATCGCCCAGGTGAACACCGAGTTTACGCTGACATACTACGATACTGACAACACTACCGTGATCGGTACGCAAAAGGTGAAGGGTCAGACCGCCATCGGCGAGTTCGCTTTTGGCGAGAGAAACATCACCCTGTTGGACGGTGTGTTATTCCGCGGCTGGATCAGCACCCCTCAGGCCATCAAGAAAGTTAAGGTGACCGACAAGGTAGAGAGCGACATGAGCCTCTATCCCATGATGACCCCCATGGAGATCATCACCGGCAGCGCAGTCTTTACCTATGACCTGACCACCGACGCCTTTGATCCTGAAGACCATGAGTGCATCGAGATCGAAGACGGCGGTTACTACTACAATACCCACGGATGGACCTTCGGCCCCGGCCAGACCATCAATCTCTGGGTAGCCGGCGATGCCACCATCACCATCGGTGGCTGCGCGTATTCCAGCGGTGAGCCCATCGTGATTACCGATATGCAAGGTAACAACGTCGGCTCTATCAGCGGCAAGAACGACTCTGACGGTGGCATCAACACCTTCGAGTATGTAGGCGTCCCCACCAGACTGACACTGACCTTCGGCGGTCGTGACTATATCCACAGCGTGGGCATCGCCAACCACAGCAAGCCCGTCACTGCCGACGTCAAAGGAACCTGGAGTTACGACAATGCCGACATCATGGCAGCCACAATGGCGTTCTCAGGCAAAACAGAGAGCGGTGAGGTAGAAGACATCGAGAAGAACGGTCTGACGATGATCATCGAGGCCAATGGTGCCAACTTCCGCAACAACGGCAATAACATTCAGGTAGCTACGGGCGCTGTCTTCAAGATTCCTGTAGCAAACGCAGGTGATGTCGTTACCGTCACTGGTTATCCCGGCTATTCGAAGTACACCATCGGTCAGGAGAAGACCGTCCATAGCGACATAACCAAATATGAGGCGAGTGCCGAAGATGCTGAGCAGGGCTTTGTGGCCGTGACCTCAGCCGACAACAACAACTACTATCTGTCGCTCTCCGTGCTGCAGAAGGCTCCAAAGCAACTGGCTAACCTCGACAACGAGCCTGCCACAGCCACCTTCGTCTTCAATGCCGGTACTGACGGACAGCAGGCAGAGTTCGGCGATGCTGCCGACTATTTCGTGACCAGTAAGGTGACTTACGGCAGCAACCTCTGGATCAAAGATGCCAACTCGAACCAGACACGTTTCGAGCCCTATACGCAGCAGAACGAAGGCGAGAGCGGCACAGCTGCCGATGAGAGCAACGCCATTAAGTTCCTCATCCAGCCCAACTTCGGACTGTCCTTCACCCCGAAGAAGGTATCGTTGAAGACCACCCGCTTCGGTACGGACAACGGTCTGCTCGACTTCTCTTGGTTGAATCCCGACGGCAGCACCGTATCGCTGGCCGTAGGTGTGAAGCCCAAGCGTAACAACGACAGTCCCAACTACTCGGAGCTCTCATACGACATCACCGGTGCTACACCTGCTGAGGGTACCTGTGGACTGGTGGTCAACCTCTATCACCTGCAGAGCGGCAAGCAGATTGGTTTCGGAGAAATCGTGATCGAAGGAACGCTCAACGGACAGGAGAAGGAAGTGCCCGTGCTGGCCACCATCACCGTCAACGGCACTGAGTACAGTGTAGAAAAGGTGTTCGGCGATGCCTACGAGGCAGAGATGGAACTCTCGAAGAAAGACAAGATGGTCGGCGAGACCAACCCCATCGAGGCCACTGCCAAGAAGGGTGAGATCGGTGTCATCGGCTACGTAGGCGACGACACCAAGTGCGTGGTGACCATCCCGATGACACAGGGAGAAACCACTGTTGACTACGTGCTGACACTGGTACAGAAGCCCGACTTCACACTGACCTATATCGACACCGACAAGAAGACCATTCTCGGCGAGTTCAAGCGCGAGAAGGACGAGGCTATCGGTGAGTTTGATATCGACGCCGCAACAGCTACCGCTGAGGAAGGCACGAAGGTACGCGGCTGGTTTAAGATGACTGCCGGTGGTGAGAAATACACTGCCGAGACCGTGGTGACCAGCAACCTCAACCTCTACGCTGTGGCTACGGAGATTGAGACCGCCAGCACCCATAAGAAGTATATCTTCGACCTGACCGACAAGCTCTTCGATGCCGATGACCACGAGGCCTTCAACCCCTCGGGCAGCTACTATTGGCACGATGCACAGCACGGTTGGGCATTCAAGAAAGACGATAACAACAAGATCGACCTGCTCGTAGGTCCGAAGGCCACCGTATCTGTGACCCTCTGTCGCTACGGTGCTGCCGATGATATTGAGATCTTCGACGCCAGAGGCAAGAAGCTCGGCACCCTGCCAGGTGTGAACAGCGAAGAGGTGGATGGTGAGATCGTTGCCTTCAACTACGAGGGCGAACCCGGCACACTGACTCTGAAACTGAATACCAGCGGTGAGATGTATCTGCACGGTGTGAAGATCGTGAACACCTCAGAGACCAACTACGAGAGCCAGGGCCACTGGTACTTCGTGAAGCCCGGCAATGCAGAGAGTCTGCTCGACGTACTTGACATCGTCAACGGCATCAACGCCTCGAAGGATGCTGAGCGCTCATTCATCTACCTGCCCAACGGCGTCTACGACCTGAATGAGACCGTGAAGACCCTGATCAGCGGACATAACATCTCGATTATCGGACAGTCGATGGACAAGACCATCATCCTGACTGCACCCGACAAGAGCATCGAGGGTCTGGGTAAAGCCGACATGTTCCAGAACAGCGGTTCGAACCTCTACTTGCAGGATCTGACGTTGCAGAACGCCCTCGACTACTACAATGCAGGCTCTGCCGGACGTGCTGCCGTGCTGCAGGACAGTGGTAACCGCACCATCGGTAAGCGTGTGCGCATGCTCTCGTTCCAGGATACCTATTATCCCTCGAACAACAACCAGCAGGCTTACTGGGAGGACTGTGATATCCATGGTACCGTAGACTTCATCTGCGGCGGTGGTGACATCCGCTTCCAGAATACCACCATTTCACTCGAGCCGCGTGCACTGACCGGCAAGGGCGGACGTACGGTGACAGCACCGACCACGACGACCAAGTTCGGTTACGTGTTCGACAACTGTAAGGTGGTAGACCTCGCTGACGGTAAGGGCGACTGGAACTTCGGTCGTACCTGGCAGAAGGAGCCGATCTGTATCTGGCTCAACACCACCCTCGACAAGAATGCTGAGAACACCCTCGTTAGCTCACGCTGGACACAGAAGGGTATGAACAATACCGATCCGAAGCTGTTCGGTGAGTGGGGCACCATGAACGAAGACGGTGTGAACATCACTCCGAGAGGCAACCAGATCACCTCATTCGGCGGTACCTTTGAGACCATCCTGACAGGCGAGCAGGCAGCTAACTACACCTACGACATGATGTTCAAGAACAACATCGAGAAGCCTTGGGATCCCGCCGCACTGACCGCTCAGGTGGCTGCTCCGAAGAATGTGAAGTTCGTAGGTTCGAAGCTCGTATGGAGTGCTGATAAGGACATTAAGACCTTCGTGGTATTCAAGAACGGCCAGATCTTCGGCATCGCCAACACAACAGAATTCGCCATCGACGATGTCAACGCCACCTACAGCGTGTGCGCTGCCAACGAGATGGGTGGTCTGAGCGAGGCTGCACTGGCTCCCGTGTTCGTCACACTCTCTGACGCAGGCTATGCTACCTTCTATGATTCAGAGAACTGCTACGACCTGCCGGAAGGTCTGAAGGCCTATGTCATCACCAACGGCACAGAAGACAAGCTGACCTATGTACAGCTGAACGACGTGATTCCCGTAGGAACAGCCGTGATGCTGAAGGGTGAGAAGAATCGTGGTAAGAAGTATGAGTTGAAGGCCTCTGAGACCAAGATCGGTTACGTAGGCCAGAACCTGCTGGTGGGTAGCGATGCTCCAACCCTCACCTACTCGCTCATCAAGATGCCGTGCCTCTTCTACAAGCTCGCCTGGGGTCCTTCTAACACCAAGTATGCCCACACCTTCGGCTGGTACTGGGGTGCTGAGAATGGTGAAGCCTTCGAGATTGAAGGTCGTCGCGCTTGGCTCGCTATCCCGCAGACGGTGGCCAGAGGTGTACGCATGTACTCGCTCGTCGACAACGACGACAATGCCACAGGTCTGGAACTGCCCACTACCGATAGCAACGAGACCGAGGAGATCTACAACCTCAACGGTCAGCGTGTAGCAGCTCCGACCAAGGGTCTGTATATCAAGAACAATAAAAAGGTTATTATTAAATAAGTAAACGACATGAAGAAATTACTGATTTTATTCTGCATGGCCCTTGCCACTCAGGTATTCATGGCCTGCTCTGCGGAGGACAATCCCGTGGAGACCACCAACACGAACAATCCTGAGAATGTGGTAACCGACCAGCCCGCCAACTAATCGGGCGTAAGAAGGCGCATCATCCAAAAGATGCTATATTTGATAAGGTGTATCTCCCAGCGGGATACACCTTATTTATTATATATTTGTAGAAAGTACACTTTTGAAAACGTTTACGTGTAGTTTTTAACACTATTTATTCGGATATTCCGAAAAAAATGACTACTTTTGCAACATATTCAATTTATAACTAATAAAAACTAACGTATGCAAAGTAAATTAAAAGCTTTCCGCATGGCTCTCACGCTGATGTTCTGCTTCATCGTAGGCACCATCTCAGCGCAGACGGTCAATGGAAATGTCGTCGATGAAACGGGCGAGCCGGTCATCGGCGCTACAGTATTGGAGAAAGGCACCAAGAATGCTGTGATTACAGACTTCGACGGTAATTTCACCATCAAGACGCAGGGTGGCAAAGTGCTTACCATCTCTTACATTGGTATGATTGCCCAGGATGTTAACATCGCAGGCAAGACCAGCGTCAATGTGATTCTGAGAGAAGACGCCAACACCCTGCAGGATGTGGTGGTAGTCGGTTACGGTACGATGAAGAAGCAAGACCTCACAGGTTCTGTGTCTTCAGTGAATACCGAACAGTTGAATGCCAAGGGTGCTCCCTCTGTATTGGGAAACCTGCAGGGTAGCAATCCTGGTGTAAACATTACCCAGACCTCTGGTCGTGGCGGTAGCTACAGCATTGAGATCCGTGGTAGGTCGTCTATCAACTCTAAGACCACACCACTCTATGTGGTCGATGGTGTGATGTGTGATGACATCGACTGGCTGAACCCGCAGGACATCGAGCGTATCGATATTTTGAAGGACGCCTCTTCTACCGCTATCTACGGTTCACGTGCTACGGCTGGTGTCGTGATGGTGACCACCAAGAGCGGTACCACCGTCAACAAGCAGGTCACCAAGCCCACCATCAGCTATGACGGATACTACGGATGGTCAAAGACCGCCCGCATGCCGGAGTTCATGGACGGACAGCAGTTCTACGATTTCCGTTTCAAGAAGTTCCTGACCTACGCTGGTAATAACGCTACAGCTACAAATGCCAACTCTTCTCATCCCGTCTATCAGATTGGCGGCACTATTCTCGAGCAGTGTCTGCTTCGTGAGACAGAAGGTTCCGGTGCTTATCGTATGAAGGAGATGCTGGCCAATGGCTCTACTATCGACTGGCCCGACCTGGTAACTCAGAATGGTAACCAGCAGAACCACTATCTGGCCGTTAGTGCAGGCAGTGATAACATCAACTACCACTTGGGCGTTGGTTATCACGGTGAAGAAGGAATCTACAAAGGCGATAAGTCTAATCACGTAAACTTCAAGGGTAGTCTGGAGGCCAAGATCAATAAGGTAATCAGCGCAGGCTTCAGCTTCAATGCTGCCAGAATCAAGAACGAATACGCCAATGATGCTGCAGTGCAGAGTGCCTATCGTATGAATCCCTATATGATTCCATACGATGAAGAGGGTAACCTGAATCCCAAGCCAGGTGACAAGAATGCACTTAAGACAACATCATACCAGTTCTCTGACGAGCCCAACCCACTGCTCAAGATGATGAGTACCAGTAAGGAGCGCGAGACCTGGCGTCTGTTGGGTAACTTCTACGTGAAGTTCGACATCATCAAGGGTCTGGACTTCAAGACCACCTTCTCGCCCAACTACAACTACTATCGTCAGGGCTACTTTGAGGGTTATAAGGATGAGAACGACAATTTCTACGATTCCGGTTTGACCCAGAATGCAGCCAATCTGACCAACCATCGCAGTTTCTCTTGGACATGGGATAACATCATCAATTACAACACCACGATTGCCAACGATCATAACATCGGTGTGATGCTGTTGTTCTCACAGGAGGGTGGTAACTCAGAAAACACCTATCTGGAAGGTAATGAAGTGATGGACCTCACCGATTGGTGGAACATGGGTACAGCCCAGAGATCCGACGGTACAACAGGTCTCTCAGATGCATCGAAGACCGGCTACAGCGAGTCGAGCATGACCTCATACGCTGCCCGTCTGAACTACGGCTATAAAGGCCGCTATCTGTTGACAGCCACCATCCGTCGTGATGGCAGTTCGAAGTTCACCAAGGACAACCGCTGGGGTACATTCCCATCAGCAGCTGCTGCCTGGCGTATCTCTGAGGAGCCCTTCATGCAGAATGTCAACTGGCTGAGCAACTTGAAACTTCGTCTCTCTTACGGTGTGACTGGTAACAACACGGGTATTGGTTCCTATGATACTCAACAGACACTCTCCAGTCCTATCAGCTACCCCTTCGGACCTACCTATAGCACCGGATACACTGCTTCGAAGATTGTGAACAAGGATCTGAAATGGGAGACCTCTACAGAGTATAATGCCGGTATCGACTTCGGTTTCTTCGGCGGTCGCATCAACGGTAGCGTCGATGTATACCAGAAGACCTCTAAGGACCTGCTCGCAGAAGTTATGCTTCCGCTCGTATCCGGTGGCGGTACTATGATAACCAACATCGGTTCTGTACGCAATACGGGTGTTGAGATCGCTTTGACTACAATCAATATCGAGAACAAGGACTGGCATTGGGAGACCACCTTCACCTTCGCACACAATAAAAATAAGGTACGCGAAATCAACGGTACGGGTGACCAGGTTCTCAATGGAACAAGTGTAACAGGCAACTATTTCATCGGTTATTCTGCCAACAACGTTTATGCTTACGACTGGGGTGGCGTCGTTACCGACCGCGATATGATTGTCCCCGACAATGCGGCAGCCAAGAACGCTGGCCTGACACCAGGTTCTACGATGAAAGAATACGACTATTTCTATCAGGTATACGGTCTCACTGAGGGTCAGCCTTGGATTGTCGACCAGAACGGCGACGGCAGCATCGACCCCAATGACCGCGTTATCAAGAGCATGGATCCGAAATGGACAGGCAGCTTCACCTCTAACCTGAGTTGGAAGAACTGGGACTTCTCGTTCTCGCTCTATGCTAAGGTAGGCTACAAGGTTTATTCAAGTTTCCTCACCAGTAACATCAACGACCTGGCTGACCGCGGTCGTCAGAAGCTGAACATGGACTGGTACATCCCCGCAGGAACACTGATCGACTGCGACGGTGTGAATGAGGATGGTACCTACATCAACCCAGTGTATCAGGAGACCACTCACTATGGTGACTATCCCTTCCCCAACAACGGTGGTGGTAGCAGTGGCGTAGGCCGTCAGTCAGGCGAGTGGAACCAGGCCAAGGGTGTTGTCAATGCCTCTTTCATGAAGGTGAAGAACATCACCTTGGGTTACACCTTCGACAAGAACTTCCTCAATAAGTTCGGTTGCAAGCACCTCCGTCTTTATGCAACGGTCACCAACCCGTTCGTTGCTACCAGCTACAAGGGCTTCGATCCTGAGTGGGCCAGCGCTGGTGTCAAGCAGGATGGTCCGAGCATCATTAACTATCAGATTGGTGCAAGCATCAAGTTCTAAAATGGAAGAATTATATAATTGAAGAATTGAAGTTATGAAAAAGAATATATTTTTATCAGTGATGGCCGTCCTCTTTGCAGGATTCACCCTGACGGCTTGCAGCGACTTCCTGGAAGCTGAGAACAAATCGGCAGGTGGACAGACGGCAGAAGAAATCTTCAGCAAAGATGCTTCGTCGCTGCTTACCGCAGCCTATAGCAGCCTGAAGAACTACGGATTCAACACCGACCTGTTCTGCAGAGGTACCGACCTCTATATCCACACCCGTGGTAAAGCTGTATCAGATTTCGACACCTATACCTTCAATACAGAGAATAGTACTATCAGCAGTCTTTACTCGAATGTCTATCGTACTATCAACCTGTCGAATGGTGTGATCAACTATGCAGGTGCTGACTCAGAGCTAAGCCTCGAGGCCCGTTTCCTCCGCAATTACGGCTACTATCTGCTTACCCAGCAGTTCGGTAGTGTACCCTATATCACAACCTACATCAACAGTGCTGAGAGAAGCTATCCCCGTACGCCGCTGAATGAGATCTACGCAGCTATGATCGAGGATCTAAGCGATCTCTACAACTCTTCACTGCCTGCACAGAGCCATATTGGTAGAGCCAGCAAGCAGGCTGTGGCAGCCCTCCTCGCCAAGGTCTATCTGGCAGCAGGATGGGATCTTGACACCACACTGGGCGATGCTCTGCAGGGTACTTACAATGTCAGTGGCACCAGCAATTTCCAGCAGGCAGCTGCCTGGGCAGAGAAAGCCATCAACGGCATCGGCCTGACCATGTCATTCGAAGACAAATGGTCACCTTTCAACGAGGGAAATGCTGAGGAGATCTTCTCCATCCAATATGAGCGCAACGGATACGGTGGCGACATCATCGATGGCGGTCACAGCATGCACGGTGCCTTCGGTGGCTACTATGGTGCTTACGATGCCAGCGGTATCAAGGGTTCCAGTTCTGAGGATTGCCAGTCACAGAAGAGTATGTATCTCTTCGAGAAGGGTGACACCCGCTATGACGCCACCTATATGATGGTGATGTACAACTCCACGAAGGATGACAGCGGAAAGCCGACCTGGGGTACCGAGGGCTACTATGCTTACTATAACGCTTCGGCAACCGAGAAGGCTAAGATGGCCATCTGTAAGGTCTATTTCCCCTACTACTACACCGAGACAGAGGTTCAGGCCTGGATTGACGCCCACCAGAATCAGCTCATCGCCGACAAGGACAAGTACTGCAACTCTGACGTCCGCATCTCTCTGCTGACACTGCCACAGGTTACCAACTGGGTATACGTTCAGGATGATAAGGGCGTTGCCAAGTGGACCAAGACGAAGGTTTCCATTGCCGACTACAACGCTCAGACGAGCAACGGTGCTTGCGTAAAGAAGTTTGATGATGCCGCTGCTGACTTCACTAACAAAGCCAACGACTACCGCGATATCGTGGTGTTCCACGTCAGCGACATGTATCTCGTAGCTGCCGAGGCCTATCTGATGGCTGGCCAGCAGGCTCAGGCTCTGGATAAGATCAACGCCGTTCGCGGTCGTGCCGGTCTTGCTGCCCTTAGCTCTTTCGGCGCCTACCAGCCCGAATACTCCACTACTGGCAGCTTCACCATCAAGGATATCGACCTGATCCTCGACGAGCGTGCCCGTGAGCTCTATGCAGAAGGCCACCGTTGGATGGACCTCCGCCGTACCAAGCAGTTGGTTCGCTACAATGTACAGTTCAGCGAGTATATCTCCGATGCAGCTGCTATGGCCAACAACAAGGGTGAGATCAAGTGGTATCGTCCGATTCCCGCCAACGAGATCAGTGCCAATACCGGTATCTCTCAGGAAGACCAGAACCCCGGATATTAATAGAGTGAATAGTTAAAAGTTAATAGTGAATAGTTATGAAAAGATTTATATATTCAGTCATTGCGATGCTCGCATTAGGTTGCACATTTGTGGCCTGTAGCAGCGACGACGACGATCCCTCCTACAACTTCACCTCATCGGCGGAGCAGGGATCAGCAGGAACCTACACGGGAGAGTGGACACGTACCAGTGATGATGGTACGGTTGAGACCTTTGCTGGCACGATTACGCTAGCTGCTGCTGGCACCAACGTTACCAATGTCACGTTCTCTATCCCCGATGCATCTCTCGACGCCACCTCTATCGCCAATGTATGGCATGCCAATTATGGCTATCAGTTCCATAACCAGCTGGTAAGCGATGCCAACAAGCTGGGCGTTGCTTTCTCTGGTAGAATCGATGAAGCTGGCAACATGACTGCCGCCTTCACACGTTCACAGAAAGTGGGTCGTAAGAACTATGAGTTTAAATTCGAGTTCAAAGGCAAGAAATAAGCATTTATCTTAGAGGGGCACACTACCCCGTGCCCCTCTTTCAATATTTAATTAATCAATTTAAAACATTTGTTTATGAGAAAAATTTTACTTAGTGCTGTGGCTCTCTTGGCCACAATGAGTGTAAATGCTCAGGAGTTCTGTGCATTCAATGCAGACGAGAACGCTGACTTCGCTGCTATAGGTCTTTCAAGCGACAAGATAGCAGTTGTTGGCGAAACCGTCATCGGTAAGACCGAAAGTGTGGTGGCTAAGATTGGTGCTGACGATGATTATAAGTCATCATCAATTGGCACAGTTGCCGTAGGCGATGCCTCCATCAACGGTGGCTTGCAGGGAAATACTAACCCTAAGGACGCCGACGGTGGTGTACCTTCATCAACACTCATTGCCCCTGCAGGTGGTGCATTCTTCGTATTTGAGGTTGCCAAGGATGGATATCTTTATATCTTCCAGAATTCATCTTCTAACAAATCTTATACCGTGTTTGAAGAGGGTGAAGCTATTGGATACGTATTCTCTGCTTACTGGAAGAATGGCGTACTGCCTACCGGCGCTGGTGTTTATACCTATGAGCTGAAGGGTGGCGGCGAGTAC
>JAEEGG010000878.1_pt1 | contig 86747 bp, 72 predicted proteins | sample 9134161 | NCBI WGS metagenome assembly JAEEGG01 (sample SAMN16246543, study PRJNA631951) | gut metagenome | biome: gut microbiome; feature: rumen; material: CR-attached | host: Bos | place: Iran: Karaj | collected 2018-10
AATCACTGGTCGATCGGCCTTCCACCACATCGTCCCACCCGTCACCATCGATATCAAAAACCACCAGACCGTTAGTATTGTAGCCGTCATATACATACGGATGGACATATCCCTCGCGAGGAATCAGTGTGTCCGTCGTATAGAGAATAAGCGGGGCGTCAACAATATCGTCCTTCCCATCGTGATCCATGTCGCATACTGCAGGCTTGTGAAGAGAACCCACTGAAAAAATCGCTTCTGTATTAAAGTTGCCAGAGCCATCGTTACAAACATAACCCAAACCAGATTCAGTGTTGGCATGATAATCGTTTGCTACCGCTATGTCGGGAAACGAATCGCCGTTGAAATCACCCGATGCCATCATCAAATAATACGGATTATCCAACTCAAACTGATAGCCATTATACCAAACCCATTCCGGCTGAATCAAAGGAGTCTCGGCAAAACGTTCGAAACCGCCGTTTCCGTCGTTGTAATCGATTCTTATGAAACAAGTGTCATAATCCGCGCCTCCGTTGAATACGTAGGCATACGAGGCAATGTCGAGGCTGCCGTCCTTGTCGAAATCTTCCAAAAGGAAAGACAACAGTGCCTGGTCATAACCCATGTGCATGTCGGGTTTGAGGCTGCTAATGTTTTGGGAACATTCAAGGTGTCCTGTCCCGTCGTTGAGGTAAATAGAGAATATCACATTGTTTCCAGGCATATTGAGTCGGCTAACGACCACATCGGCAAATCCGTCATTGTTGACATCGCCAACCTTGATGCTGCGCGACTCAGGAAGCAATTCGTATATCTCGCTACGCACTTGCCCTTGCGTCGTCACCCTTCCCGCCATCAGCAGGAGCGCAAGCAGGGTGTAAAGTCTAATTTTTTTCATGGTGTTATAGTTTTAAAATTCGTTTCCGCAAAACTATAACAAAAAACAACAAAAAAAATCAACCCCAAGGCCCATTATATATTTTTCTTTGGAATGCCTATTGAAAATCAAGCAATTATAATCGGCATATATAGATTTTTACATCTCCAAAAAAGACGAAATCGAGGCATTTCCCGTCTTTTTTCTCAGATTGGAGCGGTACTGTAGCACCGTATTTTGGCTCAAACCCAACAAATCAGCCTCCTCCTTCGCGCGGAATTGCAGGAACGAAAGCACAAAAAGTTGGGTCTCCGTCTTGGTCAGATTGGGGTAGGCAGTGGTCACCCGTTCCATGGCTCCGGGATAGGCCGCCTCAAACTCGTCCATGATGCGCTCCAAGCGGTTCGGCACCTTCGCGCGGTAAAGGTCAGCCACCCGTTGCGGCAACATTGCCCGCGCCTGTTGCAAGGCATCGTCCGCTTGTGTCTGTAGTTGTTGCAGCGCGTCATCCACCGTCTGAAGCTGCTGCAAGGCATCGTCCACCTGCGTCTGAAGTTGTTGCTTCTCCTCATTCAAGATCTGTGCCTCCGCCTCATGTTCCTTTCTCCGCTTGGCCATCCTCCACCACAGCCCAAGCCCAAAAACCAACAGCACCACCATAGCCGTCACCACACCCCGCACCAAGCGTCGCCGTGCCGCCAACTGCTCGGCTTGCCGTCTCTCAGCCTCAGCCTTCTCCTGTTCCCACTGCAAATACTGCTGGAATAGGTCGTTAAGCTGCGAAGCCTGCATACTGCTTTCACCTTTTGGAGTTGCATTCTCTGCTTGATACATGGCATATTGTGTGCTTTTCAGCAAATCGCCCATACTTTGGTAAATGTTGTACAAACAAATGGCGGCAAGCCTTTGTGTTGTTGCATCCTCTTTGTTTTCAAACACCGGGGTCAGGTAAACTATTGCCGAATCATATTGTCTGTTTTCAAAATAAATACCGCCAAGTGTAAAAAAGCGGTTCAACCTTTCCTGCTCACTTTCTGCCTGAATCACCATACGTTTCAAGTCACCAATGGAAGACTCGGCATCTTCCCCCATGTTAAAATGGAGCAGTGCCATTTGCGAAACCAAATCCCTGTAAACCAAATTGTTCGTATCGGGCAATAGTCTCAAAGCCTCGCCATAATAATACGCTGCGCTATCCAATTGATTCAGTTTGTCATATTGCTTTCCAAGGTGTCTTAAAAGTTTGGAAGCCCCTAAAGACGAAGTGGGTTCCATGCGATTGAAAGCAATGGCTCTCTTGAAGCAAATGATAGCTGGTTCAAGCACAAACTGGTCCGAAAACAACTCCGCGAGCCGGCTATAAGTCAAACCCATAAATCGAGGAATATGCCTATCCCGCAACACTCCAACATCTTGCGTCTCAATCCCCGGGAAATGCGTCTCCATAATCTCCAACGCCTTCAGATACTCCCCGCAAGCCTCCACCACGCTATCCCGTTCATACAATCCCGCACCATTAATATAATGCGCCCGTGCCGCCAAAAACGCATCCCTTTGTAGGGACGCACCGCATGCGTCCGCTTTACCGCGTGCGTCCGCATTACGCCCATCTGCACCATCCACAATCGAATCAAAATAATGAACCGCCTTCAGCAGATCCTTTCTATTGCTTTGCCCATAATCATTCTTAAAAAGCAGCTCCGCAATCAGCACTTGGCAATAATGCCCCTCAAACTCATCCAAGCTGTCCGCCGCCTCACTCCCCGCAAACTCCATCATCACCTTCAACGCACTATCCGCCTCCACCCACATCAAACTATCAATCCCCACCAGCGTCCGGTAGGCCGTCCCACTCTGAGAGGGAATGCCTGTCAGGGCGAGGGAGTCAGGAGAACTTCCACATCCCACCATCACAGCAAGCAGAAATCCCAACCCTAATATGTGTCGCAACCATTTCACGCCCGCAAAATTACTCAAAATCCATCAAACTCAATCAAAAATCTATCACCACAAGGCACAAAAAGTTTTATCCCTAAATCAATTTTTTTTGCAATTCAAAAGCAAAATAAGACATTTTTTGTGTACTTTTGCATCGCAATTGTCAAAAATCAAGAAAATGGAGCAGCCTAAAAGCATATCTAAATGGATTGAGTCGATGTCGATGCGAGGACATTATGTCTTCACCAAAAACGATTTGTACTCCACCTTTCCTGACATGTCGCCCATCACTTTTCAAAGAAACCTCACAAGGCTGATGGCCAAAAACGCCATTGTGTCGCCCTGGCACAATTTCTATGTCATTGTGCCAACCGAATACAAACTCAAAGGCATTGTTCCCCCAGTGTTTTATCTCGACCACTTGATGCGTTACTTGGGCTGTCAATACTATGTGGCTTTGCTCAATGCTGCTGAAATGTACGGCGCAGCCCATCAAAGGCCGCAGAACTTCACGGTCTTCACCGAAGGGAAGGCCTTTCACTCTGGCATTAAAGCCGGGACTGAGATTTTGCTTTTCAAACGCGAACATCTGCCCATGGAGTTCGTCAGAAAATTCCAGACACAAACAGGCTATGTCAATGTCTCTTCTCCCGAACTGACTGCCTTGGATTTGGTCGATGCGGAACATGCCGTTGGAGGGCTTACAAGGGTGTCAACAGTTCTGTCCGAATTGGCTGAGGAAATCCATTTCTCGTCAGTCTCTTCGGGTCTCTTGGAGAATTTCAAACTCCCAGTGGTTCAACGCTTGGGCTACCTGCTGGATGCCGTTCTCGACGAGACGGAAAAGGCAGATGAGTTGTTCGCTTTGGCACAATCCTCAAACCTACACTTTAGAAAAGTTGCTTTGAAAACCTCAAAAGCTGTCACTGATGATAACGAGGTTAACAAACGATGGAAAATCATTGTGAACCAAGAAATTGAAATAGACGAATTATGATACCACAAACCGCAATAACTGAATGGAGTGAATTTGTGTCTTGGCGTGATGAAGTTCAAGTCGAACAGGATTTGATCATCTGCAAGGCTTTGGTCGAAATCTATAGAGACGATTATCTCGCCAAAAATTTGGCTTTCCGTGGCGGCACTGCGTTGCATAAGCTATACCTTCATCCCCAGCCCCGTTATAGTGAGGACATCGACCTTGTTCAAGTCCAGGCTGGTCCCATCAAGGAAACCTACGACCATCTGCGTGATGCCCTTGCTTTCCTTGGCGAGCCAAAGGTAAAGCAGAAGAAGCATAACAATACGTTGATTTTCAGGTTGCAGTCTTCGGGTGTGCCCTCATTACCCATACATCTGAAGGTCGAAATCAACTGCAAGGAGCATTTCAGCGTCTTGCCGATGGTGAAGGAACCTTTCGAGGTCAAAAGCCAATGGTATGAAGGCAATGCCGAACTGTTGACCTACCAATTGGACGAACTGGCGGGTACCAAGCTCCGAGCATTATACCAACGCCGCAAAGGTCGCGACCTTTACGACCTCTTTAAAGTTCTGACCATAGCTAATGTAAATGTCGATAATGTAATCCGTTGCTATAGGGAATATATGGCTTTCGTCGTCGATCATTCACCGACATACAAGGAATATATGTTGAACATGGAAGAGAAGATGCAAGATGACGAGTTCCTTGGTGACACCAAAAACCTCCTCCGTTTAGGCGATACCTTCGACCCACTCCAAGGTTATGAAATCGTTAAGTCAACACTGATAGACCGACTTCAAGGTTAATCTATCCCAAGCCCCAACAAGGATGTCATTGCCGCAAAAATAATGAAAAAAAAGACAAAAGAATCTAAATATTTCCTAATTTTGCCACAAATTAAACCTTTAATGCAATGAAAAAGCATCTTCTCATCCTTTCACTCCTACTATTCTTTGCAGGAATGTCTGTAGCTCAAAACAACTGGGATAGACCGCAGTCCCAACAAGACGTTTATATCTCAGGCAACCACTTTACCACGGGTAAAGTCTACAAAAACAACACGCTGTTATACAGCATCACCGACAGCCTCGATCTTCAGTTGAAAGGCATCCAGGTAGCGGAAGATGGAACGGTTTACGGAGCTGGATATGCTTACAATGACACAGTTCTTCATGGCTGTGTATGGATGAACGACTCGTGCATATTCACTGCCGACACCAACACCTATTTCGACCACATCGTGCTCAATAGCAACAATTGGACGGCTGCTGGCGGCAACAACGTATGGCAAAACGGCGAGTTGCTTTATTCCTACATCCACGGAGAAGACGAATGCCAGATTCAAGCTTTGGCCGTTGATACAACGACAGGCGACATTTATGCTGGCGGTGCTATCTACCTCTCTGGCGAATACCTTACGTATGCCAGCGTTTGGAAAAACGACTCCCTCATTTGGATAGAAGATTCCATTTCTAGCGTCTATAACATCTGCTTCGACGGCGAGAACCTCTATTTAGCGGGGTACAAGTTTGAAAACGACTCCCTATATTACGGTGTCATTTGGCAAAACGACTCCATCATCTACCAAATGGAAAACGCCAACTTCGTGTGCATCGCCGCATTTGACGGCAGCCTCTATTGGAGTGGGATTTCCCTGACCGATACAGTCGTTCGTATTTGGCAAGACGGTGAGGTGCTCTATGCCTTGCCCGAGCTTTCCGGAGTCAGCAACTTGGTCGTCAACGAAAGCGGAGTGTATTATACCGATGCAGAAACGGTTTATAAAGATGGCGAAGTCCTGTATCAGCCCGATGAGTGGTGCATCATCACCGACCTCGTCGTGAAGCCTGTTCCACCCCAACCGACTTACACCATCACCGTCGAATCCGATAACCCCGACTGGGGCACGGTCAGCGGCGGCGGCGAATACCACTACGGCGACACCATCCAAATCGAAGCCATCCCATACGTAGGTCACCAGTTCCTGATGTGGAACGACAGCATCACGGACAATCCTCGCGACATTGTTGTCCTTCAAGACAGCACTTTTGTCGCCCTGTTTGCCCTTAACCAATACACCATCGAGGTCATCTCCGACCACCCCGATTGGGGTACCGTGGCTGGCGGCGGCACCTATTATTATGGTGACACCATTGAGATTTCGGCTACGCCCAACCTTGGCTTCGAGTTCCTCGGCTGGAACGACGGCAACACCGACAATCCGCGTACCATTGTCGTCACTGAAAGCCAAACCTTTACCGCACACTTTAGCATCATTCAATGTGTCATCAAGACCGAAGCCTTACCTGAAGATGCGGGCACTGTGGAAGGTGGCGGCATCTACGACTATGGCACCACGGTGGAATTAGTCGCACACAACAATACCGGCTATTTCTTTAACCGCTGGGACGATGGCAATCTCGACAACCCGAGAGAAATCTTCGTGGAAGGTGATGCCATCTATACGGCCATCTTCAAGCCATTGCAATACGAGATTACCACCGAATGCGACCCTGTTGAAGGCGGCACTGTGACTGGGGGAGGCACATACGACTATGGTACAACCGCCACGCTTACGGCAATTCCTAATGAAAACTACGTCTTCATTTGCTGGAGCGACGGTATCGTCAGCAACCCGCGCAATGTCACTGTGACCCAAAACGCTAATTATAAAGCCCTGTTCCACCTCAATGGTACGCCTCAATACACCATCACTGTGGTGGCCAACGACCCGACCTTGGGTACCGTGACTGGCAGTGGCACCTATCCCGAAGGTACCACTATCGAAATCAGTGCGACACCTGCCGATAATGCTGAATTCCATGGCTGGGACGACGGCAACACCGACAATCCGCGCAGCGTCACCGTCACGCAAGACATGACCTTTATTGCACTATTTGAGGCTGTTCTACCACCACCAGTCGAGACCTACACCATCACCGTGAGGCCCCAATCCCCCTTGATTGGTTCGACATACGGCAGTGGCACCTATCCCGTCAACACCGTCATCAACATTGGTGCTACACCTGCTAATGGATTCTTCTTCTCAGGCTGGCAAGACGGCGACATGAACAACCCGCGCACCATCACCGTGACGGAAGATGCCGAATACATTGCCTCGTTCTCACCGAATCCAGTTCAGACATACACTATCACTGTATATTACGATGAAAACCAAGGCTTCATCCTCGGTGCCGGCACCTATTTGGCAGGCAGCATAGTCTCCATCGCCGCCATCCCTGCCGACGGCTTCTATTTCAAAAAATGGAGCGACGATACCACCGACAATCCCAAAGAGGTCTTGGTCGACCACGACATCGCATTGGCTGCCTTCTTCGACTATACCGGCGTGGATGAGAACGGCAACACCACCGTCGAACTCTACCCCAATCCCGCCAACGACAAAATCCGCATCGAAGGATTGGAAGGCGTGAACAGAATCCAGATTTACAACGCTTTCGGAATACTCGTCAAGACCGTTGACATCAACGGAAACGATGAAATCAGCATCAGCGAACTCCCTGCCGGATATTACATCATCCGCATCGATGGACATTCCATGAGGTTCGTGAAGGAATAAGGAAGCATCAAATATTGAAAAAGGCGAGTCTCTAATGAGGCTCACCTTTTTCGCAATGAAAAACAAAAACTTTACTTTGTAACAACAACTTTCAATGTTTGGTTACCTAATTCAGAAACGGCATTGATGAAATAGATGCCCGAATCCAAGGTATTCAGATATTTTTCCAAAGTCGTGTGATTCAAGCCGTTGAAGCTGTAAGTGTACAGTTTATGACCCATGAAGTCAAACACCGTAACCTCGGCTTTGACACCTTCCTTCAACGTGACATGCACCTCGCCTTGCGAAGGATTAGGATAAATATTGACGAGTTCCTTCTTCTGCGCAGGAACCTCTTCCACATGAAGCACCTCCAAAGCTTGGGAGAAATCGGGAATGCCGTAACCATAATAGCTGTCAGGGTTATCGGCGCGATTGCCGCAAGCACGGATGGCGTCGCATATTTCCTGCACCGATGCGTATGGACGGGCCTGACGCAAACAAGCCACGGCACCAGCCAACACGGGCGTGGCAAACGAAGTGCCATCCCCATTGTAATATGGCCACCAATTGCCGTAACCCGAAGCCACGTAGGTGCCTTCACCCATGGCCATCACATCGGGCTTGATGCGTTCGTCGTAGGTAGGTCCTACCGAACTGAAATAAGCGCGGCTACCATTGGAATCGACAGCACCGACCGTCAAAATATGCTCGGCATCGCCAGGAATGCCCAAAGTGCAAACGCCATCGCCGTCGTTACCAGCGGCATTCATGCAAATCATGCCACGACTTGCAGCAATCTCAGCACCAATCGTCATCGGGGCGGTGTGACCGTCAAAATGTTCAAATGGATGATCCCACTGTTCAATATCAAAATCAACGTAACCCAACGAAGTAGAACAAACATCCACGCCTAAACTGTCGGCGTATTCCGCACCCGATACCCAGTTGTATTCCTCAATAATATTCTCACTATCACCATCTTCGGTATGAATCAGGTAATACGAAGCTTTCGGAGCCGTACCCACCATATTGTTGGGGTCGTATGCCGCCATTGTGCTCAAGCATGAAGTACCATGTGTGCTTTGCGTATAGACCGAATTGGAGCCATACACAAAATCGCGCGTACCCAGCAGACGACCTTCTTCGCGCATATTGTCGAAACAGGAAGCATTTTCTGTTCCTTGGAAGCCACCATCAAGGACAGCCACCACAACACCGGTGCCGTCATAGCCCATATCATGCAAGAGATTGACATTCAATTGTGTAACCTGAGCCTCAGCACCGCCATAGTAGCCATACAATCCACGATTGGCAGCAGAAGGTTTCATTTCGTTGGCTAACCAACGTTCCTTCATTTCCTGTGCCTTAGGGTCGTTGGGGCAGTTACGCACCACCGAGACAAACTCGAGCGCGTTAATAGCCTCAATCACAGAAAGATCTCTGACATACACAGAAACGCCATTCAACCATTTTGAGGGATTGAGTAACTCTGCTCCGCAATCGGCCACCGCCTGAAGATACTGCGGATTGACAGGAATGTCATACTCGTCAATGGTAATGCCTTGATTGGCACGGCGTTGCAAAGCCCTTGGACTCAGATAAGCCTCGGGATTGTCAATAGAATAAGGTGAGTTGTTCTTGTCGGTGAACTGCACCCAGTAGATGTTGGTCGCGACTTGCGCTTGGGCAAACATGCCAAGCATTAGAAACAATAGTAAAAACGTTACTTTTTTCATAGCTATTGGATTTAGATAATTTACAATAGAATTTAGGTGTAAAAACCGCGCAAAAATAACAAGTTTTTGTGATTCAAAATTCAAAATTCAAAATTTAATTCCACACCCCTCACATTCAGCATTCCACATTCAGCATTCAAAAAAATTCCCTACTTTTGCCCAAAATTTCAAATACAACGCCCATGCGTATCGACATCATCGCTGTTTTCCCCGAAATGTTTGAGGGACCTTTTACAGAATCCATCATCAAACGCGCTGTAAATAAGGGTATTGTGGAAATCGGCCTCCACAACCTCCGCGACTACAGCACCGACAAGCACCACAAGGTGGACGACTACAGCTTTGCCGCCGGTGCGGGCATGGTGATGATGATTGAGCCTGTCGACAACTGCATCACCCACCTCAAAAGCCAACGCGACTACGATGAAATCATCTACATGAGCCCTGACGGCGAGCTCCTCGACCAACCCTTGTGTAACCAACTCTCCATGAAGGAAAACCTCATTATCCTTTGCGGACACTACAAAGGCATCGACGAGCGCATCCGTGAACATTTGATTACTAAGGAGATAAGCATTGGCAATTATGTCCTATCGGGCGGTGAATTAGGTGCTGCCGTTTTGGTTGACAGCCTTGTTCGACTTATTCCAGGTGCCTTGGGTGATGAGACCTCAGCCCTCTCCGACTCGTTCCAGGACGGATTGGTTTCGCCTCCAGTCTATACGCGACCGAGAAACTACAAAGGGTGGGAAGTTCCAGAGGTTCTTTTGTCGGGCAATGACAAACTCATCAGCGAATGGAGACTTGAACAGGCCATTCAGCGCACCAAGGAACGTCGACCTGAAATGTACGAAATTTTCAAAAAAAGCTGATAATCCGTGTCTCGTATTGATTTTTTGTGTATTTTTGCACCCACTTTTTGAAGAAAAATATACAAAAATCATATAAAATGAGTAAACAAGCACTAATCCAATTCGTTGAAGATCAGATTGTTGTAAAAGATTTTCCGAAGTTCAAGACAGGTGACACCATTACGGTGACCTACAAGATTATTGAAGGACAAAAAGAGCGTCTTCAGAAGTTCCAAGGTATCGTCCTGAAGCGTAGCGGCCACGGCAAGACCGGCACTTTCACCATCCGCAAGATTTCCAACAACGTCGGTGTTGAAAGATGTTTCCCGATTGCCTCCCCCATGATTGAGAACATTGAGCTCAACAAGCAGGGTGCAGTCCGCAAGTCACGCATTTACTACCTCCGTGGTCTGCGTGGTAAGAAAGCCAAGATCAAGGAACTCAAGAAGTAATCCTTCATCAAACAACAAAAGAAAAGCTCCGAGTTTTCGGAGCTTTTTTCGTTTATAGGCTTTTCATCAGGCTTTTGTCCTTGCGAAATGCTCAGCCAAGGCTTTGAATTTTCGCCCACGTTCTTCAAAATTCTTATATTGGTCGTAACTCGATGCGGCGGGCGAAAGCAGGCAAACGTCGCCAAGCTTGGCGTGAGTAGAGATGTAGCTGAAGGCTTCTTCCATATTGGCATAATAGAATAAGGTCGGCCCTTCGACGAGCTCAGGGACCTTAACAGACGCAAAGGTCGTTGAGCCTGTCGAAACGCCGTCTAGCAAACCCATCATCCTCTCCCCTGCTTTGCCAGTGAATAACAGGTGCAGTACAGGTTGTGCTTTTAGATAATCCGTCAAAGGCTTGTAATCGATGCCACGGTCGAAACCTCCGAGCAACAGGAAATCGACGCGCCCCAAAGCTTGACAGGCCGAGATGGCCGCCTGCGGGATAGTGGAAATGCTATCGTTGATGAAAGTCACGCCATCGAATGTGCCGACAGGTTCCAAACGATGCTCCAAAGGCTTGAAGGTATATAAATAAGGTATAAGCTCCCGATAATCCACACCGTAGGCATCGCAAGCCAACAACGCTGCTTTGACATTCAGATAGTTGTGCTCGCCTTTTAACGGCAATGCCGTGCGGTCAACCTCGTCATCGAAATCGAACAAAGAAAAGACCTTGTTGTTGACAAACAAATCCAAAGCATCGTTCAACAAGGTTTCATGGATAATAGCCGTATCGTCCTCATCCATGAAACGCAAGAGGTTGATTTTGGCTGCTTTATAACGTTCCATCGTGCCGAAATGGTCAAGATGTTCCTCAAACACGTTGAGCAATACACCCACGTGCGGACTATTGTGTACATACTCCAATTGGTGTGCCGAAAGCTCATAAATCACAATGGAATCTGGTTTGATGTCTTCCATCACGTCAAAACATGGGATACCGATGTTGCCAGTCAGGATAGCATCGTGGCCTGAAGATTTCAAAAGATGATAAATCAGACTCGTTGTAGTGCTTTTGCCTTTCGTGCCCGAGATACCGATGGTTTGAGCATGGAACTGGCTGAGAAACAGGTCAGTTTGAGAGGTAATCTCCACTCCTTTCGTATCGAAATCCTTCAATGAAATGCCTGGCGTCTTGATGACAATGTCGTAGTCATACATCGCTTCAAGATACTTATCACCAGCATGTTTCACACCTTCCATGGCATTCTTGTCGGCTACATCGACGATGGCATTAGACAAATATTTGTTCAAGAACCGCAATGTCGACCTGCCCTCGCGCCCGAAGCCGAGGATGAGAATGCGTTTGCCTCGTAAGCGATTCAAAATCAACTCAAACCCACTGCCCATGTCATTCCTCGCAGAGGTTGTGGGGTGGAAGGAATCTATGGGCAGACCTTTATTCAAAGCCAATTTCAGGATTTGTTCAAATTGTGGGGGTAGGAAATGGTTGGTATTGAAGCGGTGTAGGATTTCATTTATGGTCGGCCCTTCGACAGGCTCAGGGACCTTAACTGTTGCATTCAAACATGCTCTGACCTCCTCCACAGTGCCAACACATTCAAAAGGCTTGACGGCGGCGGTGCCGTTCAGCTCTTCGAGGATGGGACGCAGACTCTCGTCTGCCATCAGGTCTTTGCCGAAGATGGCGGTCAGCTTCTCCCTTGAAAGGAAAGGCGACAGGATAATCCACGTAAACAGACATTTGGGGCATTTTCCGCACCACGAATCCGTCTTGCTGCCTGCATTGCAACTGCGGAACACGGAATGATAAGCCTCGCATTGGGAAAATAGTTTTGCAATCTGCAACTCGCTCAAAGGTCGCAAGAAGCTGAAATACTGCACTTCATCATTCAGGTTCTCAGCCACATAACGGCGGAAATCGCTTTCAAACTCGATGGATTTGCTGTATTGGTGGTTGATGTTCGTCCCTGGCACCGTCGACTCGTTTGCGCTGTTTTCGTTCGACAAGGCGATATATTTTGAACGGCTACCGAAGGCCACCAAAATGCTGATAAATGCTAATAAGGCCGAAAATGGCGTGTGACCGTTCAGATAACCTTCCGCATTGAGTTTCAGCATGGTCGGGTCGAGGGTGCGGTTGATGACTATGAACTCATTTTCGTTGTAGCCTGCTGTTTTTACGCAGTTCAATGTTGCACCTCTTGGGTTCACTATCAAGGGAATGACTTGCATTTCTTTGCGGAGGCATTCTAAAGTAACGACTGAGTCTTTGCCGCCGCCAATGGGTACGAGGGTTTTCTCTTTAAGTGGTAAGTCGACTTTTGTGAAAGGATGCATAACGCTGTCCATAGATTCCCCGCCTTCGCACGTCCTTTGCAGGAATGACATGGGCAGCGGCGGCGACACCAATTCCATCAAATCCGCTTCCGAAACCGTGATACTGTTCAGATAAAGGAACTCACCCAATCCGTTGTAATACAACTTCTTCCAAAATGCTTTCTGTGATTCCGTCAAAGCGAAAGGCTTCACCACTACCCTTTTCGGACAGGCGATTTTCCAATAGCTCACCAACTCCGTCATGCCGATTTGGAAAGCTAAAGCCTGCAATTGCTCCTCAGGTATGCTGTCCCAATCAAAAAACGGCCTTGCGGGGATTTCCAAAGTCGGGCGGAAATGGTAACGGTCATCAAGGTTGAAGTCGAAAGCCAAAGACAAGGCTCCGTGCTCGCGTTTTACCGTCTGGCTTTCGAAAATGAAAGTCGAAAATTCCTTTCGCAGGGCGTCAAATTTGGATTGATTGTCGGTTCGTTTCAAGATAAAAAGATTTTATGCCACAAAATTACGAATTATGGCTTGATTATCGCGCAAAAACTCTAATTTTGCGGTATGGATTTAGGAGAAAAGTTTGTCATACGCAGCAATTCGTTGGAGCCGAAGCAAGGTAAAATCTTGATTTCCGAGCCTTTAATGAACGATTTCCATTTCGGGAGGTCGGTGATTTTGCTTATCGACCACGAGGAAACGGAAGGCAGCTTCGGCATCATCATCAACAAGAAGTTGGAGGTCAACGTCAACCATATTGTCGACGAATTCCCCGACTTCGAGGCACCTGTGTATCTCGGTGGTCCTGTGGCCGACAACCAGCTTTTCTTCATCCATACCTTGGGCGACCTCATCCCAGAGTCCTTCCCCATCGTTGACGGCCTTTATTGGGGTGGTGACCATGAGACCTTGGCCACCTTAATCCACACAGGCATCGCCAACGAGGACAACGTGCGTTTCTATTTGGGCTATTCAGGCTGGGAGGCTGGACAGTTGGTCTCCGAATTGGTGCGTAACACTTGGCTCCTCAGCGACATCACCAAGGAGCAATACTTCAACACGCCTGCGGAAAAGATGTGGCAGACCTTTGTAGACCTGATGGGCAACCAGTATGAAATGTGGAAACGTTTCCCGAAAGATTTTCAAGACAATTGACCATGAAAGACTACCTCTATACTTTGGAAATGGAGACGCGCGACTACGAGTGCGACATCCAAGGCATCGTCAACAATGCCAATTACCAGCATTATCTTGAGGCAACCCGCCACAAATGGCTCCAACAGGAAGGCTATTCTTTTCGGAAATGGCACGATGAAGGTTTGGATGTGGTGGTGACCGAAATCACGATGAAATACAAGACGCCACTTCATGGCCAAGAGTCTTTCCTCTCTTGCCTGAACGTCAGGAGGGATGGCGCACGTTTTGTTTTCGACCAAGACATTTACCGGAAGTCCGACATGAAGCTCTGTGTTTCCGCAACAGTATCAACGGTTTGCATGGTCAACGGTCGCCTGACACGCGGCGAGGAAATTGCCTCCCTATTTGCGAAATATCTCAATTGACAATCATTTATCTTTAATTCACTCAATATGATGAAAGTAAACAAATCATTCTCAACGAAAGTGCTGCTGATTGGCGCGGCACTGCTCATGCTGTTCACCGGCTGCAAGAAGAACGAAGACAGCAAGTACAAGTATGAAACCGTGAAGGGCGACCTCACCGAAGCCCGCATCTACACGCTCGACAACGGCTTGACGGTTTATCTGAGCGTCAACAAGGAAGAGCCCCGCATCCAGACCTACATCGCGGTGCGCACAGGTTCGAAGAACGACCCCGCTGAGACCACCGGCCTCGCCCACTACCTTGAGCACATCATGTTCAAGGGTACTACCCACTTCGGCACTACCGACTATGAAGCTGAGAAACCTTTCTTGGATGACATTGAGGCGCGTTACGAGAAGTACCGCACCCTCACCGACCCCGAGGAACGCCGCATCGCCTACCATGAAATCGACTCCGTGAGTCAGTTGGCCGCGCAGTATTTCATCCCCAACGAGTACGACAAGCTCATGTCGACCATTGGCGCGGAAGGCACTAACGCCTACACTTCCGAAGACGTGACCTGCTACACTGAGGACATCCCCTCGAATGAAATCGAGAATTGGGCCAAGATTCAGGCCGACCGTTTCCAGAACATGGTCATCCGTGGTTTCCACACCGAGCTTGAAGCCGTCTATGAAGAGTACAATATCGGCATCGCGCAGGACAGCCGCAAAGTGTGGGAAGCCCTGAATGCCATGCTCTTCCCGACGCACCCTTACGGCACGCAGACCACCATCGGCACGCAGGAACACCTGAAGAACCCCAGCATCACCAACATCAAGAACTATTTCAACAAGTGGTACCGTCCTAACAATGTGGCTATCTGCATGGCTGGTGACTTCAACCCCGACGAGGTCATCGCCATCATTGACAAGTATTTCGGCAGTTGGGAACCTGGCAAGGATGTGAAACAACCTGAGTTTGCGCCATTGAAGCCCATCACCTCACCCAAAGACACCTCCATTTATGGCCTTGAAGCTGAAAACCTGATGCTCGGCTGGCGTTTCGACCGTGGCAACTCCTTGCAATGCGACACCCTCGACATCATCGGCGAGATGCTCAGCAACGGCACCGCCGGCCTCATCGACCTCGACATCAACCAACAGATGGCCATGCTCTACGCTTGGGGCGGTTCAAGCTCCAACCGCGACTACAGCACGTTCCTCCTTGGCGGTAGCCCGCGTCCTGGACAGACCCTTGAAGAAGCCAAAGACCTCCTCCTTGCCGAAATCGAGAAGCTGAAAGCCGGCGATTTCTCTGATGACCTGCTGCCTTCGATTATCAACAATGCTAAACTCAGGCAGTACACCTCTCTCGAACGCAACTCCTCCCGCGCCAACATGTTCGTCAGCACCTATATTAATGAGGTGCCGTGGAGCCAGCAAGTCGGCTATCTCGACCGCATCTCCAACATAACCAAGGAGCAAATCGTGGCCTTTGCCAACAAGCATTTCAAAGACAACTATGTGGTGGTGTACAAGTGCCAAGGTGCAGACGAGAACCAAAAGAAGATTGACAAGCCCGCCATCACGCCCATCCCGACCAACCGCGACTTTGTGAGCGACTTCGTGACCGAAATTCAAAACACTGAAGTCGAACCCATCCAGCCCCGCTTTGTTGACTTCAAGAAAGACCTGACTTTCGGCAAGACCGAAGCTGGACTGCCCTACATCTATGTACAGAACAAGGAGAATGGTCGCTTTTCACTCGTCTTCCGCTATGAATTTGGCGATGAGTCCGATTTGCGCTACGGCTTGGCTTCCCAATATCTTGAATATCTCGGCACTGACCAACTCAGCAACGAGGAAATCAAGCAGCAGTTCTACAAATTGGCCTGCGAATATTACATCAACGTGGGTAGCCGCACCATCTCCATCAATCTGTATGGTTTGAGCGAGAACATGCCTGAGGCTTTGGCCCTGCTTGAAAATGTGATGCAAAACGCCCAACCTGATCCAATGGTGGCCGAGATGTGCATCCAGCAGTTGGAGAAGGCCCGCATGGACGCCAAACTGAACCAACGCAGCAACTTCAATGCCTTGGTGCAGTACGGACTCAATGGACCTTACAACTCCCAACGTAACATCCTCTCCATTGAACAGATGCGTCAACTTGACCCGCAAGAACTGCTCGACCTGCTGAAAAACCTCAAGAACTACGAGCACACCGTGTTGTATTATGGCCCGATGAGCGCACAGGAAATGGCCGCCGCCGTCACCGAAAACCACAAGACCGTGGCCGAACTGCAAGCCGTTCCCGAAGGCAAGCACTATGAGTTGCAACCCACACCTGAAAACGAAATCCTCATTGCACCTTACGATGCCAAGAACATCTACATGCGCATGATCCACAACGAGCAACGTCCTTGGAACCCCGACGAAGCCGCTGTAAAGGCTGTGTTCAATGAGTATTATGGCGGTGGCATGAATACCATCGTGTTCCAGGAAATGCGTGAAGCACGCGGTCTGGCTTACAATGCTTACGCAGCTTACATCGAGCCCTATTACACCGACCAGTCGGAGTATTTCTTCACCCACATCATCACGCAAAACGACAAGATGATGGATGCCGTGGGTCATTTCTTGGAAATCCTCAACGAGATGCCTGAGAGCGAACAGGCTTTCGGCATTGCCAAGGAAGCACTGACCAAGCGTTTGGCCAGCCAGCGCACCACCAAATTCGGCCTCATCAACGCTTGGCTGAGTGCCCAAATGCGTGGCATCGATTATGACATTGACGAGCGCATCTATAACGCTTTGCCGAACATCACCCTGCAAGACATCGTGAAGTTTGAGAAGGAACAAATGGCCAACAAGCCTTACCGTTACGTCATCCTCGGCGACGAGAAGGAACTCGACATGAAGGCCATTCAGGAGCTTGGGCCTGTCAAGCGCTTGAGCACTGAAGAAATCTTCGGGTATTGATTTTGACCATTATGGTTAATGGCCTATGACAATGGCCGCTTCACGATGAGGTGGAAGCGGCCATTGTTTTTATATAGGAATAGAATTTATGAGACCATAGTCATCAAATCAGACTTTGTGATTTCCGTCAACATTTTTTTAGAAAGATTTTCTTGTTTCGACAGTCTGTTGGCTTGTTGCTCCAAGGTCTTTTCGAAAATTTTGTCTTTTTTGGCAACGGCCTTTTCAAGCAGCGATTTCGATGCTGTTTTTGCCTCGTCGGTCATCACATAATCGTTCTTTTTGCAGTTCACCTCAAAAATTTGGAACAGTTCATCGGCGTTGTAGTCGGGGAAGTAAATGTAGCGATTGAAGCGCGACTGCAAATCCGGATTGGAGTCGATGAATTGCTTCATCTCATTGGAATAGCCAACGAGAATCACCACAAGGCTACGTCGTTTTGCTTATTCCTGAGTTGTAAACACACAATGATATGAAACCAATATGGTTTTCAACCCTTTTTTCTCGCGTTCTTGCTAGATTATGATGTAATTGCGCAGCTTTGCTGAGGACCATAATGGAGCTCTACAATTCACCACCTCCCAGAATACCCTCCGCCGCCACTATGCCCGCCACCAAACGACCCACCAGAAGAATGGCTCGAAGAATGGCTGGAATAACTGCTTCTACCACTTGATGAACTATGATAGGAAGAGCCACTGCTACTACTGCTATAACGAACCAACTTGGGAATCACCACCGTCTTCGTGAAGGTCTTGCCACAATGCTGGCACTCGTAGGTCACCTCTTTCTTGCCGCCATGCGAATAATCTGCCATGACGAGGGTCTCCGATTTGGTTAACTTCAAGGCGTATGCGCCACATTTTGAACAGGTTTTGAACTTGTCATACTGGCTTCCTTTTTCCTTCATCACAAATTCATGACCGTTTCGGCAATGGTAAGGCGTAAATTTCAACGCCTTTATCCGGGTTTCACACTCATGGGCCTCAGGCAAATGAAAGCCGCCGTGCCTGCTCATGCTCTGACCACATGTAGGACATTGAAACTCACTGCAATGCGCTATCCTCGACTTCAAAGTCTTGTAATATACCACACCGAGCCATGGGGCCATCCACATCGCAATCTTATTGGCTGTATGCTTGTATGCTATCTCGTAGATTTCCTTGGGCTTAATCGATTGTTTCGCCAATGTGTCGGCCTTCTTCAAGACGCGGTGGTTATGTCGGAAACACACCCAAGAGAGGTATAAAAACAAAGCGACCCCTGCCACCCAATCTAAATGGTTCTCCGCTTCAGAACCATGGAAAAGAAAGGCCATGAAGACAGCGATGATGATTACAATCACATAGATGGAGAAGCCGAGTGTCAAACCACCAAGACAGCCTTTTCCCTCCCATGGCGAACCCGACCAAGCGGTTTTGATGTAGTCAATATAGGTGGCACCAGACTCTTCAAACGAATGGTAAACCTCTGAATCCGAAAGCGTTTCTGTTTTGCGCTTACTCAACCAATAGAAAATGCCGACCCATGGCATGGCACACATGACCAAGGAGAACACTCCGAAAAGGACACTAAAGTCGTCAGATCCGTCACTTCCGCTAGAATCGTAGTTGGAGGGCAAGGTAGTCTTCAGTCCCGCAGGAATCTCACCACCATAAACCTCCACGATGTCGGCCACACCCGCACAAAGTCCGCCTTCATAGTCACCCTCTCTGAAAAAAGGTACGATGGTATTGGTGAAAATGCGCTGACACCTTGCATCGGTGAGGGTTTCCTCAGCACCATAACCTGTCTCAAACTCCAGGGCATGTTGGTCTTCCACAAAAAGCAATAACACACCGTTGTTGGCCTCTGCATCACCAATGCCCCAATAGTTAAGCAACTCTGTGGCAAAAGGCCTCGGTTCGGCATCGCCGATGGAAGCCAAAGTCACCAAAAAGACATCAGCCTCGTCACGGATAGCGCAAAGAGCCGTATTAATGCGCATCTCGGCACTATCGGAAAGGAAGTCGTCAGGGTCAGAGACGTGAATGTCGTTGCTTTCCAAGCGTGTGTTGGGCACCGTCTTCACCGTCCATTCCCTTTGTGCCATCATATTGATACTCAGGCATATCAGTAGCATTATCAGATAAGTTCTTTTCATTGATTTGCTCGGTTTTGGAAGCACAAAGATACAAAAGAACGCCCATTTCCCCACTTTTTTTTATTTTTGCACCAAATTTCGACAAGAAAACCCATGTTTGACGACGAAGACTTTGAAGATTATTGGGAAGAAGAACAGGACCGAAAAGCGGCCATTGAGCGGTATGAGGACATGCTGAAAACGCACAATTCGAGCTACTTCGACAGTGAGGAGTTTGAGTTCATCATCGACCATTACACCCAACACAACGACCTGCGGCATTCGCGGCAGGCGGTGGAGATGGCCATGGCGCAGCATCCAGAAAGCAACATGCTGAAAATCAAGATGGCGCGACAATACCTGCTCGAAAATGATGCCCAACGCGCTTTTGACATCATGCAACATGTGGTGCGCGATGACGACGAAGACCCCGACTATTTCCTCACGCTCGGCTCCTGTCTGGCCGTTTTGGGCAAGTCGGAAGAGGCTTTGGAGAACTATTTCAGTGCCTTGCCCTACTTCGACGAGGACGAAAAATTTGACCTTTACAACGCCATCGCTTATGAATACCAGCACATGCAAAAATACGACCTCGCGCTGGAATTCTACCACAAAGCCCTACCCTTCGCCGAAGACAACGACACCATCTACCACGAAATCCGTTGCTGCTACCTCAGCGCGGGCCGGAAAGAAGAAGCCCTTGCCTATTTCCAAGGGCTCATCGACAATGACCCATACAACAGCAAGGCCTGGACCAACATCGGCGACATCTATCGCATGATGGGACAATATGAGGAGAGCATCGACCCCTACGAATACGCTCTCAGCATCGACCCCGAAGACCTCTGGACCAACATGCACTTGGCCGACATCTACTACGACCTCGGTCGCTACAAGGAAGCCATCGACACCCTTGAAGAAGCCCTGCGCAACGGCATCGAGACCTCCATGATACACACCACCATCGGCGACTGCTACTACCGCCTCAACGACCTGCAAACCGCCGAGGAACATTTTAGCAAGGCATTGGAAATCAACCCGATGATAGGCTCTGGCTATGCGGGTCTCGGCTATGTCTTCAGCGACCGTGGCAACAGCAAAAAGGCCATCAAATACTTCGAGAAGGCTTTGGAGTTGGAGCCTTGGGAGACCGACCACCTCTACTCCATCGCTACTGACTACATGAAGCTGAAGGAATATGACAAGGCGATGGAATGTCTACGCAAGATTCAAGAGCAAACGCCCAACGACGCCGACGCCTATTATTACATCGCCGACCTCTACGGCCAACAGGACAAAATCGACGAGGCCATCAACACCATCAAATTCGGGCTGCTGCAAACCGACAACGACTCGTCACTCCTTTATCTGTTAGCCTACGCTTATTTCGTGAAAGGCGACCGCCAACAAGGTTTGGAAGCCTTGGACCAAGCGCTTGACGCCGACTTTGAGGTCTGGCCCGAATTCTTGGAATACGACCGAGAACTGTTGGCCAACGACAACGACATCCTGCAACTGATTGAACAACATAAAACAAACCAGGAAACCAACACCAACCCCGCATGAAAAACTACATCTACATTTTCCTAATCGCCATGGTGCCGCTGATTGAACTGCGCGGTGCGTTACCCGTGGCCTACGTCATGAAAGCCAACGACCCGAGTTTCAATCTCGTTTGGGCCTACATCATCATCGCCATCGGCAACATGCTGCCTGTGCCGTTCATTTTCTTCTTCGCGAGAAAAGTCCTTGAATGGGGTGCAAAATCCAACATTCCGGTGATCAACAAGTTCTTTGCCTGGTGCCTCGAAAAAGGTCACAAAGGCGGTGAAAAACTACAAGCCAAGGCCGGTCGTGGCCTTTTTGTGGCCCTGATGCTTTTTGTGGGCATTCCGTTACCGGGCACAGGCGCATGGACAGGAACACTCGCTGCCAGTTTGCTTGATATGAAGTTCAAAGACAGCGTGTTGGCCGTCATTTGCGGCGTAGTTTTAGCCAGCGTCATCGTTGGCGTGCTTTGCACTTTGGGCTTGGGCGCATGGTTCGGAATTAAAGGATAATTGACAATGGATTTGAGACGCGATGAATCGCGTCTCTACAAGAGAAAACGATAATGAAACGTTACGGACTCATCGGACATCCTTTAAAGCACTCGCAATCAAGGTTCTACTTCAACGAGAAATTTGAATACGAGGGCTTGGATTGCCTGTATCAGCATTTCGACCTCAAATCGTTGGACGAGTTGGGCGAGGTCATGGAGAAATACCCCGATTTGTGTGGCTTCAATGTGACAATACCTTATAAGGAAGCCATCATCCCGCTGTTGGACGAGATAGATTCTGTAGCCAAGGAAATCGGTGCGGTCAATGTGGTGAAGATCAACGAGGGCAAGATGAAAGGCTATAACACCGATGTTTTCGGTTTTGAGCAATTGCTGAACCGCGCCATCAACGGCAAGGAAATCAACCATGCTTTGGTTTTGGGAACTGGAGGTGCCTCGAAAGCGGTGCAATATGTATTGAAACAGAAAGGCATCCCCTATTCCACCGTCAGCCGCGATGCCGAAAAAGGCGATTATACCTACGACACGCTAACCGATGAGATTCTGAGGCAAAACCACTTGATTATCAACACTACGCCCTTGGGCATGTTCCCGCAAATCGACAACTTCCCTGACCTGCACTATCAGGCATTGAGCAAAAAGCACATCCTCATCGACCTGATTTACAACCCGAAGGAGACGGCTTTTATGGAGTTGGGCAAGACTTGGGGCGCAAAGGTGTATGGCGGGATGCAAATGTTTGAGGAACAGGCAAAAAAGACCTGGGAGATTTTTAATTTTTAATCACAAAACATGCAAAACCCACAAAACACAATACTATATGAACCGAAGAAAGCCAGCCAACCGGCGGCTTTCTGGCGACGACACGGTTGTGGAGTCGCCTCTTCAACAAAAAGGTTTTGATAGTTTTGTCGGTTTTGTGACAAAAAAGAAGTATGACAAGAAGCAAGAACAAACGAGAACCCGAATACTTGGAAAATGTCCTGATTGTGGACGCCGGCTCGGAAGGCATGTCGGTGGCCAAGCCCGAAGGGCGCGTGGTCTTCATCCCTTTTGGTGTGCCGGGCGATGTGGTGGATATTGAGGTCTATAAGCGTAAGAAGAACTTCTTCGAAGGCAAGATTTTGAACTTCAAGAAGATGTCGGACAAGCGTGTGGAGCCTGTCTGCCAGCATTTCGGTCTCTGCGGCGGCTGCAAGTGGCAACACATGGACTACCAGTGGCAGACATACTACAAGCAGAAGCAGGTGAAGGACAATTTCGACCGCATCGGGAAAATCGAGTATCCTGAAATCCGTCCGATTTTGGGTTGCGAGAAGCAGTTTGCCTACCGCAACAAGTTGGAATACACCTTCTCGAACCGCAAATGGCTCACCGACGGCGCACCCATTGGTACCCACGACGAAGAATACTGCAAAGGTCTCGGTTTTCATCTGCCCCAACTCTTCGACCGCGTGGTTGACATCGAAAAATGCCACCTGCAAGCCGATCCGTCGAACGACATCCGTTTGTTTGTCAGGCGATTCACGTTGGAGCGGCATCTCCCCTACTACAACTTCCGCGCCCACGAAGGACTGATGCGCAACCTCGTCATCCGCTGCAACTCGAAAGGCGAGTTCATGGTCATCCTCGTTATCGGCGAAGAGAACGCCATCGTGCGCCACGAACTGATGCCCGCTTTGGAAATGGCTTTCCCGCAAATCGTCTCCCTGCTTTTAGTCATCAACCCGAAACTCAACGACATCATCAACGACCTGCCCTTTGAATGCCTGAAAGGTGAGCCTTACCTCATCGAGACGATGGCCTCTCCCCGACCAGGTTTCGACGACCTGAAGTTCCGCATTGGGCCGGTATCGTTCTTCCAAACCAATGTCTATCAGGCGGAAAGGTTGTACAAAACTGCCTTTGACCTCGCCAATGTGCAAGGCGACGAGCTGATGTATGACCTCTACACCGGCACTGGCACCATCGCCCAGTATTTCTCGCGTTTCGTGAAGAAAGTGGTCGGCATCGAGTACGTGGAGGCCGCCATCGAGGATGCCAAGGTGAACGCTGAAATCAACGGCATCACCAACTGCACCTTCTATGCCGGCGACATGGCCAAGGTCTTCACCGACGACTTCATCACGACCAACGGCACGCCCGACCTCATCGTCACCGACCCGCCGCGTGCAGGCATGGCCGAAAAGGTAGTCGAACAACTGCTGAAAATCCGCGCGAAGAAAATCGTCTATGTCAGCTGCAACCCCGCCACACAAGCCCGTGACTTACAACTGCTTGACTCAGCCTACAAAGTGATGGCTGTGCAGCCTGTTGATATGTTCCCGCACACGCAACATGTGGAGAATGTTGCTTTGTTGGAATTGAGATAAAGAAAACAGCGTTTCTTTCAATATATCTTGTTCACCATCCAGTTTAGCTTGGCTTATCCCGCTTCGTAATGCGTTTGGCCGTGCCGATGGCACCCACAGGGCAAACCAGTCGGCAGAGGTGGCAGCCCACACAACGTTTTCCATCGAGATGGGGCTGACGTAGGTCGTAATCGAAGGTAATGGCTTGATGGCCGCCGTCTTGGCATGAAGTGTAGCAGCGACCGCACCCAATGCATTTCTCACGATTGAAGGTAGGATACACGATGGTGTCGCGGTCGAGGTTGGTGGGCAGATAGAACTTGGGCAGCAATTCACCAACCAAATCGTCAACGTGCTCGATGCCCCTCTCAGCCATATAATGCTGCAAACCCAGAATCATGTCATCAATGATACGATAGCCATACTGCATCACAGCGGTGCACACCTGCACGTTTCGGCAGCCCAACTGGATGAATTCCAGCGCGTCGCGCCACGTCTCGATGCCGCCAATGCCGCTGTACTGAATGTTCTTCATAATGGGATTCTTGACCATGGCCAGAATATGGCGCAAGGCAATGGGCTTGACGGCACGTCCCGAAAGTCCGAAACCGGTCTGGCAACCGCTCACCTCAGAGCCTTCACCCAGTGTCACACTTTTGATGGTATTGATGGCAGAGATGGCGTCAGCTCCTGCAAAATAGGCACCCATGGCTGGATTTGAGATATGGGCGATGTTGGGTGTCATCTTGGGGATGACGGGTATCTTCACACTGCGCTTGACGTATGCCGTGAAGAAAGTGACCAACTCGGGGTCTTGTCCCACATCGCTGCCCATACCCGTCTGGCGCATCTGCGGACAGGAATAGTTGAGCTCCACCGCATCGCAGCCAGCTTCCTCGGCCATCTTGGCCAGATTAATCCAGTCTTCTTCGTTCTGCCCCATGATACTGGCAACAACCACCTTCGTGGGATAATTCTGTTTCAGTCTCCGCAGGATATCGAAGTCCATCACCACGGGGTTCTCGCTCAACTGCTCCATATTGCGGAAAGCGAAGAAGTTTCCGTGATTACCGCTATCGTACACAGCATCGAAACGTGGCGACACCTCTTGAATGTCCTCCATGCAGATGGTCTTGTAAAATACACCCGCCCATCCTGCTTCAAAGGCACGTGCCACCATCTCATAATTGGTGCAGATGGCCGACGAGGCAAGGAAGAAAGGACTCTCGCAAGGCAAGCCACAGAAGTCAATGGCGAGGCTGGGTAGTTTTTGTTGGGGCCGCGAACCTTTTACGGCGGCTGCCAGTTCCCTGATGCGGATAGGTCTGTCATAATGGATGCAAGCCGCTTCGGCAGCTTGCAACTCCGCCTCGCTACAGTTCTCGACCCATTGGCCGGCAATGGCCTCGTTGCCGAACCGGATGGCCCGAATGGTGCGGGCAGGGTCACCGTTTTTGCAGACTTTGCCGCAAGGTGCATCGGCACACAGCAGGCAGCGCGATGCTTCTTCCTGGATATGCATTTTTCTGTTCTTTTTGTCAGGATTTGAGGGTTTATGGAGGCAAAAGTAGGAATTTTTCGGTTTTCTGAATGAATTAGGAAAAATTATAATGGAACAGTTGCGAATTGCTTTCAAATAACTTGCATCTTTGTTCTTTGAAACTACCCCCTCCGTGGGAGGGCAAGGGTGGAGGCACAAAAAACCTCCCTCGCGGCAAGGCTTCGTGTGTCTTTGTAAAAGTCAAGCAGAAAATTCGGTCTTTTTAAAAAATTGAGGGAAAGAAAGTGGGAAATTCCCGACATGGGGAATTTTGTCATTTTTTCAGGCTGTCCCAGGCTGCCTTAATTTCCTTTGCAGTGATGCTCTCTTTTTCGCTTTTGTCATACACGTCGACGAAAGTCACCACACCATCGCCGGCGCTCACGAGGCAATTGATGGTGATAACCCTTGCGCCGCCGCTCTTTCCTTTTCCCTTTGAGGTGATGGCCATGCGTATCTTGCGGAATCCGCCCACAAGTTTCGTTCCCTGTTCCGGGTTTTTTGCGAGCGACTTGACAAGGTCCTTAAAGTCGTCTTTAAACGATGGGTATCGCTTACCAAGTTTCTTGGCATCGCTTTTGAATACTGGTGTCTGCTCAAACCTAATCATCGAATATCGAGGCTACGAGTTCGTCTGCGGTGTAGGTCTTGTGCGGCTTTTTGGCCATGTCAAGGGCTTGTTGCATCCCTTTGGTGATATTGGCGATGATGCGTTCCTTTTCGGTTAGGTGCTTGCGGGAAGGCTTCACACTTTTGCTGACCTTCACGCCTCTTGGCACGGTCTTCAGGAAGGCCTCGACGCTAGCGGCAAATTGGCTGTTTGGGTTGAATGTGATGGTGATGGTTTCCATGGCTCATCTGTTTTTGCGCCGCAAAGATACTTAATATTGTCAAATTTTGACAATGCCAAACGAAAATTATTCCAGATGGTCGAGTATAATCTTCACCTGGTGCGGGGTAAAGACTTTCTGATACTTCCTATATCCAGCCTCTTCCAGCCATCGATATGATGGCTTTATTCAGCGACTCAATGATCGAACCGACCCGCCAAGGCGATCTGCCAATTCTTTTCTTGACATTGCTTTTACATGCTCATTCATTCTTGATAATCTTGAAAGTGTGTGGATTAGTTAGAGCTTCGCGGTTGGCGATAGAGACAGTTAATGCGTTGTGAATTGCTTTCAAATAACTTGTATCTTTGCTCTTTGAAACAACAGGGCATGAAGCAAGTTAGATGGCCAGGCCGTTGTGAATTGCTTTCAAATAACTTGTACCTCTGAAACAGCAATGGGCATGAAAAGGGGTACACTTTATTCCCCAAAACAAATGCTTTTACAATTACATATTACCAAGGATGTAATTTGCCTTCTCCTTCACATATTGTCGCACTTCCTCTCCTTCAAGGATGAGAATTTGCTCTGGCAACCCCAATACAAATCGGCCAATGCCTTCCATGCTTCGCACCTCCCCTTCGTAATACCAGCCATCGTTGTCCTGTCTTATCTCTCTTGCTGTAAGAGGAAATTCTTCGACCATTCGGTTTTGGCAACCTGAGTAAGCCTCAACTTCACATGAAACGCTTGGTTTGAGTGACTGCGAAAAGAATCCGTCGGCTCTTCCTGATGTACCGATTCATTGACCCAGTTTTTATCCAAAACCTCCACTTCTCCGATTCTGGCCACTTTGAATGTCTTGTTTTGCATGTCGCTTACATCAAATGCCCAAACATCTATATAATTGGTAGTGAAACTATATGGTTCCACTTGATAGTCTTTCACCCTATTGGAACGCGAGGAAGAGTACTGATGCAGCACTACTGTCCTCTTGTTTTTAATCGCCGCTGCCAAATCTCCAATCGTTTTTGAGGCACCTTTATTTATAGTGTATTTCCCAATGTTGGTTGATTCATAAACAGCAGATAGCTTGAGTTTCAACTCACGCTTCAAGACATTGGTATCATCGAGGGAATCTATCAAATTGTTGACCACAAAAGCTTCTTCTTCAGAAAAATAGACTATCTTGCTCAAATCTATATCGCTGTTTCGAGTGTTTGCCATGCGAAACATCCCATCATTTGTTTTTTGCACGACAAACCCGGCATCCTTGAAAGTGTCGATATAGCGGTAAATGGTACGTCGCGAAAGTCCCAGTTTCTCCGACAAATCATCAATAGAATAATAAACATTCCCTGAGAGATATTGCATCAAGCGAAGCAAGCGTTCAATTTTAGGTTGGTCCATGACATTTTTTTTGCAAAAATAGTGTTTTTTCAAAAAAATTTCATCTTGTGTCAAAAGTTGTCACTACGGATTGCTAATTTTGCAGTCGAAAACAATACAATCACGGTATGAGATTCAAAATCACATTGAAAGTCAATGAGGGTGTTTTTGGAAGAAAGCTTCCGCTAAATTACCAATACGAGCTATCCGCTGCCGTATATCGCATTTTTGCAAGCAGTGACAAAGAATTTGCTACATGGCTGCACGAGAACGGCTTCCATACGGAAAGCGGCTACATTTTCAAGTTGTTTACCTTTTCACGACTCTTTCCCCAAAAACCACGGCTAATCAAACAATCGAACCAATTGGAATTACTCTCTGACCAAGTGGAATGGCAAATCAGTTTCCTACCCGAAAAATCCACACAACAATTCATCGAAGGATTGTTTCAAAACAGGATGATTGAAGTGGGTAACAAACAATCGAGGGTTCAATTTGAAGTGTGTGGCATAGAGCTTCTACCTTCCTTTGATTATACGGACAGTATGACATTTGATGCCCTCTCCCCCATTTCGGTAAGTCAAAAAGATGCTCTTGGTCGAGATTGCTATCCGAAAGACGGAGAAGAGTTCAAGACCGCTCCATGGGTTAAGGAACGCATGTTGCAGAACTTGATCAACAAATACGAAGCCTTTTACGGATGCCCATACGAAGGAGAAAGAAGATTGGATTTTGAAGCATTAACCAACCCGAAATCCGCCCTCGTGACCATCAAGGCTGACACGCCTCAAGAAACGAAAGTTCGAGGCTTTATGTGTAAACTCACCCTTCGCTGTCCAGAAGCACTATTAAGAATCGCCTATGAATGTGGCTTGGGCGAAGGAAATGGACAGGGGTTTGGATGTTTGGGAATAGTTTAAAGGGAAAAAGATTTGAGGATTTTTGGAGAAATATGTATGTTTGCGGAATAAATCATATCATAATTTGATGCTTATCAATAATTGAACAATTTTCATCTATATGAATACCATCAACCTATCATTATTAAAAGAAAAACCAACCATAGATGCACAAGCATTGTTAAGCATACTTCCATTGGCTCCATTGTCAATGGTAAGTGACATGCCGGGTTCTTATTACAAAACACTAAAAAAGCCAGACAAAAAGATGCTTTGCGGCTTGTTTGAGAATATATTGGGTTGGCATATTGATTCTGCCGATAGAAAACAATTGTATAAAGAATTGAAAAAGGTACGACAGAAACAAAAAGTTGATTTCAAAGACAAGTATAGCGGATCAACATTTCAACCTTTGCTTATGGAATACTTTGAAATAGATGGTGACATTGAAATTGACAAATTTAAAGGGGTCTGTTTCTACGATGATTTATGGAGTAGAAATTTCAGAAGGTCTGATTCAAATAAACATATCAACGGGTGCAGAAATGCCGATTATCGTATCATTGCCCCAAAATACCAGGCTTTTAATGAGATTGACAATACCGATTTAAAATCAGCAGACAAAGAGAAAGAAAAAGACGTCTGGTTTAAAAAGAATATTGGTAGTTATCCGTATTACTATAGTTCGCCTACCAAAAGGGAATATGTTTCCCTTGACGGTGTCTTTAAACTCAAATTGTCGATGAATAAGTATTTATTGTTGTTACTGACCCAAAATGTTCAATTTAACAACATTGGATACTTGGGCAACAATGAAGGTTGGGTTGACGTTAAAATTGAATCACTATGACACACATACATCCATACATAAGATATGCACAGGCTTTACTTGTAGTTGAGAACCATTTAGAAAGCATTTCTGAAATAACGGCAAATCAAATAACTAAAGAAATCAAAAACGGTTTGAGTGCTTTTTGTGTGGAGCCAGCAGAAGACTATGTGCAGAAAAAAAGAGTTAAATATCGTTTTGCTGGCGAGAAAAACAATGCGAAAAACTACAAATTTCTTGCCTCAAACATCATTTCTTCTGACATGCAGGCTTCCAAGTTATACAAATCGGCAGAAGATTTCTTGAATGATTCAAAAGAATTAGATTGTTCTTGCGGTGGATTGACCATGTCGTCAATGCCTATTGTAGGAGAATTTTGTTCTTTCTCTGAAAAAAATGTCGGACGTGGGAAACCAACATGTAGTGTATATGAACAAGGGCTGGCTTTGGTTACTTCGTTGACAATGATAAAACCTTGTCTTCAAGACAGAATTAGTTTTTCAAATGTCTGCATTATCCCCGATATTCCTTTAGAAGAAATGATTGATTTTATCAAATTGTTTAAGCGGATGCGGATTCAACAACTTGAAAGTGATTTAATGATTGGTAATGTGGTTGAAAACAAGGGGAAATTTGAGCCTAAACGACCAAAAATCTTTCAGGGCAATTTCCCCAACCCTCCTCGCAGCAGTTCTATGGGCAGTATCGCCTTGCTTGGAGCAATAGGTGAGATGTCCAAAGAAAGCGAAGTTTCCGCTCTCGCCCAACATGTTTTGGATAGTTTGAAAGATGCTACGTTTTATATGATTCAATACGGTAATGCGTCAACTTATACATACAATCATTATGTCGTGGAATTGGCAAAGAAGTCAAAACTGAAATCAATTGTTGATAGTATTTATTACACAGAATTGTATAACGAAAAAAGGACTTCAAAAAGCACTGAATATCAAAAATTTGACTTGCTTACAAGTCGGTTTCTGCTTTTGTTCAATCCTTCTGCTTTTAGCAATTTTTTATCCTTTAGAGGCGAATATCCAACTCAAATAGAATTATTATTAATCACATATTTTACGAAAATGGCAAAAATAGATCCTAACGTAGTGTCATCGGCAAAATCATTAGGCAGATGGCTAAACCAAACTGCATATTTTGCAGCAAAAAACGAAGTTGGCAACAACAACTGGGATGAAATCCGAAAAGCAAAAGCCAAAGTGTTGGTGGAACTTGAAAGTTCAATTTTCTCTGCAAAATCTGGCGATGCTTTAATTGCACAAGCCGTCACACGCGCTGGAAGATTATCCAATCTTGATGCGCCAGAATCTGCTACTCTTTTTATGGAGAAAACTGCAAGTGGAGAATTGGAACTTGAAAATGCGAAAAACCTGTTAATCGCTTTTTCAAGAATCAAAAACAAAAAAGAAAGCGAAGCCCAACCCAAGGAAGTTACGCAAGAATTGGGAGAAAATGAATTTGAGAATGAAGATTTAAGCAACATTTAAACTATAATAATATGGAAATCAAAGGAATTTTAGTTTCAGCATTGGCTCCATTCGAAAATCATATCGCAAATGGAGGAGAAAAACTACTGGGAAACGCTGGTTCAATCAAAAGACGTCCAGATGGCAGAGTTTATGTTTCTGGGCAAATGCAACGTCATGTCTTGTTTTCAGCAATTGACCGTCTGAACATGGATGATCCAAACAAAGAAGACACCTTCGTTTCAACTGGTGATGGCACAACAAATCAAATCGAAAAAGATTTAAGAGCCGACTTGGGAGGCTTCATGCATCCATCGGCTGGGAATTATTCTGGTAGGAGAACCGCTCCTCTTTCTGTTACACCTGCAGTGGCAATGAAAGAAAGCGAAGTGAAAAACGACCTTCTTGTCAGGGTAAAAAACGACAATTCAGAAGAAGCAAAAGAGCAGGCATTAGCCACTAAAGAGTTCAGTCAATCTGATTTGATGAACATGAATTTCTTTTTGGATGTTACGACACTTAGCATCACAAAAGTATTCAAATATGAAGGAGGATTCAACATCGACACAAAATACATCAAACATGCAAAGGATTCAGAACGCAAACGCAGGGCAAAACTTTATCTTGAGGCAACAAGATACATGAATGACTATGCAAACCAAGCCCGAAATGCTGTTTGTGGTGAACCACAGCAAGTGATAATCGTTTTTGATACCGTTTTAAGCAGAAAAGCTTGTCGCTATTTTACGGCAGATGAACCCGAAAGGAGCAACATTCTTGCAGAACTAAAAGAAAGAAATGCGAAGTACTTTATCGGTGACGACAAAACTGATAAGACAGTAGCAAAAGCCTACAAAGAAGCCTTGGAGTTTCTAAATGACAACCCGCTGTATAACCCTGCTGGCGACGACAATAGCGTCAAAACATTTGCACAAGCATTTACACAAGCCGAGTAATTAATGAATCAGGAAAGCAATATCATATTGGCCAAACCTTCCGGTATTACATTGGAGCAACATGTTTCCAATGTAGTATCGGAGGCTGCTATGATATTGTCAACAGTACCATTTGTACCCCAAAAGTACCATGATATTGCCAGTAAAGATTTACGGAAACGATTAGAAGTTGTCTGTAGATTACACGACGACGGGAAAAAAAGTCGCAAATGGCAAGATGCTTGCCAAAAAGATTACAAAGTATTTCTTGACCAAAAAGAAAAAGGATGTCAGGCAAATCCAATAGGTGCAAATATTATGAAGGCGGGAATACGACACGAATTCCAATCGCTTGTCCAAAACGCCAATAAAAACATGCCTTTGGCTTTGCAATGCGCTATCGCTGCGCATCATTCAAAGTTAGGTTTTGCATTTGAAAACAGATGGAAGAATGAAGGTGTGGAACCTTTTTGGAACGAAATTAGAAAAGAATCGAACCGCATTATTGAAAAAGACTCGCTTGCTGAAACCGCAAAGAGTTTTTACGAATACGCAGGGCTCCGAGGTCTGTTGCAATTGGCAGACCACAGGGCAAGTGCGAAAGAAGAAGGGAAAAGAGTTCCTGACATTACCTCATTCAAGTACAATTTTCCTTATGCTGAAAAACGCGGTGTACAGGAACTAATAGAGTGTTATTGGAACAAGGACTTGCTTCTTGTTCGAGCGCCTACTGGAGCAGGCAAAACCGATGCTTCCTTGCTATGGGCATCAAAACAAATAGAGAATAATCGTGCTGCACGTTTGATTATTGCAATGCCCACAAGGTTTACTTCCAATGCTTTAGCGATTAATGTGTCAGAAAGTCTCTCCGATACAGGATTATACCATTCAAGTGCTTGGTTCTCAAAACTTCAAAACGAGATTAACGAAGGCAACATGGACTATGACTATGCCAGCAAAGTTCATGAATTTGCAAGACTATTGGAAACACCAATAACAGTTTGCACCATAGACCATTTGCTGACCGCTTTGACATTGACCAGAGAAGACCACCATTTGATAGGCTTCAACCTTGCAAACTCTTGCCTTGTTATTGATGAAGCCGACTTTTACGATGATTTTACTTTGGCAAACATTCTGGTACTGTTAGAAATCCTTCACGAATTCAAAGTCCCAGTATTGATTATGAGTGCATCGTTGCCAGAATCATCCGTCAAAATGTATCAAAAATCAGGATACAAGATTAACGGAATCATTGAAGACAACTCAGACAACGAAAGAGAACGATTTCAAGTGAAAAGCATTATCAAGTATGACGATTTAAATGACCTTGAAGACATCCTTTATCAATGTATTGAAAAAAAGAATGCTATTATTTATGCAAATACAGTTGATAAGGCGACAAGTATTTATAACTGGTTTAAAGAACAAAACTGTCCAGACATCAATCCAATACTCTATCATTCGAGATTCACCGAACCAGACAAAAAAAGAAAAGAAGACGAACTAATAGCCGCTTTAGGGAAAAAGGCTTGGGAAGAGAATCTTGCTAACGGCATTGCCATCATGACCCAAATTGGTGAAATGAGCATTAACATAAGTGCTGATTTTATGATTTCTGACATTTGTCCGATTGACAGGTTGACACAACGAGCGGGAAGGCTATGCCGTTTTGACAAAAACAAGATTGGAGAATTACATGTAGTTATACCACAAAAAAACAACAACTTGTATCCTGCGCCCTATGGTTCTTTTGACTTAAAAGAAAAAAAATGGAAACCTTGTGATGCTTTGATCCAAACGATTGAATTACTACAACCGCATGGTTACTCTGCGCAAAAGTTGGTAGATTTCATCAATAGTGTCTATGCCCAAGATTTCAATTTCTCTGAATCAGCAATTTCAAATGCCAAATTACTTAAGGAACACTTCATTTATAACTGGTTAATCAATCCTCAGCAAAAAATAGAGGCTGATGATGAAGAAACCATCTTCTGGAGAAGTCGAAACATTGATGCTTCAGAAACAGTTTTTGTTTCACCACCACCACAAAAGTATTGGGATAAACTATCATTTCAAGCATGGAAAATTGCAAACTCCATTGAATTACCTGTATACATAGTAAAACAAGGCGAAAAATACCATCGTGTAGACACGTTTGAAGTATTTGTAAAAGGAGATTTGGAAAGAATTAAAGTTATTCGAACCGGTTTTTATAATTTTGAAATCGGTATAGATTTTATGCAAGAAAAAGACGATGTGTTTTTATAACCTTCTAATTCATTTTATTCTATGCAAATCACCGGCACACACTTCAACTACTTTCAGGTTTGCCATCGCAAACTCTGGCTCTTCGCCAACGGCATCAATATGGAGCATAATTCGGATTTGGTGTATGCTGGCAAACTGATTCACGAGGAAAGTTACCCGCAACGCTCGGAACGCTACGAAGAAATTGAGATTGACGGCATCAAGGTGGATTCTTACGATGCGAAACGAAAAGTGATCCACGAAATCAAGAAGTCGGACAAGGTGGAGCGGGCGCACGAATGGCAGTTGAAATACTATCTCTATGTCTTTGAGCGCAATGGCATTGAAGGCGTTAGCGGGATATTGGAATACCCAAAACTGCGTAAGACTTCAGAGGTCTTTTTGAGCGATGTGGACCGAGAAACCATCAAGGAGACGGAACAGAAAATCAAGGAAGTTATTGAAAGTGAAGCCTGTCCCCCGCTCGAAAAGAAAGACATCTGTCACAAATGCAGTTATTATGATTTTTGTTATGTCGGAGAGGAGGAAAACACATGAAAAAGACCTATTACCTGTTCAATCCCGGCGTGTTGGAGCGTAAGGACAACACACTGAAATTCACGCCATACGAGGTGAATGACAATGGAGATTTCATACATCCTTTGCAACCGCGCTACCTGCCCGTGGAGGATGTCGGCGAATTGTATGCCTTCGGCTCGTTGCGCGCCAACAGTGCCCTATTCAACTTTCTGGGGCAGAAAGACGTTGCCGTTCATTTCTTTGACTATTACGAGAACTACACCGGCTCGTTCATGCCTCGCGACGGTTTGCTTTCGGGACGGATGCTGCTGGCCCAGACCGCTTTCTACCAAAACAAGAAGAAACGCGTGGCCTTGGCGCAAAAATTCATCGAAGGTGCCGCCGCCAACATGCTCAAGAATCTGAATTACTACGACCGTCGCGGAAAAGACCTGAGTCCACAAATTGAGCGCATCAACAACCTCGCCGAAGGCATCTCAGGCACCACCGAGATTGACGAACTGATGGGCATGGAAGGCAACATCCGCATGAGTTATTATGAAGCTTTTGATTTGATATTGAACGATTTCCAAATGGAAGGCCGCAGCAAGCAACCGCCTCAGAACGAGGTGAATGCCTTGATTTCATTTGGCAATATGATGTGCTACTCGCAATGTTTGCGAGCTATCCATCAGACCCAACTCAACCCCACCATCAGCTATCTTCACACTCCAGGCGAAAGGCGTTACTCATTATGCCTCGACCTGTCTGAAATCTTCAAGCCCGTCATCGTGGACAGAATCATCTTCAAGGTATTAAATAAGAAGGAGATACAAGAAAAACACTTCGACAAGAAGCTGAACCGTTGCCTGCTGAACGAGGAAGGAAGAAAGATTTTCGTCAGAAACTTTGAAGAAAAACTGAACGAGACCATTCAACACAGGAAATTGGGGCGAAGTGTGAGCTACAAGCATCTCATCAAGTTGGAATGTTATAAACTATGCAAGCATTTATTGGAGATTGAAGAATACGAACCGTTGAAAATGTGGTGGTAAAAACCATTAAGCCATGTATGTGATATTGGTGTATGACATTGGAGAAAAGCGTGTCGGCAAGATGTTGAAACTATGCCGCCAATATTTGAATTGGATACAAAACTCCGTTTTTGAGGGAGAGATCTCGGAAGTGAAACTGACCGAATTGAAGTCGAAAGCGAAAAAAATCATGGATGTGGAATCGGACAGTCTCATCATTTTCAGCAACGAAGCCACGAAATGGATGAACAAGGAAATCGTTGGGAAAGAACGATCCGACACCGATGTCTTTCTATAGCTAAAGTTGTCGAACCTCAGGCTTTCGGAAGAAGCTGAGGGCATAATAATAAATCGTGTTCTTTGACATGTTGAAAATCAAAAAGATATAGAGTTGTCGAAACTCCACGAAAAATATACAATTGCACATCGACGATTTTTTAGTACTTTTGTCCCGCTGAAATCAACCGTTACCAGATTGAAAATCAGCGGGACAAAGTCGTCGATGTCAACGGCTTTTAATCGAACCATCTGGAATTGAAATATGACAATGCTACCCAACATTACTTCGACCGTAACTCTTTTAATCGAACCATCTGGAATTGAAATGTAGTAAGATTAAATTTAACAGTACCAGTTAAGTAGTCTTTTAATCGAACCATCTGGAATTGAAATATGTGAAAGACCAGCGTTTTCGAGATTGAGGATAGTCTTTTAATCGAACCATCTGGAATTGAAATGCAATGACGCTGGGGAAAGCAATGTCACCTGACACACTTTTAATCGAACCATCTGGAATTGAAATCCAACAACAACAGAGACTTTACGATTGAGTTCATCGCTTTTAATCGAACCATCTGGAATTGAAATATATCAAAGGTTATTCTATTCAGATAAGCAGGAAAACTTTTAATCGAACCATCTGGAATTGAAATTCGCGTCCGTTTTGGGATAATACTTTACGATTGATCTTTTAATCGAACCATCTGGAATTGAAATATTTCATTCTATTTGATACTCTGACCTACTGCGATCTTTTAATCGAACCATCTGGAATTGAAATTAACGGATAATGTAACCAGTATACACACCCGAATACTTTTAATCGAACCATCTGGAATTGAAATCGATACTATCAGCGTAAGTTGTACTATTCTTATGAGCTTTTAATCGAACCATCTGGAATTGAAATATACGGACACACTCTGTCATTGACGACAACATAACCCTTTTAATCGAACCATCTGGAATTGAAATGTCACAATAACACTTTGCATATGCCAACAAGCCTAACTTTTAATCGAACCATCTGGAATTGAAATGAGGACACCTCCATCGAACAACTCAAGGCATACACCTTTTAATCGAACCATCTGGAATTGAAATATAGTGGAGGCCGAGGGCTTTGAAGATGGTGATGTTGCTTTTAATCGAACCATCTGGAATTGAAATAACGTTACCCCTACTGCAGGTGTTCGTATTCCTGCTTTTAATCGAACCATCTGGAATTGAAATCGATACAAGCACTTACTATTAGTATAGGTATTTATCCTTTTAATCGAACCATCTGGAATTGAAATGAATGTCAAACTCACCGACGGCGACCTCCAGATGCTCTTTTAATCGAACCATCTGGAATTGAAATAGACGCGAATACGCCTACCTTGTCATGAGACACCAACTTTTAATCGAACCATCTGGAATTGAAATATGCTTATAAAACTCGCCAATGAGGAACCAAAAACCCTTTTAATCGAACCATCTGGAATTGAAATCACATTTGTTTGTAAAGCACTTTGTTATCCTGCCAACTTTTAATCGAACCATCTGGAATTGAAATTTCCTGTTGAAGACGTTATGTCGAAGTATCTTGTTACTTTTAATCGAACCATCTGGAATTGAAATAGTGCAATACTCATAACCGTCACTTTTGAGAGCCACTTTTAATCGAACCATCTGGAATTGAAATTGGGCGACGAAAAGAAACAGTCTTCCGACGGCGCCAACTTTTAATCGAACCATCTGGAATTGAAATGTCGCAATAACACTTTGCATACGCAAGCAAACCTACTTTTAATCGAACCATCTGGAATTGAAATATCTTCGACAAACGTTTAGCTAACTTACGACGTGTACTTTTAATCGAACCATCTGGAATTGAAATCTGAAAAGGGAATACATTGAGATTTTGGCCGATGCCACTTTTAATCGAACCATCTGGAATTGAAATATCTTCCTCACCATCCACATAACTCATATCTTCTGCTTTTAATCGAACCATCTGGAATTGAAATGCACGTTTGACCTGAATGCGCAACCGTTTAAAGAATCTTTTAATCGAACCATCTGGAATTGAAATCCGGCACCCATATCACGCAGTCAATGGGCTGTTCGTCTTTTAATCGAACCATCTGGAATTGAAATAATCCATACATCGAATATGAAAGAAACAGAGCTAATCTTTTAATCGAACCATCTGGAATTGAAATTGCGGTGGGTAACAGAAAACCCCGGCAGGGTGTCAGCTTTTAATCGAACCATCTGGAATTGAAATGCGGTATGGTGTCCGACTGGTAGGAGCCTTCGATGTCTTTTAATCGAACCATCTGGAATTGAAATAGCAAATCAACGCCGAATCGCTGAAGAACCTGGACCTTTTAATCGAACCATCTGGAATTGAAATGATAGATAGGCGTCCGCAATGGTCTTCGCTTTTTGCCTTTTAATCGAACCATCTGGAATTGAAATAAGGCGAGGCCGCCGACCTCGTTCCGGCCAGCGGTGCTTTTAATCGAACCATCTGGAATTGAAATTTCGTAGGTTGTCATGGCGCAATGCTTAGTTGAAATCTTTTAATCGAACCATCTGGAATTGAAATACTGGATAGGGGATGAAAAAAACAGCCCTTTGGTTCTTTTAATCGAACCATCTGGAATTGAAATCCGATAGTAAGCCCCGGAATGAAATTAATGCCATCCCTTTTAATCGAACCATCTGGAATTGAAATTGCTTCAGTGGCCGACTTGTCGGACGTGAAAATCACTTCTTTTAATCGAACCATCTGGAATTGAAATTGGACAAAATCTTCAAATCCGACAAAATCATGGGCACTTTTAATCGAACCATCTGGAATTGAAATTCCTTTCTTCCTGACCATCGACTACATCGATGTTGCCTTTTAATCGAACCATCTGGAATTGAAATTTGTGTGCTGCTTAATTCAATGTCGCCGATGTTATCTTTTAATCGAACCATCTGGAATTGAAATGGCGTAGATTGGTGGTTAAAAGATTGAGATTTTGAGCTTTTAATCGAACCATCTGGAATTGAAATTCGTACATGACAGCTTGCGTCAGGAAAGGAAACAAAACTTTTAATCGAACCATCTGGAATTGAAATCGGTAAAGAACTCTATCATCAATAACTCCGATATCGCTTTTAATCGAACCATCTGGAATTGAAATTGCGTCACGATAACAAGACATCGGGCGGAAACTCTTTCTTTTAATCGAACCATCTGGAATTGAAATCCGCCACCTCCGCCCGCATCATGGCCATTCTCCTCCCTTTTAATCGAACCATCTGGAATTGAAATGTCGATGGGAGGCTTCGCCAAGGCCTTTGCAGGCGCTTTTAATCGAACCATCTGGAATTGAAATTGGCCATGAGTGCAGATGGCAAGGTTCTGGCGTGAGCTTTTAATCGAACCATCTGGAATTGAAATGTCACGGCGAAGCGAAGCGGGAACACCCCTTCAGAGCTTTTAATCGAACCATCTGGAATTGAAATGTTGGTACCGTCCGTGCTTCTTTGCACGGTCAATGTCTTTTAATCGAACCATCTGGAATTGAAATAAACCATCAAAAAACTGAAAGCCATCGGCATCAAGACTTTTAATCGAACCATCTGGAATTGAAATCGGGATTCGCACCTGTCAACGACCAGAAGCCAGGCTCCTTTTAATCGAACCATCTGGAATTGAAATTTCCTGGGCGCGAAGGAAGAAGTCAGTGAAGCGGTCCTTTTAATCGAACCATCTGGAATTGAAATGAGGCTATGAGCGATGTGAAAGAATACCTGTCTGACCTTTTAATCGAACCATCTGGAATTGAAATGTGTTCTCTGTGCCGACTCTCCGGCTGTCGTTCTTGCTTTTAATCGAACCATCTGGAATTGAAATCAGGCAAGCGCGACGAGAACGGCAACCCGAAGATGTCTTTTAATCGAACCATCTGGAATTGAAATAGTCGTCCATATCGGACAATGCAAACACCATGCGGGCTTTTAATCGAACCATCTGGAATTGAAATAGGCGTCGCGCAGTTCCATCGCGCTTTCGGCTCCGTCTTTTAATCGAACCATCTGGAATTGAAATAGGCATTGGGCGGCTCGGTCAACTCGTTCGAGGACACTTTTAATCGAACCATCTGGAATTGAAATTTGCCTGCGGAGGTTCCTGGCGAAAAACGGCGAGCCCTTTTAATCGAACCATCTGGAATTGAAATGAGAGAAATCGGACGAGACCGACACCAACCTCCCGCCTTTTAATCGAACCATCTGGAATTGAAATAGGCGTCTTCGGTTTGGTCGGCGCGGAGGTCGAACGCTTTTAATCGAACCATCTGGAATTGAAATAGGCGCTGATGCCGACATTCGACGCGCCGTGTTGGTCTTTTAATCGAACCATCTGGAATTGAAATTCCCAGAAGGCAATACAATGGTCACTTGCGGAAATGACTTTTAATCGAACCATCTGGAATTGAAATAAAAGTCAGATAATGACAAAATGACAGAAAAATTTACTTTTAATCGAACCATCTGGAATTGAAATTTGCTGGTGCGCGTTCAGTCGATAGGCTGCTGGCTCCTTTTAATCGAACCATCTGGAATTGAAATCCGATTTAGGTCAATATCAAGATGCGTTTGGCTTTGACTTTTAATCGAACCATCTGGAATTGAAATATTTTAGTCAAGTCTTCAAGAATCTTTTGAGCCATGCTTTTAATCGAACCATCTGGAATTGAAATAGGTATTGCAGGTTCAGGAGGCTCGTCAGGTTCCGTTCTTTTAATCGAACCATCTGGAATTGAAATTGTTTGAACGCGCTGGATGGACGGTGACTGAAAAGAACTTTTAATCGAACCATCTGGAATTGAAATGGCTTATTTGTTATCGTGGTGACGGCAAACCTTTCCTTTTAATCGAACCATCTGGAATTGAAATGTCCGACGTGATGCACGGTGACGGCGACTGGGACACCTTTTAATCGAACCATCTGGAATTGAAATTTGCTTTGACTCGTGCTTCACACCTGACGGCGGTACTTTTAATCGAACCATCTGGAATTGAAATCCGTTAACAGATAAATGGATTGTTGAACAAAAAATTCTTTTAATCGAACCATCTGGAATTGAAATACCCTTACTCGCCCTTCGTTGTGATTCCTTCGACACTTTTAATCGAACCATCTGGAATTGAAATAGGGTGATGTCGTCCAGGTTTTCGGGTGTCTTCTTCCTTTTAATCGAACCATCTGGAATTGAAATAACACAAGATCGAGCACCTTGCGGTTTGCCTCCCATCTTTTAATCGAACCATCTGGAATTGAAATAGCGGAAAGCCTAAAAAGGAAAGATGCCCAAATAGACTTTTAATCGAACCATCTGGAATTGAAATTCCGAAAGACGGGCGGATACATCGCGGCCAAGGCCGACCTTTTAATCGAACCATCTGGAATTGAAATGATGGATTTCTGTACCATAGCCTTGAAACAAAGCCACTTTTAATCGAACCATCTGGAATTGAAATATCTCGGGGCGCAACACCGTATCTTCACCGCGCTTTTCTTTTAATCGAACCATCTGGAATTGAAATTAATCAGCTCCTTCTTGATGTCGTATGGCTCGTTCCTCTTTTAATCGAACCATCTGGAATTGAAATTCGACTTGCGACGTGGTGTTTGGCAGCACCAGAACTTTTAATCGAACCATCTGGAATTGAAATAAGCGGCTACACATTGCAGATGAACGAGGAGGGAACCTTTTAATCGAACCATCTGGAATTGAAATACTCTACATTTACGCTGACAAACAACACTGGCGCGACTTTTAATCGAACCATCTGGAATTGAAATCTGGTACAATTATCCGCTTCTTCTCGGCTGACGATTCTTTTAATCGAACCATCTGGAATTGAAATCGATGTCGGCGATGTTGGCCGGCAGCTGGCGTGATCTTTTAATCGAACCATCTGGAATTGAAATTAAGCTCCACCACCTACACCATGACCGAAATCGCACTTTTAATCGAACCATCTGGAATTGAAATTGACGATGTGCTGAAGGTGAAATGGATAGAGGTCTGCTTTTAATCGAACCATCTGGAATTGAAATTACATAGTGCGCAGTCCTGGTGTACGATGGCTTGATACTTTTAATCGAACCATCTGGAATTGAAATTGAGTCGCTGCCGGAATACAAGAGGATGAAGGGAAACTTTTAATCGAACCATCTGGAATTGAAATTTGCTTGAAAAGAACTTTCTGGACCCGGACAGCTATCTTTTAATCGAACCATCTGGAATTGAAATTAGTATAGCTCGCCCTTGTCCATGTCGCGCGGCGGCTTTTAATCGAACCATCTGGAATTGAAATTTAATATGGGTGTTGGATTTGGATTTGGATTTGGATCTTTTAATCGAACCATCTGGAATTGAAATAGAATAGTTGTCAGTGCGCAGATGGCGAACACGATCTTTTAATCGAACCATCTGGAATTGAAATAGATTAAGGATTACCAGGTTCTGGATTTGATAAACACTTTTAATCGAACCATCTGGAATTGAAATAGCCAAATCGAAAGGCTCACGAGCGGTGAGTTATTACCTTTTAATCGAACCATCTGGAATTGAAATAACTCAAGACCAAGCTCAACTACGCCCAGCAGTACTTTTAATCGAACCATCTGGAATTGAAATTGCTTTGTGGTGACGATGATTTCTTCACCTTTTTCCTTTTAATCGAACCATCTGGAATTGAAATTGGTTTTGTACCGCCAAAGTGGAGCTCTCGTCTCTCCTTTTAATCGAACCATCTGGAATTGAAATAAAGTAGGTAAGATCATAGAGCATCTTCTTTTGAAGCTTTTAATCGAACCATCTGGAATTGAAATATATGTAAGTTATGAGTTCTCATTGAATGAAAGCTCTTTTAATCGAACCATCTGGAATTGAAATTACGAAGTGGATGACGGCAACGGCAACAAGATCAAGCTTTTAATCGAACCATCTGGAATTGAAATAAGGATATGATTATGTCATAGGTCTTCGCCAAGAGGGCTTTTAATCGAACCATCTGGAATTGAAATTCAATCGCAGGGCATGTTGAAACTCATGAACGGAGCTTTTAATCGAACCATCTGGAATTGAAATATCGTTGATCATAAGTTCAGTGAGTTTCATTGGTCGCTTTTAATCGAACCATCTGGAATTGAAATTGAACAAACTCTACGAGTTGTGAACTTTGATACTTTACTTTTAATCGAACCATCTGGAATTGAAATAAAGTCTCGATTAAATTCTTTTGCAGTCATAATTTAACTTTTAATCGAACCATCTGGAATTGAAATCTGGATTCCGTTCTATGAGGATGAAGTAGGCATAAACTTTTAATCGAACCATCTGGAATTGAAATTTGCGTTGCTGGAGCGTTTGATGGCGGCGCGGTGCGCTTTTAATCGAACCATCTGGAATTGAAATAAAGTCGTTGAGGATAAAATCAACCGTCTTTTGAGGCTTTTAATCGAACCATCTGGAATTGAAATTCGTTTGCCTTTATAGCCTCTTTAATCTGTTGGGCCTTTTAATCGAACCATCTGGAATTGAAATTCAAAGAAAGCGTTTACGGCTCACACGTTAGAAGCCTTTTAATCGAACCATCTGGAATTGAAATGACGCGAAGCGGCTAAAGCTATAGCCCAACAGATTCTTTTAATCGAACCATCTGGAATTGAAATCCGTGAATGATGGCAACACGCAGGAAATTAAAAACGCTTTTAATCGAACCATCTGGAATTGAAATGATTAAAGCGTAACACACTAAACCAATTAAAGCAATGCTTTTAATCGAACCATCTGGAATTGAAATATCTTAGTTAAGTCTTCAAGTATCTTTTGAGCCATGTCTTTTAATCGAACCATCTGGAATTGAAATTTTGGATAAACCTTTGGCATCGTCGACAATAACTTGCTTTTAATCGAACCATCTGGAATTGAAATAAGTCATTTGATTCGTATAGTTCTTGCCTCGCATCTTTTAATCGAACCATCTGGAATTGAAATCTGGACGCTCTCCTCGGTGTATTCGCTCTTGGTGCTCTTTTAATCGAACCATCTGGAATTGAAATTGACGATGTGCTGAAGGTGAAATGGATAGAGGTCTGCTTTTAATCGAACCATCTGGAATTGAAATTTAAGACTTACAAAGTTAAGCGTTACGCAATAGCAGCTTTTAATCGAACCATCTGGAATTGAAATTCAACAGTGGCATAAATGCCATAATGAGCATACTGACTTTTAATCGAACCATCTGGAATTGAAATATAGTCATAGCGGAGACTGCAAGACTTAAAAATGAACTTTTAATCGAACCATCTGGAATTGAAATACGACAGGGACGGATTGCCTTTGCAGGCTGGCATTCTTTTAATCGAACCATCTGGAATTGAAATTTGTGCAATTGCGATAGCTGTTTTGTAGCATTCTTCTTTTAATCGAACCATCTGGAATTGAAATTCAGTCGCCTCCTCTTGTGGCACCAACACACCCTTCCTTTTAATCGAACCATCTGGAATTGAAATCCATGTACGACTCGCTGGCGGTACTCTCCTTGCCCCTTTTAATCGAACCATCTGGAATTGAAATAATCAAATGTGCTGGAACCGCGAACTCCGCAGAAAAACTTTTAATCGAACCATCTGGAATTGAAATTGAGTTTCAAAGATAAAATCCAACAAAAGATAGACAACTTTTAATCGAACCATCTGGAATTGAAATTATTGAATTATCCAATCATTGACCTGCAAAACCAGCTTTTAATCGAACCATCTGGAATTGAAATCGCGTCAAAATGCAGTACCACGGAAATAGGGCAATTACTTTTAATCGAACCATCTGGAATTGAAATAAAGAACAGGCAACAAAGCCAGACCAGCGAAAAGCCCTTTTAATCGAACCATCTGGAATTGAAATCGGTGATATAGTTCTGGTTGTAAGTGCCTAAAGAGCTTTTAATCGAACCATCTGGAATTGAAATATAGTCATAGCAGGAATGGCAAGACTTAAAAATGAACTTTTAATCGAACCATCTGGAATTGAAATTTCGGCGGAGAGGTCTGGAAACAATTCAAGCATCCCCTTTTAATCGAACCATCTGGAATTGAAATATGACCGCAGGCGACAAGGCGGCAATCGTTAAGGCCTTTTAATCGAACCATCTGGAATTGAAATATCCGTGAAGCCACAATTCTGCGCGGTTTCGTCTTGCTTTTAATCGAACCATCTGGAATTGAAATAGCCGAGGTAAACGAGGCCAGCATGAAAGCCCTATTCTTTTAATCGAACCATCTGGAATTGAAATCAAATACATTCGGGCAGTACTTGGTGTAAGTGTTCACTTTTAATCGAACCATCTGGAATTGAAATAAGGGAATTGCTTCGACGGCCTTTTGTGAGCGGTCCTTTTAATCGAACCATCTGGAATTGAAATGTAGATTTGCGCCTCGACCTTCTGGCCGACCGAGGCTTTTAATCGAACCATCTGGAATTGAAATAAAAGACGGTCAGAAAGACCGCGAACACCATCACCTCTTTTAATCGAACCATCTGGAATTGAAATTGTTTTGTCTTGCAGGTTAGATTGTGCGTCCTTTTCTTTTAATCGAACCATCTGGAATTGAAATTGATTTCGGATTTCGTAATTGGTGACTTCCTCATTGCCTTTTAATCGAACCATCTGGAATTGAAATTTGTTGGTGAAGTTGTGGAAGAGGTGGCCGTCAAGCTTTTAATCGAACCATCTGGAATTGAAATATGTGCGCTCCTACGCTTCCAGTGTAGGTTTGCAGCTTTTAATCGAACCATCTGGAATTGAAATGTGGGAAGGGCGTTGCGTGTAAAGGGTAGCAGAACACTTTTAATCGAACCATCTGGAATTGAAATAAGGCTTTGCGAGGTCTACCACAACCTGCCCCACAACTTTTAATCGAACCATCTGGAATTGAAATCCATCAAGGTCAGCCTCCGCAAGTCGGTGCAGACCATCTTTTAATCGAACCATCTGGAATTGAAATCCAGTCAACGCCTGGACCTGATTCACCAACGGAGGGCTTTTAATCGAACCATCTGGAATTGAAATCAAATTAACATTAACACTTTATTCAAGGTAAAACATTCTTTTAATCGAACCATCTGGAATTGAAATTGACCGAAATTGCCGACAACACTTTCATCGCCGCTTCTTTTAATCGAACCATCTGGAATTGAAATTTGGTAAAGCTTTTCTTACGGATTGTCAAAACGTGATCTTTTAATCGAACCATCTGGAATTGAAATATGCTGAAAAGGCACATCATCAATGCAATAAGTGCTCTTTTAATCGAACCATCTGGAATTGAAATTTGATACAACCGCACGAGGACACTACGGAAGATAGCACTTTTAATCGAACCATCTGGAATTGAAATGTCTCTGATTTAGGTGCAACTTTGTCTAATGCTGTCTCTTTTAATCGAACCATCTGGAATTGAAATAAATTTAGGAGATAACCAAATTTGTGTCAGTTAGCCCTTTTAATCGAACCATCTGGAATTGAAATTCAAGAGAACCTTGAATGATACGAGACGGAACAGCCCTTTTAATCGAACCATCTGGAATTGAAATATGTTGTTGAACAAGTTCCTGTTGTTGATGAATGTGGCTTTTAATCGAACCATCTGGAATTGAAATTCTACTAAACTCATATCTTCGGCAATACGGAGCATACTTTTAATCGAACCATCTGGAATTGAAATATGGTATACCTTATAAGTCTAAGAACTATGTCATGACTTTTAATCGAACCATCTGGAATTGAAATTACAACGGAACAACTCCTATAATCGTAGAAAGAATGCTTTTAATCGAACCATCTGGAATTGAAATTGCTTAAAGAGGCAAGGAAATTCCATGTCACGAATATCTTTTAATCGAACCATCTGGAATTGAAATATCAAGATACTTATTAGTTGTAGCCTTCTCAACATCTTTTAATCGAACCATCTGGAATTGAAATGTAGCAGCAACATCAAGGTCATGCGGAGGAACAGACACTTTTAATCGAACCATCTGGAATTGAAATAAGAGAATCAACATTATATTGTAACGAGCCACTAACTTTTAATCGAACCATCTGGAATTGAAATAAATGTTGACTTTGTCGATGAAACGGTGTAGTTAGTCGCTTTTAATCGAACCATCTGGAATTGAAATAAAATAGGGTTTTAAGATTGGAACGGTGGCGATGTACTTTTAATCGAACCATCTGGAATTGAAATAAGTTGTTGCAGGCAAAGCAGGAGCTGTGGTCAATGCTTTTAATCGAACCATCTGGAATTGAAATTCATATCTATATAAGACGCGAAGCCGCAAGCCGTCTTTTAATCGAACCATCTGGAATTGAAATAACTAACCGCCTAATGAGTAAAGGCGTAATTTTTTAGCTTTTAATCGAACCATCTGGAATTGAAATAGTAGTCCGTTCGTGGCCAATGCACCCAATGGCCAACTTTTAATCGAACCATCTGGAATTGAAATGCAACAAGGCTTTGGCCGTGGCTTTCAAGTATGCAGCTTTTAATCGAACCATCTGGAATTGAAATCCGCAAAGCGGTTACACCACGCGCCGCAGGTGGCGCCTTTTAATCGAACCATCTGGAATTGAAATAGCAATTCCCGACCTCACTTCTTTGCCGCTATCGGCTTTTAATCGAACCATCTGGAATTGAAATCCGTAGCTGTCAAATGGGCCATCATCCGGGTGTTCCTTTTAATCGAACCATCTGGAATTGAAATAGAGCAGCATTTCGCTTATAATGCTCGCCAAGATTACTTTTAATCGAACCATCTGGAATTGAAATAGAGCAGCATTTCGCTTATAATGCTCGCCAAGATCTTTTAATCGAACCATCTGGAATTGAAATTAGGCTGCACCAATGGTCATTGCTGACATAGCCACTTTTAATCGAACCATCTGGAATTGAAATACCGTAGCTGTCAAATGGGCCATCATCCGGGTGTTCTTTTAATCGAACCATCTGGAATTGAAATAAAGGTTATGTCAATGAGAAAAGTTTTAAACTTGCAACTTTTAATCGAACCATCTGGAATTGAAATCCAAGGGAGCACTTCGGCGAAGCCGAAAAGAATCCACCTTTTAATCGAACCATCTGGAATTGAAATGATTGTAGTCATAGTTTCCAACGGTGTTGAAATAAGGCTTTTAATCGAACCATCTGGAATTGAAATATCAGGATTATTGTTGGCCACCGTCTGGATAAAATCTTTTAATCGAACCATCTGGAATTGAAATTGTGTTCAAAAACATCTCTCAAATCGGGAAAGCGTTCTTTTAATCGAACCATCTGGAATTGAAATGCAGGTGTTGCGCTTAAAAACTTATGGTTGAAAGCTGCTTTTAATCGAACCATCTGGAATTGAAATGAAGTAATCAGATCATCGTTCAAGAACGACCATCCTCTTTTAATCGAACCATCTGGAATTGAAATGTGGCAGGATTGGCAATCTCATTGCGCAAGTATTTCCTTTTAATCGAACCATCTGGAATTGAAATGCGGAAACGATGTCGGAAATTGCAAGGTCTGACACTTCTTTTAATCGAACCATCTGGAATTGAAATATATAAGGAGAAGTTGCCGCTCGGTGATTCGTATGATCTTTTAATCGAACCATCTGGAATTGAAATAGCTTTGGCAATAGATTTAGACATAACGAGGGGAGCTTTTAATCGAACCATCTGGAATTGAAATTTGACTAATAAAGTCATCACCGACGACATTATTTACTTTTAATCGAACCATCTGGAATTGAAATTATGGCTCGGAATCGAAACAACTGCCTTTGAAAACACTTTTAATCGAACCATCTGGAATTGAAATAACGCATCTGATGTTAAACCTAATAACGGAACTCCTCTTTTAATCGAACCATCTGGAATTGAAATTTGTTTTGAGTGCTACCCTGAAATCACAATGCAATGACTTTTAATCGAACCATCTGGAATTGAAATTCGATGGCAAGCTGCATAACAACGAATGGAAGGACGACTTTTAATCGAACCATCTGGAATTGAAATCCAATAACGCTATCGTTGTGCGGACAAAACTAAAATCTTTTAATCGAACCATCTGGAATTGAAATACACCATCCTTTGGGTGATCATAGGCCTTGTGTTGGCCTTTTAATCGAACCATCTGGAATTGAAATAGGCAACACTGGCGGTCTGACAGGCGGCGAAAGCGCTTTTAATCGAACCATCTGGAATTGAAATTGGGCAAAGTTCATGTTGATGTCATTTCGGAAGTCTCTTTTAATCGAACCATCTGGAATTGAAATTTCATAAAGGAAGCCTGGGCGAATGGATTGATATACCTTTTAATCGAACCACGTGGAATTGAAATGGCAATGGTCGCAGGTTGGGAATGTGGGCCAAGCGATCTTTTAATCGAACCATTTGGAATTAAAATAACGACATGCGCAAGACCGCAGATGTGATGACGCGCTTTTAATCGAACCTTGTGGAATTAAAATATCGTCAAATCACGTGTCCATTCCTTTTGAGGAATCCAAGATGAGGCTCTAAGATTACCCCTTGGCTATGCGCGTATCCACACTTAAAGCTTAAAGTTCCTCCACTTGTTCTGCACTCCGGCTGAAGGTATCACTGTAGGGGTTTGTATTTTGCCGTTCACATCGAAAGAAGTGCGTTTCACGTTATCTATCACATAGTCAGCCAACTCGCCCAAGGTAACATTGCCTTTGCTTTCTTGCAGCCTCTTCAGCAAATAATAGGTGAACAGCCCATGTTTCTTTTCCTGATACTGATGCGCCGTCTCAGCACCTGTGGCTGAAGTGAAAACGACGATATTGCCCTGGGGCACCGCCTCTTTTGCCTTGATGGCCACGCCTCTACCCTCAAGCAACATCTCATCATCACGAGTGGCACCCGAAAAACAGGCATCAATAAAACAAAGCACAGACGCGCACCGAACACTGTTCAACTCTTGATACAGTTTCTCAAGGCTATATCCCGTGGCTGTGATTTTGCTGTCGCCGTCGACAGGAAGCAAGTACGCGCTTTTGGTTGCCTCGTCAGGGAAGGCATGGCCGGCATAATAAAAAATGATATTTGCGTTCCCATTGTTGGCTATCGCCGCCTGCTTCATTTGCTCCACGCATGATATCGTCTGACCTGTTGTGGCATTCTCGTACAACTTTACGTGATTTGTCGGCACGCCCAACGCTTTCACGCAATACTCCTTGAACACCCTGCCGTCGTTCAAGGCAAAAGGAACTTTCTTCTTCGGATAATCCTCGTTGGCGATGATAAAGGCATACAAATCGTTATTTTTCGATGCCCTTGAAGGGATGTCTGCATCCACCTCCGATAATGGCGATACATCCTCATCTTCCACTTTTTCAGGTTGTTGCGCCACCAAGACATTTGAATGAGCCATCTTGGACTTCGCGATTTCAATTTGCAGCCTTTCCTCGGAATAGCGTGGAGCGACAATCTCTTTCCCATCAAAACCAACCACGCCATACTTCGCTCCCTCATTCCACTTACCCCCTATATTCACTTTAAAGCACATGTTTTTCCCATCAACCTTGATGTCATCATATTTAAATGGCACTATCGTCTTACCCTTCACGTTGATAACGCCACATTTCCCATCCTTTTTCACGATGGCGAGGCCTTCCTCGTTAAAAGGGGTGGCATGTTCATAAACGCAAGGTATAGGGTCGCCATAACCACTTGCAACATACCCGAACTTATCCTTTTTCTTGACTATCGCGTAGCCATTCCTGAAACGCGAGACATGGTCATACGTACTGTATCTGTCGTTGCCAAACCTATCCAAATAGCCACACTTTCCATCCGCCTTATAGATTATATATCCCTCACTCACAGCATACAAGTCATCGTAGTGCGCCGGAGTGATTCTTTCTTTGGTGCTTATGTTCAGCAATCCATATTTTCCGTTTTCCTTATATACGACGAAGCCCTCATCCTCCCAAATATCCTCATAGTAATCCGTACAGGCTTTTCCGTTTTTATCCAGTAAAACACTTCCTTTACCATTCATCGTTGCCGTGGCATACTCGTATGTGCACTTTTTCGGCAAATGAACATAATTCCCTGAACCATCGGTGATTTCGTTACTTGGATAATTCCTGATGCTGCTCCAATTTGCCGAAACGATTTCTTTTCCAGTCTCATCCATCAAGCCGACTTTTCCGTTTCTGATGAAGGTTGCTTTCCCTTGCTGGAAAACGTATGCATTGTAATTGTCGACGATGGAGTATTCAGCATGGTCGTCCACAAAGGTCTCCTTTGCAATATGATTTTGGAAAGAAGCGTTTTCCTCGTATTTACATGGTATGACCATTTTCCCCTGTTGATTCACAAACCCGATCTTACCCTTTTTCTTCACCGCGATAAGAGGAGACTGCGCTTTGTTTGCTATAAAAAGAGGATTATTGCAGAAATTCTGTTCATAGATACGCGTTCCCATCAAAATAGCCTCATATTCGCAAGGAACCACTTCCTTTTTCTCTTTCAAACTAACGACACCCAGCTTTATATCTTCCTTTTCATATTTGCCAACCGTAATCAGACTTCCCTTAAGCTCATCATTCAGAACCTCATCATAATTGAAAGCCAGCTTGACATTTCCGGAGAAATCAATCAGGCCCATCTTTCCGTCCTTCTCCGCAACAATCACATTGTTATCCTCATCAGCTATTATCACATCTTCGTATATATTTGGCACACAAACATTTCCTTTATCATCAAGCACACCTATGTGGGAATTTTTCACAAACAGGAAATGAGATTTCAGTCCCCATTGCCTTTGGGCCAAATGTTCATATTTATAAGGTACAACTATATTGCCATTCACATCCACGGCACCTTGCATCCCGGTCTTTTCGTCAGTCAGGACAAACAGCCCTTGTGAAAAAAGGCCGTTGCAAAAGCAAATGCACATCAAAGCGACTATCCATGTCTTGTTTGTTCTCATTTTCACTTTCCTTTCATAGCGTTTTCTTGCCAAAAGCCACGTCACGACCAGCTTGTTGAAGCAATGGGACAGGTTGATGACACGACTTTATGCTTGCAAAAATACACAAATTCGGAAATGTAACTACATTTTTCCGGAAAAGAAACCACGACCCAGGACAAAGTGGTGAAAGAGTAAAATTATCTCATTGAAATTTTCACAAGCCCTCAGCGCCACCTTCGGAACGTCAGAAGTGTTTTATGGAGACAAAAGTAGAAATTTTTCGGTTTTCTGAATAAATTTGGAAAAAATATAATGAAACGGTTGTGAATTGCTTTCAAATAACTCGTAATTATGATTTAGCGGACAGCAATAAAAATATCTTTCTTCCGCCACCTTTTCGGAAAACAGCCTCCTTATTAATAAGGACAGCCGCAACCGAAAATCGCCATAGGTAGGGATTTCACGGTTTCCTGAATCGCTATTACTTTGCGGCAGATTTTTGCCATAAGCAATTAGTATGAATTTTGAGTTAGTTACCGATGCGGGGCAAAAACTATTGTCCCGCATCTTTTTTTATTTTTGCAACATCATTCCAAGCCTATGAAATACATTCGTCATATCATCTCCGTCCTGGTCATTCTCCTCATCGCCGTCCTCGCCGCTGGTACCATCGTCGAGAAGCTGCACGGCTCGGAATACGCGCTTTCCCACATGTATGGTACATGGTGGTTCGTTGGCTTGTGGGCTTTGATGGCTGGCCTCCTAATCTATATGGCGGTGAAATGCCGTCTATGGAAACGAATGGCAGTTGGTGCACTGCATCTGTCCATCCTGCTCATCCTGCTTGGTGCCTTGCTCACCATGCTCACAGGTCAGCACGGCAGAATGAAACTAGAACCCAACCGCCCCAACAGCCACTTTTTTATCCAAGAAAAGGGTGAGATAACGAAAGAAGCCCTACCTTTCAGCCTCACATTGGACCGTTTCGAGATTGAGACCTATCCCAATAGCAGCAAGCCGAAAGATTATGTGAGCTATCTGAGGCTCAACGACGGCGAAACCTCACAGGATGCCGTCATTTCAATGAACCACATCTTAAAACACAAACACTACCGTTTTTACCAAAGCGACTACGACGACAAAGGCAACTCCATCCTCGATGTCGCCCGCGACCCATGGGGCATCGGCGTGACTTATGCAGGCTATGCGCTGCTTTTCGTCGCTTTGGCAGCGATACTCATTGAGCAACGAAAAACTGTAAAGGTTGTTACCATCTCATGGGTGGCAGTGCTCATCGTATTAATGGTGGTGCTGCATATCCGTATGCTCACCCACACGCTTATGCCTGTGTTGCGGTCGCCTTTGTTCAGCGTCCACATTTCGACCATTGTGACTGCATACGCCTTGCTGCTCGGCATTTTGGTGGTTGGTATCATCGCCCTCATCCGACCGAAAAACCTAGCCCGTATGGAGCGATTGAAAAACATCAGTACGGCCATGCTTTATCCCGCTGTGGCTTTGCTTGCGGCAGGCATCTTCATTGGAGCAATTTGGGCCAACATCTCTTGGGGCAACTACTGGTCGTGGGACCCGAAAGAGGTTTGGGCGCTCATCACCTTGCTTATCTATGCTGCACCACTACACGAAAAGCTTTGGAAATCGTTCCAGAAACCCCTATTTTTCCACATCTATGGCATCCTCGCTTTCTTGAGCGTCGTCATCACCTATTTCGGCGTCAATCTGATTTTGGGCGGGGTTCATGCGTATAATTGAGAGAACCAGGCTGCTCACTACAATATTCTGATAACCCAAACCATGTCGTGAGCCATCGCGGTCATTCCACAACAAACTTAGCCGTTTCAAGAAATCCTTCTCCCTTGATTTGCAAAAAATAGAGTCCCATTTCCAATGCTGCAACGGAAATGGTGCCGCAAGAGGAACCTTTGGTCACTTCCTGTCCCAATACATTGAAAACGGAATAATCCACTTGTTCGCAAGGAAGGTTCTTCAGATAAAGGACATCAGAAACGGGATTGGGATAAACCTCAAGTGGCTGTTGGAGTGAGGATTCATGAACAGTCAAAGGCCCGGAGGAGGGAATGATGTTCAAGATAATGCCTTCTAACTTGGTCATTCCGTAATAAAAATTGGGGTCGGGGATGTCGTACCAATTGTCTAAAGTACCGCCATAGCCAAAGTTGATGTGGAACTTGCCATCCTCTTCGCGATAGCCGTCGACAACTACATTATGTCCGACCGTTCCTGCGGGATTCTCAACGGCCAAATGGGCAGGATAACCGGCTTGCAGATTGGAGATTAAGGTGGCGTACATCAAGGAATCGGGTTCACGAAACAGCAGGCAGTCCGTGAAACCAAATCGTTGGTAGGCCTCAAACGCCTGATCCACATAAAAGGTGCCGGAACCTTCCGAAGTATACACCTGTTTGAGGGCCGTGCCACAGGCAAAAACCACGGCAGCAGCCAACAAGTCAGGAAGCTCCTCGCCGCGCTCGAAAATGACATCGACGGAATCCAGCAACTCGTTCAACTCCGGAAATGCCGGAAACTTCAAAGTTGCCCAATCGTCGTCAATGACATAATTGCGGCCAGCATAATAATGGGTATAGTCGTCATTGTCGTCAAAGCGAGTGTCTTGTGTCGTTCGCAAATAGTTGATAATCTGACCCATGGCAACAGCAGGGCATCCGGCATAACTATACGCGTTGCCCATTACCGGGTCTCTTGGACAAAGCTGATTGTAAGGATAATCCTGTGTCCAGTGCGAACCAAGAAAACCATCCGCACGAAGCGACGGTGAGGCGGCTTCTGGGATTTCCACGGTTTTAAGTAGGGGACTTTGCGCCCAGCCATTTGAAGCGCCAAAACAAATCAACAAGGAAAGGACCATCGTCATTCCCGAAATACGCCAAGATGTTTGCTTAAACATTTTCAATTCAATTTATTGGTTCAACTTTTATTAATTCTACGCTGCAAAAGTACGACATTTTTCACCACTATTCTGTACCATTTAGATGGACATTTTCACTCCCCAATCTGCCTTTAAGCCGCTGTCGGGCCTTAGTGACGGAGGCGGGCGAAATGCCCAAGAGAAGGGCTTGCTCGGTCACGGAAAACTGAAGGCGGGAGAGGATGAATAGGCGAATATCGCCCCTTGTGAGGTTGGGGTGTTCCTCCCTGAGGGATTCCGGGGTGAGGGAGAAACTGTTTCGGAGCACGCGTTCCATTTCGACCCATTCGCTGTCTTGAATGTATCGGGGATTGGCGTGAAGCTCTTGCAGCAGGTGGTTTTGACTTGCAAGGGCATGCATAAGGAGATAGGAATTCACATCGCCTTCAGGTCCGGTACCTTTGGTGGGCATGAAAGATTCGCGCTCATCACCTCCAGCACGGATGACCATCAAAAAGGCCCGCACATTCTTTCCGATGATTTCGGATGCTTGGGAAATGCTCAGCGGAGCGTGGCCTTCCACGCAGGTATGGGCCAACCCAAGACCGACCAGAAGCAGCTGGTAATAAAGCATTTCAGCATCTTTGCCATGAAGGTCGAAGGACTGGGCTATGGCAGCGAGTGACTCCTCCTTGAAGCCTATATGAGTGTCGATGTACTCCTCGAAAGATGCCGCCGAAGTCCTGCTTCCCATCACCAATTTAAAAAGCTCAGGTTCGTCCATCGCAAACCAAAGGAGGGCCATTCCGAAGCCTTTGAAGGGCGGATTCAAGGCAAATCCCGCGCCTATGCGTTCCTTAAACATATTGCGGGCTTGGGTTCGTACAACTTCCAAAACGCCTTCCATGGAGCCGTATGCAGAGAAAATCGGATTGACGCCGCATCCCAATGCCGAAGAGAGGCTTCGGGCGGTGAGCGCTGAGGCACCGCCTTTTCTTACCACATCCAAAGCGGCTGCAAGAATCTTGTCTTTTGTAATGCTTACTGGTCTTGCCATAATAAAACTATTGTTCCGTTATTGTACGCCGCAAAAGTAGGGAAAACACTTATATGTCCAGCTCAAATCGCTCTAATGTCCACATTTTTGTCCATATCCAGTTTCCATTTCGGAACGGATAATACGCTAATTTTGCAGCCGATTTAATATGGACAAACAATAAAGTGAAGACAGAGATTCAACCCGAAGAAAGCAGTCGTGCGGAAGCATTCCGTCTGTGGATGTCGTCGCCTATGCCGATGGTGACCTTGGTGAAGACGATGGATGTCGACAGATTGGTAAAAGTCAGCCGAAAGAGCGGCATCAAGTTTACCACGCTGATGTGTTGGTGCATCGGCAAGGCAGCGAGCCAAGTGGAGGAGTTTTTTACGCTTCCCGAAGGTGGACGACTGTTCCGCTACGACAAGCTCGCCATCAATGTCATCGTGCAAAACAGCAAGGGCGGTATCAACTCTTGCGACCTTCCTTTCACTGACGACTTGCAGCAGTTCAATCGCAACTATCTGGAACTGACAGCGACGGTAGCAAACGAATGCAAAAGCACTTTCCTCGAAGACCACATGGTTATCGGCACCTCTGCCATGATACAAACGGAATTGGATTGCATCGTCAACCAATACACCGACCAGTTTTGCAATCCTATGGTGATGTGGGGTAAGTATCATAAATCCTTGTTTAAGTCTACTTTGCCCGTCAGCTTCCAATTCCATCATGTCCAGATGGATGGTGGACAAGGAGCACGCTTTTTGGATGAGTTACAAAGGAAAATCATCAACGCTTCAAGTCCTCAGCCACCCACAGCACCCATTCGTCTATGTTGTCGGTGAGCGTCGTGGCGTAAGGCAAAGGAATGATGATGTCTGGAGCAATGCCCGGTGTGCCGGAAAAATCGTGGTCGTAGAAATAGGATTCTACCGTTGTGGGGTATTGAAATTCAATTTTGCTCTTTGGTAAAGACCCCAAATTGACATCGCCCGTTTGATTGGCGCCAGCGGTCTTCCCGACACCATATACTTTGGCGCGGTCGCTATAATTTTTGACGAACTCTACAAGACTTTCTGCTGAACTGGCAGTCCACCCATCTATCAAAACCGCAGCCCGATGGATACGCATTGTTGGCTGAAAACCTAAATCACCCTCTTTCTCTGCTCTTTTTATGAATTCTTTTTCCAATTTTTTGAGCTCTTTTACATACATCCGAATCAAAAGCTTCTGAACAAATGCAGATTTTGGATACATTTCCAAAACATATTCATAAAATTGTATGTTCTCAGGCGTGTTACGAAACCAAATTCTACTGGGTTTGCCGGGATGGTCATATAGTGCAAGGTAATAATTCTTCCATACCCTATCATCGCCACCCTCATTACCACGAATATCAATAATCAGATTCTCGCAATCAGAATCCAAAAATTGCTGGAAAGCATCATCTGTTTGTTTCTCAAAACTTTGAAGGCATGAAGGGACACGAATGAGCCATGTGCAGGAATCCACCTTGCAAGAAACAGCCTTGGGCGCATACTCGATGATTTCAGTGTCTTGGGGAAAATCTGTCTTTATGGCTTCACGGAAAGTCTTCGTAGATACCCGGAAATGTGTGTCAAATTGGCTACAGAACCATAAAGCATAGTCACTGGCTGCTTTCTCTATGCCGACCTCTCCTTGGCTTATCTGTTGCCTAAGCTGTTTCCTCATGGCCCTGTATTCTTGCTCGTAACCTTTCTCCATGATGGCACTGAAGGGAGCATAGTTCATTTCCACAAAGCTGACAAGATAATCGTAGTCCTCCAAGTTCCGCCTTATGCTGTCGGGCATTTCCATATTAGTAGTGAGGACTATGTTGTCAAGCTCATCCGCAGTTGTAGTAAGGGTAATGAAGTTAGGCTCATTCTCGGTGGCCATGTCATCCCTAATACTTTGGGTAACATAGGCGAACAGTCCAACGACAATGATAACGACAATGATAATGATGAGGACGAGTAGTGAGATGAAGATGATTTTGATTGCCTTTTTCATAGTTGATTCTATTTGTTTGTGTTTTGTACTTATGTCTTCCACATCACCGCTTCAAGTCCTCAGCCACCCACAGCACCCATTCGTCTATGTTGTCGGTGAGCGTCGTGGCGTATGGCAAAGGAATGATGATGTCTGGAGCGATGCCCAATGCACTGGAAAAATCGTTATCATAGAAATCGGTGGTTACAGTTGTGGCATATTGAAATCCAATTTTGCTATTGGGTAAGACCACATAATGGCAATTGCCCGATTGATTGGCACCAAAAGTGTTCCCTATGCCATATACCTTAGCGCGGTCGCTATATTCCTTAACAAATGTTACAAGACTTTCCGCTGCACTGGCAGTATTCCAATCTATCAAGACTGCAGCTCGATGGATAAGCGTCGATGGCTGAAGCCCCAGATCTCCCTCTCTTTCATGCCATTTTTCGAATTCCTTTTTTGATGTCTGGCATCTTTCTACAAACTCCCGAACGTTTTTAGATTCCAACATGTAGTCCCAATGGTGCAGGTTCTCAGGCGTGTTGCGAAACCAATGAATACAAGGTTTGCTTGGATGGTCGTATAATGCAAGGTAATAACTATTCCATACGCCATCTGAACCTCCTATATTACCACGAAGATCAATAATCAGATTCTCGCAATCAGACTTCAAGAATTGCCAAAAAGCATCGCTTGTCCATTTTTCGAGACTTGGATCACATGAAGGGACACGGATAAGCCATGTGCAGGAATCCACTTGGCAAGAAACAGCCTTGGGCGCATACTCGGCGATTTCGATGTCTTTGGGAGAAAGCAATGTATTAGATGCCTCATGGAAAGCCATTGTATTAATCATGATATGTCTGTCAAATCGGCTATAGAACCAGAGGACATAGTCGATGGCTGCTTTCTCTATGTCGGCCTCTCCTTGTTTTACTTGTTGTCTAAGTTGTTTCTTCATGGATTTGTATTCTCGCTCGTAGCCTTTCTCCATGATGGCTGTAAAGGGAGCATAGTTTTGTTCCGTGAAACTGACAAGATAATCGTAGTCCTCCAAGTTTTGCCTTATACTGTCGGGCACAGCCACAATAGTGGTGAGGGTAAAGAGGACGAGCAGTGTAGTGATGATGGTCTTTTTCATTGTTAATTCAATTTGTTTGTCTGTTCTGTGAATTGTCGGCAAAGTTATAAAGTATTTTTCGAAAATACAAAAAACGCCTATTATGGAGCAAACGTTCCGTTTCGGATTATTTGCTGTATTGAACAAATTATAGCCTATTGTGAGATTCTTGAAGCAGGAGTACATGCCACAATGTCCATCTTTTTGTCCATCTCTCTTTTTCATTTCGGAACAGATATTACACTAATTTTGCATCCGAATTAATATGATATTTTTATGAAAAAATTGAGATTTCCTTTTCTTATCGCCGGACTGCTGATGACGGTTTCGGCACTTGCACAAAACCAAAACTTGGTCGGGCGCGTCACCGACGAAAATGACGAGGCGATGCCTTTCGTGAATGTGATGCTGCTCTCACTGCCTGATTCAACTTTCGTACAGGGAACGGTGACCGACGAACAAGGCACATTTAACTTACCGACTGACAAAAGAGAAGGACTGCTGAAAGTGTCATTTGTGGGCTATCAAACCCAATACGCAAAAGCAACGAATGGCTTGACCATTCAAATGACAATGGATTCACAAATGCTGGGCGAGGTGGTCGTAAAAAGCCAGTTGCCCCAGACGAGGCTGACGGGTAACTCCATGATTACCACCATACAAGGCTCAGTGCTTGAAGATTCAGGGACGGCGCAGGAGATGCTGACCAAAGTGCCCGGAATGACAGGCAGCGAGGACGGCCTTGAGGTGTTGGGCAAAGGCTCACCCATCGTCTATATCAACGGACGACTGATGCGCGACGACACCGAGTTGCGTCGCCTGCGCAGCGAGGACATCCGCGATGTGGAGGTCATCAACAACCCGGGGGCGCAATATGATGCCACGGTAAGGGCGGTGGTCCGCATCCGCACAAAGAAGCAACAAGGTGATGGCCTCAGCCTTGATTTGAACCTTATCGATGACCAAGACTTGCGCTACGGCTTCAATACGCCACGCGGAAAGCTCGGCATGAACTACCGAAAAAATGGCGTCGATGTGTTTGGCTCGGTGTATTACAGCCGATTGAACTATCATCAATACAGCACCTTGGAGGAAATCGCCAACACCACCAAAGTGTTCCGCCAAACCGGTCCCTACACCATGACTTGGAAGAACAACCAATTGGTCTATACCGCTGGTGCCAATTGGCAAATCTCCGACAACCATTCCGTGGGTGTCCGCGCCGACCTGACCCATTTTCTCGGCGGCGAGAATAAGGTCATTTACGATGAGGATGTCTATGAAAACGGCGTGTTCCTCGACCATCTCTACAGCGAGCAGACCAGCAAGGAGACCAAGCCCCTCGGTCTCCTCACCAACGCCTATTACAACGGAACCGTCGGCAAATTCGGCATCGATTTCAACTTCGATTACCTCAATACCGCGACCAACACCGACCGCGAGAATGTGGAGCAGAGCTTGATTCAGGACGACTTTGTCAGGAGCAAGTCGGGGGCGGAGAGCCAACTTTATGCCTCCAAGTTGGTGCTTTCCTATCCCCTTTGGAAAGGAACCATTGAGGCGGGCACGGAGATGACTTTTGCCAAACGTCACAATACCTATTGGATTGACAAACAAACCATTGCCAATACCGATGCCGACATTAGAGAAGACAACATCGCGGCTTTCGCGGAATACGCTTGCGACTTCGGGAAATGGGGACAGGCCAGTGTGGGATTGCGTTACGAGCACACGCTCTTGGACTATAGAGATGTGACCAACGATGACTTCCTGTATCGCCCGCAGGACGAGTTCTTCCCGACAGCCTCTTATTCCGTCGCCTTGGGTAAGGTAGAGATGGGCCTCTCGTATGGTATCAAGACCAACCGCCCAAGTTTCTTCGCGATGAACGATGCCGTCACTTACATTAGCCGTTATTCCATGCAGGCGGGCAACTCGCAGCTGCTCAACGAACGCCTCCACGACCTCACGCTGAATGTTGCCTACAAATGGCTTTCGTTTTCAGCTTCTTATGGCAAGTGCAAGCACCCCATCACGCAGTGGGCCTACCTCACTGATGGCGATGCCGCGCTCATCAAGCATATCAACCTTGACAAGCCCATCAACACCATCGGTGCCTACATTTCAGCGACACCAAGGGCAGGCATCTGGTCGCTCAACGCCACCGCAGGTGTAGAAAAACAAGACCTCTGGCTCGACCTCGAAGACATTCACGCTCCCGAAGGCATTCGCAGGGTTTATTTCGACAAGCCTGTCTTTACCTTCAACGCCTTCAACACTTTCAGTTTCAAGCACGACTGGAAGGTTGACATCAACTTCATGTTCCGCTCGCACGGCCATCAGTTGAATTTCTACAATGATTACTTCTATACCAACCTTGGCGTTGTCGTGCAGAAGAGTTTCCTGAACAAGTCGCTGACCGTCCGTGCAGCGGTTTTAGACATCTTGCAGCGCAGCTGTGTGAACGAGTACAGCGACATGGGCTACTACCAAATCCAGCAGAACAACCGCTTCTCGACGCACAAGTTTCAAGTCTCGGTGTATTATCGCCTGAACTCGACGCGCAGCAAATACAAAGGCACGGGCGCTGGCAAGGATGCCCAGGAAAGAATGAAGTCGTAAGTGGATGAGCAAGTTTAGTTTACATAAAAGACTTGAGACTTCGAGACGCGGGACGCGAGACATAAACTTCGTCCCGTGTCCCGTAGTCCCATGTCTCGTGTCAATTCAATATGCAGTTTAAATGTGAATAGTTATTTAACAGATAAAACAATGAATTTAGTTTTGAACACAATAGGGGCAAGCGTCGATAACGACATAATCCGCGCCCTGATTCCAAATCAAGAGGTGGAAATCATCGACACTTTCGACATGAAGATTGCGCATTGCATGGGCTGCAACCAGTGCTGGCTCAAGACACCGGGCATTTGCGCCATCAAAGACGATTACGAGAGCATCCTCAAGAAACTGGTACAAGCCGATAACCTATGGCTTGTCTCCGACACTCGTTTTGGCTTTTTGGACCACAATGGCAAACGAATGATGGACCGCATCATGCCCATGCTGAACATGTATATCGGCTTCCGCGACGGCTGGATGCGGCATGAATTGCGTTACCATGCACTGAACATCGGCCTCCTGTATAAAGGCAACGCGGAACAGACGATGATGGAGGATTGGTGCAAGCGTACCGCTGCAAACATAGGTGGGCATTCGTTAGGGGCTATCGCTCTGGAAAAGAATCCTGAAAGAATTCAACATCCTCAACTCTCAACATTAAACTCTCAACTCTCCCATCTGGTCATCATCAACGGCAGCCCACGTGTGGCGAAATTCAGCAACACGGACAAGATTATCCATTCGTTCGCCAAGGGACTGGAAGAGACTGGCATTACATGGGAACTCCACAACCTCTCCAGCCGCAAAGAATGGGATGCGGCACGTGAGGCTTACCTATCTCGCGAACGCACCCTCATCGCATTCCCGCTCTATGTGGAGTGCGTGCCCGGCCTGATGCTGGAGTTTTTAGAGACACTGCCCACTGAGCGCAAGCATCCTGGTGAACTTTCTTTCCTCCTTCACGGGGGCATGGACGAAGGCAACGAATTCCGCCTTTGCGAGCATTTTTTAGAAGGATTGCCTGAACAGCTTGGTTGCAGCTATGGCGGCACGCTGATTCATGGCGGCAGTTTCCGCATCCGTACCGCTAAAGCTGATATTGCTGAAAAGATGGTTGCACCCTATGTAAACATGGGCCGCCTGTTTGCCCAGAAAGGCAATTTCCTCACCCCTGAAGCGGCAAAGTTCACGGGCCCGGAACAGTATCCCTGGTTGTTGCGCAAAATGGTGAGCCTGCTGTTTTTAAAGAAAGTCAACGAAGAATTCAATCATTTCGCCAAGGATTGGGGCTGCACCCGTCCTTTGGATGACAAACCGTATAGGTTACACTAAAACATCATAAATGACCACAAGTTCGTTGACGATTATGTTTGAGAATCCTTTTTGGATTGGCCTGTTCGAGAGGATTGACCAACAGGGATTAAGCGTCTGTAAGGTTACCTTCGGGGCAGAGCCAACGGACAAGGAGGTACTGGAGTTTGTCGACAAAAACTGGCATCGGTTACAATTCAGCCAGTCTGTAGAGACACCGTCCATTTTGGAGACCAAGAGGAGCCCGAAAAGGCAATTTCGCGAGGCCAAAAAGCAGATGCAGTCTCAAGGCATTGGTACCAAGTCGCAACAGGCCTTGAAGTTGCAGCAGGAGCAGAACAAAATGGAACGGAAACAACGCACGAAAGCGGAACGAGAGGCAGAAAAACAACGACGTTTCGACCTTCGGCAAGCCAAGAAGAAAGAGAAACATAAAGGTCATTAAATAATAAATAAAACAATAAACAATGAAAAGATTTCTCACATTAAGAGACAAACCTGAACTGAAAGAGGAAGCAGCTGAATGGTTTAGTAGCAAATGGAGCGTTCCTAAGGAAGCCTATTTGGAGTGTATGGACGCCTATCTTAATCATCAAACAGAGTTAGGATGGTATCCTGTTTATCTCGTCGCGAATCATGTAAGCTTCTATGAACGCTATGGATGGGAGTTCTTTTGCATGGTTCAAGGTGATGGTGAACCTTATTTGTCGAGAATATATATATCAAAATAGAATCATTCGTCACATAATTGTGCAGAAAACAGGTAACAAGTAAAATATATGGAAAAAATGAAATTCTGTCAGAGTTGTGGAATGCCACTAACTGACGAGGTTCTCGGCACAAACGCCGACGGTAGTAAGAACGAAGATTATTGCATGTATTGCTATAGGGACGGAAAATTCCTACAGGAGTGCACGATGGAAGAAATGATTGAGCATTGCGCTCAGTTTGTCAACGAGGTAAACAAAGGTCTACCTCAGCCTATCACCAAAGAAGAATACATCGGACAGATGAAGATGTACTTCCCTCAACTGAAACGTTGGCGTAAGACACTTACTGTCAACGATGATGAGGCTATGAAGGTCAATCCTGCTTTGGCTGGGGTTAAAGAGCTTATCACCCAGATGGCCGACTCGCTGCCCATAGCCTACATCTCATCAGTAGATAACGAGGGCTATCCCTGCACCAAGGCCATGCTGGCACCACGTAAGCGAGAGGGCATCCGTACGTTCTATTTTACCACTAACACCTTCTCACTGCGTGTGGCCCACTATAAGGCCAATCCCCAGGCCAGCATCTATTTCTGCGATGCCGAGGGTTTCATGGGCATGATGCTTCGTGGCACGATGGAAGTCTTGACAGACGCCGAGAGCAAGAAGATGATTTGGCGTGAAGGCGATACACAGTATTATCCTGGCGGTGTGACCGATCCTAATTATTGCGTCCTGAAGTTCACCGCCACCGACGGCCGTTTCTACAGCGATTTCTATCCCCGCAGTTTCGTATTAGAATGATAATGGAAACAGAAAGAATACAATACAGTATCAGTGATTCCAAACTCTTCTTTCTGGAAGAGGACTGCGTGGAATTGTTTGGAGCAAAGGCTGGAAAGGAAATCTTCGCTCGGATGGAAAACCGATATAACGAACTATGCGGTAACGCCGATTTCAAAGGTAGCGAAGCGATCCGATACTATCTGACGATGAACTTATATCCCACGATGGCTTATTATCAGGTGCTACGTGAGTATGGATTCGAACAGGAGGATGCCTTGACCTATGTCCGAAAGGAGACTGCCCGTGCAGCAAACATCAAGAAGGCAGAACAGACAAAGACAGCTAGAATGCCCTTCGCCTTTCTGATGTACCGTCTGCTGGTGAAGCCTGTTATGAAGAAGAACTTCCCAAAGGAGGGATGGGACACGATATGGGTTCGCTGCGACGGGCGGGAGATTCATTTCGACATGACCCACTGCATCTACAAGGACGTTTGCGATGCTGAGGGCTGTCCGGAATTATGCTCTGTGTTCTGTGAGAACGATGACATTGCTTTCAGTGGCCTGATGCCAAAGATTCGGTTCGAACGGAGCGGAACATTGGGAAAAGGTGCGAATTGCTGTGATTTCCATTTCATAAAGAACGGATGAATGCGGTAATATACATACATGGTAAAGGCGGCAGTACAACAATCGGGGCATTCTTCTGCATGAATGCAGGCATAGACAACATGATTCAGAAGGCCTACTTCATTTCGCCAGTGGTCGACATGGAAAAGTTGAATGGCTATGAACTGACTGGAGAATGGCTTCGCTATGTGAAAAGCCATTCTGTCAAGTGGAGCGTGCCGACCTGCATTCTTTATGGAAGCAAAGACGATTTGGTTTCGTTGGATACCATCAGCGACTTTGCAAAAACACACAATGTTCCGCTGACTATCATGGAAGGAGGCGAGCACTGGTTCCACACTGAAGAACAAATGCGGTTTTTGGATAATTGTATAAAGGAATATGAAAGCAGAGGAAATATCAAATTGGTTTAAGGGTTTTGAGAAAGGTTTAGCGAGGCTTTCTCCAGAGCAACGGTCTGTTTTCTTCTCAGAATGTGGAAAAAACTGTGTGAATGGCGGAACGCTTTTCATTTACAAAAAGCTCTATGAGGATGCTGAAGGGGATATGAATATTTTCTTTCAGATGGCCAATGAGTTGCCGGGGGTAAAAGGTGAGGTTGTTGAGAAAGGTCGTATCTATCGTCTTGTTTTCTTGGAATGTACCTGTGAATTATGCAAAAAAGGATATATCTCAACGCCAAAGCTCTGTGAATGTTCACGCCAAAGCGTGATTTATTCGCTGCACAGTTTGTGGAAAGACAAAACCTTCACTGTAACGCTTTGTCATTCCATCTTGGGTGGCGGAAAAGATTGCGAAATGAGAATAGAAGTCGAAAAATAAACACAAGCCGTGGCTTTAGGGTCGCGGCTTTTTTTGTACTTTTGCGGCCTAAATCGAAAAAATAATGTCAAACTAAAACTTATTACCATGAAAAAGTATTTACAACTCGTTCTGTTATTATTCGCATTTACTGGCTTTGCCAACGCACAACCTGCATCAACCGCCAACTGGTTTGGATACATCTTACCCTCCAGCCCGGCAGAATACAAGTATGTCTCTTTCACCATGCAGGATTTAGGGTCGGTGTCCGTTGCGTCGGACGAGCATCCTCAAGTGATGACAGCCACTTTTGCCGACGGTTATGTGTGGAGCCTGAATAACGTCTACGGTTATAACATTTACAAGTCAAGATTTGATGCTACCAATAATCTTATTGAAGACCCTGAATTGGTGTATGAAGACATTGCCTTTATCAATGATATGGCATACAATCCAGCTGACGGATTGATTTATGTCATTACCAATGAACACCTGAAAAGCTTCGATCCGGCCAACCCCGGCAACATGCAAGACCACGGCGCGATAGAGCATGATGGCTTCAATTTGGCTATTGATATGGATGGTAACGCTTATATGATAAGTTCTTGGGGCGAGTTTGGCGTATTGAATCTTTCCAATGCACAATTGACCGTGACTGGCTCGATGAATTTGCCGTTAAAAATGTCTTTTGACATGCTGACAGGAGAATTGTTTGGCGTTTATTATGGCAACTTGTATCAGATTGACCCCAACACCGGAGCATATACCATCTTAGGACCGCTCCATGATGGTAGCACCGGCTATGATCCGACCTGCCTGTTCATGACCTACGGCTCCAATCCGTCGGAATTCACAGTCGGTGATTTAATCTATCGTGTTAACGACGATAATGTTTCCGTAACAGTTATAGGACATGTCGATGGTTACAATGCACAAGGGGCGTTGGTCATTCCTGAATCGGTGAGTTATGAGGGGCATAACTATGCTGTGACAGTCATCGGAAACACCGCATTTATGTATTGTTTTTATCTGACAAGTTTGACCATCCCGAACTCCGTGACCACCATCGAGGAGGGCGCATTTGCCTATTGCTCGGGTTTCACTGGTGATTTGGTGATTCCTAATTCTGTGGTTACCATTGAGCCCAGCGCATTCCATACCTGCTATGCTTTTGACGGAGATTTGGTAATAGGCAACTCTGTCACAACTATCGGCGACTATGCTTTTGATGATTGTAACGGTTTGCATGGTGTGCTGAACATCCCAAGCAACGTGGAGTCAATTGGCACAAGCTCATTTAGATATTGCGAATTTAGCGGCATGACCGTCGACCCTGCAAACCCTGTCTTCGATTCAAGAGACAACTGCAACGCCATCATCACGACAAACACAAACGAACTACTTACAGGATGCGCAAACACTGTGATTCCCAATACCGTCACCGCCATCGGCAAAAACGCATTTTGCGGTCTTACCGGCCTGACATCAATTGACATTCCTGAATCAGTGATTACAATTGGAACAGGTGCCTTCTCATTCTGCTTCAATCTGACTGGCGATTTGACCATTCCGAATTCAGTGACTACCATCGGCAGCGGTGCGTTTTTCCAGTGCTCAGGTTTTAACGGCACGCTGACCATTGGCGAGTCAGTGACTTTCATCGGTGACTATGCGTTTAGACAATGTTCCAATTTTACTGGAGCTGTTTCTTTGGCCACTACACCTCCTGAACTTGGCAATGAGCCAGAATGGAATTGCGTTGTGTTTGAACAATTTGGCACTCAAGTGCTAACTGTTCCATACGGTTGCGCCGAAGCTTATCAAAACTCGAATTGGTACGACCCGATGGGATTGAATGGCTTCTATCAGTTTATTGAAGCTGAACCCACTGCGGTTTCGGAAATGGAAAGCAATGTTTCAGCGGTTTATCCCAATCCGACCAAAGGAATGACCAAAATCGAGGCTGAAAACATCCAAAACATCAGCATTTTCAATATGCTTGGAGCAAAAGTCTTTGAAAGCCCCGCAAGTGGCAATGCATTTGAATACGATTTCAGCCATCAAGTAGCGGGTACGTATTTAATCAAAGTGGAGACAGCGAAAGGCGTTGAAACGAAGCGAGTGACGGTTTTGTAGAGCACAAAATATCACAATGAATCAAGCCGTGGCTTTGGGGCTGCGGCTTTTTTATATCATATTATTCCCAAAATATAGATTATTGAAGTAAAAACACTATCTTTGCAGTCTAAAAATACAATTATCGGAATAATATGGAGTATATTAAAGTTGCAAAAGCGGCTGAAAAATGGGGCTTATCGACACGAAGGGTACGGCTTTTATGTGAGCAAAACCGCATTGCTGGTGTGATACGGCAAGGAAAACTATACCTGATTCCTTCCGACGCCAATCCTCCAACGGACGCCCGGACATACGTAAAAAGCAAAGGTAGAAAGCCCTACACTCCCATTCTTGAACAGGTGGATTCTCTTCGCGCAATGTTGTCGGAACACCGTCCTCTGACGCCAACTGAAGTGGAGGCACTTCGCGAGGTTTTCTTGGTCGAACACACCTACAACAGCAATGCCATTGAGGGGAACACACTCACCTTGCAAGAGACGTCTTTGGTGCTGCAAGGCATTACCATTGACAAAAAGCCGCTGAAAGACCATCTTGAAGTGGTAGGCTACAAAGACGCTTTCCATTATATGGAACAACTGGCCCGACAGCAATCGGAACTCACCGAATATGAGATCAAGAACATCCATTCGTTGGTGCTTGCCGACCGCCCCGAAGACCGTGGATGCTTCCGAAGTGTAAATGTCAGAATTGCAGGGGCTTTAACAGAACCTGTCCAACCCTATCTGATTGAGCCTAAAATCACCGAGTTGCTTGCGGATTTTCGGGATTGGAAGGACACTATGCATATTGTTGAGCGGGTCGCTTTGTTCCATCTGCGTTTCGAGGGTATTCATCCGTTCATTGACGGCAACGGCCGCACAGGGCGTTTGCTGATGAACCTTCAACTTATTCAAGACGGTTTGCCGCCTATCAATGTGAAATTCACCGACCGCCGTCGATACTATGATGCCTTTGATGACTATGCCCGAACTTCAAAACCTGATGCCATGACGAGCCTTGTGGGAGAATACCTTGTGAGTCGTTTGCGCGAGATGATAGACATGTTTCAATAGTCCTACCAAGTAATATAAGCAAGACGAAACCCGATGCATTGCTCAAGGCGGACATCAAAAAGGGCCTTGTTCGCATTGAGAAAACAGAAATAATTGGTATTGACGATAAAGAATACGACCTATGAAACAAGATGTATCAGGGGCAAAACATTTTCATGAGGCATTAGCAGCTACCCCAAAGGATTTAAGGCAGCAAATGGAATGGTCTTTCCATATTGCCGACGAGATTGACGATGCATTGAAAGCCAAGGGTATGACGCAGAAAGAACTGGCCAAGCGTCTCGGCACCTCTGCCGCCACCGTATCGCGCTGGCTTGGTGGCGGTCACAACTTTACGCTATCCACCTTAGCAAGGATTTCTATCGTGTTGGATGTGCCGCTGATTTCGGTGCCAGATTAGAAAATATGTATTTATGAAATCACCCATTTTGCATATTGGTGATTGGATTTCGAAATATTTTGTACTTTTGCAAAGTTTGAAACGATATGGCGGACCTGACCTTACATAGCAACACGGAATCTTTCATCGGCGACATCAAGCGGCTGGTGGAGCAAGGGCGCAATGCGGCATACGGAGCCGTGAACGCCGTGATGATTGAGACCTATTGGCGGATTGGACAACGTATCGTGGAGCAAGAGCAGAAAGGCAAGGAACGCGCCGAATATGGAACGCAGTTAATTGAAATGCTTTCCGCTGAACTCACAAAAACCTACGGCAAGGGGTTTAGCGTTAGGAATCTGTGGCTGTTCAAACAATTCTATTTGACTTTCAATGATTTAGAAATTCTGCATACGCGTGTGCAGAATTTGACTTGGTCGCATTATCGCATGGCTTTGCGTGTTGAAGACCCTATTGCCGCACGATGGTATCTGCAAACTGCATCAACAGAAATGTGGAGCGTGCGAACCCTTGACCGTAACATCAGCACACAATATTTCGAGCGGCATTTCAAGCAGCCGCAGATTTTAGATAGCCCTGAAAACAAGGCGGTTCCTGACAAATTGGAGATACTGAAAAGCCCTATCATGGCTGAATTTCTCGGTTTCAAACAAAACATCGACTTTTCAGAAACGGATTTGGAAAAAGGCCTGATTTCGCATTTGCAGGATTTCTTGGTTGAGATGGGGCGCGGATTTGCGTTTGTGGCCCGTCAGCAGCATATCTTCACCGACATGGGAGACTTCTACATCGACCTCGTTTTCTACAACTATCTCTTGAAGTGTTTTGTCCTTATTGACTTAAAAAAGGGACAAATCACCCACCAAGATGTGGGGCAGATGGACATGTATGTGCGGATGTATGATGACCTGAAGCGCACCGAGGGCGACAATCCGACCATTGGCATCGTGTTGTGCAGTGAGACCAGCAAGGACATTGCGCGTTATTCGATTCTGCACGACAGCGACAATCTTTTTGCCGCCAAATACATGCCGCTGATGCCCACCGAGGAAGAACTCCGCCGCGAGATAGAGCAACAGAAGGAATTGTATAGATTACAGCAAGAAAACAAGTAGTCACAACTTTACGCTATCCACACTGGCAAGGATTTCTGTTGTGTTGGATGTACCGCTGATTTCGGTGCCGAATTAGGGTTATATTGAAGATTTAATTCTTCTTTTTCTGTAACGCCAACAGCTTGTCTTTTGCTCTTTTATATCCGTGCGATGCTGAAATGGTGTACCATGCTATGGCTTTTTCTAGATTCTTTTCAACCCCATGTCCCTTTTCGTAGCAAACGGCAAGGTTATATTGAGCTGTTTCTTCATCTTGTGCCGCTGCTTTCTTATACCATCTTACGGCTTTCTTTAGGTCTTTTTCAACACCATCTCCGTTTGCATAACATGCGCCAAGGTCGTTTTGAGCCAAAGGATCATTTTGATTGGCCGCTTTTTTGAACCATTTTACGGCTTCCGCCAAGTCTTTTTCAACTCCATTCCCTTTTCTATAACATTCTGCGAGTTTATATTGAGCCAATACTTCTCCTTGTTTCGCTGCTTTGGCGTACCACTCAAATGCTTTCGTAAGGTCTTTTCTTACGCCTTTCCCTTCTTCATAACAAATCGCAAGATTGTATTGTGAGTCTGGGACGTCTTGATTTGCGGCTTTGGTATACCACTCTACTGCTTTTTTAAGATTTTGTTCAACACCATCACCGTTTTCATAACAAACGGCCACATCGTGCTGGGCACCTAGTGCTCCTTGTTCAGCTGCTTTGAGGTACCACTCAAAAGCTTTTGAAAGGTTTGCCTCTACACCTCTTCCATATTCATAGCATAAGGCAAGAAAATGTTGTGCATATACATGTCCTTTTTTGGCGGCTTCGGTATATAATTCTACAGCTTTTTCAAGATTCTTCTCCATGCCGAGTCCGTTTTCATACTTAAAGGCCATATCACATAAAGTATCTGCATCTATTTGTTTCTCTTCTAATTGTCTTGCAGCAGATGCATTTAATTCACAGGCTCTTTCATAATTTGTTTCAATATCATTTTCTCCAGCAAAGACATCGTCGTGCAATGTTGTGACATTCCATGAAATACAGTTCAATGCACCACCTCTTCTGACAGCTTCCTTCGCGGGGATTCCGACCACTTCACAATCAGGTAGAGCATTACTGATTTGTTCCACAGCTTGCTCGTCCTCTTGTATTCCTAATTGCGGTACAAGTATCAACTTTCCTATTTGCAAGAAGTTGATGTAAGCCCAACTGTTGGCATGTCGCCTTTTGGTTTCATACTGCAAAGGGATAACCTCAAAGTGTTTCTCTAAGGTCTTTTGGAATCGGCGGTAATAATAAGGTGAGCTGACGCCGTAGTTTGTCAACAGAACTTTGTCGTCGCCTGCGTAATGGACTATGCCGTCACTATGGCCAAAAGTCTCTTTGTGATCCCATGGGAGAAAAACTATGTCACATTGGAAAGCATCTTTCAAGATTTTTTCCACTTCAGCGTGTGTTTTGTCCTTGTTTTCAGCAAAGACCTTTTCCGTCATAACAATGGCATCGCCACATTTCACGACATTGCCGCCGTCCAAAACAAGGTCAATCGTGATTGCGTCTTGCAACAAGTGTTCAAGACGGTTTGCGCCAACATGAAATACTTCTTGGGGATTGGTTTGAAGTCGGAGATATTGGGGGTGCTGCAAATAGTTAGGCGTGTATTTGTAGAAAACGAAACGGTCTTCTGCAATTTGAATGGGCATGAAATCACGGCACCAAATATCTTTGGTTTCCGAAAGATAGGCATAACGAATCCAGTTTTCATCCAATGCTTTTACAAGATGTTGGTTCAAGGTTGGGCATTTCTTTGGCAGTAAGTCAGAGAAATACACGGAAGTGGTGAGGTTATCTGTAATCATAAAGGAATCGGTTTATTGTTACACTTGCTCTTCTCTTGTAAAACTCCATTTACGTTCACATCTCTTTTTTATTGGCTTCTCTATCGGCTTATATTCCCACTCGCTTTCTGATAGGAATACATTTTGGCGTGGTTTTCCAAGGTTTTCTTTTGATTCTCTTGGTGAATCAATCCATTTTATACCATTGTCATTTCCAAGAGGAAAGCCGTTCAGCACCGCTTTAAGATAGGTGGATTGTGTGTTATACTGATAATCTATGTGGCTCACAAACATGTATTTATCCTTTTCATCTTTTTTGATTTTCTCCCATTTCAAATAAAAACCATCTTTGTCTATTATTTCATAAGCGCGAATTAAAACAGAGGCCCTATATTTTCCTTCCTTTTCAAAAGTGATGTCAAAGCCTGAATTGTGAGAATGCAAGGTCATTAGAGGAAAATAAGGAGCGTCTTTTAAGTCTCTTCCATTGCGATGATATACGATAGGGTCATGTATTCCATGTGTTTCCTCACTGTGGAAATAAAACTCTACGGTTCGAATATACACTTTATATTCGTCGCGTACTTGTATGTATCCACCATATAGGAATTTTGGCGCAAGCCTCTTAAAGATGGTCGTAAGATCGGCATCATTTTTAACTGTTTTGATTTCTTCTTCGAATCGGTTTAGGGCATCTAATAACTTTTCCATAATGATTGAGTTTTGAATTTGTGGCAAAAGTAGAGAGTTTGATTGGATGCATTGCAAGAAAATTGGTTAAACTTTGTTAAAATTTTCTCAATAGATATTTACAACAAAAATATAAAAAATTGAAAACAAATATTTTAGAATTTGAATAATGAGGATTTATAATTCTAACCGCCTGCCGAATCAAAGTCAAGGGTTGAGCAAATGATTACAAACCGAACGGCGTATTCCTGTTATAATCTTGAAGCGCTAATTGCCTTGGTAAGCGACCAAACGATTAAGGTATTTGTCGCGTTTTATCTCCATAATTCGTTTCGATTTTTTGCAAATATTGCATTTTTGCGAAATATGATGCAAAAATAGGAAAACTTCTTTTATAAATTCAAATGGTTCGGCAAATTGTGCCAAACAAACCGCAATTCAGGTAAGTCCCAAATCGCGGTTTTTTCGTTTCTTTGCAGCAAATATCAAAACTATGTTTGTATGAAAAAAGCGTTGATAGTCCTATTATTGTCATGCTCGTTTGGCCTTTTTGGTCAGCAATTTGACACGTTATCGATACGCGCCGCGATTGAACGTCAAATGACGGCCTATCCGAAATCGACCTTGCAGGACATCTACAAGAGTTTCTATCAAGACCGTTTCGGGCCAGGACATATGATAACGGACACGGCGTCAGCACGGAGCTATTTGATGCGTGAACTTTCGGAAATGACTAATACCTCGGCAGTCTATTACGAGCCTACTGGAAGCGAAGGACGCCATGTCAGGGCGTATCTCTCTGCCGTGGCCGACAGTCTGATTACAGCCGAGCAGTTGCTGGATGCCTTTGTGCGCAGTGCAAACACGGATAAAAGGGAAAGCAAGGACTGGGAAGCGGAATGGAATTGCATTGTGGGTGTCATCACGAAGCACGGCATTGTTTTGAATGACTTTGACAAAGATGTCGCCATGCTCAATGAAGCGAGCCGAAACCGTCAGGCCGTCCATCACAGCCGTGCCTACAACGAAGCCTACCATCCGCACTATCGCATCGTGGAGCGTAGCATTTTTGAGAAAGAATTACGGCCCTTGTTGGTGGAATAAGTTTTTTTGTAAATTTGCAGCAAATATCAATACAACAAAACATTATGAAAGTAAAAACCCTTATCTTCGCAGCCTTAACCCTGCTTTTCGCCGTGGGCTGCACAGGAAAATCGAACAAAACACAAGAATCTAATTATCAAACTACTGACAATATGGAAAACACTCAAAAGGAATCGGTCGTCTATCTGACCAAAAACATCAGCCCCGAAGGGCTAGTCAACATCTACAAGGCACTCAACGTTCCAGTCAAAGGGCGCGTGGCCATTAAGATGAGCACCGGCGAGGGCAGCAACCCCAATTACCTGAAACCCGAACTTATCAAAAACTTGGTCTTTGAGGTGGATGGCACCATCGTAGAATGCAACACCGCCTACGGCAACGGGCCTGGTGACGAGCAGGATAATCGCGACTCTTCGGCCAACCACTGGAAGGTCATTGAGCGGCACGGCTTCACGCCCACATTCAAGGTAGACATCATGGACGAAGAGGGCGAGATGCGCATCCCTGTGCAGGATTCGACGCACCTCAAATACGACATTGTGGGCGACCATATCGCCAACTACGACTTCATGATTGCCCTCAACCACTTCAAGGGTCACCCGATGGGTGGCTACGGCGGCGCGCTGAAGAACCTCAGCATCGGTTGCGCCAGCCAGAACGGCAAGGCCTACATCCACTCCTCGGGTAAGATGGAAGTGCTTGACATGGCCAAGCTCTGGACGGAAGAATACATCGGCGACCAGGACGGTTTCCTTGAAAGCATGGCTGCCGCTGCACAGGCCGTGGTGGACTATTTCGAGAAGAAGGACGGCATCATCTACATCAACGTAATGAACAACATGAGCATTGACTGCGACTGCGTGGACCATCCCGCCCCAGTGAAGCTCGAAGACTACGGCATCCTCGCCTCCACCGACCCTGTGGCCCTTGACCAAGCCTGCGTCGACATCATCAACAATCAGGAAGTGACGGCCACCAACGACCCCACCGACCTGCTTCACCGCATCGACAAACAGCACGGTGTCCACACCATTGAGCACGCCGAAGCCATCGGCCTTGGCAGCCGCAAATACACGATTGTAAACATTGACAAATAACGCTTTATGAAACGCATCACATTAATCATCGCCGCATGCTGTATGATACTGACGGCCTGCGCACAAAACTCTCAACAATTAAACAATTCAACAAATCAACAATTAAACAATATGAATAAGACTTTAATAGTTTACTTCTCGGCCACAGGCAACACCAAGGCCGCTGCACAAAAGTTGGCGAAAGAGTTTAACGCTGACCTCTATGAAATCACCCCCGAGACACCTTACACCGCCGCCGACCTCGACTGGCGCGACAAGACCTCCCGCTCGACCATCGAGATGCAGGACAAGACTTCGCGTCCCGCCATCAAGGGCCGTTGCGAGAACATCGCCGACTACGACACCGTGTGGATTGGCTTCCCCGTGTGGTGGTACACTGCACCAACCATCGTCAACACCTTCATCGAAGCCCACGACCTGAGCGGCAAGACCCTCAACGTGTTCGCCACCAGCGGCGGCAGTGACGTAAAAGACTCCTACAACGACCTCAAGAAGGCTTATCCACAATATAAGTGGGGCGAAAGTCGACTGATGAATCGATAAATCTGTCAAAAACCATGAAAAATTCCGCGACTTGGGCAAAGGCTTGGGTTGCGGATTTTTTTTGTAATTTTGCAAACAAATAAATCGTCATGGGTATCACTGTCGGATTACTGATTCCATTGTTGGGCACGATGTTAGGCGCCTCGTTTGTCTTTTTCATGAAGAAAGACATGTCGGCACGGTTGCAAAAGTCGCTGTTGGGTTTCGCTTCGGGCGTGATGGTGGCCGCCTCGGTGTGGTCGCTGCTCATCCCATCCATTGAGATGCGGGCTGAAAGTGGCAACTGGTCAGTGTTGCCCGCAGCGATAGGTTTCCTTGCAGGAGTCGGCTTCCTGCTCCTATTGGACGAACTGACCCCGCACTTGCATCTGGATGCCAATCAACCTGAAGGGCCGCGTTCTAAGCTCTCTCGCACAGCGATGTTGGCATTGGCCGTCACCATCCACAACCTGCCGGAAGGCATGGCCGTGGGCGTGGTGTTTGCCGCCGCCTCGCAAGGTACTGAAAGCGTTACGTTGGCCAGTGCCGTAGCAGTATCGCTCGGTATCGCCATACAAAACATTCCTGAAGGAGCCATCATTTCCATGCCCATGTGCGCCGAAGGCAACAGCAAATGGCGCTCGTTCCTCATCGGCAGCTTGAGCGGTGCCGTGGAGCCGTTGGGCGGTTTGTTGGTAGTGTTGCTGGCCGCCTGGCTCACCCCTATCCTACCCTATATGCTCTCGTTTGCCGCAGGAGCCATGTGTTATGTGGTAGTCGAGGAGTTGATTCCCGAAGCCTCGTCTGGCGAGCATTCCAACCTCAGCACCATTGGTTTCGCCATCGGCTTCGTCTTGATGATGGTTTTAGATGTGGTGATGGGGTAACGAAAGTTTTTTTCTTTGCATTCCATAATCCATGAACAAATCCATGAAAATATTACTTATCGTCCTTGCCGTCATTTCGGTGATCGCCATTGTCGGCGTAATCATCCTGAATCATCCTTGTTTCGGCAGACGGATGTCGAAGGAGCGCAAAGCCCGCATTGAGGCCTCTCTGAATTACCGCAATGGGCAGTTTCAAAACCAGATTCCCACACCGCAATTCACTGGCGACAAGTCCATGTTTAAAGCGTTATGGGAATTCCTTTCGGAGAGCAAAAAAGACAGGGTGCCCACCGAGGCTGTTCCTGCCGTAAAAACTGACTTGAAGGCCTTGACCGTCGGCCCTTCGACCCTTCGATTTACCTCAGGGACCGCAGGCTCAGGGGCCTCAGGTGTCGGCAAAGACTGGCTCGTGTGGTTCGGACATTCGTCGTACCTATTCTGTTTGAACGGAAAACGCTATTTAGTTGACCCTGTGCTGAAAATGGAGTTTCCTGTATCGGTGATGATGCATCCGTTCAAGGGCACGGACATATACTCGCCCGACGACATGCCTGAAATCGATGTGCTCATCGTCACCCATGAGCATTGGGACCATTTGGATTATGCCACTTTGCGCGACTTGAAAGACAAGGTAAAGCATGTGGTGTGTCCGCTTGGCGTGGCAGAGTATATGGAATATTGGGACTACGACCCGCAAAGCATCACCGAAATGGACTGGTATGAGAAGGTTGATAACATCACTTGCTTGCCTACCCGCCACTTCTCAAATCGGCTGTTCAAAAGAGACCAGACGCTGTGGGCTTCCTTTATGGTGGAATCGGGCGGCAGGAAAGTCTATGTTGGCGGTGACGGCGGTTATGATAACCGTTTCAAGGAAATCTACGAACGGTTCGGTTCGGTGGATTTGGCCTTGATGGAAAACGGCCAGTACAACAAGGACTGGGCCAATATCCACTTGATGCCCAAAGACCTTGAACAAGCTATCTTGGACTTACACCCGAAACAGGTGTTCACCGTGCATCACGACAAGTTCAGCCTTGCGCCACATGCTTGGATGGAGCCCGACTCCGTGGCACACGAAATCGCCGAACGCAATGCTATCCGTTTGCTTGACCAACCCATCGGAACGGTAGTATATTATTAACTCAAATCCGCAATTCAGACGAAGGCTTGGGTTGCGGTTTTTTTGTACTTTTGCAGCCATGAATATCGAAATCTTTCGTGAATTTTGCCTTTCATTAGGCGATGTTGAGGAAAAGTTGCCCTTCGCCAAGATACCTGGAGGCGACACGGTGCTGGCCTTTTATGTCAACGGCCACACGTTTTGTTATTGCGACATCGACGATTTCAGGACCGTCATCGTGAAATGCCAAACCGAGCGCATCCCTGAGCTTATGGAAACTACCAAAGGGATATGTCCACCCGATAACCACTTCAACGCCAAACATTGGATAGGTTTAGAGGTGCAGAACATTGAGACAGAGACGCTGAAAGAGTTGGTTATCAATTCATACGAGATTGTGCGGACGAAATACAAAAGAAAGCGCAACTAATTTAGACTATTGCCATTTTGAAAGGCGTTTAGACTTATCTCTTTTCGCCGCCGAGGAAGCATCTTTGCGCGCTTTCAACAGCACTTTTCTTCCTTCCGGATTTCGGGTATAGATAATCTCACAATCCCCGATATACTTTTTCCACAACTGCTTGAACATATCGACATTTTTCTTGTTCGTCGACAATACCGCAGGAATCGAGAAATAGTCCGTTTGCTTGATTCTTCCCATAAATTTGCTGTGTTTGACAAGCAGGTATCTGGGATTGTCCACAGGGTCAAGAAATTCCTGCAAAGCTTGTATGAACAGGTTGTTCTCCTCGGCTGGAAGATTGGAGCAGCTGACAAAGAGCATACCTTTATCTTCGGCAACACGCAATCCGACATTCTTAATTGACGATTTTATCAATCCTTGGGATGACATCGTTTCCAGCATGGTCACCGCAATCTGTTTCATCACACCTTCGACAGTTCCTGTCTTGAGATATTTTACAGTATAAATCCCGAGAACAACTACAATGCTAACCAAAGCAGCCACAGTAGGTATGAAAAAAGGAAGCACTTGCAGAAGAGTGAAATAGGCGGTGAGAATCATGGTCAAAAGCAGAGCAACCCTATACTTGTATCCTTTATACAGCAACGACATTGTGGATATCTTGGGGACTTGGACACCGGTGGATAGGTTCATCTGCTTGCCGTTGCCATAACCCAAATACAATGCGGCTTTCCACCATTGTCGCGTCAGTTCCCTATTTGTGGAAAGAGTCTTGGTTACCTCTTTCAGTCTTGTGATTTTCCCTTTCAGAAAAGCTTCCCCTGACAAAGGACTGTGGTCGAGGTCGTCCGTTATTCTTTCTATTCCTGATAGTATTTCGTGTTTGCCGTAATAAGACGGTGCCTCGAACCCTTTGAACCTTGTGGTTAACTGTTCAAGATCGTAAGTGTAAATCCGAAGCGCATCCATATCGTTGCTCGACATGGTTTCAAACATGGAAAAATCTTTCTCGTCAGGAAAATCAATGGTGGCAAGATGCCAGATGTTGGAAACTTTGCCAGGATTGTTCTTGTCAATACGGATGGCACGACCTCGCATCTGGTTCGAAAGCATATAGGAGCTTACCGTGCTGGAGAGTATCAGCGAGTTGATTGCCGGCGCATCCCAACCCTCGCCAAGTAGCGCCTGAGTGCCAATCAGTACCGTTATGTCGCCAGCACAGAACATCTCTGTGATCATCCTAATAATATAGTTTCGGATGCTTTCCTTGGGAATAATTCTGATATAGTTCTTGTCATCATCAAAACGGCTGATTCTTATGGAGTCTTCAGCAATCTTGTTATCAGACAACAGTTTATACAATTTCCCGATGATAGTACTCGGCAACAGTATCAATGTTCCACACAACACGCCAATGGATACGCCTTCCCTAACTTCTTCCTTCAATCTTCTCCAAATCGGCACCACACCCAAACTTTGGCAGGCAGTGTCATCCATTTTGATATAATCTGTCAGAACAACCATGCGTAGCCGTTCTTTCAGTTGGGAGTGTTCTTGTTTGACAATCTGAACAATGGAATCCAGCTTTCCGATACTGTTGGCAATCAGCCTTCGGATTTTGACGTTGTCGTTGAGTACAACTTTCTTGTTTACAACAAGTCCTAATCTTTTTGCAACGTCAAAGTAATGGTTCTTCTTCGACTCAAAGGGTTTGAAGCATTCAGCTTCGTTCTCGAAAAAGCCATTAATGAACGCCATGGCTCTTTGAAGGTCGAATTTTGGCAAATCTTTCTGTTTGGCATCAAAGAGATTCAGGAATCTTTCAGAAATCCGATACCCTTTAGCGTTGAGCAGGGATGCAATGGAAACATAAAATGCCGGCGATTCAAGAATCATTTCGACGTCGGACTCTTGCGCCTCAAAGAAACTCATTTTCGACAGGCCATCCAGCAGTTCCTTATCGTTGAGTATCATATCAACAAAAGTCCTAACATGCTGGTTGTGACTGTTCAGCAATTCCCTTTCCTGTTGCTTGAGGGACGAGAAATATATATAATCCTGATGGGGACACAAATCCCCATTCTTTACCAACTCCGGGATAGAAATGACCTCGTCTATCTCTCCGCATAGTTCCTGGTATCGTTTCCATTCGCCATAATCCGCATCGTATGGAGGTGTGGCAGTCAGGGCAAGCGTCTGTTCCGGCTTCAGATGTTCATTGAGGTAGGTCAGAGCCTTCCACCACTCCCTACGCAGATGATGCGCCTCGTCGAAACAAAGCAGTGAGATGTTTGCATCTTTCAGGATGGTGATGACCTCGTCGGCCTTTTCTTGTTTGAATCTGGCTGAAGAAGCAAAGGAATCGGTGTCTGAATCTTCCGGTTCGGCATTTTCCTCCGATATTGGCATCTCTTCCTCGTCAGTACGCCCACAAAAAGCCGCTAAAAGGGCTTGATATGTTGTAACCGTTAAGTATGCGGGCTTTCGAATCAAGGTGGAAACCATACCATAATCTTTCTCCTGAAGGAAAGAGGAACAGATGCGGTCTCTCCACTGATTTTTTATCGTATTGGTAGGGCAGAGTATCAAAGTCGGACGCTGAAGACGTGCAATAACCTCAATACCAAGAGTTGTCTTGCCTGCACCAGGTGCAGCAACCACATGAAGCTTCTTGTCACGCAGGTGAAAATCAAGGTTGTCTAAGATTCGCTGCTGATAGCTTCTCCAATGACCGTTGAAACGAAGGATACACTCTCTATGCATTTTGTTTTCAACTATAATTCATTTTGTTCATTGTAGTCAACAATAGCAAAGATTTTTTCATAGTGATATTAGTTGATTCAGTCTGCAAAAGTAAGAAAATCCGCAAATCGGACAAAATTTTGGACTGTGGATTTTTTTGTACTTTTGCACCCATGAACTGGCTCATCCTCATCATAGCAGGCCTCTGTGAAACAGGTTTCGCTTTCTGTCTCGGCAAGACCAAACTCACTGTCGGAACGGAGTATTGGCTGTGGATTTCAGGTTTTGCCGTGCTTTATGTGCTGAGTGCCGTACTTTTGGCGAAAGCCACACAGACCATCCCCATCGGCATCGCCTATCCTGTCTGGACAGGCATCGGAGCCGTCGGGGCGGTACTGTTAGGCATCTTCGTCTTTCATGAACCAGCCACTTTCTGGCGAGTGTTTTTCCTCAGCACATTGATACTTTCTATTGTCGGGCTTAAAGCTGTTTCTTAGGCAAAACAACGTGGTATTGACATTCCGCGATTTGGGCGAAGACCTGGGCCTTGTTCGGCTGGATTTGCAATCCAGCCGAGGAGGAATATAAGGATTTGTAATCCGATAGTATAACAAATAACATGCTCGTTTCGCATTACAAATGCTGATATTCAATGCGTTCGGATTGCAAATCCGAACGAACTCGGGGTAAATGTAAAATTTTATTTAAATCAAATTTTGACGCGAATATCATGTTTTTTCACATCATTCCATGTGGAATAAGATAGTTTTTGTATCTTTGCGGCGAAAAACAAGATAATTTGCTTCAAATATTGATATGAAAACTCCGTATTGGATATGGCAATACGCCGAATGGCCCCATTTCTGCTGGAACAATGACAGCATCATTGCTCCGCTGGCGCGGGTTCGCGAAAAACAAGGACGGCTACTTGGCCTGATGGATGGCTTAGGATTTGACGTGCAGAGCGCCTCTTCGCTTGAAGTGATGACCGAGGACGTGTTGTGCAACAGTGAGATAGAAGGTCTGCTTCTCAATGCCGATAATGTGCGTTCTTCGGTGGCACGGCACCTCGGACTTGACATCGGCGGATTGTCCCATTCGGACCACTATACCGAAGGGGTGGTGCAGGTGATGATGGATGCCGTACAACAAGCCGATACCCCATTGACAGAGGAACGGCTGTTTAACTGGCACGCCGCCTTGTTCCCCACCGGCAGAAGCGGTGCCACACCCATCACCGTGGCGGCATGGCGCACGGGCGAAGAGCCAATGCTAGTGGTAAGCGGTGCCATGGGAAAAGAGAAAATCCACTACGAGGCGCCGCCCTCAGACGATGTACCCCATCAGATGCAACAGTTTATACAATGGTTCAACAGCGAGCCCACCACCGACCCTGTGATAAAGGCCGCCATTGCACACCTTTGGTTTGTCAACATCCATCCCTTTGACGATGGCAACGGCCGTTTGACACGCACGCTCACCGATATGCTATTGGCACGAGCCGATGGATTGCCACGACGTTTCTACAGCATGTCGGCAGCCATTTTGCGCGATAGAAACAACTACTACGATTTGCTGGAATATATGGGCAAACATGGCTTGGACATCACCCGATGGCTTTTGTGGTTCCTGCAGACCATGGAAAACGCCATCGACACTGCGGTTGAGAAAACCCAACGTGTGATACGGAAATCATTGTTTTGGCAGAAGCACCGCACCGTTGCGCTGAATGAAAGGCAAATCAAAGTCATCAATCGGCTTTGGGATGGGTTTGAGGGCAAACTCAACACCAGTAAATGGGCCAAGATGACCAAGACTTCCACAGCCACCGCCTTGCGCGATATTCAAGACCTTGTTGACAAAGGCATCCTTTGCCGCACCGAAGAAGGAGGCCGCAGCACCAATTACGAATTGGTTGAGTAAATAGTCTGTCCCATCTAACACATCCTATCAAGCCTAAGCCTTCGGTTACCGCTTTTTTTGTATTTTTGCACCCATGAATACACTTATTATTTACGGTAGCCAGCTTGAAACATACGACAAACAAGTGGATTTCGTTGACTTCAACGCACTGGAGAAGATAACTTCAAAATTTTTATGAAAAAACACTTGACTCGTCCCTAAGGTCATGCTTTAATTTTGCACCCGCTAGCAATAATTCGTACGAAATGGGTAACAAAACGAAGTTAAAAATCGGAGAGTTCTCCAAGTTGATGCAGGTCACCGTGAAGACCCTGCGTCACTATGAGCAGAAGGGACTCCTCGCGCCTGACGAGGTGGACGAGTGGACAGGCTACCGCTACTACAGCATCGACCAGATGCAGAAGCTGCAATCCATCCGCGACCTGCAACGGCTCGGTTTCTCGTTGGATGAAATCAAGGAGTTGTACGAAGACGGTTCGCACACGCCCGATATCCAGCAGATGGACGAGAAAATCAAGGAGACGGAAAAGCTGCTGAAGCAACTGAAAGCCCGTCGCGACCAGCTGCTCGAATGGAGAGACTCTCGCAAACAAATCTCAACAATGGAAAAATTCACCATCCAATCACTGCCCGAAATCATCGTGGCAAGCCATCGTGAAGTCATCCCCAACTACACGGCTCTTGGCCCGCTGTGCGTCAACGTCATCGGCCCCGAGATGCAACGTCTCGGCTGCAAGTGTCCGCCTCCAGGTTACTGCTTCACTGTCGAGCACAACAAAGAGTACACCCCGACCAACGTCGACATCGAGTACTGCGAACAGGTGGAAGAAATGGGCACCGACAGCGACATTATCCAGTTCAAGCGTTTGCCCGCCGTTCCCAAGGCACTATGCATGAAGCACGTCGGCCCATACGAGCGTTTCTATGATTCGTATATCGAGGCCTTCCGCTACATCGAGGAGCAAGGCTACAAGGTCGCCGGCCAGCCCCGCACCTGCTACATCGACGGCATCTGGAACCAAGACGACCCCGAGAAATGGCTGTCGGTGATTCAGATCCCCATAGAATAATCATTTTTATGGTAGGAACTTCAAGCCGTGGCCTTCGGGCTGCGGCTTTTTTGTCTGCCAAAGATCAGTCCCAATTCATAATGAAGATACCGTTCCAAAATACCCATCAATGGGGATTTCAAGGTTTCGGGAATGGCTGTTACTTTACAGCAGATTTTTGTCATACTGTACAAGGATGAATTTTGAGTTAGTTTTCGGATGCGGGGCGATGTTTTGTCCTGCATCTTTTTTTACTTTTGCGTTATAAATGATCCATTATGTTTTGGGATAATGTAGCTTGGATTTATGACCTCTTTGCAGATGGGTTATCACAAAAGTCTAATCCTCAAAGCTGAGGCAATTCACCACTTATAAACGGCCAAACGGTTGTTCAGGTGTGGCAGGAATAAGGCAAACAGCTTGGCACGGACGGAATATTTCTTCATTTCTTCGTTATAGCTTCTTTCTGAGACCAATGACATTCTTGGTTCCAAATCGAGATATTCCTTGCCCGATTTGGTTCCCCACTTGAATTGTGCGTTGGTGTATTTGACCGCATCATGCTGCTTGGTGTGCTTGCCAAGAACAGGGGAATGCAGTTCGGCCAGCAGATAACCGTGTTCGAATGAGTCGCAAAGCATCTTCAGGCACGTGGTAACCTCTTCTTTTGAGAAATACTCCAGAACGCCTTCCATTATGATGATGTTCATTGATCGTTTGGGCAAATCTTTGGTCCATTCGGATTCAAGAGCACTTCCCTCCTTCATGATACAACGCTCGCTGTCTTTGCAAACCTTACGGCGGGCTGCTAGGATGTCGGGCAAATCGACATCGTACCAGATGATTTCCCCATTGTCGACCTGGACGAACTTGTTGTCGAAGCCGCATCCGAGATTGATGCACAAGGCATCGGGATATTGCCCAATCAACGATTCCAGTTGTTGCCTGTACATAATGGTACGGGCCACGACACCTTCGTGAGACATGAATGGATCGTATTTGCTGACATCAACACCCAAAGTGTCGATGATTTCCTTTGCCAGATCGTCTTTGATTCTGGCATTCGGACGCGCTGTCTCGCTGGCCCTGATGGCCAATGTGATTAACGCAGTCTCTTGAATGTCACCTATTTTTAATTCCATATTTAATAAGAGTTATTGTTTCAATAATGCTGTCTGGTTTTTCAGTGCCCGTTCTGCAAAACGCATGGCGAGAATGGCGACAGGGATAGTCAAAAGTATCGCCACGATTAGCATCGGGATATTATCGATGACGGGTTTCATCAGCTCGTCATAGCCGGGACGCATCTCCTCTACGGCAGCGGCAAGCGAGCCTTCGGTGTCGGTCCACCAGTGGAGCGTGTAGGCGAAGAACGAGAGGGCAAAAGGAACGAAGCTCCAACGGATGCCTTTCAGTGTGTCGTACTTGCAGAAGTAGCGGATGAGTTCGGCAAGTGCGGTCAATGCAACGATGCCTATGATGAAGGAGGTGTCGGCTTCGCCCGCTATCAGAAAGAGGACGAGGATGAAACCGTTCAAGAGTGTTGCTGTTCCGAAACTACGGATTGTGGTCGCTGTTGTGAGATACACAAATGCGGACAGCATCGGCAGTAGGGCTCCGATGTAGGCATAGCATGCAGGGTGAATGGCACCGCTGGCGGCGCCAAGGATGAAGATGGCCAAATAGGCGACGGCCATCAGAAGGAGTTTGAATACAGTTTTCATTGTTTTAAGTGTTATTTATTTGTCGATGATTTCTGCTGGCAAAAGTAGAGGCTTCTGTTATGGCACATTATCCTTATTTGTAGGGATTTTCGGGGCTTTGTTTCATAAACTATGGTGGTTTGGAGGAATCATGGTGAGTCAAGCAGGGTTTGGTTTGTGTATTTTTGTACTTTTGCGAGGTTTTATCAAAAATGAAAACGAGACATCAGTATGGAAAAACTTGAGAGAGCATCGAGAAAATGGTGGTTTTTTGTGGTTTTATTGGCGGCACAATCCGTTTTGCTGCCCATCGTCAGTAGAAATTTTGATCCACAAAATATCCCAAGAATGGTTTCGGTCACTTTGGGCAATGCCGTGCAAAACCATTTGGGGAGCCTTAACATCTTGTTCCAATCGCTTTCTTTACTGATGCTTGTGTTGCTTGTTGTGTTTAAGAACAAGGTCAGGACACTGTTCAATGCCTATGTTGCCGTTTCCTATACCGCATTTGCCTTTATCCAAAACATGGCTGTCACCGAACTGTATGGATTCAGTGTCGTCACGGTTAATTTCGCGATGTTCCTTTTCGTGGCATACGTCTGGATCCGTGAGTTGTTCAACCCCGAAAACAACTATGATTTCAGCAATTTCCACTGGAAATACATCTGGATGATCCTATTTGCCTTATTTGCCTATCTGTGCCCTTTTACCTCTCATGGAGAAATGGATTGGAACCTGCTGCATTTCTTCACAAGGAATACGGCAACGGCATTTTGCCTGACGACACCCTTGTTTTTGACAATTCTGACTTTGAATCTGCCAAAAGTCAACATTGTGACCTACAGAATCACAGCCATCATCGGTGTGATCATCGGGTTGTATAACATGATGAACTTTTTCAATCCGCATACGGTTTTTCTCGGCGTGGTTCACATACCGTTGCTAACCATTTCGCTTTATAGCGCCATCCATAGTTACAGGATGACGCGCAAGAAAGAAAAGGTTTCATAAATTTACCAATGAGTGAAAAAAAGTGTGTTGCAGCTTTTTTGTACTTTTGCTCCCATGAACATTAAAGAATCCCCCTGTTCGGCTGGATTTGCAATCCAGCTGTTGTGGAATATAAGGATTTGCAATCCGATAGAATAATAAACAAGATGTTCGTTTCGCATTACAAATGCTGATATTCAATGTGTTCGGATTACAAATCC